>WBZN01001057.1_pt1 | contig 17542 bp, 18 predicted proteins | sample 5204281 | NCBI WGS metagenome assembly WBZN01 (sample SAMN12344347, study PRJNA552823) | activated sludge metagenome | biome: Activated sludge suspended growth; feature: Nitrification reactor; material: Wastewater; isolation source: activated sludge from nitrification reactor of wastewater...
CCCGCACTCTAAGAATAACGCTTGCCGCAAAATGTGGCGAAAGCTGGGGCTTCAGGCAACGCGGCGGAGGACGATCGACGCATTCGTCCCTCCGAACCCGAACGAGTTCGAAAGGGCGGTATTGATTTCCCGGGGCTTGGCTGTGTTGGGCACCAGGTCGATGGCCGTTTCAACCGATGGATTATCCAGGTTCAACGTCGGCGGCGCGATGTTGTCGCGGATCGCCAGCACCGAGAACACAGCCTCCACGGCGCCAGCCGCTCCAAGCAGATGTCCAATGGCGGATTTGGTCGATGACATGGCCAGCTTGCCGGCAGTGTTGCCGAAAAGGCGCTCCACTGCAGCAAGTTCGATCTCGTCACCCATGGGCGTAGAGGTGCCGTGAGCATTCACGTAGTCGATCTCGCTCGGCGTGATACCAGCGCGCTTTAGCGCGGCGCGCATGCAGCGGAAGGCCCCGTCGCCCGATTCCGAAGGCGCCGTGATGTGATAAGCATCGCCCGACATGCCGTAGCCGATAACCTCGGCGTAGATCTTGGCGCCACGCGCCTTGGCGCGTTCATAGGGTTCCAGCACCACGACACCCGCGCCCTCGCCCATGACGAATCCGTCACGGTCCCTATCGTAGGGTCGCGACGCCTTGGTGGGGTTGTCGTTGAATCCGGTCGACAGCGCGCGACAGGCCGCAAAGCCCGCCAGCGCAATCCGGCAGATCGGGCTTTCGGTGCCGCCAGCAACCATGACTTCCGCATCGCCGAGGGCAACAAGGCGCGCGGCATCGCCGATGGCATGCGTGCCCGTCGAGCAGGCCGTCACGACCGCATGGTTTGGTCCCTTGAGCTGGTGCTTGATGGACACGTAGCCGCCGGCCAGGTTGATGAGGCGGCCGGGGATGAAGAACGGGGAGACGCGGCGCGGCCCCTTCTCCTTCAACAGCAGGGAGGTATCGGCGATGCCCGACAGGCCGCCGATGCCCGAGCCGATCAGAACCCCGGCTTCCTCTTGCTTCTCGGCCGTATCGAACTTCAAACCGGAATCGGCGATCGCCTGATCTGCGGCGGCCACAGCGTAGGTGATGAAATCATCGACCTTGCGCTGCTCCTTGGGCTCCATCCAGTCATCGGGGTTGAACTGGCCCTCGCCTGATCCGCGCGGAATGAAATTGGCGATCTGGCAGGTGATGTCCGAGACTTCGAACTCCTGCACGCGCCGCGCGCCGTTCTTACCGGCAAGCAACGCCTTCCAGGCCGGCTCCACGCCACAGCCCACAGGAGTAACCAATCCAAGTCCAGTGATCACGACGCGGCGCATTCGGAAAATCTCTCGCCGAGTTAGATGATTTCAAACGCGATTTGCGGCTCAATGATGAGCCGGGGGCCGGTTGGCCCGACCCCCGAAGATGCCTTGATTGGCCCGCCCTGAGCAGGACGGAGGTCCGTCAAAATCCGCAAGGCGCGCGTCAGGCGGCCGAAGCGTTCTTTTCCAGGAACTTGACCGCGTCGCCAACCGTGAGGATGTGCTCAGCTGCGTCGTCGGGGATTTCACAGCCGAACTCTTCCTCGAAGGCCATTACGAGTTCGACTGTATCCAAGCTATCGGCGCCCAGGTCATCGATAAAGCTGGCGTTCTCCGTGACCTTCTCGGCCTCGACGCCCAGATGCTCAACGACAATCTTCTTCACGCGCTCTGCGACATCGCTCATCTTCTTTTCTCTCGCATCCCTGTTGAAGTGAGAATTCGAACGCGCAACCCGGAAAATTGGGGTCCGGGCAACCTCGTCCGTACGGCCTTTTCAGCGTCCGCTGCTGTTCACTTGAGCCACCAGTTCCAGCTTAAAGCCGGATGTGACGGCACCATGTAGACAATCGGCGGCGCAAATCAAGCCTGTAACCCAACTTGCCCACGGAAGCCCGCGTCTTGGCAATCGCGGCCATTACGGGACCCCATCCGCTTAAATCCTTGTTTCCTGTGGATTGTCCGCTCCCCGCGCGGCGCGGTCCCCGTTTACCATGTTTCAGCCGTGCCGTGTTTTTGGTGCGACATAGCGAACCCATGGCTTTCAGAGCCTTGCAAGGTCACGTGAAGAGCGACTCACACCATCGCCATACCGCCGTTGATGTGAAGCGTTTGCCCAGTAACGTAGCCGCCCTCGTTGGAGGCGAGGTACAGGCAGCCGGCTGCGATATCCAACGGCGCGCCAAAGCGCTGAGCCGGAATCATCGCGCCGATGTCGCTCTTCTGCTTATCGTTGAGGACGTCCGTCATGGCCGTGGTGATAAAGCCCGGGGCCACGCAGTTGGCGGTAATGCCGCGCGAAGCAACCTCGCGGGCCAGCGACTTGGTCATGCCGATCATGCCAGCCTTGGAAGCGGCGTAGTTGCCCTGGCCGGGATTGCCAAACACGCCCGACACCGATGCGATGTTGATGATGCGGCCATAGCCGGTCTTTGAACGCATCATATGACGCGCGCCGGCGCGGCACAGCATGAACGTGGAGGTGAGATTGACGGCGATCACGTCGTCCCACTGTTCGTCCTTCATCACCATAAATAGGTTGTCTTTGGTGAGGCCAGCGTTGTTGACGAGAATATCAAGGCGTCCACCCAGCGCCTTCACGGCATCATCGATCAGCTTTCCAACGGCAGTGCGGTCGGCAAGGTCGCACGGCAGAATATGCACGCGGTCTCCCAGTTCCTTCGCGAGCGCTTCAAGAGCCTCGACCTTGCGGCCTGAAATGGCGACGGTGGCTCCCGCCTTGTGGAACACGCGCGCGATCTCCGCGCCGATGCCGCCCGTCGCGCCCGTCACCAGCGCCGTCTTGCCAGTCAAATCGAACATGTCTCGTGGTCCTGGTCTCTATATGAACAGTTGTGCCGGCAGCTTTGTGCGCGCTGAGCCCGCCAGCGTCAAGCAAGCGCAAAGGCCGCAGGGTTAAGAACTGCGACCTTCGCCTTAGGCGCGTCTTGTCACAACCGCCTGAGGCGACTCTTATCAAGCGCTGGCGGCGTCGCCTTGGATCGTGGTTCAGATCGTCCTGAAATCCGTACACACATCAAACCAGGGCACCAACGTTAGCAGCGATATCTTCTGGCGTTCCGATGGAGGCGGTCTTGATGGATTTGTCGATACGGCCCATGAGACCCGACAGCACTTTACCCGCACCGATCTCATAGGCCTGCGTGATGCCTTGTTGAGCCATATACAGAACGCTTTCGCGCCAGCGTACGGTGCCCGTCACCTGCTCTACGAGGCGCTTGCGGATTTCTTCCGGGTCGGAAATCGCGGATGCAAGCACGTTGGCGACCACCGGCACAGCTGGCGCCTTGATCGCAACGCCCGACAGTGCCTCAGCCATCGCGTCGGCCGCCGGCTGCATCAGCGCACAGTGGAAGGGAGCCGACACGGGCAACGGCACCGCACGGCGCACACCAAACGGCTTACCGGCTTCCGCGACCCGGTCGATGGCGCGCTTGTGGCCGGACAGGACGACCTGCGTGGGATCATTGTCGTTGGCGACCTGGCACACGTCACCCTGCGCGGCCGCTTCCGCCACCTTTTGCGCCACATCGAGGCTGACGCCGAGCAAGGCGGCCATGGCGCCCTCCCCGACGGGCACCGCCTTTTGCATCGCCTGGCCGCGCAGCTTCAGGAGGCGGGCCGTATCGGCCAGCGAGAACGCGCCCGCAGCTGCCAGCGCGGAATATTCGCCGAGCGAATGACCGGCGACGAGCTTGACATGGTCCTTGAGAGAAAAGCCCTTTTCGCGTTCCAGAACGCGCATGACCGCCATGGAGACCGCCATCAGCGCCGGCTGGGCATTCTCCGTCAGCGTCAGGGTCTCTTTCGGGCCTTCCCACATGATCGTCGAAAGCTTCTGGCCCAGCGCCTCATCGACCTCATCAAAGACCTCGCGCGCAACGGGGAACGCATCAGACAGCGCCTTGCCCATGCCGACGTCCTGACTGCCCTGTCCGGGAAAAACAAATGCTTTTGCCATGCTTCAGCGTGCCTCCGTCACAGCGCCGGACGAGGGCCGGCGTGGCTTGTTTGGCCGCTTTAGGCACGCATCGGTGCTTCCGTGTCAAGCCGGTGGGACGCCGCCGCCTTAGGTTCCTGGCTTCAGGCCAGGGTATGGCTTGATCTGAGGCAAAGCAGAGGGTCACGCCGCTCCCTTGATCGCGGTCCAGGCGGGCAAAACGACACCGTTAACGACAAGGGCGGTCAGCGCACCGGCCACAAGACCTACGATTGCCGAGACGCTCGCCGTTGCAAGCCAAGCAAACAAGCCACCCAACATTTCTGGAACAGTAGCCTGAACGGTTTCGGCGATCGAATGCAGCAGGTGCTCGCCCGCACTGAGCCCGAACGCGTTGAGCCCGTGAATGAGAATGCCGCCGCCGACCCACAGCATGGCGATCATGCCGACAAAGGACAGCACTTTGAGAAAATACGGCATGCCGCGGACGAGACCGTGTCCGATACGGCCCGTCATCGAACCACCCTTCAGCGCCAGCGAAACTCCAAAATCGTCCGCCTTTACGATCAAGGCCACCGCACCGTAGACGCCTGCCGTGACCATGATGCCGACCACCGCCAGCACGAGGGCCTGAACCGCAAGGCCGGGTGCGGTGATATTGGCCAGCGCAATCGCCATGATCTCGGCAGACAGAACCAAGTCAGTGCGGATCGCACCGGCGACTTTCTGGTCTTCGAGATTTTTCGGATCCATGACCGGCGCGCCGGCAATCGCGTGCGCCGTCTCGGGCGCATGGGGCGCAAGTATCGAGTGTACTTTTTCGTAGCCCTCAAAGCACAGATAAAGTCCGCCAGCCGTCAGGATCGGCGTAATGGCCCAAGGGGCGAACTCGCTGAGGAGCAAAGCGATGGGCAATAGAAAGACCAGCTTGTTCTTGAGCGAGCCCAAGGCAATGCGGCCTATGATGGGAAGTTCCCGTTCAGCGGCGAGCCCGGTCACGTAGCGCGGCGTCACGGCGGCATCGTCGACGACTACGCCCGCGGTCTTAGCGCCTACCTTTGCGGCCTGCGCGGTCACATCATCTAAAGTTGCTGCGGTCAGCTTCGTTAGGGCAACGACGTCATCAAGAAGCGCCAGCAGGCCCGAGCTCATGTTTCCGCTCCCGTTCTGCCGTCATGCACGCTTCAGGCGTGGCGGCATTTAGTCTTGCATAGGGTGGAACGGATCGCATGAAAAACAGGTCTGGGCAAAGGACTTCGCAACGCGGGCCAAGGCGCGAACTTCAACTTATCATCCCGGGCAAGCGCAGCCGGATGCAATCCGGCGAAGCGCAGACCCGGGACCGGCGGGATAACAAGGAATCAAGCAAAGAAATGCGAGCGGGTCTTTCCTTGATGTTGGGGAAACGTGCCAAGTTGCCGATCAGGCGGCTTCTTCTGAGCCGTCCGCGTCCTCTTCTTCCCCCTCGTCCTCGTCATCGATCTCCTCGACCATTTCCAAGGTGCCGTCGATGAGATCGAACAAAACCTCCTCGCCCGTGTCCTCAACCTCAGCCAACGCCTGGACGAGGGCATCCGCGATAGGGGCGACCTTGAGGGTAGCGCGCAGATCGTCCGCGACTTCCAAATCGTCCATGGTGGCGAGCCCCTCGGTGCGCGCTTCCTCCTGGGTCTCTTCGACGCTCCAGATGGTGTCTTCGGTGTACGATGCAAACTTCATGAGCGTGGCCTCCTGTGCCAAGCGGATCATCTGATAACTTCATTTGTGTGGCCGGCGCTGGCCCCGGCCACGTCAAGTGGGTGGCGTGAACGCACCCGCTCCCAATGCGACTTGCTACAAATCGAACGAAGAATTAGGCGCTGATTCCCTGGGCGTTGCCATGATGACATCGCGCACGCCATCAGGTTGCCTCAGCACCTGTCGGGCGAAAGCCACGCGACAGCACCCCTGAAGCAAGCTGCTTAGGGATTGGTCACTCGGGGTTTCCGGAAGAGTCGATGATCACGGAAAATGTCCGCGTTGCGGGCTCGCCATTGCCGAGGCGTCCGGAGACCGTGAAGCTGTCCTCGCCCGTCTGTCCAGGCGCTGGCTTGTAGATGATTGCGGTGCCTTTAATGGGCGCGCCGACGCATTTGCCCGATAAGGAATATTGGATCGTCGTGTCGGCGCCATCGACGGTTTCCACCATGCCCTTGGCAGGTGGCGTCTCAACCACGATTTGCGGATAGCCCTTGAAGGCGCAATCGGGCGTAAATCCCGCCATGACGAAGACGCGGGTGGGCTCGCCTTGTTTGACACGCGTGCCGCGCGTACCCGCGCTGGAAGGATCGCTCCAGAGCGCGAACAGCGCAATGACGGCCGCGATGACCGTGGCGGCGAGCACAATGTCTCCCGTCCGCCGGCGCAACGGCTGCAACGCGTATATCCCAGATAAGGACTCGGGCACGCGTGCTGGAGGTTTGATGATCATCGGCGGCGTCTTTCCCCCACTGCCAGTGCCCCGCGCACGGACTCATTTAAGGCTACGCTTTGATTCGCGCGTGTGGGTAGAGGGTCACCGTGCGGTGCGGGATCGCCGGGCGCCCGCGATGGCCGAACGCCGGAACACCCCATCGAAACCGCAGCTTACGGCCGGTTGCGATTTCAGGGACGCACGTCCTTCTCCCGGCGGGAGAAGGTGCCCGAAAGGGCGGATGAGGGGCGGTCGCAATCAGCGACGCGTGCCGGCGCATCCTATGCCTTGGGGCCCGGAGCGACTTCGCCGCCGTCCTTGCGCCAAGCGGAAAAACCACCCGCGATATGCGCGACGTTGGGCAAGCCCATTTCCTGCACAGTCTTGGTCGACAGTGCCGAGCGCCAGCCGCTCATGCAATAGAGCACGAACTTCTTGCCGGAGGCGAACACCGGCTTGTGGTAGGGGCTCTCAGGATCAACCCAGAATTCCAGCATTCCGCGCGGGCAATGGAATGCACCTGGGATCATGCCTTCGCGCTCCAGTTCGCGCGGATCGCGCAGATCGACAAAGACGACATCGTCGCGACCCAGCAGAGCCTTGGCATCTTCGACACTGAGATTTTCGATCTCACGGTTGGCGTCGGCCACCATCTGCTTGATGCCGCGCTTCAATTTCAATTCTTCAGACATTCCCAGGCTCCATGCGACGTATGCCTTCTGCGATCAGTACAGCATAGATCGACAAGACAAATCCCGACAACATATTCACGCTGACCAGGGCCGCAGCGACCTGGGCGATGGCGGGATCGAACACCCAGGTCAGCATGCGCTCGACAATGTCGTCGAATGTCTGCTTGAGCAGGAACAGGAATTCGCTCGCCTGCTCCATGGTGGGCCGGTCCGGCATCTCAAACGTTGCCCGCCGAGCCAGTTCGCTGAATCCCGGCGCAGGCAAGAGCGACTGCCCCACCGAAAAGATGACACCCAGCGGCGCGGCAAGCCGGAAATACCCCCAGCGCAACGGGCGGGCCTTCATCGTCGACGTCAGCCATCGTACGATCTGCACACCTAAAAACAGCGTGAAGGCAAAAATGCCGGCCACCCAGCCGAGGCGATCGGCGTCCGTGCCCAGAAACGTCAGAAGTCCGACGACCCCCGCCAGCAGCGCTTTTGCAAAAGCTTCGCCCCCCGCAACCAGCCAGACGAGCACCGTGGTGCGTCCCGGTACGCGGTCGAAGTAAAAGGGGATCTCGTTTTGCAGCCGCGCGTATTCGAGCCGCATGCCTAGAAAAAACGCAATCGCCGCCGTGCCCGCGGCGAAGGCGAGCGGGTAGCTGAACCCGGCCCAGGCGATGGCCACGATGGCCGCCAGCTCCAGCACCATCAGAAGGGCGTTGAAGAGAATGTACATTGACCCCCGGCCCGGCGCGCACGTTGCACGTATCGCGGGGCATGCTATCAGATGCACCGCGCGCGGCAAACGCACTCCGGCCAGATGCCGACGCGTTCACTCAGCTCGTCGCCTTCTCGCTCGTGCAGACGGCATCACCCGCACGCGAAAGCTCCGCCTGGAACGGGAACGAGCGGCGCATGAACATCATCTCCTTGCCCGTATCGCCGATAATCCCCAGCCGAGGCTTCTTGCTTTCTGCTTCGGTCCAGAGCGTGGCCTGGATCGTGTAGCTGGCAGCCTTTGGATCGAGCGTGAGATGGCCGTCGAATTGCCGGTAGGTCTCGTCGCCTTTGCCGGCCTGCACGGTCATGGCGAGGCCGCCGCAGCCGCCCTCCTCGTTGACCAGAACACCGCACCAGCCCGACGCGCAGGGACTGAGATCGATCGTCAACGTGCAAGGTTGGCCACCGCATCTCTCACGCACCGCCGCATAGCCGAAATAATTGCCGCTCCAGCGCCCGGCCAGCGCGCTGGCTTCCACGTTCGCGCGCGGTGCAACGTCCTTTTCGTCCGCCGCGAAGGCGCCATAGGCGGATGGCACGATCAGCACCATGAGCGAAACGGCAATGGCACATCCGGAACCGAAGTTGCGCGCCCGCGCCTCTATCTTGGCTGGGGGTTCTCCCTTGCGGCTGGCCTTGGGATTCATAGCGCTGCTCCTCATGATGCCTATTTCGATCGTAGCCCTGCTCTCGGGGCTGGGACTCGTTCGTCTGCCCTATGAAATGCTTTTGCTGGCGCAACGTGCGCCCATCCTCTTTCCGCTGCATATGGTGGCGTCTGCCGGAGCGCTGGCTCTGCTGGCGCCAGCAATTTGGCTTCGCCACAGACCTCATCTTCATCGTGCGCTGGGGCGGGCTGTTGGCGTCTTTGTGGTCGTTGGAGGGCTGACGGCCATTCCCGTCGCCGTTTTGAGCGCATCGGGCGTCTGGGCGCGGGCAGGCTTTTTCGTGCAGGGGCTGGTCTGGCTCATGCTGCTCGGCATGGGCTGGCGCGCCATCCTCGAAAAGCGCCGCGCCGATCACGCACGGCTGATGCTGGCGATGGCTGCGGTCACCACCGGCGCGGTCTGGTTCCGGCTGATGATTGGCACCGCCCTTTATCTCAAATTGCCGTTTGAACCCGCCTACGCCATTGCCGCCTGGGTTGGTTGGCTCTTTCCGCTTTGCGCGGTTCTTCTGACTGCATCGAGACTCGGCCCCGCAGCCAGCCGCCCTGGAAGCGTCCGTCAGCCGCCCTCGCCTGTCCCGTCCTGATCGGTTAGGTTCACCGCCGACGAAACGGGAACCCGCTTATGAGCAAGACCATCGAGCCTTCACGCGATATTGCGCGCCTCATTGAAATCATGGCCGCGCTGCGCACGCCAGGCACAGGTTGCCCCTGGGATCTGGCGCAGAATTTCCAGACCATCGCACCCTACACGCTGGAAGAAGCCTACGAGGTGGCCGACGCCATCGAACGGCGCGACCTCGGCGATCTGAAGGAGGAATTGGGCGATCTGCTGCTTCAGGTCGTCTACCATGCACGCATGGCCGAGGAGGCGGGTGCGTTTTCTTTTGGCGACGTGGTGGAAGGCGTCACGGCGAAAATGATCCGCCGCCATCCCCATGTCTTCGGTGATGAGACGGCGCGATCTCCGGGCGCGGTCGATAGCATCTGGGCGAAGATCAAGGCTGAAGAAAAGGCACTGAAACATGGGGCCGGAAACGGAGAACCTGCGCAGCCTTCGATCCTCGCCGATATCCCGGCGGCTCTGCCGGGCCTGACGCGCGCAATCAAGTTGCAGGAGAAAGCCGCCCGCGTCGGCTTCGACTGGCCTGGATTGGTTCCCGTGTTCGACAAGGTGCGCGAGGAGCTTGCAGAATTGGAAGAGGTCGCATTGCCCGCTCCAGACGACACCGCCCTCGTGTCATCAACGCCGACGACTCCAGAGGCCATCAAGGAAGAATTTGGCGATCTGCTGTTTGTCGTCGCCAACGTCGCCCGCCATCTCAGAATTGATCCTGAGGCCGCGCTGCGCGGCGCAAACCAGAAATTCATTCGCCGCTTCTCGCATATCGAACAGCGCCTTGCCGGACAAGGCCGTGCCCCTTCCCAGTCGAGCCTGCAGGAAATGGACGCGCTATGGGACGAAGCCAAGGCCATAGAGAAGGGCAAGATCGCTTCATCGGGCGGCTAGACCCCTTTCGCGTTAGAGCGCGTGATCCAACGCCTCCAGGAGTGGGTCGAGGCCCTGGCAGGGTGGGCGCAGTGGCAGGAGAGCGCCCATGCCCTTGGTGCGCCAATAGGGCTTCCACAGATGCGCCCAGGTGCGTGCGTCGGGCAAGGCATCCGACTTGGGGCTCGCCGCTTGCGGCTCATTCCAGCCTCCAAGCCAGATCTGCACGGATTGCCAGACGCGATGGGGCACGTCCGCGTTGGCCTTTGCGCGCAACTGCACGACGCGCGGACGGCCATTCGCGCTCATGCGCACCTCGAGTGTCGCGATGCGCGCGCCGGTCTCGTCGCGCAGGCTCCACAGGAAGCTTTGCCCTTTGGCCAGATCAGGTGCGTAAGTCGCGACGCAGTGGTTCATGATGGAGCCCTCTTCGGCCAGCTCTTGAGGCGTGCGCAGGCGCGCGAACGTGATGCCTCCGACACTGGTTGCATCGTTAGCCCGCGCAAGCGTGCTTGCGCGCACCTGCGTGTAGAGCACCATCTGCAGCTCAAAGAGCCAAAGACCGCCCAGCCTGCGCGCCTCGTGCAGTCCCACCTGGCGGCTCCATTCCGCCGGCACGTGAAGGCCCGCACCTGCATGCGGCCGTTCGGCGTGCCACGCGAGCAATCCCAATACCGCAACGGCGGGACGTGGATCGCAGGGAGAGAAGGCCCCCCAATTGCGCGCCACCCAAAGTGCGAAGTTGCCATCGCAGATGCGATAGCCGAGCGAGACGCTGTCCAGCCACCGGCGTGCATCGAGTTGGGCATGCGGCAGATGATTGCAGACCTTAAGCCCGAACCCGGGATCGGAGGGCAGTTCGGGGATCTTTCCGTTGAATGCTTCGGGCGGCAGGCGGCGCAGCCAGAGCGGCAATCCAAGCTCGCGGGCGGCATGCTGCAAAGCAGCTCCTGCACAGATCATCGCCTGCACGCGCTCGCACAACGCATCGTCGTAGGCGCCGCATGACAATGCATGGGCGAGCCCTGGAAACGACCACAGCAGGTCTTCCAGATAGGGATGCAGCGCCACGAGGCGATCAAGGCGCGCGCGATCAGCCGGAGCGAACCGGGCGACCATGGCGCGGACCTGAGCAAGCCGGCGCACACGCAGGGGGGCGCATTCGGCCCGTGCAGCCGATGCACGAGACGTCATGACGAAACACGTCGCTTTCTAAGCAAGCGCACTTCGGCCGCAGTAGGCCTTATGCGCGGATGTTTTGATTGAAGTGGTTACGCACGAAGGCGCAGCACAGACTAGGCGATCAGGCATCCGCAAACGCTGGACGCGTGGCCCCTCAGGCAAAGACTAGGCGTGTGCTCGTCATGGGGATCTCCCCGAAAAACATAACAATTGAGAAACGCAAATTTGCGCGAAGGCGCGTTGCATACACCGCATGCGGCAGAATTGGAAGCCGAAATTTTTTGGCAATCGGTAACGTTGCCGTCATGAGCTCTTACCCGCTTCCCGTGCGGATGGCTTGCGAGACGTGCTCGGGGCGCACGCCCAATCCGACGAGACGCGCGGGCAGTTTTCCAAGATAGGGCGTTGCGAGCAACAGGCGAAGCAAAAGTGGCGGCCTCATCGTGGTGGCGCCGTCGAGAGCTCTCTTGATGATTGTATTCTGCACGATGATCTGCAGGCGCTGGGTGATGCGTGTGGGGAATTCGCGGCGTTCCTGCACACGCATCAAATCGGCAAAATCGACGCTGCCGGTTCGCAAGGGCTCAGCGAGGATATTGGCGGCAGCGACCGCGTCCTGCACGGCCAGATTGACGCCAACACCGCCCACCGGGCTCATGGCGTGAGCGGCATCGCCAATGCACAGTAATCCCGGCCGCGCCCATCTTGCCAGGCGGTCAACTTTGACGGTCAGCAGCGCCACCTGATCCCAATGGGTGAGGGCCTGCATCCGCATTGGCTCGAAAGGCAGGAGCGGCGCCATGCGAGCGTGGAAAGCCTCTAGCCCCACGGCCCGAACCTGTTCGTTGAGGCCCTTGCCGATCACGAACGCACACTGCCAGTAATCGCCCCTGTTGAGCATGATGAAGAGCCGTCCGGCGTCGAAGCGGGCCTGCGTTTCTTGCGTGTCGCTGGGTTTGCGCGGGAGACGAAACCACAGCACGTCCATGGGAGCGCCAAGATCCATCGGCCGCAGTCCGGCTCTTTCGCGCAACCGCGAGCTTCGCCCGTCTGCCGCCACCACGAGGCGGGCAGACAGGGTCATCAGATCTTCACCTGGAGACTTGGCGATAAGGCCGACCACGCGGCCAAGATCATACAGGAGGTCCGTCGCCTCGGTATTCATCACCAGCTTGAAATTCGGATAGCTCTTGCCCTTTGCCGCCAGGAAATTGAGGAAGTCCCATTGTGGCATCATCGCAATGTAAGGAGTCTTCACGGCAAGACGCGAAAAATCTGCCAGCTTGATCCGCTCGGCGCCAAACTGCGCAATCAACTCGCGCACGCGCTGGTGGGGCAGCGCAAGGAATTCTTCAAGCCAGCCCAGTTCATCCATGACCCCCATGGTGGAGGGATGAATGGTGTCGCCGCGAAAATCACGCAAGAAGTCGGCATGCTTCTCGATGACGACGACATGGACGCCGGCACGCGCCAACAGGACGCCGAGCATTAGCCCGGCAGGTCCGCCCCCTGCGATGGCGCACTGATAGCGATGTTCCATGCGCTACGCCCCTGCTCGTGCCCACATAAATGGAGATCACCGGCAAAACCGCGGATGAGGCGAAGATACGGAGCGGGAGCGAGGAAGCAAGCGATGTACTTGGCGGCGGACGTCCAGCGTATTGGCTGCAAATCGATCAGACGCGCACTTTCAGGCGGCTGGTCTTGAGGAGAATACCGCTCACACGGGCAGGCCGGCCTTGCGCAAGCGGCTTACGATGCGATCCTTTTTCTCCGAAGCGACGCGCACGCGCAGCGCCAAGTCGCCCGCTTCGGTTGTTTGCCGGTCGATGACATCGGTATTTTCATAGAGCCAGGCGATCAGCGCACCCTCATGACCGGGCACGGTGATCTCCAGAGTCTCATCAGACTGCCCCAGCCGGGCGTCGATGGCGGAAAGCAAAGCGTCGAGCCCAGAGCCGGTGCGGGCTGAAACGAGAACCGGCTTCACGTCATGGCGCATCGCCTCCCGGCGCACTTCGCCAAAGCGTTCCGCCGGCAACAGATCCACCTTGTTCCACACCTCCAAGATGCGGCGGTCGGCGGAAATGGTGTCGATGCCCAATTCGCCCAGGACTTTTTCGACGTCGCGCGCCTGGGCTTCGGTCTCCTCATGCGCGATGTCGCGCACATGCAGGACGAGATCGGCCTCGACGACTTCTTCCAGCGTCGCACGGAAGGCGGCGACAAGCATCGTCGGCAGATCGGAAATGAAACCGACGGTATCCGACAGGATGATCTTGCGCGTGCCGGGCAGACGAACTTCACGCATGGTCGGATCCAGCGTTGCGAACACCTGGTCCATGGCGAGCACGCCCGCACCCGTCACCTTGTTGAACAGTGTTGACTTGCCTGCGTTGGTGTAACCCACGATTGCCACGATGGGATATGGCACCTTGCGGCGGCCCTTGCGGTGCAACTCCCGCGTCTTGGCGACTTCGGCCAGTTCGCGCCGTATCGCGTCGATACGATCCTGGAGCATGCGCCGGTCGAGTTCGATCTGCGCTTCGCCAGGGCCGCCTAGAAAGCCGCCGCCGCCACGCTGGCGCTCCAAGTGGGTCCAGGCGCGCACGAGGCGGCCCTTTTGATAGGTGAGATGCGCAAGTTCCACCTGCAGCACGCCTTCGCGCGTGCGGGCGCGCGCGCCGAAGATCTCAAGGATAAGCCCGGTGCGGTCGATGACTTTGGCATTCCACGCCTTCTCCAGATTGCGCTGCTGCACAGGGGAAATCGCGTGATCCACCACCACGAGGCCGATCTGCTTTTCAGCGACAATGCCCTTCAGTTCCTCCACCTTGCCCGTGCCGAATAACGTCGCCGGGCGCGGCGTCACAACGGGAATGAGCAGACAGTCGACGATCGACAGTTCGATCGCCTCGGCAAGGCCGCGCGCCTCCGCAAGGCGATTTTCGGGCGAGTGCTGTGCAGGCGTATCTCGCAGCGCCTTGAACACAGGCACAAGCACAAGCGCGCGCGAAGGCGGTGCGCGCGTTTCCTCAGGCGCCCGCCGGCGAGCCTTCAAGGTCCGGCCGCCCTGCTCGCCGCCTTCATCATTCGTGTCCACAGGCGTTGATGTCACCCGCCGAGACCTTCGCCGTCCTGATCGTTGAGGTTCACTGGACCACCGGGCATAATGGTCGAGATGGCGTGTTTATAGACAAGCTGGGAATGCCCGTCGCGGCGCAGCAGGACACAGAAGTTATCAAACCAGCTTACGATACCTTGGAGTTTCACGCCGTTGACGAGAAAGATCGTCAAGGGAGTCTTGTTCTTGCGGACATAATTGAGAAATGTGTCCTGGAGGTTCTGAGCGCGTTCGGCCATTGTTTTTATCCGCCGTTATTGTTGCTGTTGTTAACGCGGTTGCCGGGGTTGCTCTCTTGCCGTTCCATGCCCCAGGCACCGCCGGTAAGATAGTCGATCCGGGGGCGATTAAAAGGCCCGCAAATCCAAACATTGCCCGAACTTTGGTCGTTAGAGTGCCGATATTTCAGCAATATGATGAAATGCATGGCGCAATTGTCGCGCCACAGGGCCAGGGCGTCCTGAACCTATCAGCCTGTCATCGATGCGAACCACTGGCATGACTGTGTTGGTAGCTGATGTAATGAAGGCCTCTGCCGCCTCATAGGCCTCCTTAAGCGTGAAGGCGCGTTCCTCCAGTTGGAGTTGCAGGTGGCGCGCAGTGTCCATGGCGGAAGCGCGCGTGATGCCGGGCAGGATCCGGTTGTCCAAAGCGCGCGTTACAATTTTCCCGGAGGGCGTGACGATCCAGGCATTGCTGGAGCCGCCCTCCGTCACCGCACCGTTCTCATCTGTGAACCAGACCTCGCGCGCACCCTGTCGCTTGGCTTCTGCCTTGGCGAGCACGGCTGGCAGCAGCATGACGGTCTTAATGTCAGAGCGTGCCCAGCGCGGATCGCGCATGGTCATGATCGCGATCCCCTCTTCGGCTAGTGCATCACTTGCCGCCCTCACCTGCCTGCGGGCTAGAACAATGACGCTTTGAGGTACATCCGGGCCTGGAAGCGCAAAGTCGCGCGGGGCCGCGCCCCGTGTCACCTGAATATAGATGAGGCCATCACGCACGCGGTTGCGCCGCAGGGTTTCGCTCATGATCTGGCGCAAAGCCCCTTCGGACATGGGCATCGGCATGGATATCTCGCCCAGCGAGCGAGCGAGGCGTTCCAGATGCCGCCGCGCATCGACCAGCTTGCCGCCCGAGACCTCGATCACCTCGTAGACCGCGTCTGCAAACTGGAAACCGCGATCTTCTGCGTGGACGGCGGCCTTGGCGTAAGGCTGATAGCGGCCATTGACGTAGATGACGCGGCTCATGCGTGGTCCCGGGGAAGCGCTTCAGTCATGCTGTGTTGCGATCAGGCCGCGTTCCCGCCGCGCTGATCGGAGGACACGCCCAGGGCGCGCAATTTGCGATGCAGCGCAGACCGCTCCATGCCCACGAACTCGGCGGTGCGCGAGATGTTGCCGCCGAAGCGGTTGATCTGCGCAATGAGATACTCGCGTTCGAAGATCTCGCGTGCCTCTCGCAGCGGCAGGCTCATGAGGTGCTCGGCGCCTCCGTTGACCGGCAGCGGCACGTTGGAGCCGATCTCCTCAGGCAGCATGTCCGCGGTGATGATGGCGCCGGGATCTCCGCCCGCCAGGATCATCAGGCGTTCGATATTGTTGCGCAGCTCGCGCACGTTGCCGGGCCAATCATGCGCCTGCAGCACGGCAACTGCGTCCTCGCCGATCTGGCGGGGGGCGAGGCCGGAAGCCTGTGCCACCTGACCGACGAAGTAATGGATGAGGTCGGGAATGTCCTCGCGGCGCTCTGCAAGGCTCGGCACGCGCAAGGGCACGACGTTGAGGCGATGGAACAGGTCCTGACGGAAGCGGCCCTCCTCGATCTCGCGTTCGATGTCGCGGCTGGTGGAGGAGATGATGCGGGTATCTACGGAGACTTTCTGCGCCCCGCCGAGGCGCGTGAACTTCTGCTCGACGAGCACGCGCAGCACCTTGCCTTGCGTCTCCATCGGCATGTCAGCGACTTCGTCGATGTAGAGCGTCCCGGTGTGAGCTTCCTCCAGCGCGCCGACCTTGCGCGGGCCCCCGGTTCGATCCTCGGTGCCAAACAGCTCTTCTTCTACCCGGTCCGGCGCCATCGCCGCAGCGTTGAGCACCACGAATGGTCCATCGGCTCGATGCGATTTCTGGTGGATGACGCGGGCGGCGAGCTCCTTGCCCGTTCCCGATGAGCCGCGGATCAGGATGCGCGAGTTGGTGGGCGCCACCCGATCGATCTGGTTCCTGAGCTGGTTGATCGCGGGCGACTTGCCGATCATGTCGGCCGATACGACCGAGCGCTCCTTGAGTTCCTTGACCTCTCGCTTCAATTGGCTGGCTTCCAGAGCGCGCAGCGTCACAAGCACGAGACGGTCGGACTTGAAGGGCTTCTCGATATAGTCGTAAGCGCCCCGCTTGATCGCGGTAACCGCCGTCTCGATGTTGCCGTGGCCGGAAATGATGACGACCGGCAGATCGGGATAGGCGCGCTTCATCACGCTCAGCACCTCCAGCCCGTCGAGACGGCTGCCCTGCAGCCAGATGTCGAGAATAACCAGATGCGGACGCCGGTCCTCGATCGCCTTCAGGGCTTCATCGCTGTCGCGGGCCAGACGCGTGCGATGGCCTTCGTCTTCGAGAATGCCCGCAATAAGGTCGCGGATGTCGGCCTCATCGTCGACGACCAGGATGTCTGCTGCCATGTCTTGCCTCCCGTGAGGTCCTAGTTGTTCTTGCTATCTTTGGAACTTTGTTCGTGTTCAAGCAGAGCGTGCGGCGCTTACCTCGGCATGTGCCGCTCCTCCAGATCCGTTGCGTGCATCAGATGGCGGGACACCTTTCACCGGCAGCACCACCCGCAGCATCGCGCCGCGCGTGCGCGTCTCATTCAACGGCGCATCCTCAAGCGAGAGCGTTCCGCCGTGCTGTTCGACGATCTTCTGCACGATTGCAAGGCCGAGCCCCGTCCCCTTGGCGCGCGTCGTGACATAGGGCTCCAGCAGGCGCGAGCGGTTCTGCTTGGGCAAGCCGATTCCATTGTCCATCACTTCGATTGTCACGCGTTCGCCATCCTGCTTCATGTGCACCTCGATCCGGCCGCGATAGCCCTCGGGCCGTCCTTGCGCCGGGCCGAAGCCTTCGATGGCCTCGGTGGCGTTCTTCACCAGGTTGGTCATGGCTTGTGAAATGAGCCGCGTGTCGAAGCGCGTCT
>WBZN01001058.1_pt1 | contig 17523 bp, 16 predicted proteins | sample 5204281 | NCBI WGS metagenome assembly WBZN01 (sample SAMN12344347, study PRJNA552823) | activated sludge metagenome | biome: Activated sludge suspended growth; feature: Nitrification reactor; material: Wastewater; isolation source: activated sludge from nitrification reactor of wastewater...
ATGCCCGGGAAGCCGGTGAACTGCTCGGCGACGAAGAAGGGCTGCGACAGGAAGCGTTCGATCTTGCGCGCGCGGCGCACGATCACCTTGTCGTCCTCGGAGAGCTCGTCGATGCCGAGAATCGCGATGATGTCCTGCAGGTCCTTGTAGCGCTGGAGGATCTGCTGCACCCGGCGCGCCACCTTGTAGTGGCGCTCACCGACGATCTCCGGCGAGACGATGCGGCTCGACGAGGCGAGCGGATCGACCGCCGGGTAGATGCCCTTCTCGGCGATGCCGCGCTCGAGGTTCACGGTCGAATCGAGGTGGGTGAAGGCGTTCGCCGGCGCGGGGTCGGTGTAGTCATCGGCGGGCACGTAGATCGCCTGAATCGACGTCACGGCGCCGCGCGTGGTGGACGTGATGCGCTCCTGGAGCTCGCCCATTTCGGTGGCCAGCGTCGGCTGGTAGCCCACGGCGCTCGGCATGCGACCGAGCAAGGCCGACACTTCGGATCCGGCCTGCGTGAAGCGGAAGATGTTGTCGATGAAGAGCAACGTATCGGCGCCGGTCTGGTCGCGGAAGTACTCGGCCATGGTGAGCGCCGAGAGCGCCACGCGCAGACGCGCGCCCGGCGGCTCGTTCATCTGACCGAACACCATCACGGTCTGGTCGATCACCGACTTGCCGGTGTCGCCGATCTTCGCTTCCTGCATTTCGAGCCAGAGGTCGTTGCCCTCGCGCGTGCGCTCGCCGACGCCGGCGAAGCAGGAGTAGCCCGAGTGGAAGCGCGCGAGTCGGGCGATCAGCTCCTGAATGATCACCGTCTTGCCGACGCCGGCACCGCCGAACAGGCCGGCCTTGCCGCCGCGCACCAGCGGGCAGAGCAGGTCGACGACCTTGATGCCGGTCTCGAACATCTCGGTCTTCGACGACAAATCCTTCATGTCCGGGGGCAGACGGTGGATCGGCCGCCATTCGGTCGCCGCCACCGGTCCGCGGTCGTCGATCGGCTCGCCGACCAGGTTGAACACCCGGCCGAGCGTCACTTCGCCGACCGGCACCTTGACCGCCGACCCGGTGTCGACGATGTCGGCGCCGCGCTGCAGACCGTCCGTCGAACCCAAAGCGACGGCGCGCACGCGGCCGCCGCCGAGGTGGCCCGCGACCTCGCACCACAGCGTCTCGCGACTGGTCTCGCCGAGGACGGTGCGCTCGACTTCGACCTTGAGCGCGTTGTAGAGGGCAGGCAGCTGCTCCTCGGCGAACTGCGCGTCGAGCGTCGAGCCGATGACCTGGGTGATCTTGCCGATGTTCCCAACCGTGGATGCTGTCTGTGTCGCCATAGAAGCCTCTTAATCTCGTGCTTAAGCGAGAGCGTTGGCGCCGCCGACGATGTCGAGCAGCTCCATCGTGATGTGCGTTTGACGGGCCCGGTTGTACTCCCGGGACAGCGCCTTGATCATGTCTTCAGCCGCCTCCGTGGCCGCCTTCATGGCCACCATGCGCGCGATCTGCTCGGACACCGCGGCGTCCATGAACGCCTGGAAGAGGCGGATGCGGATCGTCGCCGGCAGCAGCTCGGCGAGCAGGCTCTTCGGGTCGGGCAGGAATTCGTACTCGCGGCGCGACGCGCTCGCCGGGCCACCGGCAGGCCCACCGGCGGGTGGATTCGCCTGCTCCAGCGGCAGCAGCTGCACCAGGGCCGGCCTCTGCTGACCGGCCGAGAGGAAGCGCATGTAGACCACCTGCACGCCCGAGATTCTGCCGGCCAGGAAGTCGTCCATGAGCTGGTTCGCGATCGGTTCGATGTCTTCGAAGCGCGGCGCCTCGGAAATGGCGGTCGACTGCAGGTCCAGCGTGCGGTTCCGGTAGCGGAAGAACGCGATGCCCTTCTTGCCGTACACCTGGAGCGAGGTCGGCAGCGCGGAGGCGTCGCGACCGGTCAGCGCCTCGTTCGCCACGCGCAGGATGTTGGCGTTGTAACCGCCACAAAGACCCCGGTTGGACGTCAAGACGACCAGCGCCACGGGCGCGTTCGGGTTCTTCGCCTCGAGCAGCGGATGCTCGAGCTCGATTCCCGAGCCCGCGAGGTCGGCCACCAGCTCGGCCAACTTCTGCGTGTACGGCTTGGTCGCGACCGCGCGGTTGAACGCGGCCTGGAATCGCGCCGTGGCGATGAGCTGCATCGTCCGCGTGATCTTGCGGATGTTGCGCACCGACTTGCGGCGCTTGACGAGTACTCGGCGATTCGCCATGCGACTTCTCGGCTTCCTAGACGGCCTGCATGCCGCGCACGAAGACGGCCTTGAAATTCGTCAGCACGGTCTTGAGCTTGTCGGCGACGTCGCCCGGCAGATCTCCGGTCTTGCGCAGGCCGTCGAGGATCTCCGGGTGCTCGTCGCGTACGTGCTTGAGCAGAGCGGCCTCGAAGGGCAGCACCTGCGGCACCGGCAGGTCGTCGAGGAAACCCTGCGAGCCGGCGAAGATCGAGACCACCTGCTCGGAGACTTCGTAGGGCCGGTACTGCGGCTGCTTGAGCAACTCCACCATGCGGCGGCCGCGATCGAGCTGGCGCTGCGTGGCGGCGTCGAGGTCCGTGCCGAGCTGGGCGAACGCCTCGAGGGCGCGGAACGAGGCCAGGTCGAGACGCAGCGAGCCGGCGTACTTCTTCATCGCCTTGCGCTGGGCGTTGCCGCCGACGCGCGACACCGAAATGCCGACGTTCACCGCCGGACGCACGCCGGCGAAGAACAGGTCGGGCTCGAGGAAGATCTGGCCATCGGTGATCGAAATCACGTTGGTCGGAATGTAGGCCGAAACTTCGCCTTCCTGCGTCTCGATGATCGGCAGCGCCGTCATCGAGCCGCCGGAATCGCGGAACTTGTGCACCTTGTACTTGTCCTTGTCCGGCAGCGAGGCGAGGAACGCTTCGGCGCGATGCTTGCCGTGCGGACGGTGGAAGAGCCCGTGCTCGTCGTCCGGCCGCACGTCGGCCGGGGCGGCAAGCCCCTGCGGGTGCATCTTGGCCTGTTTGCGGTCGGTCGAATCGGCCGGCAGGTCCTTCGGCACCACGGCGAACTCCTCGCGCAGCTTCACGGAGCGCTCTAGCAGGCGGGAGTGGAGATAGAAGACGTCACCCGGGTAGGCTTCGCGGCCCGGCGGGCGGCGCAGCAGCAGGGACAGCTGGCGGTACGAGGCCGCCTGCTTGGTCAAGTCGTCGTAGATCACCAGCGTCGCCTTGCCCTGGGCGTACATGAAGTACTCGGCCATGGCGGCGCCGGCGTAAGGCGCGATGTACTGCAGCGGCGCCGGGTCGGCGGCGGACGCGGAGACGACGATGGTGTAGTCCATCGCGCCTACTTCGCGCAGCTTCTCGACCAGGCTCACCACGGTCGATTCCTTCTGACCGACGGCGACGTACACGCAGATCACGTCGCCGCCCTTCTGGTTGACGATGGCGTCGATGGCGATCGCGGTCTTGCCGGTCTTGCGGTCGCCGATGATCAGCTCGCGCTGCCCGCGGCCGATCGGGATCATGGAGTCGATGGCCTTGATGCCGGTCTGCATCGGCTCGTTCACGGGCTGGCGCTGGGCGATGCCCGGGGCCTTGTATTCGAGCGGGCGGCGGTGCGGGGTCTCGATCACGCCGAGCCCGTCGAGCGGCCGGCCGAGCGGGTCGACGATGCGGCCGATCATGGCCTCGCCGCAGGGCACGGAGAGCAGCTCGCCGGTGCGCCGCACTTCGTCGCCCTCCTTGATGCCGAGGTATTCGCCGAGCACGACCACGCCGACCGAAGACTCTTCCAGGTTGAACACCTGGCCGATGGCGCCGTTCTCGAACACCAGGCGCTCGCCGGCCAGGGCGTTGCCCAAGCCGTAGACGCGCGCGATGCCGTCGCCCACCTCGAGGACCTTGCCCACTTCGGCGAGGTCCATCCCGCCGCGAAAGCTCCGGATCTCCTCCTGGAGTACGGAGCTGATCTCATCGACCTTGAATTTCATATGTCTCCCCAGGCGCACGCAACGCGCGCGCCGATCGCTCAACCTTCGATTGCCGATGCCCCTTGCATGATCTGTTGCGAGGCGCGCTCGAGCAGAGCCGCCTCCAGCCGATCGAGCGCCGCCGAGGCGCTGCTGTCGAACTTCTGGTCACCCACCTGCACCACCATGCCGGCCAGGAGGCTCGCGTCTACTCGCTCCGTCAGGCGCGCGTCCTTGCCCGAATAGCGCTTGATCGCCGCCTTCAAGTCGGCGCGCAGTACGTCGTCGAGCGGCACCGCGGTGCTCACGCTGACGTCGATGCGCCCCGCTACGCGATCCACTTTGCGACGGTAGGACTCGACCACCGACGGCAGGAGAGCGCTCCGCCCCTTGCGATTGATCACCTGCAGCGCGTCGACGAGCAGATCGCTCGCACGACCGCGGAACACCTTCTCGATCGCCCGGGCGCGCACCTTGGCGTCGACCAAGGGGCTCGACAGGAAGTCGCGCAGATCGGCGTCCGTCCGCAGGAGGTCCGCCAGGGCGGTGAGCTCCTCGAGCAGCGAATCCTGGGCGCCGCTCTCCTTCGCCACGTCGTACAGCGACTCGGCGTAGACCCCCGCCACCGCCATCACCTGATCGTCGAATCCGGCCACGATGCTCGCCCCGTTCCTAGTGCCGGCTCTGCTGCTGATCGCCGAGCGCCTTGATCGAGTCCTGAATCAGACGTTCGTGGTCCTTGGGGTTGAGCTCCTTGCGCACGATCTGCGACGCGGCCGAGGTGGCCAGCGTCGCCGCCGTGGTGTAGAGCTCCTTGATCGCGGTGTCCTTGGCGAGGGCGATCTCGCGCTTGGCGCGCTCGATCAGCTTGACGCCTTCGATGCGGGCGTCCTCCTCGAGCTTGCGCTTCACCACCTCGGCGTCGCGCCGCGCCTCCTCGACGATCGCCGTCGCCTCGGCCCGCGCCGTGGTCAGCTTGTCGCTGTACTCCTTGAGGCGCGCCTCGGCGGCCTCGCGGTCGGCTTTGGCGTCGGCGAGCGACTTGTGAATGAAGTCTTCACGCGACTGCAGGCCCTTGAGGATCGGGCCCCAGGCGAACTTACCCAGCACCGCCACCACGAGTCCGAAGATCACCAGGGTCCAAATCGCGTTGCCGACGTCGCCGGCGAACACGCCGGCCTCGGCCTCCGCCTCGGCCGCGAATGCCGGCAGCGGCAGGAGCAAAGCGGCCAGGGCCGCGAGCAGAATGTGCGAGCGCTTCATTGCCAGAATCTCCGAATCGACCAGCGACCGACTGCGACTGCGCGTGACACGAGCCCGGCGCCGCGCCCGACGCGTCGCCATCGGCGCGCGGGCGGGCTGCCGGCAGGCTGCTTACTTGGCGATCGCCGCGAGGAAGCCGCCGAGCACGGCAAACAGCGCCGCGCCTTCGATCATGGCGGCGGTGACGATCATGGCGGTGTTGATCTGGCCGGCCACTTCGGGCTGACGGGCCATCGACTCCACGGCCGCGCCGCCGACCTTGCCGATGCCGATGCCGGCACCGATCACCGCGAGGCCCGCGCCGATCGCGCCGCCGAGGTTGCCGAGGGCGTGGCTCGCGGTCGCCGCGGTAGCGCCGCCATCCTGCGCGAACGCCGCCGGAGCGAAGGCCAGCGCGAAGCCGGCAGCGGCCAGGGCGGGGACGATCTTGGTGAGCTTGCTCTTCATGACGATTCCCTCTCTCTTCAAGTTGCGCGCGACACCGTCGTGCCGACGCGGGTTTCGTTGACCGTCGAAAGCCTGAAACGACTCAGTGGTGCGCTTGCGCGCCCTCTGGATGATCGTGGTGCACGTTGACCGACATCCCGATGAAGAGCGCGGTCAGGAAGCTGAAGATGAACGCCTGCAGGAACGCCACGAACACCTCGAGCAGGCTGATGGCGACCGCGCCCGCGACCGTGAGGACCGCGATTCCGGAGCCACCCACCACGCCGAGCGAGGTGCCGGCGGCGAGAATCAGGCCGACCAGCACGCCGAGCAGGATGTGCCCCGCCATCATGTTGGCGAACAGACGAACCGCGAGCGCGAAGGTCTTGGCGCACAGGCCGATGATCTCGACCGGAATGAGCAACCAGAAGAGCCACCACGGTCCCGGATTGAAATGCTTGATGTAGGCCAGACCGCCGAGTCGAATGCCGTTCACCACCATCATGATCATGGTGAGAATCGCGAGCGTCGCGGTCACCCAGATGTTGCCGGTGGCGGTGCCGCCGAGGTGCGTGTGCAGCAGATTGCCGATGGGATGGAATGGCAGCAGACCGAGCAGGTTCACCGTCAGCACGAAGAAGAACGCGCTCCAGACGTACTTGATGAACTTGTCGGTGTGTTCGCCCAGGACTGGCTCCGCCACTTCCTTGCGCAGGTACTGACAGATGGCTTCGACCATGTTGGCGAAACCGGTGGGCACCATGGCGCCCACGCCGTCCTTCGCGCGGCGCTTGCGCACCAGGATCGGGACCAGGATCGCGAGCAGCAGTCCGGCCACGATCATCATCACGATCTGGTCGGACAGCACGGTGATCTCTTTGTTGGGGGTGAGGAACCCCCAGTCGGCCGGCCGCGTCATCAGCGGATGCTGGACGACGTGATCGAGCGGACTGTGTTCTGCAGCCATCTACTTCTCCTCTCGTCGGCCTTCATGAGACCAGCGAGCCGCGAACGCCGCATCCAGAGGGAGCAGTGCCGCGTAGCTCGCGCCGAGCCACACCAAGAAAGGCTTCGGGGGCAGCTCCGACCCGAGCGCTACCGCAATGGCGAGAGCTCCCGCCACCAGGAATCGCACCAGGGTCGCGAACAGTGCCGCCTGGGCGCGCTGCTCGCGCCGCGCAACCAACAGGGGCACCGTGCCCAGCACCGACGCCGACACGCTCACCGCGATGCCGGCGAACATGGCCGCCACACCGGTCGATCCGGCGAGGCGCTGCGTCGGGGCGAAGCCGATCGCCGCGAGTGCCGCGACGATCACCGCCATCCAGCCCAAGAATTTCAAGTAACGGTATCTCAAGGCGCGTCGCCTATCGGCGCCACGCTCTGATCAGACTCGCGTCGCCAGCTGGCGCCGCTCGGCCCGCGGTGGGTCATCGATCCACTCCGCGGCCGGTCCTGCCTTCCCGATCCTCGGCGGCCGCTTCCCGCTCGGCCGACTGTGAATCGCGAATCAAGTTGTACGTCGCTCCGACCATCCCCAGCGCCACGCCGACGAGCACCCCCCAGGGGGACCAGCCGTAGTGCTTGTCGAGCCAGAAGCCGATCAGCCCGAAACCAGCGATGGCACCCACGAACCCGAACCCCACCCCGGAGTACTTCATCCAGCTCGACGAGCTGCGTTGACCGTCGCGTGGCATGGCCGGGAGAGCCTCCGCTCACCGTACTGCAGGAGAGCTGGCTGTGGGAGCCTGCGCGGGCACAACAAGAACGTCCGGGACCTGCCGCGCGAGCGAGCGCAGTGTACCAGAGGGCCGAGCGGGCGTTCAAGGATGCCCATGGTTGGAGGACCTTGCCCGACTTTCTCAACGTTGACCGGGGTCCGCGGGCAGATAGAGTGCCTCGTCGTCTCCTCCCAGAGGCAAGGAGGTGAAGGTGGCGGGTAAGCGTCCGAAGCAGGACACGAGCGGCGGCCGAGACGGCTCGCGGTTTCGCGGGTTCCTCCTCCAGCAGCTGCTCGGCACCGCACTCTCCCCGATCACGGGCTTCGCCGCCGCCATCCCGCTCGCGTTCGGCTGCCTCTTCCTGGTGATCGGTTGGACGGTCGGGCCGCAACGGGTGATCGACGCCAAGAAGCTGGCCGGGTTTACGGCGCACGCCGACGGCCGGATCGTCGAGAGTTGGCTGGCGCTCGACTTCGATCCCGCGACCATGGGGAAATACCGGCTCTGGCGACCGCAGGCCCATGCCGCGCAATGCGTCGTGGTCGAGTACGACACGGGTTGGGGTGACGCTCGCGGCGGTCCGATACGGCGCGCCTTCTGCGGCCTGCGGCTGCAATACAACGACGCCTTCACGCTGGCCGACTTCCGCACGCTCACCAAGGGAGTGCCTTTCGCCTGGGCGCGCGACCCGAACGGCTTCGCCGTGCCCGAAATGCGGTTGAGCAGCACCGCTCGCGACTGGCTGGCGAGCCACCCCGACCCGGACCCACTGCCGCTCGACCCGCCCACCAGGAGCGCGCTCGAGTCGCTGCGCGTGGAGCAGGACCGACCGGTCGATCTCGCAGTCCTCGGCTGGACCACTCCCGCGCCGGCGATCATCCCGCTGCTGTTCGATCCGCGCGACCCGCGCGGCGCGCTTCCCGCCGGACAGGTGGCGGAGCAACTGGATCTGCCGCCGACCGGACTGCTCTACGGGCTCTTCGTGTTCTGTCTCATCCCGGGCACCATCGCGTGGCTCGAGGGGATGGCGTTTCTGCTCGGCGGCATGCCGCGCTGGGCCTTCTGGTTCGTGGCTCTGGTGCCGATCGCCGCCGTGCCGTGGTGGGGAGCCCGCATGCCCCATTTCATCGGCGGCATGAACGCCAAGATGGGCGACATCGTGTCCATGATGCTCGAGGACGTCTCGCTCCAGAGCTCGGCGAAGGCGAGCGCGCCCGCGGATGCTTTGCTCGCCCACGGCGAGCGGCTGACTTGGCACCTGAGCGAGGGAGCCTACGCCGACACGCTCGGACGATTGCGTTTCACGCCGCCGAATCCGCCGCCGGAATCCCCCGCCGAGGCCGAGCGGCTGCTGACCGCAACCGTGACCGAACAGGTACGCGCCCTCGCACCCGGCGAGCAGACGGCGATGTTCCAGAAGCTGCGCGCGCAGAAGGACGGCAAGCTCACCGGCGCTGGCCAGGTCTTCCTGCCCGCGGCGCGGGACGCCGCGCTCGCCGCGGACTCGCCGCCCGAGTTGCAGCGCGCCGCCACGGCGCTGCTCGGTTCCTGGGGACACTACTTCGCGCCGTATGCGGAACTGACGCCTGACGCGAAGCGGTGATCCGCCGGCACCTGCGCAGGCACCGCACACGCTCCACTCCGAGCAGCCGCCCGGCCCCGGGACGATTGACTCGACCGGCACCCTGCCGTAGCTTGCCGCGATGCCGATGTCCCCGCCGCCTTATGACCTCGACGCCGCCGTGGCTCATCTCGGCGGCAAGGATCCCCGTTTCGGCGAGCTGATCGCGCGCGTCGGTCCGTGCCGCCTGCAGCTCGACACCCGACAGAGCCCATTCGACGCGCTGCTCGAATCGATCATCTATCAGCAGCTCCACGGCAAGGCCGCCGCCACCATCTACGACCGCATGTGCCGCCTCTTCGCGCCGCGCCGTTCGCCGCGCCCACACGAAATCGCCGGCGCCCCGATCGAGCTCCTCCGCGGCGCCGGTCTGTCGCTCAACAAGGCGCGCGCAGTGCAAGACCTCGCGGCGAAGACTCTTCAGGGAGTGGTGCCCACGCATGCCGGCATCGCGCACCTGCCGGACGACGACATCGTCGAGCGCCTGACCGCGGTGCGCGGCGTCGGGCGTTGGACGGTCGAGATGCTGCTGATCTTCCGCCTCGGACGGCCGGACGTGCTGCCGGTGGACGACTTCGGCGTTCGCAAGGGATACATGAACGCGTACCGCAAGCGCCGCATGCCGACGCCGAAGGAACTGCGGCTGTTCGGCCGCAAGTGGGCGCCATACCGCAGCGTGGCGAGCTGGTATCTCTGGCGAGCGGCAGACCTAGGGAAATAAGCGGGCCGGCGCGGACACCGGCCCCTCGAAGGGTTGAGGCTCCTACTTCGGCAGGTGCTCCAGATCGCCGGCCACCACCACCTGGAGCCGCGTCGGATCGAGATGCGCGCGCAGCGCGGCGTTGACCTGCTCGCGCGTCACCTTACGGATCCGCGCCGGAAAGTCGTCGAGATAGGCCGGCCCGTAGTGGAACTTCTCGGCCGTCGTGAGCGCTGCCGCGACGCCGCCGTTGGTGCCCAGGCGCACACGGAAGTTGCCGGCGAAGAAGCTCTTCTGCACTTCGACCTCCTCCTCGGTGATGCCCTCGCGGCAGTACTTCTCGATCTCGTCGCGGGTCGAGTGCAGCGCCTTGCCGAGGTTCGCCGGCGCCACGGCGACATTCGCCAGCCAGTAGCCGTCGAGCAGGTCGGTGAGCAGGAAGCGCGAGTAGAGGTTGTAGGACAGCCCCTCGGTGTCGCGCACGCGCACGCCCAGGCGAGAGGACATTCCGGACTGTCCGAGCGCCGCATTGCCGATCAACGCGGCTTCGTAGTCGGGATCGGTGCGGCGCAGGCCGCTCGCTTCGCCGAGTACGAGGTTCATGTTCGCCTTGCCCGGCATCGTGACAATGGCCTCTGCCGCCGGCGCCGGCGCAGTGCGCGGCTGCGGGTAGGACGGGGCGACGCCGCGCGGCAGGGCACCGAACAGACGCTCTACCTCGGCGGCGATCGCCTTGGCGTCGACGTCCCCGACTACCGAGAGGATGAGCCCGGCTCCGACATAGCGCTGCCGATGGAACGCTTGCAGCTCGGAGAGCGTCGAGCGCTCGAGGTTCGCGAGCAGTGCTTCGGTTTCAGGCGCGCGATACGGATGCCCCTCGGGGAAGGCCAACTGCCGCAGGCGCTGCGTCGCCCGCTGGCTGGTGTTCTCTCCGGCGAGCAGGAAGGCGTTGCGCAATTCGGCCTTGGACTTGGTGAGCTCGGCGGCGGGAAAGGACGGCGAGCGCAATTCCTCCGCCAGCACCGAGAGCAGGAGCGCGACGTCCCGCGACAGGCCTGAGCCATCGATCGCGACCTCGGCGGGGCCCGAGGAGATCTGCAGTCGCGCGCCCGCGCCGTCGAGCTGGGCGGCGATGGTCTGCTTGTCGCGCTGCACGGTGCCGCGCTGCACCATGTCGGCGACCAGCGCCGGGATCGCCGGTTGCCCTGCCGGCGCCGTCATCTCACCGGCAAGCACGAGACCGCCGACCGCGACCGTCGGCACCTGATGGTTCTCGACGACATCGAACGTCACGCCATTCGCGAGGACGCGGTGCAGCGTGCGCGCGGCAAAGGAAGCGGCGGGAACGGCGCCGGGGCTCGCGGCGGCGGCGTTGCCGGCTTGGGGAGCGGCCGCATGCGCCGGCGCGGGGGGCGGCGTCGGCTCGGCGGCCGCCACGACGGCCGGCGCCTTCGCCACCGGCGCGGCGGCGCCGGTGGCCTCCGTCGTCACCGGCACGAACCATCCGACGGTGGCATGGTCCGGCACGAGGTACTTCCGTGCGACTCGTTGCACGTCGGCGGGCGTGACGGCTTTCGCCGCATCGACATAGCCCAGGAACCACTTCCAGTTGGCCGAGGCGACGGCCTCGCCGAGCGACTGCGTCAGGGGAAACGCACCGTCCCGATTGCGAATGATCGTCACCTCGATCTGGTGCTGTGCGCGCGAGAGCTCGGCGTCGCTGATGCCGTCGGCGGCAACCTTCGCCAGCGCGGCCTTGAGCGCGTCTTCCACCTCCTGGTGCTGGTGTCCGGAAGCGACGTCGGCCTGCACCAGGAGGGGAAAGGGATCGCGCAGCGTGTAGTTCGCGGCGCTGGTGTTGGTCGCGAGACCGGTTTCGACCAGCGCCTGATGGAGACGCGAGTTGATGCCGTCGCCGAGAACTTCGACGAGCACGTCCAAGGGAATGTAGTCGGGATCGAGCGCGCCGGGCCGGATGTACCCGATCTCCACGAGCCCAACGGAGCCGGGGCGCTTCACGATCACGCGGCGTTCGCCTTCCTGCGGCGGCTCGGCCGTGATGACCTGCGGGATCGGGCGCGACGAACGCGGCAGAGAGCCGAACTGCGCGTCGAACAGGCGCAGCGCCTCACCAGACTCGAAGTCCCCCACCAGGATGGCCTCGGCGTTGTCCGGCCAGAAGAAGTCGCGGTAGTGCTGGCGCAGCGTGTCGGTCGAGACGCCTTCGATATCCGAGCGGTAGCCGATCGTCGACCAGTGGTACGGGTGCGCCACGATGGCCGCGCCCACCACCGCCTTCTCCAGCGCCCCGTACGGGTTGTTCTCTCCGATCTCGTACTCGTTGCGAACCACGGTCATCTCGGGACCACGCTCGACGTCGAGGATGAGGCCGCGGGCCAGGCGGTCGGCCTCGATGCGCATGGCGAGCTCGAGCTTGTCCGAGGGCAACGTGGAATAGCCATTCATGCGGTCGTACCAGGTCGTCATGTTGGTGCTCGAGAAGTCCGCGCCGGCCTCGAACAGGACCTCCTGGAACGTCTTGTGGCCGTTCGCGTGGCCGTAGTTCTGGGTGCTCTTGTTGAACAACATGTGCTCCAGCAGATGCGCAGAGCCGGTGTTTCCGGGAGCCTCGTTGCGCGAGCCCACGTGGTAGACGACCATGAAGCTGACGACCGGCGCGGCGTGGCTCGGCGCGAGGAGCAGGGTCATGCCGTTGCTCTTCAGCCGGTACTGCGTGATGCCTTGCAGCGTGTCGAGCTGTTCGACGTTGGACGGCAGCGCCGGCTTCGGCGAGGAGGCCGCCTGTCCATCGGCGATTCCTGCGACGAGTGCGGGCGCCAGCGCAAGCAGGAACGCGATGGCGGAGAGACGATGCGGGCGGCGGGCGCGGTGCGCGTCGGGCATGGGAGACCTCGTGGCAGAGTGTGACGCCAAGGGTACGCCAAGCGCCGTGGGGAGTTTCGCCCTACGGGCCGTGTTTGTCCCGAGAGGGGGCCAAAGGCCTCGCGAGCGCGAAACGCCCCGCCGGCGTGGCCGGCGGGGCGCTGATGGTGCGGGACGAAGCGGGCTGGCTAGTGCAGATGCCGCAGGTCGAGGATCAGGTCGAGCAGATCCACGACCACCTCGACGCCGCCGTTGCGGTACGCGCCGTAGTGATAGCGCCCGTAGTAGGCCTCGTTGTAGCCGCGCTCGAAGCCTTGGCGGTAGTAGTAGCTGTACTGACCCTCGTCGATGTAGCCGTCCTCATAGCCGTAGCTGCCATCCCGATACGCGTCGCAGCCGCGGTAGTCGTACGGCGAGTTGTAGGAGCGCGCCGCGCGGGCCGCGAGCACGCCCTGCTGGTAGCCGAAGCTCAGAGCGTTGCGCAACAGACGCGCACCGTAGTCGCCGGTTTCGTAGTAGCGCCCACCGTAGCTGTAGCGATAGGTCGGCGCGGAGTAGGCATAGCGATCGCGGTACTGATAGCCCTGCCGGTAGCGATCGTCGTTCCCGTGCTGCTGCCAGTTCTGACCCTGGCCCCAGCGCCGGTCGCCCTGACCGCGATAGCGATCGGAGTCCTGCCCCTGCCACGAGGTCGGGCGGTCGTCACGTCGATCGTAGCGACCGTCGTTGCGGCGGTCGCCACCGCGCCACTGGTTGTTGTCGTAACGGTCATCGCGCCCCTGCTGGCTCCACTGGCCCGAGTGGCCGTCGCCAGTGCGACGATCCCGCTGACCGCCGTTCCACTGCTCGTTGTGCCGGTCGGCCCACTGCCCGCCGCCATGCTGGTCGTTGCGGGAGGCATTGCCACGATCGTGATGACTCTGCGCCGGACGGGTGTCCCGGGCGTCGCCGTTGCCGTGCCGCTCGGCCCAGGCCGCGCCACTTGCTGCAGTGAGCCCCGCGCAGAGCGCCAGGGTCAGAACCGTTTGAGACAGACGTCGCGAGTTCATGGTGTTTCTCCTTGCATTCAGCCTGCGAACCTGTGGAAACGCAAGAACGCTGCCAGTCGCCAGCGTGCTGTACAAGACGCGCAAATCGCGGTGAGAGAGCTCGCTTCAAACGTCTGTACGAAAGGAACTTACGCGCCAATCGGTGGGCCAGCGCCCGCCGTGGGACGCGCGGGCTGGCGGGGATCCGAGCTCGGAGTGCGTCCTCTGGCGGCTACGGATTGTCCGGCCTCTGAGCGGTGAGCGGGCGCATGGTGCAGGAACTCTGGCGCGCGTCTTCAAGAGGCGAAGGGGCACCCGGCCCGTTGCGCTCCACGGGCGGAGTGCAACGGGGCGAGGCTTCTTTCTGTTCTGTCTTGGGGCGGCGGTCGCCGGTCAGCGCCAGTGACCGCGGTAGTACACCCAATTCCCATGGGAGCGCCGGTAGCGCGGGGCCACCCATCGCGCATGGGCGTGCGGCGGCAGCTGCCAGACCCCGCCCACCCAGCCCCAGTGACCGTCCCAGTCCCAATATCCCGGTACCCATATGTAGCGCGGATCCGGCGCGGTAAGCCGGGCCTCCACGCGAACGCCCGGCGGCGGCCCACCGATCGTGATTCCTGCCTCCGCGTACTCAGGGCCGTAGCAGCCGGAAAAGGCGATGCTCGACGCGGCGACTGCCGCGGAAAGAAGAACATTTCGCCAGGCTCGCTTGCGATTTCGACGCTCCATAGTCACGCTCCTAGCCCCGGTCTTCTGCGGCTTTCCGAAGCTACAAGGGAGCGTTGCAAGGACCGGGCCGATTCCAGTCCGCCGAAGATCTGGGTAGGCCCGCGCCTGCCCGCAGAGCCGGGGGCGGCTACCCCCACCAGCCCGTCCTCGCCTGCTACTTGTTCTTCGACTCGATCGTCCTGCGCAACTCTTCCTCCTGCCGGCGGATCTCGCCGGAGGGATCGCTCGGCGCGAAGTCCGCCGTCTCGAAGAGCTGGCGGATCTCGACTTCATCGTTCTCGAACGGTGCCCGCTTCAGCCACTCGATGGCTTCCTCCTTCGACTTCACCTGCCAGAGCCAGAAGCCTGCGACCAGCTCCTTGGTCTCGGTGAAGGGGCCGTCGATCACCGTGCGCCGCTTCCCTTCGAAACGGACCCGGGCTCCCTTGGAGCTCGCCTGCAGGCCCTCGCCGGCGAGCATCACTCCGGCCTTTACCAGCTCCTCGTTGAACTTCCCCATCGCGGTGAGGATCTTCTCGTCCGGCAGCACACCGGCCTCGGACTCCTTGTTCGCCTTGACCAGAACCATGAATCGCATCGTCGTTCCCCCTTGCCGTGTCGGTTTCGGGCAGGCTCCCGGCCGGCTCTCAGCCGGCCGTCGACTTCCTGCCTCTATTTTGGCGTCGAACGAACGGCCCGCGGATCGACAAACGCCACGCCGCGAGTTTTGGCCGTGGTGCCGGCGGTTCGCACGCGGCCCGCAACGCTCGGCGCGCCTCCCGGTTCTAGCCCTCCATCACCAAGCAAGTCGTGGTCGCGTGGGCGTACAGCTTGCCCTCGGTGTCGATCACCCGCCCTTCGGCCGTGGCCGAGCGCCGGCCGCGATGAAGCACCCGCGCTTCGCAGCGCAACGGGCCGGTGTGCTTGGTCGCCGGACGCACGAAGTTCACCTTGAGCTCGAGCGTGGTGTAGCCCGTGCCCTGCGGCAGCGTGCTGTGCACGGCGCAGCCCATGGCGGAGTCGAGCACCGTGGCGAGCAGGCCGCCGTGCACGACGCCGATCGGGTTGTAGTGATACTCGGCCGGTTCGACCTCGAACACGGCGCTGCCACTGCCGAGCTCGATGAGACCAAAGCCGAGGGCCATGGCGATCGGCGGGCGCGGGTACTCTCCGCGCACCATCGCCTCGAGGAAGTCTTTCCCGGCCATGCGCTGCGCACCTTGCGCGCAGACCATCGGATCGTCCCAGGTGAACGTGCGGCTGCGTTGCGGCGTCGGATCGCTCATGACGCGCCATCCTATCGAGCGGGCGCGACGTAGAATCCCATCCGATCCAGCCGGCAGAATCGCCGAAATGCGCCGTCCGGGAGGCCGCAATGAAGACGTTCTCGATCGATGCCGATATCCGGACCGCCTCGACGCCGCCCGCCTGGGTGTATCGCGACGCCGAGGTGTTCGAAGCCGCGAAGGAACGCGTCTTCCTGCCGAGCTGGCAGCTGGTGGCGGACACCGACCGGGTGAAGGTGCCGGGCCAGGTCTACCCCTTCACCCTGCTCGAGAACGTCCTCGACGAGCCGCTGCTCTTCGTGCGCGACGCCAAGGACACCCTGCGCTGCCTGTCGAACGTCTGCACGCACCGCGGCGCTCTGGTGTGCGAGCACGCCGGCGTCGAGACCGGGCTGCGCTGCCGCTACCACGGGCGCCGCTTCGCGCTCGACGGGCGCTTCCTGTCGATGCCGGAATTCGAGGGCACGGCGAACTTCCCCAGCGCGGCCGACTCGTTGCGCGAGGTGCCGTTTGCCAGCTGGGGGAAGCTCCTGTTCACGTCGCTCGCCCCCGAGCTGCCGCTCGAAACGCTGCTCGAGCCGATGCTCGAGCGCTGCCAGGGCTTTCCCGTCGACGACCTCGTCTTCGACGCCAGCCATTCGCGCGAATATCTGGTGCGCGCCAACTGGGCTCTCTACTGCGAGAACTATCTCGAAGGGTTTCACATCCCCTTCGTGCACTCGGGTCTCGCGAGCGCCCTCGACTACGGCGCCTATCGCACCGAGCTCTTCCCGCACCTGAGCCTCCAGGTCGGCGTCGCCGGCGGCGCCGAGGACGTGCTCGATCTGCCACGGCATTCGCCGGACTTCGGTCAGCGCATCGTGGCGTACTACTTCTGGGTGTGGCCCAATCTGATGTTCAACGTCTACCCCTTCGGCATTTCGGTGAACGTCGTCATGCCGCTCGGCCCGGAGCGCACCAAGGTGTCGTTCCTCAACTACGTCTGGGATTCCGGGCGCGTCGAGAAGGGCGCGAGCGCCGGCATCGACCGGGTCGAGCGCGAGGACGAGGCGATCGTCGAGGCCGTGCAGCGCGGCGTGCGCTCGCGCATCTACGAGCGCGGACGATACTCGCCCACCCGCGAGACCGGCACGCATCACTTTCACCAGATGCTCGCGACCCGTCTCTCCGGAGGCCGTGCGTGAGCGTGCCGACGACGCCTTCCTCCGGAGCTCCCGCGGCGGGGCCGCGCGAGCTCGTGCGCCGGCTCGGCGCTTGGGACGCCGCACTCATCACCATCGGCTCGGTGATCGGCACGGGCATCTTTCTCACCACCGGCGACATGGCGAAAGCCCTGCCGCACAATGGGCTCATCCTGCTCGTCTGGGTGCTTTCGGGCGTGCTGACGCTCGCCGGTGCGCTCACCTACGCCGAGCTCGGCGCGATGTACCCGAGCGCGGGCGGGATGTACGTCTTCCTGCGCGAGGCCTACGGTCCGCTGTGGGGGTTTCTCTACGGCTGGGGCGCGTTCCTGGTCATCATGTCGGGCGGCATCGCGGCGATCGCGGTCGGTTTCGGCGAGTACCTCGGCGCCTTCTTTCCATTCTGGTCGACCCAGCACGAGCTGTGGCGGGTGCCCATCGGCGGCTGGGAATGGTCGGTCTCCGGCGGCCAGTTGGCGGCAACGCTCGCGATCCTGGTGCTCACCGCCATCAACCACTTCGGCGTACGCGAAGGAGCCGCGGTACAGAACCTGCTCACCGTGCTCAAGATCGGCGCCATCGTGGTGTTCGCGCTGATCGGCTTCCTGGTGCCGGCCAAGACGGTCTCGACGCTCGGCGGTACCGTGCCGGTGGGCGCCCTCGGAGCGTTCGGCGTCGCGATGATCGCCGCCCTGTGGACCTACGACGGCTGGTACGGCGCCACCTTCTCCGCCGGAGAGATG
>WBZN01001059.1_pt1 | contig 17521 bp, 15 predicted proteins | sample 5204281 | NCBI WGS metagenome assembly WBZN01 (sample SAMN12344347, study PRJNA552823) | activated sludge metagenome | biome: Activated sludge suspended growth; feature: Nitrification reactor; material: Wastewater; isolation source: activated sludge from nitrification reactor of wastewater...
GGGATGGACCAGGTGAACACCTGCCGCAAGATGCACCTGTTCGTCCGCGAGGGCGAGCGGGTGTTCGTGATCCTGAGCAGTGGCAGCCTGTCGGTGACGCAGTCGGTGCTGACGCTGCTGCGGCGCTGGCGCAAGGCTCTCTTTGCGCCAGCCACCTGGCGGGAGATCGGCGCCTTTCGCGCGACGCTGCAGGAAGAAGGCTACGATCTGGTGATCGACACGCAAGGCCTGCTGAAGAGTGCGCTGATTGCCCGCATGGCGCGCGGCAATCTGGGAAACCCAGGAACGGCAGGAACAGGCGAATGAGGCGGCGGCCGAGCCGCTAACCGAATTTGCCAGACGAAGACATGAGGCAATAAAAGCGCAGATGCTCTACGGCGGCATGAGGTGAGCATGCCGTGTGGTCCGTCGCGCGCAGCTGTAATGTTTTACGTTGCAACTGGTGCGTCTCTGATTGTGAGACTTGAGACGTCCAGACAGGGTGCGTAATCGATTCATCGGCGATTACGCTTCCCCGCAACGTTTTTGGAATCAATACGTACTGGCTACTGCTTTGATCAATTCGGAAAGCAGCCCGTGAGGGTCATACAAAATTTTCGCGCCGTCAGCAACAACGGCGCCTGTGCCGTTGGGAATTTGTTCGTTCGAGACCCAATCTTTTGATGTGATACCAAATTCTACTTCGAGTCCATCATCGAAGTGCGCACGCCAACTTTTTACCAGACCCCAATCTTCCAGTGCACCAATTTCAGCATTTTCAAATTGGAAAATCCAGTCGCTGTTTCCACAGTATTTTGCAGGATTTTGGCATATGAGTACTAGATCGATGTCGGAGTCAGCTCTAGCAGTCCCGCGTGCATGCGAGCCGACTAGCAGGACGGCGATCATGTCTTCATTGCGGGCGCACCACTTTTGAAGTTTTTCGATAAATAATTCGAATCGTGAGTTGTCCAAATCAGGCAATTCTATTCTGTGGAAGTATTTGTCGCTACCGTTTCTTCAAAGCTTCCAGTTCGTCTAAAGTTTTTGGCCAGTCCGATTTTAGCAAACGGGAAAGACTGCGATCAGCAAGAAGTTCGCCGTTTGTCTGGCAGCGAGCACAGTAATTAGTTTCGTTGTCTGCATAGCGGATGCGCTGGACTGGCTCACCACACACGGGACAGGGTTTCTGGTAACGTCCGTGCACTGCAAAATCGTTGCGAAAAGCTGTGACTTTTTCTGGAAACGACTTTTGTGCTTCGATGTTTAGTCTATCAATCCATAGTTTTAAAGTATCAACTGTCGCCTCATAAAGCCTCTCCCACTGCTCGGGCGAAAGTTTTTGAGTGCGTGCAATCGGTGACAATTTCGCCGCGTGCAAAATTTCATCGGAGTAGGCGTTGCCGATGCCGCTGATGATACGCGGATCAGTCAATGCTCGCTTGAGTGTGCGATTCTCAACCGACAGGGCTTGCTTGAATGTATTCAAGTCACTTTCGAAAACTTCGATTCCACCCGGATCAATTGCATCCAGAGCCGATTCACCTTGTAAGAGATGCAAGGAAGCTCGTCGTTTCGCTCCTGCCTCTGTCAGAACAAGAGACCCTTCAGGGAAATCGAAAGCCGCCAGGTTGTTTCGACCGCCCAACTTTGCGTCCCTGGCCCGCCAGTGCAACCGACCGGCAATCATCAAATGCAGAACTAACCAGAGGTCTCCGTCTAAACCAATTGCAATGCGCTTGCCGATCCTCCGCAATTCGCGCACGGTGCGACCCTGAGCGTCATCGATTGGCGGCTCTGCAGTGCGAAGCAGAAAAGGACTGGCAACGCGTATTCTTTCGAGCGGCTGTGCCACTATCCGCGGTTCAAGGGCTTGAATGTATGCTTTTATATCAGGAAGCTCAGGCACAGTTTTCTCCATGCGACTTTAGCTGACCAGGAAATGATAACAGTTCGCCGCAGCAAACTGGTAACAGTTCGCGGCAGCGAACAGATAACAGTTCGTCGTAGCAAACAGGTATAGTGGACAGTGATGGCAAGTTAGGAATGGATATTGAAAAAACTCTGGCTGCATCCAGTCACGCAAATCAGTAGCTACCTGATTCTGTTTCTAGCGCTGCTGTCCGGTTCATGGATGATTCTGAGGCAGTTTGTCGAGATGATGCCCGTGTCGGTCAGCTTGATGCTGAATGTCATTCTTGAAACGATTTACTGCGTTGGACTCCTGGTTTTCTTTGTTGTTTTCGTTCAGAAGCGCAGTTTTGCCAGCACGGGAATCGTCAAACGCGGTGCCGTAGTTGAAACTGTGCTCGGTTTTTTGCTCGGAATCTGCGTTTCCGGCGGAGCGATTTTAGGGATGTATCTGATTGGCGCGTATAAACCAATCGGCTTAAATTTGCATGCAAACTTGTTGTATCCCTTTGTTCTGTTTTTCTTTGCAGCGGTGGTGGAGGAATTCATATTCAGAGTTTTCGTCTTTCAGACGTGCGAAAAGAAGTGGGGAACAGTGCCCGCGCTTGTTATCGCTTCAACTTTGTTCGGACTGGTGCACATGATCAATACCGTTGAAAATGCGACGGTAGGGCAGCAGCTTACAGGTTGCGTATTTCTGGTTTTTGAGGCCGGATTTTCTCTCAATGCCGTGTTTCTGATCAATCGCAGAATCTGGCTTCCATTGGGAATGCACTGGGCATGGAATTTTTTTGAAGGTCCGATTTTCGGTACCATTGTGTCTGGTCAAAACTTCGGCAGTTCACTTATTGCGGCACAGACCGGAGGTTCAATGCTCGCAAGCGGCGGACCGTTCGGACCCGAGGGAAGCATTTCTGGACTGCTAGTTGGTATTATATGCGGTGCCGTGGCACTTCGCTATTCCATAAAGCTCGGCGCATTTAAGGACGTTCCGTCAGAGTAATTCTCTGTTTGCTCCGTTCTGTCTCACCAGCGCAATCTTCTTATACTCGGCTCTATCGGCTTGCAACCGTTTCCAGAGACAGGAAGTGGAATGCCACGATAACCAGAGCGTGGCTGATTATTCCGTCGCAAATCAACGAGTTCACGTCCTTCAAATTGACAAGGCGTGTGTTGATTTTTTCGGTTCCGGTGCCATCAAATCTTGGTTTTTCGATTTGCCTGGCGCCCCGTGCAAGATACGTATAGCAAAGATTTCCTTGCAGGGCTGGGTTGGGGTGCGTCTTTCCGAGAAAGCTCCACGATTCTGCGACGTATCCAGTTTCCTCTCTCAGTTCGCGCACTGCTGCATCCAGAGGTTCGGCGTCGGAGTCGTCGATGCAACCGCCTGGTATTTCCAGCGTCAGTTGTTCCACTCCATGCCTGTATTGCTCGACCATCACGACCGAGTTCTCCGGTGTAATGGCGATGATGTTGACCCAGGGTCCACAATCAAGGGTGTAAAAGTTGCCCGATTTCTTCGAGCCACATGCACTGGTTGCGACTATTTTATTGACAGAAAAAACTTTGCATTCTGCCAGTCTTTCGGTTGATTGCTTTTGCCAGGTCAACCAGTCCCGGTCGGTTTGATTTTGAGATTTCATGTTTGGGTAGTGGGTTTGGAATGCCGCCATTTTACCTTTAACGGCATGCTCTCCGAAAGCGGTGAACAGGAGGTGAACACCCTATCTTCACGTACCACTTCCTATATATCCGACCGTTATCAGTTCTTATGAACCTGGTCTTTGATATGGTTCGCAACCGCGTTGCCAATCAACTCGTAACCCTTCGTCGTGAAGTGCAGCTTGTCCCCGCCAGCAAGTCCATTGGCATGCCATGCTTCAATTGACCCCGGACCGCCCATGGATTGGCGGAGATCGAAGAAATCCAGACCATTTTTCTGAGCCACATCGCGCTGCGCTGCCACGACTGCATCCAATCCCGGCAAGGTATTACCCTTGTTGGCTCCTGTGATGGAATCGCCATCGCTCGGTCCAACAATCAAAATGGAAGCGTTGGGAGCGCGCTCTCTCACGTTATCGATCAGCTTCTGGTAGCTAGCCTCATAAGCCGCCTGGTTCTGGGGACCGGCCGAGTCGTTGCTGCCGAAGGAGAGGATGATTAAATCTGGGTTGTCTTTCTGAATTGGTTTGTCGAGCCAATTGGCTGTATCAGTGAGCGGATAATTCGCACTGATGCCCACTTTTGCCATCGTGTCATATTGAACCGGTCCCAGAGACTTCAGTGCGTCCTCGATGGCTTTTGGCTCGGTGCCGGCAACAATGTGTGAGTCGCCATATTGGAGTACGCTGATTGGCGCACCGCCGTTGTTGGCGCGGTCGATGGCTTCCTGAAGATGTGCCAATCCTCCGCCGTTAGGAGTAGGGCTGGGCACATCTTTCAATGGCTGCAGGTCAGACACGTCGGCACGGGGAGCATTGGATGCTGCTGCACCGCCGTCTCCACCAGAGGGCGATCCGCTCCTGGAGCCGCCTCCACCGCCATAGTCTCCACCTCCACCGCCGCCAGAAGACCCGCCGCCTCCGCCGCCACTACTTCCGCCGCCCCCGCCGCCATCGTAGCTGGGAGCGCTTTGTTGCTGTGGAGCGTCCTGAGTTGGTTGAGATTGTGGTTGTGGCTGTGGTGCGTCTTGTGGTGGTTGGGGCTGCGGTTGCGGATTGACTTCAACCGGAGGGCTCTCTATTGGCACCGGTGCTGGTGGCAAATCCGGTTCTTTGGAGAGTTGGTCCAACCAATCCTGCGGAATTTTTTGACCTTTGTTGTTCTTAGTAAAATAACTGATTAAGTCCTTGATTGCTGACTTTTGAAGCTGGTCTGCGAGTTTTTTCGCATCGACTTCTGACTTGTTTTTGGACTGCAATTCGATATTGATCGAGCCGTCTTTGTTTGGAGTTTTCTTGTCGGGATTCGGTCTTAACTTTCCATCTTCCCCCAGAAAGAAATCAGGTTGTTGTCCACTTTTGGCGTTCTCGGCGGGAGATGTAATCGTCACGCCGGTGGCTTTATCGAAAACTGATCTCAGTTGTTCCGCAGTTGCTGGTGGAATTGCATCCACTGCTTTTCCGTAAATATCAGGAGAGAAGTTCAACGACGAAGGCAACTCGCGCTGCGAGCTGTAGACCGAGCGCGGGAGCAGGTCGCTGAATGCATGAATAAACAGGTCAGGACCTTGTGCTGGTGCCTGAATCTGCAGGTTTTCCATTGCTTGCGGTCTTGGCATAGTTCGCTCTTAGGAAATTATTCCTACCTGCATTCCTGCCGCTTTGCGCAACTCGTAGCAACTCATATTCACGGGCGAATAGAATTGTCGCAAGTCAGCTCAGCGCTTGACTGGTAACGGTTCTTATATTTGGGCAATCTGAATATAACAGCGATCGGGGTGGTTGTCAATTAATAATCGGGTCGCCACGTCTCTGTTACAAGACCAGTGTAATTCGCAAATGTGGCGATCTCGTGGCAGGATCTTGCCGCGTGATTCTGGCTGCTAAATACGGGCTACGAAATCTGTTATTTGACCATTCCATTTTGCGCCATCAATAACTTGGCTCTATCGCGCAATTCGATTGATTCGTCGCGCCGTCCCTGTCGCATCAGTACATAGCTTGCGTAGTTGTCCAGAGTTTCAGCCGCGCATTGCAATAGCACGGACATTGGAAATGCGTCCGTTGCTGCAGTTGCATGCTGTTTGAGCAAATCAGGCGCCTGCAAGATTGGCTCCCAGATTTTCATTGCAGCATCGAGAAAGAGTTGCGCTTCAAAATACTGATTGAGATCGCTTTTGATTATTCCCAGATCTGTAAGAGTTTGCGCAACGGCAGGGTGGCTTGAAGTGTACATCTCGACTCGCCTTTCGAGCTGCTGTTCGAGTGCTTCCTGCGATTTTGTGAACTCGCGCGCGGTACGATATGCGGTGGCAATTTCGCGCTTGAATAGGTCAGCTTCGCGCGGACGCTTTTCTTTATTTCGCAGAGCAATCAAGTTTTGCAAAATAGGAATACGGTGTTCGAGCAGGGCTACTTGAGTGAGCGGCGCCCAACTGTCTAATCGTTGTTTGGCTTCCATCAATTCTTGATTCGCTTCAGTCCAGTTACCTGACTTTGTATACAGCTCGCCAAGGCTGGTGAGGCAATCCAGTGTGAATGTGATCGTCAATCGTCCACCCTGATTGTGTGGTCGATCGCCAATCATGTCGTCAATGCCGTTCATGCATCTGACAAGTTTGGCCTCAGCCTCTGCGTAATCGCCATTTTTGGCTAATTCTTGCGCTGAATTGAACTCGTAGCGCCACAACCACTCTGATTCGAACCAGCTCAAAGTTTTCTTTAGCGGCCACGCCGATCCATAAAGTACCGTCAGTTTTCCATTCTCTCGTTCAACCACGACTGGGACATTGCCATCGTACTCTCCGCGTCCTTCGCCAATCCCGTCGTAGTGGAGAACCCACCCGTAGCGCTTCTCATCGCATTGGGTGATTTCGAATATCTCCTCACCGGGGGCACATTTGCCGTTGATATGGCGAAGCGCGATTTTTATAGCTTCAGACTTTTCAATCATGCTATCTCCTCAGGAATATCTGCCGTGATACCAGATGTGATGCCTAGAAGTTATACTGCCGTGAAGTCGTTAATTTATCCGTGAAGCCTTTAAGTTATCCCGCCGTGAAAGCTTTTGAGTTATTCTGCCGTGAATCCAGAAGCTCTTGTGCCGTGAAATGGACATTCCGCCGCATTATCCCTGTTTTACAGCATTAAGCAGCTTAGTCATGCGTTCGGACAAATCTTTCAACTTAAAAGGTTTGCGCATATAGTCGTTGGCGCCTGAATCAAGCCCCATCTGGCGCTCAGCCGCAGAATCATTGCCGCTCAGCATCATGATCGGCGTTTTACCGCCGCCAGATCGATACTGCTTGCAGATTTCAATGCCCGTCATCTCCGGCAATTGCCAGTCCATCAAGACGATGTCGAATGTGCCGAACCGCAGTTGCTCGATTGCATCGTAACCAGTTGCCGCAGTCTCAACGTTATGCTTCTCAAAAATCAGCCACTGTTTCACAGTTTCCGAAAGAGATTCGTCATCTTCTACCAACAGGACATTAGCCATTTTCTTGCCTCAACCATTACCGATTATTCTGTTACGTCCGCATTCTTTGCCGAGATATAGTCTCTGGTCCGAAACGTGCACGAGGTCTTCAAGTGTTCTCCCATCGTCCGGAAAGCTGGACATTCCTGCGGTGAAAGAGACACGGAATGTTTCGCCGTGGTCACCGCTGAACTCCGTACTTCTCAGCTCCTCCAGCACGCGATTCAGTGCACCAATTGTAGTCTCTTTGCCTTCATGACGGAATGCGACGATGAATTCTTCGCCACCCCATCTTCCGCGTAAGTCTTCAACCCTGAATCTGCGTTTCAGTAATTGTCCCAGATGGGCGAGCACTCTGTCTCCGGCCAGGTGACCATAAGTGTCATTTACCTTCTTAAAATGATCGACGTCCAGAAGAGCCAGCGAGAAAACCAACTTGTAACGCTCAGCTTCGGATATGAGCGCATTCAATTGCTCCATGAAGGCGCGGCGTAAAAACAGCCCCGACAGTATGTCTCGATCGGCTCGGTCTCGCAGTAGCCGGGCGCGCTCCAGTCGCACCTTTACGCGGGTCAGCAACTCTACTGGGGCGACAGGTTTGGGCAGGTAGTCGTCGCCGCCTGCGTCGAAAGCCGCCAATCGGGCGTCTAGCTCAGTTTCTGCAGTCAGAAACAAAATCGGCACATCTTGCCAACGCGTTGTGCCGCGCAGTATCCTGCAGACCTCAAACCCGCTGATGCCCGGCATCATTACGTCAAGCAGAACCAGGTCGGGGAGAAATGTTTCCATGGACGATAGCACACCAGTCGGGTCGTTCAAAACCTTGACCAGCATTCCTTCTTTGCCGAGTGCGTGGGCAATAATTGAAGAAAAATCTTCGTCATCATCTATGACCAGAACGCGGTGCCTGCCTCCGCCGCGCACGCCAAGCAGATACTCGATGCCCTGGTTGAGAGTGTTTGTATTGATGGGCTTGTCGAGAAAAATGGAGGCTCCGGCGTGAGTCGTTTCGATGCGATTTTCCGGTGTTGCACCTTTTGAGATGAACGCCAATGGCAGCGACTCGTAACCGGCGATGCCGCGCAGCTCGCGGGCAAGGTTAAGCGATTCTTTTGGTGCTGAATCCATGTCGATAATTACGGCATCGAGCGTCGTGGTTGATGCCTTATCAAGGGCGTCATGGGCGGAACTGGCGGCAATTACCTTAATCGGCAGACCGCTCTTCAACGCTTCCTTTCCTTCCGAAAAGAATTCAGAGCCGACCAGAAGCACTTTAGCCATAGCCGAGTCATCTGCCAGTTTGTCTAATTGAGACTGGGTAGGAATGTTGTTTTTCAGCTCCACTTGGGCCTGATGCGAAACCGCTTCGAAAAGCAACATCACCTCGCTCCAGGCGGTCAGCACGTCATCGAAGCCGTTCTGCTGAATTTGGATTATTGCCCTTTCGAGATGCGAAGCCGCTTCTCCGACCAGCTCGAACCCGCACGAACTCGCCGTTCCTTTTAGATTGTGCGCAAGGCGCCGCGCTTCAGCCGTCAAATCTTTATTGGCACTGTTGGTGGTGGCAAGCTCGATTGCATCTGAAATAAGGGACAGTCTGGTTGGTAAAACGTCAGCAAAGCGAGATCGCAGTGTCAGGAATGTTTTCTCTTCCTGCTCGCTGCCTGACATTCTAATTGCCTGTTGGTGGCGCAAGAGACTGTCGATTTGAGCTGCAAACAGTGACGGTTTGAGCGGTCTGTGAACGATTAGCTCGACACGGAAATCTTTCGTCAATTGTTGATAAAGGTTGGCTTCCCGCCATTCGTTTGCGATGAATGCCAGTTTGACTTCAGGATGTGACTTTCTAATTTTGACGATCAGCCCAATGCCGTCGATATCGGTCAGCTGCTCGCCTATGATAACCATGGACGGCTGCTCTTTGGCGACCTGTTCGAGAGCGTCTCGACCGCTTTCAGCGTGCGTCGTGACGTATCCTCTGCCGGTGAGCAGTGATTTGAGCATCGTCACAAGTTGATGATCGGCGTCGGCGAGCAATATGGTATTGCCCATGAATTCACCATGTTAGGGCTGTCTTGGCGGGCTCGGGCTGCCCTTGATTAGGTTCTACCCGGCGAATCGCGGCTTCAACTCTCTTTTGCTATTTCTTTTCGTCTAAATTTAGCGAAGCCGAGTTTATGCAATATCTCAAGTTTGTAGGTTTCGGTCCATCCTCGAAAACGTGCCCCAGATGGGCGCCGCAATTTTTGCACATAACTTCGGTGCGAACCATTCCGAGCGTCCGATCGCTTTCGGTTTCGACATTGCTCTGGTCGATAGGTTGCCAGAAACTTGGCCATCCAGATCCAGAATCATATTTGTTGTCCGAACTGAATAGCGCTTCGCCACAACAAATGCACCTGTAAATCCCAGGCGTCTTGCAATTGTTGTATTTACCGGTAAACGCCCGTTCGGTGCCCTTTTTTCGAGCAATATGATATTGCTCCGGGGAGAGCTCCTTTTGCCATTCCTCGTCGGTTTTCTGTACTTTGTGCGCCATTTTGTGCGGAATCCTCAGATCTGAGCATAATTTGACCGATTATTTTGACAGATTTCGGCTGGAATTCTCAGCTGGCTTGAAAATTGCCGGATAAAATGTTGCCTTTAAAACTTGCCCTCTTGGCAACTATCGCCCATAATCAGGTGTTATGTCTCCTGAGCAGCTTCAGCATAAGAACAACCGTTCCGGTCTGCCCGGGGCTTCCTGGGTCGTGACGATCTCGATCCTGCTCTTTCTGCTTCGCGATCAACCTTCAGTGCAGTTGATTATGGCGCCGCTGGACCTTTTCACGACTTTCCTGCACGAAATGGGACACGTCATAGCCTGTCTTTTGACCGGCGGAACCGTTGAATCAATGACGATTCTGCCTGGAAAAGAGCTAGCCGGCTGGACCAACTGCTCAGGCGGCGATACATTCATCATCGGACAGGCTGGTTACCTGGGCGCGACCTTCTTCTGTTGCGTGCTTATTCTTGTTTCGCGCTTCTGGAAGATGTCCAACGTCATTCTTCTTTTGATCGGCTTTTTTATAGGCTATTGTGCACCGAAGCTTATGACGGATCATACCGGCGTGATCATTTCGCTGTTTCTGACAGCCGCCTTCGTCATTTTTGCTTTTCAAAGCTCCGCCCGTGATGCTCGATTGATCGTATTGTTTGTCGCATTGAATGTCGCCTTCAATTCGTTGATGGATGTGAAACAGTTGACAGAGGCGTCGATAGGAATTGCTGACGCCGTCTCGAATGATGCAACGGCGGTCGCTGCAGTTTCGCCGATGTCGGCGAAATTCTGGAGTTCACTATGGGCGGTGCTATCCATGCTCATGGTAGGATTTACCGGGGTGCTTTCTTATTGTATGCAGCATCCTCACGAGGAACCCGCGTCATCACCAATTTCATCGCTTCTGCCGCTGTTGAAAAAACTGAAAGACAAAAAACAAGTTGAACGAGCCCAGGCTCAAAACCTTCTCGCTAAGATGCAGGCAACAATCATAGAGACCGGGCCGAGCATCAATGAGCAATCAACAGCTGCTTCACAGCTTCAAACCGACAGAAAAACGCCGTAAACAACATGCGATCTTTGCGAGTATCGGTTCAAGTACTGCTTCTGGTAATTGTGCCGTTAGCATTGCAAGTAGGTCTGCTCGCGTACATGAGCACGCTTCAGAGTGAAGCCGAAGCGCAGTTAAAGGTTGCCGAGCACAACAAAAAATTATCCGATGGCATCACGAAATTGAATGCCGAGCAGTTTGCGACTGTTTCAAAAATGGGTCACATAAATCAGCTGGAAGCAATTTCGGCAGAGGAAATTGACGCTACGATTCAACGCACGCTTGCTGCGTTCAAGGTAATCGATGACCTGAGCAAGAACGAGCCTGAGTTGAATCACACCATTCTTTCAATCGAGCAAGATCAGCTTCGCGCTTTTAGCTTGGCAAGAGAGATTCGACGCACTGAAGACCCGATGCGCCAGCACATGTTGTGGATGCGGCTTGGTTACCAGGTGCAAGATGTGATGTATGGAAGATTGTCGAAGTTGGCGCAAAAGTATGAGCAGTTAGCTTTGCAAAGTACTGAGGCGCAAGCAGCGGCCAGACGCCGTTTTCAACAAACCGCGCTCTGGGGCAGTGGTCTGATTATGATCTTTACTGCGTTTGTTGGGTCGGTGCTCGCATTCAGCATCACTTCGCGTCTAAATCGATTGAGTGATAACAATTTGCGTCTTGCCACCAATCGTCCACTGCATCCTGAGATGACAGGCAGCGATGAGATTGCAAAGATCGATCAGACCTTTCACAACATGGCCGCAACTCTCGAAGAAGCGCATCAGAAGGAACGGGCAGTTATCGATTATGCGCGAGACATGATTTGTTCCATCAGCAAAGGCAAATTTACTGAAGTGAATCCAGCCTGCTTTACTTTGCTCGGCTTCACTAAAGACGAATTGTTTGGTACGCGCGTCTTTGATCTGATTGCTGAGGCGCCTGAGGTGGCGCACCAGTTCGTGGCTGGATTGCGTGAGCACAACGAAGTCTCGTCTTTTGAAGTGCAGATGCGACATAAAGATGGGCATGTCGTCGATACGCTCTGGTCAACGCAGTGGTCTGAGAAACAACGTTCGACTTTCTGTGTCATTCACGATATGAGCGAAAGGCGCGCTGCCGAGCGCCTGCGCCAGGAAGTGGTGCACATGGTTACTCATGATTTACGCACGCCGTTGACGACACTTGGTCATATTTTCGAGATCCTCATTCACGACGAAGATGCAACTTACGACGAACGCAAAAAGCATTATCTCGATGTTGGCGAGAGAAGTGTCAACCGGCTTGCATCGCTGGTCAACGATTTGCTTGACGTGGAAAAAATTCGCTCCGGGCAAATGTCTATTGACTTATCCCCGTGTCATCTTGACGAGAACTTTTGCATCTGTTCGGATTCAGTTGCCGCTTCAGCAGAAGCCAAAGGAATCAAGCTCGTTATGCACCCGACTACATTGATAGCAGATGGAGATGGAGACAAAATCGATCGTATTTTGATAAACCTTGTTGGGAACGCAATCAAGTTTTCTCCGGAAAACGGAACAGTCGATGTCAGTGCGACTGTCGCAGACAACATGATCAAAGTCGAAGTCAAAGATGAGGGGCCCGGTCTTCCGCCTGAAGAACTCGAAAAGGTTTTTGACCGATTCCATCAGGTCAAAGATGCGCAAGGTGTGCATGAAAAAGGCTCAGGTCTTGGATTGACTATCTGCCGGGCCTTCGTTGAGTTGCACGGTGGACGCATCTGGGTCGAAAGCGCTGTCGGAAAAGGAGCAAGCTTTTGTTTCACGTTGCCGTTGCTGGCTATAGAAAAATCAGCAGAGGCTACTGCATTAAGCTAAACCGTGCCTCAGGGCTTTCACCGCTGCTTGTGTGCGATCTGACACTTCCAATTTTTCCATTATATGTCTGATGTGTGTTTTCACTGTTTCTGGAGAAACAAAGAGCTTTTGACCAATTTGTGCATTGCTGCAACCTTCGACAAGCAGCAGCAACACATCGCTTTCTCTCGGTGTGAGATCAAAGTTGTTGGGCTTCGCATCGTTAGCTTTTCCCTGTTGGATCGGCTCACGAAAGCATCTGAGCACTCGGTCTGCGATTCGGGCATCTAGCCAGGCACCGCCTCGCGCCACGGTTTGAACGGCATTGCAGATATCGTCTTTGAGCGCCGTTTTTAAACAGTATCCGTCGGCTCCCGCATTGAAACAAGCAAAAATCTGATCGTCAGTTTCATGGCTGGTGACAATCAAGATCTTTACATCCGGTGTCTTCTCGCGCAGCAGTCTGGTTGCTTCGATGCCGTCCATCACAGGCATACTGAGGTCCATTATCACCACGTCGGGCAGTAGCGTCTGGCATTTTCGATATGCGTCTTCTCCGTTGCCTGCGCTTCCGACTACTTTAAAAGTCGAGTGTTGTGAAAGTATAGTTTCCAGCCCGATTCGTATAATTTCCTGGTCTTCGGCGATGAATATTCTGATCAAATCTTGTTCTGTCATGTTTATCCTCACGTGACATTCTTAATTTGCAGAGACTCCAACTTGAGGCAGCTTGATTGAAAATGTGGTACCAGATCCGATCTTACTGATACAGGAAATTTCCCCGCGGTGCGCTGATACCAACTGTTTACACAAATAGAGACCAAGTCCGGTTCCTGGCGTGAATTTTTTGCCTGCGCGGCCCTGGGCAAAGCGCTCAAAAAGGCGCTCTTGCTCTTCTTGCGGAATGCCGGGACCGCTGTCTTTTACCTCAAAAATGAAACCGTCATCTCGTCTCTGTGCTTCTACGTTTATAACACCGCCGTCTGGCGTGAATTTAAGAGCGTTATCGAGTAGGTTTTGCATAACACGCCTGAACGCGGCTGCGTCCGCCGTGATCGTTGTTATCGAGTCAGGTATCTCGCTTCGAAGCTTAATTTGTCTGTGAGTAGCGATGGGCTCAATTGATTTGATGCACTTATTGATGATTTGTCTGGGATCTACGCACTCCATATTTACAGCATCGACTTCTTTTTCAAATCGATACACGTCTATAAGGCTCTGTATCATTGAGATCAGTGAACTGTTGCTGTCTCGCAAATTTAAGAGCAAATTTGCCTGCTCTGCGCTGACAACACCCATGACTTGTTCTGCCATTAATTCAAGAATCAAATTGTTTCCAATTAACGGATTTTTCAGATCGTGAGTAAGAGTGGCCATGAACTCTTCGTGCTTTTCCAGCAGTGCTAGTCGCTTTGCGTCTTTCTCATGTTGCTTTCTTTCGATCGCATAGCGAATCGTTCGAGCCAGGATCGATGGCGAAAGTTCTTGTTTGAGGATGTAATCCTGTGCTCCTAATTTGACAGCCTGAACAGCCACCTCTTCGTCGGTCAGTCCCGTCAAAATAACTATCGGAATAGAGTTCGCCCAGGAAATTGTCGACACTACAGTTTCGATTCCAGATTCATCCGGCAAACTCAGATCGAGCAATATGACGTCAAAGTCAGGGTTCGTCTGAGCTGCTTGACGAGCGTGTTCCAGTCGATCTGCATGGACAAATCGAAATGCGTGCTTCGGCAGAATTTTTTGAACATAGATAGCATCCACCTTATTGTCTTCGATAAGTAAAACGGATATGATCTCATCACTCATGATTATGCGGATACCTCACAGCCTGCAACCAGAATGAATCAAAGGATCTGATCGTTTTGACAAATTGCTGCAGCTCGATTGGTTTCGTCACATAACAACTAGCCTGCAGCCGGTAAGATCGAGCAATGTCATCTTCTGATTGTGAAGTGGTCAAAATCACCACAGGAATTGATTTGAGCTGATCGTCAGCTTTCAGCTCGGCAAGCACTTCGCGTCCATCTTTCTTGGGTATGTTCAAGTCTAGAATTACGAGGTCCGGCCTCTCTGCGTCTTGAAATTTACCAATGCAGCGCAGGCAGTCGAGTGCGGCTTGACCATCTCGTACCACTTTGATATCGACTCCAATTTTCTCGTCTCGAAATACCTCGAGGATAAGGCGAGCATCTGCGACGCTATCTTCGACGAGCAAAATTCGTTTATTGTCCAGACTCATGAGCCCTGCACCTCCGGTGGAGTTGGAACTGTGAAATGAAATGTAGTGCCCTGATCGAGCTTGGAATCGATCCATATTTTGCCACCATGTCTCTCAACAATTTTTTTGCATATTGCTAAACCAATGCCACTGCCAGGATATTGCTCTCGACTGTGAAGCCTTTGAAAAATGATGAAAATGCGATCTGCATATTTCATATCAATGCCCAGGCCGTTGTCGCTGACTGAAAAATGCCAGCAATTTTCTGTTTTGTCTGCCGATATGTGAATTTTGGGTGGCTCTGTGGTGCGAAATTTTATAGCGTTGCTGATCAGGTTTTGAAATACTTGCAACATCTGCGAGCTATCTGCAAATACAACGGGCATCTCGTCCGCTGTCACCGTTGCGTCATTTTCTTCAATGGCAAGTGCTAAATTTGAAACCGCCATTTCGATACTTTTATTGCAATCAGTGGTTTTGAAAGCTTGACCTTTAGTTTCGACACGGCTATACAACAGCAAGTCGTTTATGAGTCCTTGCATTCGCTTAGTTGCATCGACGATAAACTCTGCGAAATCGTTTGCGTCTTCGTCAAACTGGCCCTGATAACGCTTTGTCAGAAGCTGTGTGTAATTGGAGATGACGCGCAGAGGCTCTTGTAAATCGTGAGAACAGACGTACGCAAACTGCTCCAGATCTGCATTCGAACGCTGCAGCTCCAGCAGTTTTTCTTGCAGGGTCGATTCAATCGCTTTTCGCTCTGATATGTTTACAACAGATGCGACAACATAGCGCTCGCCTTCTATCATTACTGGGCTCAGACCAATTTCGACTGGTATGGCGGAGCCGTCTTTTCTCTGCCCATATAAATCGCGTCCTGCACCCATAGCCCGTGCCTGAGGGTGTTTAGAGAATTCAGCGCGCTGCTGCGGATGGATTGACCGTAGTTCCATTGGCACTAATATTTCTATGGCCTGACCGATCAACTCTTCTCGTGTGTATCCAAATAACTTTTCTATCTGCGTATTCACGATAACGATCTGACCGCGCTCATCTACCATCGTCATGCCACATGGTGCGGCGTCGATGATTAGCCTGAGCTTCTCGTCTTTGTTCATAACCAATTGAGAGTTGTTTTTATGATTATTAGTGGGTGGCGTCGAACATGGTCTACATCATGGTCCAGGTTTGTGTCGACTTTATGTTACTTTCGGGATGCCCTGGCTTGAGTCTGAATAAAGCTTGCTGCCGAATCTCTGCTGTAATTGTAAGTCACCGAAAATGAACCTGTAAACATCCCCTGAGTAAGGATCTTGGTACTAATCTCGGTGCAGCTTCTCGAATTCGTGGTCGGCCGTCAATCACTCATCTGAGGGAATTAAGGTTCGAATGCATGATAAGCTGCCGAGATGTTTGTCAAAATATTTAGTGAGTAGCTCATGAACCGAAAAACTTTTTTGAATTGATGTTTGGTGTGCCTCAACGTAAGCGGAAAACAACCGATAAAATCAAGCCTCAGATTCTTGCAAAAGCTCTGAAGGCAACACGTTGCGGCGTGCTGATTACCCAGCCGACTATTTCCGACAATCCAATAATCCATGCTAATCGCTCGTTCTGCGAAATGACTGGCTATACTCGAGAAGAGATTCTCGGAAAAAACTGCCGTTTTCTGCAAGGAACTGACCAGAGACAGTCTGAAGTATCGATTATTCGCGAAGCGATAAGCGCGCATCGATCGTGCACAGTCACTTTGCGAAACTATAAAAAGAGTGGAGAGTTGTTTTACAACGAACTGACAATCAGTCCGATTTTAGACAAGAACAAGAATCTCACACACTTTGTAGGAATTCAAAAAGATGTAACTTCTGAAGTTCTTTTGAGAACCCAGAAAGACGAATTTTTAGCTACACTTTTATACGACATCAAGGCGCCGCTTCTAGCTTCTATTCGCCTATTGAATTTGATCAAGAGCAGCGAATATTCCAACGAAAATGCGCCCCTTCTCTTAGAGGATGTGCTGCAAAACGATTATTCACTTTCGCGTTTGATTGACAACGCAATCGATAGTTATCGCCCAAATCAACAGATCGATCTAAAGTGCTCGTATTACGACGTCACACAACAGTTCCTGAAATGTTCCGAGCAACTTGGTTCGATAGCACAACACAAGAAGATTTCGGTGGTTTTGCCGACTGAGTCGCTTGTGATTTGCGCTGATTCTCGGCTGCTCGAACGTGCACTATCAAATATTTTGGAACTGGCGATGCATTTCGCTCCACCTGGTGGGCGAGTGAAGGTTTCGGCGATAATCAGCGGTGAGAACATTGAACTTGAATTCTCTAACCGTTCGTCTTCGTTGCCAGTGAAATATTTCACAGCCGTGCAGAATCTGCTGTTATCGTTTGAAGACGGAAATAGCACCTCCCTGGCGCTGTATTCCTCAAAGAGAATTTTGCAACGGCATGGAGGCGACCTGTTAGTAAAGCGTGAAAACAAGGTCACCAGTTTTATTTTGCAGTTGCCTGTTCGGGGCCCAACGAAGAGCCATCAAGGGGCTACGTAATCTCAACTGTTCCGTAATCTGAAGTTGGTTCCGAGAATTTGGGTGTAAGAATACCGAAATTATCCACGTCCGAAAATGGCGAGTCTGTTACGATACCATTCGCTAGGATGGAATCATGCTGAATCCCGAAAGTTGCTACCAGGCTCTTCTTACTCACGATCCGCGATTTGACGGAGTCTTCTTTGTGGCGGTCAAGTCGACCAAAATTTACTGTCGCAATGTTTGCCCGGCGAAAACGCCGATGTTCAAGAATGTCACGTTTTATTCAAATGCCGCTGTTGCTGAGATGTCTGGCTATCGTCCTTGCTTG
>WBZN01001060.1_pt1 | contig 17504 bp, 15 predicted proteins | sample 5204281 | NCBI WGS metagenome assembly WBZN01 (sample SAMN12344347, study PRJNA552823) | activated sludge metagenome | biome: Activated sludge suspended growth; feature: Nitrification reactor; material: Wastewater; isolation source: activated sludge from nitrification reactor of wastewater...
AACATCATTGAGACCATCATCAACAAGAGCGAGAAGGTCAAGGATCTCAAGAACAAGGCCAAGGACAGTGAACTCACGTCGAAGGAGAAAAAAGAACTCTCCGATGAGGAAAAAGAATACAAATCCAAGCGCAAGCTGGTTCAGGAGAAACTGATCAAGTTCGCAACCCGCATTCCTGCGTTCATGTACCTCACCGATTTCCGCGAAAATACGTTGCAGGATGTCATCACCAAACTCGAACCTGACTTGTTTTTGGCCGTGACTGGCTTGACTGTGAAGGACTTCCACTTACTCGTCCGCCTCAAGGTGTTCAATACCGAGCAGATGAACCAAGCCGTCTTCGCCTTCCGTCGTTATGAAGACGCGTCGCTACGCTATACGGGTATTGAGAGCCACCAAGGCTTGTCTCACTATGGACTTTACGACACCGTTGTGGCGAAGGATTGAAGAGCGGAGATTCTCTCTGCATCGGCTCACCGCCAACTCGATTACGTCAGCGCCGCATTGTTATCTCATTCTTGCCGCCCGGAGTGCGCCGCATCCTTGAGCAGCACTGTCTTGCTGTACTGCAAAAATTCGTCCAGATGGTTTTCGATTATCGCCACGGTAATCGGTAATTGCAGCGCCTGATACTCATGCACTGCAATGTTGCGAAACCCTACCATGCGTTTCAGTTTGTCCGCCAAGTTCGTATCGATCCAGCCCCCGCCTGCGCCAGCAGCCCAAACACATCGCGCGCGCTTTGCGGGATACCCAGCCGTTCGCGGCGGATCAAGTGCTGTCCCATATCCAGCGCCGCTTCACAGGCGCGCTGAATGTTCAGAATGGCGGCATCCTGCCGGGTGTGATTTTCGGCAAAGGTGGCAGGATCGGCCGCGTATTCCTCGCGGGCGCGCAGCACGCAACGTTCGATGGTGGCGGCCTTGTTCAGCAAGACATCATCGGCCATACACGCTCCCGCGTTGTTGAATGTCATTGATCAACGCGCTGCGCGCTTCGTCCAGTGCGGTCTTTTCACTCAGAATGGCCGCTTCAAAAAGCGCCGCCTGACCGTCTTTTTGCCACCAGCGCACGCCGGTGGTGATGATCTGGTATTGCATGACCGTCGACGCCACACGCAGATCGAGCAAATCCACCGCACAACCCGCAACGTCGGCCAATTCTCCAGCCAGATCGAACAACAACGGATCGGCATAACCGGCCACCAATACCGCCAGATCCAGATCGCTGTCAGCACTGGCATGACCCTGGATGCGGCTGCCAAAGGCATACAGCGCTAGCAGATCTGGCAAGCGGTCTTGTACTCGCTTCAAGATGATTTGCTGATTCATGCAGACTCCTGAGGTTAGGGTAACACGGGTTTGTATCATACCTCCCGCGAAAGTTGACCGTACTTATTTCGTTAAGGCCGTGCTGTTGGATGGTTTTATGTCGCCACGATCACTCGCACGGCATCGAGCCGCAAATTGCTCGACTGTAACGCGGCGGTCAATTGTTGCAGCTGTTGTTCAAAGAACTGAATTTCCTCGTCGCGCACGTTCGGATTGACCTGCTGCAGTGCTTTGAGGCGTTCGATTTCCGGGGCGAAGGTTTGCTGGATGCGCGCTTCGGCTTGAGCGATGAGTTGCGGGGCTTGGACGGCGGCTTGTCGTTCGCTGACCGTCAGCAGTTCGCGGATCGTGTCTTCTTTCAGTTGGATCACTTGCTTGGCGATGCCAGTTGCCACCGGTTGTAGGTGCTGGTTGACCGCTTCGTGGTCGAGGTGGGGATAATCGCCGTTGCCGTGTTCATCGAGCAGGATGCGGATCACGGCAGGCGGCAGGTAACGGTTGCTTTGCTGCACATTGTGCCCACTGGCTTCAAGTACGAACAGGGCTTCCAGCAGCAAGGTGCCAGGCTGCACTTGTTTGTGTTTCATCATGACCACCACGGCGTTGCCGGTTTCCTGACTCAGAATCCGCTCCATCGCGTGCGTGACCATCGGATGCTCCCAGGTCAGGAAATGCATGTCCTCATTACCCAGTGCCACATTACGCGAGTAAGTAATGATCGAGCCCTCATCATCCAGGCCGGGAAACGGCATACTCATGCGTTCGCTCGGTTCGATCAGGAAACTGCCGGCGCGGTGTTCCTCGATGTGCACGCCACAACAGTCAAACACCGTGTCCATATACTGCGGCAGCAGCGCGTCGTCATCCTGTGCTTGTGTTTGCTGAGTCAGTTTGTTTGCGATGAGTGGACGGAGCGAGTTGTATTCGAGCAGTTTATCGCGACCACGATCGAGTGCTTCGTTCAACTGCTGATACGTAGTCTGGGTCACGCCGATCAATTCCGTCAGGGTATCACTGGCAGTCTGGCGATGATGCAATGCAGCGATGAGCTGATCTTCCACTTTGACAAACACCGTCTGGCCGGCCGGGCAAGTTTTCTCGAAAGCGTTTAGCCCCTCGTGGTACCAATGAAACATCACCTCAAGTGCGCTGTTTTCCAGATAGGGCACATGAATCTGGATGGTGTCGGTTTGACCGATACGATCAAGGCGACCGATGCGTTGCTCGAGCAAATCGGGATTGAGTGGCAGATCGAACAGCACCAGATGATGGGCAAACTGGAAATTGCGGCCTTCGCTGCCGATCTCGGAACAGATCAGCACCTGACCGCCAGTTTCGCGATCAGCAAAGAATGCGGCGGCACGATCCCGTTCGAGCAGGCTCATGCTCTCGTGAAACACCGGAATGAACTGGCCGGTCTTCTCTTTCAGTGCTTGCGCCAGATCGCGTGCGGTTTGCGCGTTGGCGGCAATGACCAGCACCTTTTCAGGCTTGACCAGCTTAAGCGTGGCGATCAGCCACGGCACACGCGGGTCGATTTCGGTCCAGTAAGGCTGCTCATCTTCGCATCGCACCTGGTAGATCAGTTCCGGGCACAGCAGCAATTGCGGCTTAGATAACGGTGTGGTCTCAAACATCACCAGACAGGATTGATATTCCGCTGGCAGTGGCAATGGGCTGGCCATCAGTTTGCGTTCGGGAAACCCTTTGACCGCCATGCGCGTATTACGGAACAGAATGCGTCCGGTGCCATGCCGATCGAGCAGCGATTCCGCCAATGCGTTGCGGGCGGGCTGGTCTTGCAAATCCGCAAGCAGCGTTTGCGATTGTAGCGGGTCGAGCGTGTTCGCGATCAATTGGCGAGTGTCGTCGCTCACATCCTTACCTTCGAGTAACACTTCGACCGCCTGGGCAATCGGTTCGTACGATTGCTCTTCGGCGACAAATTCGGAAAAACTGCTGAAACGGTGTGGATCGAGCAAACGCAGGCGGGCATAGTGACTGGCTTTGCCGAGTTGCTCCGGGGTGGCGGTCAACAGCAGCACACCACGGATGCACGCAGCCAGTTGTTCGATCATGGTGTACTGCGGGCTGACGGCTTGCTGCGACCAGTGCAGATGATGCGCTTCGTCAACCACCAGCAAATCCCAATGACCCTCTAGTGCTTGCTTGAACCGTTTGGAGTGCTGACGCAGGAAATGCAGGCTGCACAACACCAGTTGTTCACTCTGGAATGGGTTGTCGCCGCTCTCGTGATAAATGTTGTTACCGCTTTCCTCGTCTTCGTCGATTGCTTCCAGCGACAAACAACGCTCTTCATCGAAAATGCTGAATTGCAGATTGAAACGTCGCAGCATTTCCACCAGCCATTGATGCACCAGGGTTTCCGGCACCACGATCAACACACGCTTGGCGCGTTCGGTCAGTAATTGCTGATGCAGGATCAGACCGGCTTCGATGGTTTTACCCAGACCGACTTCATCGGCCAGCAATACACGCGGCGCAAAACGGCGGCCAACTTCGTGAGCAATATAGAGCTGGTGCGGAATCAGACTGGTACGCGTACCGACCAGACCATATAGCGGTGCTTGCGCCAGCCGATTGCGGACCAGCAGCGTCTGGTAGCGGATGCGAAACCATTTATCCTGATCAAACTGTCCAGTGAACAGGCGTTCGGATGGGCGATTCAACTGGATCAGGTGCGCCAGCTTGTCTTCCGGCAGTTCGATCTGGGCACCGTTTTCGGTAATGCCCTTATAAATGGTCAGACCATCTTGTTCGCGACTGCCAGTCACCAGGAGTGCGTTGCCATCCTGATCCTTGACCGTATCCCCTGCCTTGAAAATGATGCGCGTCAGTGGCGCTGATTGTCTGGCATACGAGCGCGTTTCACCAATGGCATTAAACCGGATGGTAACGATTCTGTGTTCGACAGTTTGTATCGTGCCTAATCCCAGCTGTAAATCAACATCGCAGATCCAGCGTTGGCCTGGCTTGAAATCGTGCATGACTGATTCCGTTCCTCAAAAGGCCAGTATAGTAATCGAAAACAGTCGGAAAATTCCATCCATCCAATATGCGTGGAGTCGATCGATGGGGTTGGAATGCGCGGAAGAAAAGGAAGGAGCAAAAAATATAGCTGGCTGAACTCCGGATAAACCAAGTCTAGCCAGCTATTTCAATAATTAAAGGTAAAACTCTCCTGATTACGATTAGAAGTTCAGGAACAAACTGGCCACAAAGTTGTGCATCATTTGATCCGGACGTGCACTATGCGGTCTGTTGATCAATTGATTCATGTAGCCCATTTCCACCGTAGCCCATTGATTGACTTTATAACCCAGTCCGACAAAAGCACGATTCTGATCATAGCCACGGGAAATAAAACCAGGATTGTTGTCAATGGTTGTCATAGCAATAAACAACTCGCTTTGAACGATGAAACTCAAATTGGGATCGATTTTGGGTAATGGTACAGCCAGTTTGACCAATTGACGGAAGCGGTGAGCCACGTCATTGCTACCGGGAAGGGGTGCATTATGATCAAAGAAACGCTGCTCGAAGCGGCTGCGCAACGATAAACGTCCAAACGAGAAATTGTCAGCCCAAGTAATTTGTTCCCAAAGCCGGTGTTCATTGAAAGGATGACCTGATTTCAGTGCTAATGGCTCAGCTGTTGGTGCCCAAGCATATCCAACCCATGCCACCAGCTTATCTGTCAGTGCATAACCCACACCCGGACGAATCAGCGATTGTGTGAATTGCGTAGCGTCATTACCAAAACGGCCTTGACCTTCCATCCACCATCTGAATTTTTTCAAATCGGGGTTTTGCGGATTGACGAAACCAAAATTACCCTGCGAGAAAACACCGCCCCAAACCTGGAAGTCATCCACCGTAGCATCAGCAACCGCTTGGTTACTGAGCGTCAAGCCCAGTGCAGCGGCCCATACTAACTTATGAAATTTTTTCAACATACATACTCCCTATTAGTTAAATAATCTTGTTTGATTCTTTTGACCCTATTTTTCTGAGTGCTTATAACGGTAAATTTTTTATTCTTGTTACTCGATTGTTCCATTTAACACATGAATTCAATCAGTCTTTACTAATCGTCGGGCACCTTACCATATCAATTGTCAAGAAAGTGTAAAGAAAAAACCCATATTTCAGAATGGATTCACACTAAAAATTCTCTTAATATTGAAGCGTCTAACGAAAAACTTTTCAGAATATATTTACAAACATTATGTGTTACGTGGCACATTAACATGGAAATTGTTAAGAAATTGTCAAAACCGTATGCGGCTGATCGCAAAGTCTTGAGTTTTCCACCCGTTGTTACATTTTCGCGACAATTGTCAATTTCATAGTTGCATTTAGTTCCAGGAAAAAATGGGGTGAAAGAAAGAACTGTTTGACAAGTCATGATCCGACTCGTTAAGGTAAGCCAATCTATTTGATTGTGAAATTCAGTGTCTTACGCTACAAGACTCAATGGCTCTTGATCTAGTTAACTAAAATTCAATTCATAGGTATCGAATAGAGGATTGTGTATTTAAAATAATTTAACCAATAAGGAGTACAAAAATGAAGACATTTAAATTTGCTTTAGCACTTCCAGCCTTGCTGATACTGGTTGGCTGCGGATCAAGCCGAGACTACACTCCTCCAGCTGATGCTACCGGAGAAAAAATATTCAGCTCAGCCTGCACGGAATGTCACAAACCACTGAGCGCCAATGTGGCAATGAATTTAAGTGAGAAAGTCGCCAACAAGGAAGCACTGATCAAAAAATTCCAGTCGGGAAGCATGCGCATGCCAGCATTCAAAAACATTCAAGGTGAAGCAGCAGATCGCTTGGCTGATTACGTACTTCAAAACAGTCAGGTCAAATAATAGGAAAGGGCCTCTGAAATCACTTATTTTTCAGAGGCTATCTGGGACAGAACAGGTGATTCTTTTGGGATTGGATTGCCTCGTCCGCAAGTACTTATCAAATACACCACATACGCTATCGATCAACAATTGCCCCATCGGGGTCACCACAATTTCATCGTCACTCAGATCAACCAATCCAGCTGCTGTATATCTGGCCAGTTCGGTTAACTCTGCCGCGAAATATCGCTTAAACTCGATCGGAAAAAATGTTTCAACAGACTCGAAAGACAGTACTTGATGGCATATGAGCGCATGAATGACTGAACGCCGCATCAAATCATCCGCAGACAATTGAATTCCACACATGATTGGCAAGACATTTTGTTCCACCTTGCTGCAATATTCCAACAGGCTGGAGCAATTCTGATTGAGTGTCGGGCCTACACTTCCAATGCTCGAAACCCCTAAAGCTATGCGATAGCAATCTGGAAATACCGAGTACCCCTGAATTCCATAATGCAATCGCCCCTGTCGTTGTGCAATTACCAGTGGATTATTCATTCTGGCAAACACATGCATACCAATATGAACATAACCTGCATCCGTTAGCAGGGCGATAGCCCGTTGGATCATTTGCAACCGAGCTTCCGTATTGGGCAAATCCTGAATGTTGATTCGATGCCTCATTTCACCAAACTCACTTTCACACACATAATTCAACAAGTGAATCTGACAAGGGGAAACCGCAATAATCTTGCTCAAAGTATATTCAAATTGACTGACTTTCTGTCTAGGCAATCCATACACAAGCTCTATCCTGATTTGTCTAAAACCGACATCCCTGGCATTAAGAATCATACCCAAGACAGCTTCCTCAGTTTGTTGACGTTGCGACGCAAGCTGCACATCATAATCAAAGTCATGCACGGCAATGACGGCATGGTTAAATCCTAATCTCCGCAATTCGGCAAGATCAGAAATCGCTCCCGCATCGATCTCGATCATGATTTCGCAGTCATGTGTCAATTCAAAGTGCTCTTTGATTTTATTCAGTATTGCACTTAGGCGTACGATATCGAAAAATTCAATTACGCCGCCGCCACAATACACTTGTTCCACTTTTGCATCATCCGCATGCAGCCTACTTCGTAACACGATCTCGCTTATCAGATCGTCAAAATAACGTGTGCTGATGTCGCTTGTGCCAGCTAACAAAGCGTGCCCACAAGGACCATGACGCAAGGACTCTAAGTTGGGAACATAAACATGAATTGAAAAAGGTTTTCTTACAAGACCCGATCTATATCCAGAAATGCAGGTTCTATATTGTTTTTCGTCGAATGATTCTACGAAATACTCGATTCCAGGATACAAGCGATAATCTCTGGTACTCCATTCAAAATGTCGAATGAGTTCTGGATCAATTTTAAGCAATTCAGGCGACGACAGTGAAATCACCTAGTTCTCCCTCTTGGCACAATTGATAGGATGAAAAAACTTACACATCACGCTGCGGAAAACATGACTCATGTAGCAATTCAGAGAAAAGAATTCCCACATTCCTACTTAAATACCGGTAAAATTATGCGGAAATAACGAATGTTATGTTTTGATTCAAATCAACTAGAATATTGAAACGGTTTTGTACTGGAATATACCTTGTCTTTAGAATCAAATACCTTTAACGAGTTTGATATCTCTCACTTAAAATCAAGTTGCGCAACGTGCAGTTTGAGGGAGCTTTGCTTGCCGGTAGGTCTCAATGAAAATGAAATTCATGTATTGGGAGAAGTCGTCAGTCATAAACGCAAAATTCAACGTGGCGGCTATTTGCATAGAGCGGGATCAAAATTTCAATCGCTTTACGCCATTCGTAGCGGATTCCTAAAAACCTGCATCCTCGAACAAGATGGTCGACAACAAGTAACCGGTTTTCACATGACTGGTGAATTACTTGGCCTGGATGCAATCAGTACTGAAATTCATACTTGCGATGCCGTTGCCTTAGAAGATAGTGAAGTGTGTGAGATACCATTTGCAAAGCTGGAAGAAATAAGCCGCACCATCCCGTCACTGATGCATCATTTTCACAAAATCATGAGTCGCGAAATCGTTCGTGATCATGGTGTCATGCTTCTATTAGGCAGCATGAAAGCAGAAGAACGGCTAGCAAGTTTCTTACTTAATCTGTCTCGTCGCTTTTTGATACGGGGTTATTCGGAATACAATTTTAATCTTCGCATGACTAGAGAAGAAATTGGCAGCTACCTTGGCTTGAAACTTGAGACCGTGAGCCGAGCTTTTTCCAAACTACAAGATGAAAACATCATTAGAGTCGATAATAAACACATCCAGATTAACGATATGACTCGACTCAGAATGAAAATGGGTAATTCCTCGTGTATCACTTGATCAATAACTCTCTTACTAAATTTGATATTTAATTTAGCCTCTCACCCTTATCTCTGATCAAAAATTGATTTAACCTGAACGTTTTCACGGGTTTACTCAACTTGAGTAAACGATTGAACGTGTTATACTATAGAGATAACTTGATTCTGTTTATCTGACAAGATGTATCGACAGTAAAAGTAATTAATTCAAGTTAAATTCACACACTTACACATCACAAACTATATTGTAAGTGGCGGTTCAATCCTATTGGAGAAAATAATATTATGTCAGTAACGATGCGGCAAATGTTAGAAGCAGGTGTTCATTTTGGGCATCAAACACGCTTCTGGAATCCCAAAATGGCACCGTACATTTTCGGCCATCGAAACAAAATTCACATCATCAATCTAGAAAACACATTGTTGATGTATCAGGATGCCATGAAATATGTGCGTCAATTATCAGCCAACAAAGGAGTTATCTTGTTTGTTGGAACCAAACGACAAGCCCGAGACATTGTTCGTGAAGAAGCTTCACGTTGCGGTTCTCCTTACGTCGATCAGCGATGGCTGGGAGGCATGTTGACCAATTTCAAAACAATCAAGCAATCCATCAAACGTCTCCAGGACATGGAAACAATGGTACAAGATGGAACTCTGGACAAACTTGTCAAGAAAGAAGCCCTCGATCTCCAACGCGAATTGGATAAACTCAATAGCAGTTTGGGTGGTATCAAAGATATGAAAGGCTTACCAGACGCATTATTCGTAATTGATGTTGGATATCAAAAGGGAGCAGTAACAGAGGCCAGAAAACTTGGCATTCCGGTAATCGGTGTGGTTGACACCAACCACAACCCTGAAGGATTGCAATACATTATTCCGGGTAATGATGATTCGAGTCGCGCGATACGTTTATATGCTCGCGGCGTAGCTGATGCGATTCTGGAAGGTCGCAATCAGTCTATCCAAGAAATTGTTGAAATGGCTACGGCTGAATCCGAATAGTGACTTTCAATGATTTGATTGATTTTAAAAAGCTATCAATCTAAATCGTATCAGCGCACCAATTCTCAATCTAAAAATTATTCTTGTATTTGGAGTACATATATGGCGGAAATCAGCGCAAGCATGGTGAAAGAACTGCGCGAAATGACAGGGCTAGGCATGATGGAGTGTAAAAAAGCTTTGTCCGAAACCAATGGCGACATGAAAGCAGCTGAAGATTTATTGCGGATCAAAAGTGGCGCCAAAGCAAGCAAGGCAGCTGGCCGTATAGCCGCCGAAGGTGTAATCGGTGCCTACACTTCAGTCGACGGTCGAACTGGTGCATTAGTAGAAGTCAATTGCGAAACCGATTTTGTAGCCAAGAACGACGATTTTATCCAGTTTGCCAGAGAATTGGCCGAACTGGTAGCCAGTAAAAATCTCAAAGATCTCGCCACAATCAGCGAAACCTTGCTTGCAGATGGTGATACGGTGGAAACAAAGCGCAAAGCACTAGTGATGAAATTAGGAGAAAACATTAGCATCCGTCGATTTGCACGGCATGAAACGCAAGGAAAACTGGCCTCTTACCTTCATGGTACGAAAATAGGCGTCATGGTTGATCTCAGTGGCGGTGACGAAACACTCGGCAAGGATTTGGCCATGCATATTGCAGCCAGCAAACCCATATGCGTCTCCAAGGAACAAGTTGCAGCAGATGTTTTGGAGCATGAGCGTCAAATATTTACGGCACAAGCATCAGAAAGTGGAAAGCCAGCAAATATTATAGAGAAGATGGTAGAAGGTCGCATCACTAAATATCTTGCAGAAATCACGTTACTGGGACAGCCTTTTGTTAAGGATCCGGAGATTTCAATCGAAAAACTGTTGAGTAAAAAATCGGCAAAAGTCAGTGATTTCACTATGTTTACAGTAGGCGAAGGAATTGAGAAAAAATCGGAAAATTTTGCCGATGAAGTAAAAGCGCAAATGGAACAAGCAAAATAACCTTTCTTCCTTCTTTTTGAGCAACCTGATGACAACAATTGTTTATCGACGTATCCTACTAAAGCTCTCCGGTGAAGCCCTCATGGGTGAAGATAAATATGGCATCAACCACACCGTAATGGCAAGAATAGTCGCCGAAATCGAAGAAATCAGTAAACTTGGCGTTGAGATTGCTATCGTTGTCGGGGGTGGTAACATTTTTCGCGGTATGAAATCGACCAATGATGGATTGGAACGTGTAACTGCTGATTATATGGGCATGCTGGCTACTGTAATGAATGCACTGGCATTACAGGACGCCATGAAACTTGTTGGCCTGGTTCCACGCATCCAGTCCGCACTTCGAATCGAGCAGGTTGTGGAGCCCTACATTCGTGGTCGTGCCATGAAGTATCTGAAAGATGGCCGCATAGTCATTTTTGCTGCAGGAACAGGAAACCCTTTTTTCACTACCGATACGGCAGCGGCATTGCGAGGTATGGAAATGAATGCCGATATCATGCTTAAAGCCACCAAGGTTGATGGTATCTATTCGAGTGACCCCAAAATCAATCCAGATGCCACCCGTTTTCGCAAATTATCCTTTGATGAAGCCATAGCAAAAAATCTACAAGTCATGGATGCTACGGCATTAACTCTGTGTCGCGATCAGAAGCTGCCTTTGAATGTTTTTAGTATATTCAAGGCCGGAGCTCTTAAACGCATAATCACTGGCGAGGATGAAGGAACTCTGGTAACAATCTGATTTGGATCGATTAATCAACAAAATATGTAACAAGTTGTAAAAGGAATAAAGTTCATGATTGTCGATGTAAAAAAATCTGCTGAACAAAAAATGCAAAAAAGCCTTGAGACCCTCAAGGTTGATTTAAGCAAAGTCAGAAGTGGTCGGGCACATACTGGCTTTCTTGATCATGTCATGGTTGATTATTACGGTACCCCAACCCCCATCAAGCAGGTAGCCAACATCAATCTGATAGACTCGCGTACCATAGGAGTCATTCCATGGGACAAGAAAATGGCAAATGCCATTGAAAAATCAATTCGCGAATCTGATCTGGGACTCAACCCCATGACGTCAGGAGAGACTATTCGTGTTCCCATGCCAGCACTCACAGAAGAACGTAGAAAAGAATTGATCAAAGTCGTCAAACATGAAGCCGAGGGGGTACGTGTTGCCATGCGCAACATTCGGCGGGATGCCAATACCCAATTGAAAGAATTATTGAAATCCAAGGAAATCTCGGAAGATGATGAACGTCGCGCCCAAGATGACATTCAGAAATTGACGGATCGGTATATCATCGAAATCGATAAAGTATTACAAGTTAAGGAAGCCGAATTGATGGCTGTTTAATATGCCGCAAGGCCAAAGTTCAACAAGAGAAATACCCGAAACTGGTTTAATCCCCAAACATATCGCTATTATCATGGACGGTAATGGCCGGTGGGCGCGGAAGCGCTTTATGCCTCGAATGGCAGGACATCAACAAGGTGTTGAAACTGTTCGTGGCATCATCAAAGCTTGCATTGAGCGTGAAATTACTTATCTGACCTTATTTGCTTTCAGTAGTGAAAATTGGCGCAGACCTGCAGATGAGGTTTCGTTTCTGATGCAGCTTTTTACAGGCGCACTCGAACAAGAAATCACCAAATTGCATGAAAACGGCATTCGCTTCAAAGTTATTGGTGATTTATCCAAATTTGAACCTAAAATCATTAAATTTATTCAGCAGGGCGAACAACTCACTGCGCAAAATACTCGCCTGATTTTCACCATTGCCGCCAATTACGGGGGGCGATGGGACATCATGCAAGCCATGCGCAAAATGATGGCACAATCCCCAGAGCTTCCTCTTCATTTCGAAGAAGAAAATCTGGCGCAGCATCTCTCGATGAATTACGCACCGGAACCAGACTTATTTATTCGAACTGGCGGAGAATGTCGCATCAGTAATTTTCTGTTATGGCAGCTCGCTTACACTGAACTTTACTTCACCAATACTCTGTGGCCGGACTTCGATGAACACGAATTTGAGCTAGCAATTCAATCGTACCAACAGCGCGAAAGACGTTTTGGGCGCACCAGCGAGCAGCTACAAATGGCTCTTACTGCAAAACAATAAGCTTTCTGAAATATGCTCAAAGCTCGCATTCTTACCGCAGTCGTCATCCTTCCCCTATTTTTGGCCTCACTGTTTTATTTGAGCGATATTTTCTGGATTATCGTATTGTTGGCAATCACGACTATCGGATCCCGTGAGTGGAGTCGATTGGCGCAGTTCTCAGTTAAAAACACCATTTTATTCATGTTACTAACGGTATTCGTCGGTGGCGAATTACTCTTTTTACTATGGGACGCGACTCAAATCGATGTCTATTCGTCCAGTTTTATTGCCATCTACCTTTCATCACTGGTTTTCTGGGCGATTGCCGTGCCTTTTATTTTGAAACAATCAGTTAGCATACGACACCCCATATTTTGGATGCTGATTGGCTGGATTGTACTGTTACCGACCTGTCTTGCTTTATACCAGCTTCGCGCCATTAGCCCCTGGCTGTTGCTGGGGTTCATGGCCACGATATGGATTTCGGATACAGCAGCTTATTTTACTGGACGTTCATTGGGTAAGCACAAACTTGCCCCCACCATCAGTCCCAATAAAACTTGGGAAGGGGTTGCAGGCGCCCTAGTTGCCGTTACTGTTTATGCCTTTGTCTGGACTATCTGGCAACCCAGTCCGACTTTTGCATTCACATTGATTCCAATACTACTGATTATGGCTCTGCTGGGCATCATAGGCGATCTGTATGAGTCGCTTGTAAAACGCCAAGCAGGAGTCAAAGATAGTGGCACACTATTGCCCGGTCATGGCGGAATCCTCGATAGAATCGATGCTTTGACCTCTGCTTTACCTTTCGCCATATTGACCACAATACTTCTTCATTCATCCTTGTCATGACAACAATCCGTCAGATCACCATACTCGGTTCAACCGGTAGCATCGGAGAGAGCACCCTCGACGTCATATCCCGTCATCCAGACCGGTTTCAGGCGTTTGCTCTGACTGCCAATAACAATTTCGACAAAATGCTCGCGCAATGTCTGCGTTTTCAGCCACGCTACGCTGTCATGCTTGATCCAGATAGCGCCGAAAAATTGACTCTCTCTCTACGGTCGAATGGTAGTCATACCGAGGTTTTATCCGGAATAGAAGCTTTGGAGCACGTGGCATCGCATCCAGAAGTTAATGCCGTAATGGCGGCTATCGTTGGCGCCGCTGGCATTCGCCCCACTTTTGCCGCCGCCCACTCCGGAAAACTGGTTTTATTGGCCAACAAAGAGACATTGGTCATGGCCGGACGTATTTTTATGGATCTGATCAAGCAACACCATGCCACGCTACTGCCTATCGATAGTGAACATAATGCCATTTATCAGTCATTACCGTCTCATTTTAATGGAGATTTCGCAACCGCAGGGGTCAGTCGCATCATCTTGACTGCTTCGGGTGGTCCATTCCGATGTACACCAATCGATACGCTAAAGCAGGTTACACCTGAGCAGGCCTGTGCACACCCCAACTGGGACATGGGGCAAAAAATTTCAATCGATTCGGCTACGATGATGAATAAAGGGTTGGAAGTGATTGAAGCTCACTGGTTGTTCAATGCATCTCCCGACAAAATTCAGGTAGTCATTCATCCCCAGAGCGTCATTCATTCGATGGTGGCCTATGCTGATGGTTCCGTGATCGCGCAATTGGGCAACCCGGATATGCGCACACCAATTGCACATGCGATGGGATATCCCGACAGAATCGACAGCGGCGTGGATGCCCTAGATCTGTTCAAAGTAGCACATCTCGATTTCGAGCAACCTGATTTTGATAAATTTCCGTGTTTGCGCCTAGCATATCAAGCACTCTCGGCTGGTGACAATATGCCTGCCGTCCTGAACGCCGCCAATGAAATAGCTGTTGATGCCTTCCTGAAGCGGCGCATGGCATTCACCGATATTCCTCGCATGATTGAACATACACTACAAGCAATCGGACAAGAAACCATTTCCACACTCGATGACGTATTGAAAACAGATGCACAAGCTCGAGTCATTGCATCAGAATGGTTACTTCAAAACATCTGAAATCAATGCAGAGCGATGAAGCAATATGCTCAGTAGTTCAATTTTTTTTAATTAATGTTAGTATCCAGCATCCAATGCATGGAACGGGCCGCCATGATGATTACCCCATCTTTCATATCTATATCTAATCTGATATGACCATAACTTACACTATCCTTTCATTCGTCGTCGCACTTGGCATACTGATCACCTTTCACGAATTTGGCCATTACCTAGTAGCACGCTGGAATGGCGTCAAGGTGCTGAGATTTTGCATCGGATTTGGTTATCCCATATTCCGTAAGCGCTGGGGAAAAGACCAAACCGAGTGGGTTCTTGCCGCCATTCCTCTGGGTGGTTATGTCAAAATGCTGGATGAAAATGAAGGTAAAGTCGCATCGGAAGACTTGCCGCGTGCATTCAACCGTCAACCAGTTGCTCGGCGCTTTGCAATCGTGGCTGCAGGCCCCATAGCCAATTTCCTGCTAGCAATCATTTTGTACTGGATGCTCTTTATTCTGGGTGTAAATGGTATGAAGCCAGTACTTGGCCCTGTAGAGCCATCCACCCCTGCTGCCCAGGCCAGATTTGAAACGGGAGAAACCATTGTCAATATCTCAGATGAACCCGTTGCCAGTTGGCAGGATGTACGCTGGACTCTGTTGCGCCACGCCATCGATCAGTCGAATGCCGTCAAAATCCAGACCACCAACAAGAACGGAGAAATCAATTGGCGATATCTCGATCTCAGCCAAATCGATCCGGACAAGCTAAACGAAAATTTTCTCGGCATGGTTGGGTTAAACAGCTATCAACCCACGATCAAGCCCATCATCGCTGAAGTCACACCCAACGGCGCAGGATACCGGGCCGGCCTGTCAGCCGGTGACGAAATTCTGGCCATCAACGATGTCGAGATACACAACTGGACTGATGTCGTGCAACAGATACGCTCCAATCCGCAGCAGGCATTAGATATGGAAGTGATTCGTAACGATCAGGTGATCTCGATGACGGTCACCCCCGAAGTTGCAACAGAAAATGGCAAATCCGTCGGCAGGATCGGCATTGCTCCCAAAATAGACAAGACTGAATTCGATGCATTGATGGTTATCGTCAGCTACCCTGCAGACAAGGCGCTATATAAGGCCATCGAAAAAACCTGGGAAACGACGATTCTGACGCTGCAAATGCTCTCCAAAATGATTACTGGCGATGTGTCTTTGAAGAATGTCAGCGGCCCCATTTCCATTGCAGATTATGCCGGTCAATCAGCCCAGATGGGGCTGGTCTCCTATCTTGCTTTTCTTGCCTTGATCAGCGTCAGCATCGGCGTATTGAATTTATTACCCATCCCTATCCTTGATGGCGGTCATCTGATGTATTATCTCATCGAGATAATTCGTGGCGCTCCGCTTTCGGACAAAATCATGATCGCCGGTCAAAAGATAGGCCTGGCCTTGCTTCTTGCACTGATGACTTTTGCCATATACAACGATATTAATCGACTCGTTACAGGCTAGATGATGAATGTAAGGCATCTACTCGCTTTCATTGGGCTTTTTTATTCTCTTTCGCTTTTGGCGAGCGAAACCTTCGTGATCAGGGACATTCGTGTCGAAGGTATACAGCGCACGGAAGCTGGTACGGTATTCAGCTATCTTCCGATCAAAGTGGGAGACACCCTTGATGAAGCCAAGGCAACAGAAGCCATCAAGGCACTTTATGCCACCGGATTTTTTAAGGATGTACGCTTAAAATCGGAAAACGGCATTTTGATTGTTGAAGTGGATGAACGCCCTGCCATTGCGCAGATCACCATCAATGGCGCCAAGGAATTCGAGAAAGACAAATTGCTCGAAGGATTAAAGCAAGCCGGGATATCCGAATCGCGAATCTTCAGTCGATCGCTACTGGAAAGAGCTGAGCAGGAGCTAAAACGCCAGTACATTAGTCGTGGGAAATACGCGGTCAAAATCACCACCACGACCACACCGCTGGAACGCAATCGTGTCGGCATCAGCTTTGATATCCACGAAGGTCGTACAGCCCGAATCAAGAAAATCAATTTTGTCGGCAACGAGAAATTTAACGACAAGGAACTGCGCGGTCAACTTGTTCTCAGAAAACCGGACATACTGAGCTGGTTCACCAAAAATGACCAATATTCCAAACAAAAATTGGCAGCCGACCTGGAAACGCTGCGGTCTTACTATTTGGATCGCGGTTATTTGGAATTCAACATTGAATCGACGCAAGTTTCCATTACACCCGATCTGCGCGATATTTACATTACCATCAATTTGACCGAAGGTGCTCAATATACCGTCTCGGACATCAAGGTGGCTGGCGAAACCCTGATTCCCGAAGAAGAAGTACGCAAAAGAATTTTGCTTAAACCGGGAGCTGTTTTTGCTCGGCAGAAATTGACCGAATCGATCAAATCAATCACCGACCGCTTAGGCGATGATGGATATGCCTTTGCCAATGTCAATGCTTCACCGGAATTGGATCACGAAAACCGCAAAGCTGCGTTCACCTTCTTTGTCGATCCCGGACGGCGTGTTTATGTCCGGCGCATCAACATCACCGGCAATGATCGCACTCGCGATGAAGTTATCCGCCGTGAATTTCGACAAATGGAAGGCGCCTGGCATTCCACTAAAGACATCAATCTTTCCAAGCAACGTGTCGACCGGCTAGGTTATTTCAATAGTGTCAACGTTGAAACGCCTGCCGTTCCCAATAAAACCGATCAGGTGGACATCAATGTCAAGG
>WBZN01001061.1_pt1 | contig 17494 bp, 17 predicted proteins | sample 5204281 | NCBI WGS metagenome assembly WBZN01 (sample SAMN12344347, study PRJNA552823) | activated sludge metagenome | biome: Activated sludge suspended growth; feature: Nitrification reactor; material: Wastewater; isolation source: activated sludge from nitrification reactor of wastewater...
GCCGGCGATCGCCGCGGCGCTGATCGACCCGATGCCGGCGATCGCCGCCACGCCCAGCACCAGGCAGGCGATGAACAGCCGGAACCCGCGCGTCCCCGCGCGCAACTCGCGCGCCGCGATGCGGAGGGAGATCGGAAGCGTCATGCGCCTACTCTCCATTCGTCATCGCCGGGTCTCGCCACTGTGTGGCGGCCCGGTGATGACGAAGAGGGGAATCCGTCTCTCACGCCGCCACCCAGGCGCTGTCGCTGATGATGCGGCCGTCTTCCATCTGCAGTTGCCGGGCGCAGCGCGCGGCGAGCGTGGGGTCATGCGTGATCAGCAGCAGCGTCGCGCCGATCGCATGGGCCTGGGCGAACAGCAGGTCGATGATCCGGGCGCCGGTGTCGTGATCGAGATTGCCGGTCGGTTCGTCGGCCAGCAGCACCTGCGGCCGCGGCGCCAGCGCGCGGGCCAGCGCCACGCGCTGTTGCTCGCCGCCGGACAATTGCGCCGGATAGTGGCTGAGCCGATGCGCGAGGCCCACCGCCTGCAGCGCCGCCGCGGCCCGCGCGAAGGCGTCGGCGGCGCCGGCCAGCTCCAGCGGCACCGCGACGTTCTCCAGCGCGTTCATGGTCGGGATCAGATGGAAATTCTGGAACACGATACCGATGTGGTCGCGGCGCAACAGCGCCAGGGAATCTTCCGACGCATGTATCAAATCATGCCCGGCGATGGCGATGCGCCCGGCGCTCGGCTGCTCCAGCCCGGCGATCAGCAGCAGCAGCGACGTCTTGCCCGAGCCCGACGGCCCCACCAGGCTCACCGTCTCGCCCGCGGCAATATGAAGCCCTATGTCGTTCAGGATGTTGACGCGGCCGGCTTCGCTCGCCAGTGTCAGGTGCACGTTCTCCAGGAGGATGGCCGGTGGGGGGCCGACGTCTCCCGCGTCTCGATTACGGGTGTCGCGCTGCATGCTGCCGTGGTTCAAAATTCGCTTCCTTGCGCCGGATAAACTCGGTGTCGTCGCGCGCAGCCTGTGCGCCCTGCTCCTGCTCGTCGCGTTCTCGCACCCTCCCGCCGCCGCGGCCGCGGCGGAGCCGATGCGCATCCTCGCCTTCGGCGATTCGCTCACCGCCGGTCTTGGCCTGACCGAGCCGGAGACGCTGAGCGCGCAGCTGGCCTTGGCCCTCACCAAGATGGGGCGCGCGGCAACCGTGATCAATGGCGGCGTTTCCGGCGATACCAGCGCCGGGGGTGCGGCACGCATCGACTGGGCGCTGGCCGACCAGCCGCAGGTGGTGATCCTGGCGCTGGGCGCCAACGACATGCTGCGTGGCCTCGACCCCGCCGCGACCAAGGCCAACCTCGAGACCGTCATCACCAAGGCCCAGGCGGCGGGGGCGGAAATCGTGCTGGCCGGGATGCTGGCGCCGCCCAATCTGGGCGACGAGTACAAGACGGCTTTTGACGCGCTTTATCCCGATCTCGCCAAGGCGCATGGCCTGTTGTTCCTGCCCTTCCTGTTGCAGGATGTAGCCCTCGATTCCGCCCTCAATCAGGCGGACGGCATGCATCCCAATGGCAAAGGCGTGGCGGTGATCGTGCAGCATCTGCTTCCCCTGGTGACCGAGGCGATGGACCGCGCCCAGCGAAAGAGCGCGTCATGACCCGCTTCCGCGCCGGCCACGCCTCCGGCCAGGATTGGCGCCAGGCGGTCGAATCCTGCCTGGCCGAGTTGAGCGCGGCATCGGCGCCCGCCGCCGGCACCGACCCGCTCGGCTTTCTCTACGTCACCGACGTGATCGCCGATCACGCCGTCGAGATTCTCGACCGCCTGCGCGGGGCGACCGGGGTGGAGAACTGGATCGGCGCCACCGGCATGGCCATCCTCGGCAATTCGACCCGCGGCCCCGGCGAGTATTTCGACCAGCCGGCGGTCAGCGCCCTCATCGCCGACCTGCCGGGCGATTCCTTCCGCGTCTTTCCCGGCCGCGGCGACGATGCGGCGGGGGCGGGCAGCGAGTGGTTCGAGGCCCAGCGCCCGAACGTCGCCATCGTCCATGCCGATCCGCGCGCCCAGCGCCTGCCGATGATGCTCGACCGCCTGGCCGAGGCGAGCGGCGCCTATCTGGTGGGCGGCCTCGCCTCCTCGCGCAGCAAGATGGTGCAGATCGCCGGCGAGGTCAGCGAGGGCGGCGCGTCGGGCGCCTGGATGAGCTCGCACATCAACCTCATCGCCGGATTGAGCCAGGGCTGCTCGCCCATCGGCCCGGCCCACATCGCCACCACGGCGCAGAAGAACGTGGTGATGGAGATCGACGGCCGCCCCGCCCTCGACGTCTTCAAGGAGGAGATCGGCGAGATGCTGGCGCGCAACCTGGAGCGCTGCGCCAATTTCATCTATGCGGCCCTGCCGGTCGGCGGCTCGGATACCGGCGACTACCTGGTGCGTAACCTGATGGGCATCGACCCCAACAAGGGCTGGATAGCCATCGGCGACCAGATCGAGACCGGCGACGGCATCATGTTCACCAAGCGCGACCGCTCGACCGCGCGGGACGATTTGGTGCAAATGCTGGAGAAGCTGAAGAAGCGGATCTCGCGGCCGATCCAGGGCGGGCTCTATTTCTCCTGCCTGTCGCGGGGCCACAATCTGTTCGGCGAGGCCGGGATCGAATTGCAGATCGTGCGCGACGTGATCGGCGACGTGCCCTTGGCCGGCTTCTTCGCCAATGGCGAGATCAGCCACAAGCGCCTCTACGGCCATACCGGCGTGCTGGCCCTGTTCCTGGAGCCGTGATCCTGGAATCCTGAAAAAGTCTAGACGGCGGAAGGCGCGGCGCCGAGCGTGTCCGGCATCCGGTGCCGCCCGGCGACCAGCGCCAGCGCCCGCCCGGCGGCGAACCAGCAGGCCGGCACGATGAACAAGGCGGCGAGGCCGTCGACCGCGTAGTGATAGCCGAAATGGATCGAGCCCAGCCAGATCGCGAGCGCAAAGCCGATGGCGGCGAGGCGCAGCGCCAGGATGCGCCAGGCGGCGAAGACGTAGAGCACGGCGACGCCGACATGCACCGAGGGGAAGGCGGAAATGCCGCCGCCCTTCACCGCCTCGCTGTAGTCCCAGTATTTCGCCAGGTACATCTGGCTGAGGCGGATCAGGTCGTTGCCCGGCAGCAATTGCGCCAGGCTGTCCTGCAGCGGCTGGAACCGCGCCGCCAGCTCGGGATGGAACAGGTAGGCGAAGCACGGCCCGGCCGAGGCGAACACCGCAGCCAGCAGCAGGCCGGTCACCGGCCAGACCAGGAACATGGCCAGCAGGAAGCGCATGCTGTGGGCGCGCCGCGCGAAGATCGGCACCAAGGTCATCGAGAACACCAGCACCACGCCCCAGCCGACATAGAGGTATTCGAGCGCCCGGGTGGCCAGCGGCCCGAAAACCGCATGGGTCAGCCGCCACGGATCGGTGCCGAACAGGGCCGCGTCGAGATCGGTGAAGAAGGCGTCCCAGCCGAAGCCGAGGCGCAGCCCGATCAGCGTCTTCATGACGGTGAAGCTGGCGAAGAATACCGGGGCCAGCAGCGCCGGGATGGCGAGCCAGGTCCAGAGCGCGGTGTCGCCCAGCGCCGACCGCACCCTGGGCAGGGACGGCGTCTTGGCCCGCATCGCCGCGACCATGTGCCAGATCACCAGGATCAGCACGCTGATGCCGGCCACCTTGACGGTGCCGCTGGCGTAATCGGCGACCACGCTGCCCCAGGCCAGGAAGCCGTGCGAGAACACCAGCGCCAGCGCGCCGAGCGCGATGACGAGCGAACCGAACATCACCAGGATGTCGCGCTGGGCCTTGTCGAAAGTCATGCGGCGATTAGACAGCCGGAGCGTTACCAAAGCCTAAAAACGGCCCTGGCCGCGGGCGGTCCCGCCCTGCGGGCGCGGACCGGCGGTTTGGCGCGCGATGCATTGGAATTTAGCTAAAGGCCGCGTGTCGACCTTGGTGTCCGGACCGGGTGCGCCCGGCCGGGTGCAGGTGGCTCGGTCGAGGTTGGATCAGTCGACGCTCACCGGCAGCCGCTCGGTGCCCACCGAGAACACATCCGCGGAAGCCCGCAATTCCGCCCGCTGCGCCACGGCGACCCCGATGGTCAAAGCGGCGATGACGAGGACGGAAACAAGAGTGATCGGTCGTTTCAGGGTCTGGTGCATGGGCTTCACTTGGCGGCTACGCGACTGCAACGTTTGCTCGACGACGATCCTGCGCGAAGTTGTTTTCACACTCGTTAACGGCGCGCCAGGATTCCGGAAAAATGCGCCCGACCTACAGGCGCGGATGTGAGGCGCGACGCAATTTCATCGCCGCCCATTCATCGCCGCCCATTCATCGCCGCCCGCATCAGCCGCGCGAAACGTCGCGCGGCGCGGCGGCGGTGTCGACAGACAGCGTGCCGAACAGCAGGCGGTCGGCGGAGGCGCGCTCCTGCAGCCGGTCGGCGACGGCGCCGCCGATGCTCAGTGCCAGCAGGGCCAACGCCACGCCGATGGTCAGCAGCTTGATCGGCGAAAGATGCATGGTCATGGTCGATCCCCTCGGTTTGGCCGCGATACCCGCCGCAGTGAGCGGGACCGGTTCGGCCTTTTCATGTGCTAGACATGGCGATGCTGTGGCGAAGCGGCTGTGACCGCGCTCACCCGGGGCGGCAAAAAGCCCGCGTTGACCTTGGTTAACTGAAGGATTTCAATGGATTACAGAAAGCTGGGCCGCACCGATCTGAGCGTCAGCGCGATCTGCCTCGGCACCATGACCTGGGGCGTGCAGAACAGCGAGGCCGAGGGCCACGCCCAGATGGACTACGCCCTCGACCACGGGGTGAATTTCTGGGACACGGCGGAGATGTATCCGGTGCCGCCGACCGAGGAGCGCTTCGGCAATACCGAGCGGATCATCGGCAGCTGGTTCAAGAAGAGCGGCCGGCGCGACCGGGTGATCCTGGCCAGCAAGATCATCGGGCCCGATGGCCGCTTCCGCAACATCCGCGACGGACAGAACCGCCTGACCCGGGCCAACATCCTGGCCGCGCTCGACGCCAGTTTGAGCCGCCTCGGCACCGACTACATCGACCTCTACCAGCTCCACTGGCCGGAGCGCAGCGTCAACATCTTCGGCCGGCTCACCTATACCCACCACCCGGACGAGACCTTCACCCCCTTCGAGGAGGTGCTGGGCGTCCTCGGCAAGGCGGTGCGGGCCGGCAAGATCCGCCATGTCGGCCTCAGCAACGAGACCGCCTGGGGCGCCATGCGCTGGCTGCACCTGGCGGAACAGGGTCTGGGCCCGCGCATGGCCTCGATCCAGAACTGCTATCACCTGCTCAACCGCGGCTTCGAGGTCGGCCTGGCCGAGGTAGCGATCCGCGAGCAATGCGGGCTGCTGGCCTTCTCGCCGCTCGGCATGGGCACGCTCAGCGGCAAATACCTGAACGGCGCCCGGCCCGCCGGCGCGCGCATGACGCTGTTCCCCAATTTCCCGCGCTACATGACGCCGCGGGCGCAGGAGGCCATCGCCGCCCATGTCGCCCTGGCGCGGAAGCATGGCCTCGACCCGGCGCAGATGGCGCTGGCCTGGGTCAACAGCCGCGACTTCGTCACCGCCACCATCATCGGCGCCACCAACCTGGACCAGCTGAAAAGCAACATCGCCAGCATCGACCTGAAACTGGCGCCCGAGCTGGTCAAGGAGATCGAGGATTTGCACAAGGTCTATACGATCCCGGTGCCGTAACGGCGCGGCGCGCCCGCGCCGCCGTCCTTCTCGCAACGGGCCTCTTCCGGAAACCCCCATCGTCACCCCGGGCTGGACCCGGGGTGACGACCGAGTAGGGGCAGCCATCGTGCGATGGTGGCTGGCGCCAGGACCTACCGCGTCGGATCGAATTCCGCCGTCTCGGCGTTCTGCAGCGACTTGCCGGTGAGGCGCAGCAGGAAGCCCCAGTGGCTCACCACCGCCACCTCGGGCCAGTCGGCCCAGGTCGCGGCGCGGGCCTGGAAGGCGCGGGCGCGCTTCAGCACGTCCTGCTCGGTCTCGTCCAGCGCCGGCCACCAGGTCTCCTCGATGTGCTCGAAATTCAGCGCCGGCCAGGCCTCGCTGAGGCGCGAGCGGTGGGTGCCGATGTCGCAGTGGAACTTGGCGTGCTCGCGCACCAGCGGCTCGACATCGATCGGCAGCTTGAGGATGCCGGCGATGATCTCCGCGGTCTGCAACGCCCTGGTATAGGGACTGCTCAACAGCCGCTTGACCGGCCGCTCGGCGCGCTGCAGGGCCTGGGCCGCCTGGCGCACCTGGGCGCGGCCCTCAGCCGTCAGTTGCGGGTCGGGAATGCCGGGATCCTTGCCGGTGCGGTTGAAATGGACGTTGAACTCGGACTGGCCGTGGCGGATCAGCAGCATGATGGCGGGCAACTCATTCGACGTCGATGATCGGGCGGCCGCTGTCGCGGCCGATGCGGCGCGGCGCTTCTTCGCCGTCCTCCGGCGCCGGCGCGTCGTCCGACACCACGGTGAACTCGCCGTGGATGATTCCGCTGCGGCGATAGACCCGGCTGTCGAAGTGATGCGCCATCCGGCGCAGCAGCCAGTGCCGGGTCGCCGGCAGGAGCAGGGCCAGCGCCAGGGCGTCGGAGACGAAACCCGGGATGATCAGCAGCATGGCGGCGGCGGCGAAACAGGCGGCATCGAGCATGGTGCTGCCCGGTTCCTTGCCCTCGGCCATCGCCTGGCGCAGCTTGCCCACCGCCTGCAGCCCGGTGCGGCGCAGCAGCAGCAATCCGCCCACCATCGCCGCCAACACCCAGAGCAGGGTTAAGGCGACGCCCAGCTTGCCGCCGATCCACACGAAGCCGGCGATTTCGAGGAATGGCAGGGCAACCGCCAGCAGGCCGATCCATCGCGTCATTGTTACCCGCCCATCCGCGGCAAAACCGAAAAGGGGCGGCCGCTGACCCGCCCAGATGCTTGCCGGTTCGACCGCTATTGCCTATCTAGGGGGGAGCGGGCTTCGCCGCAACCGCCAAAGCCGGGACGGGTTGGGTTCCGGACGGTCCGATCGCCGGATTTGCCGGGCCTTGGCTGGAGTACCGCGCTAGACTGGTCGCTACGTCGAAAGCCTCAGGAACAAGGTCTCGCAGGTCGCTCATCGTGCTGCAAATCATTTTTTTCGCCGTGGTCGCCGCCGTGCTGGGCTGGAAGCTGTACACCGTCCTCGGCCGGCGTACCGGGCATGAGAAGCGCTTCGACCCCTTCGGCCAGCCGGAGGCGCCGACCGGCCTGCCGGAACGCGACGCCGCGCGCGACAACGTGCGCAAGCTGCCCGAGCCGGCCGGCGCCCGCGAGCGGGCCGAGCGCGGCCAGGATCGTCCGCTGGATCGGCCCCAAGATCGTCCGCTGGACCGGGACCGCCGCAAGATCGAGGCCGCCGTGGCCGCCATCGCCGGCGACACGCGCCGCGGCCTGGACGAGATCCGCGCCGCCGATGCCAAGCTCGATCCGGTCGATTTCGTCGCCGGCGCGCGCATCGCCTTCGAGATGATCCTCAACGCCTTCGCCCAGGGCGACGCCAAGGCGCTGCGGCCGCTGCTGAGCGACCAGGTCTTCGCCAATTTCAACGGCGCGATCGAGGAGCGGAATCGCGCCAAGCGGCGCCTGGAAACCACCCTGGTCGGCATCCTCGCCGCCGACATCGTCGCCGCCACGCTCGACAAGAGTGTCGACAAGAACGGCGAGGCGCGCATCACCGTCAAGTTCCTGTCCCAGCAAATCAGCGTCACCAAGGACAGCGAAGGCCGCATCGTCGAGGGCGATCCGCACGAGGTCGCCAGCATCACCGATGTCTGGACCTTCCAGCGCGCGGTCAAATCGCGCGACCCCAACTGGGTCCTCGTCGCCACCGAAAGCCCGCAATAGGCGGCCGGACCGCTCAGAACGCATCAGAGGCTGGCGTTCCGCATCCGCGCATGGCAAGCCTTGCGCCATGCTGTCTTGCAAACTGATTCGCCACCACGCGCGGCCACCGCTTCTCCGATCGTCACCCCGGACAGCCGCGCAGCGGCGTGATCCGGGGTCCATTTTCGGCGCGAATGCCAGGCGGAGCCATGGACCCCGGCTCAAGGCCGGGGTGACGACCTGGTTGCGGCGGCGATCGCGCCTTGCCGCGTCGGCTGGACTGCTGCTCGCCCTTGCATCCTGCGCCACCGTGCCGCCGCCGTATCTGCGCGAACTTTCGCAGCTGCCGGGCTGGCAGGAGGACGGGGCGAACGACACCTTTGCGGCGATCGGTGAAAGCTGCGGCGTCATGCTAAGCAAATCCCTAGATGCCAGCATCGGTGTCGGGGGTTCAGCCGGTGAGTGGCTCGCGCCCTGCAAAGCCGTGTTCGCGGCGGGTATGCCAATGATGGTAGGCCCGATCCAACGAGCGATGGAAACCAACTTCATCGCCCTCGATCCCGGCGCCGGCACCAACGCGCTGATCACCGGCTATTACGAGCCGCTGCTCGACGGCAGCCGCGTGCCGGACGCGGCGCATACCTATCCGCTCTATCGCCTGCCGCCCGACCCGACGCGCTTCGACCGCGCCGAGATCGATGGCGGCGCTCTCGCCAACCAGAAGCTCGAACTGCTCTGGGTCAGTGACCCGGTCGACGCCTTCTTCCTCCAGGTGCAGGGCTCCGGCCGGGTGCGCCTGGCCGATGGCGGCATCGTGCGCGTGGGCTTCGCCGGCACCAATGAGCGGGACTATGTCTCCATCGGCCGCGCCATGGTCGATGCCGGGATCATGACCAAGGACGAAGTCTCGCTCGCCACAATCCGCGCCTATCTTGCCGCCCATCCGGGCGAGGTGATGGACTGGCTGCACCGGAATCCGCGCTACGTGTTCTTCCGCGATCTCGGCCCCTCGGACGACCCATCGGACGGCCCCTCGGACGACAGCGGCCCCATCGGCGCGCTGAACGTGCCGCTGATCCCCGGCCGGTCCGTCGCCGTCGACCCCGAATTCGTTTCCCTGGGCCTGCCCCTGTGGTTGAATACCACGCGGCCCGATACCGGCGCCCCCCTGCAGCGCCTGGTGGTGGCGCAGGACAAGGGCGGCGCCATCAAGGGCCAGGGACGCATCGACCTGTTCTGGGGCGCGGGGCAGGAGGCGGAGCAATTGGCGGGCGAAATGAAGCAGCAAGGCCAATACTGGATCATCGTGCCGCGCGCGGTCGGCGCGCGCTGGCTGGCGCAGCAATCGGGGTCGTGAAGCGCATGCGCGTCGGCTTCTTCGTCACCTGCCTGGTCGATCTCTACCGCCCCGTCGTCGGTTTCGCCGCCATCCACCTGCTGGAGCGCGCCGGCTGCGCGGTGGCGGTGCCCGAGGCGCAGACCTGCTGCGGCCAGCCGGGCTACAATTCCGGCGACAAGGCGAGCGCGCAGAAAATCGCCCGCCAGGTCATCGCCGCCTTCGACGGCTTCGACTATGTGGTGGCGCCGTCGGGCTCCTGCGGCGGCATGATCCGGACGCACTACCCCGAGCTGCTCGCCGATGATCCGGTCTGGGCGCTGCGTGCCCACGATCTGGCGGCGAAGACCTATGAGCTGACCCAGTTCCTGCGCGACGTGCTGCACTGGGACGGCATCGCCGCGCGCTTCGAAGGCCAGGTCACCTACCACGATTCCTGCTCGTCCCTGCGCGAGTTGAAGGTGAAGGCGCAGCCGCGCGACCTGCTGGCCAAGGTCGCCGGCCTCGCGCTCCGCGAGCTGCCCAATGGCGAGCCGTGCTGCGGCTTCGGCGGCACCTTCTGCGTCAAGTTCCCCGACATCTCCAACCGCATGGTGCAGGACAAGGTCGAGAACATCCAGGCGACCGGCGCCGGCACCGTGCTGGCCGCCGACATGGGCTGCCTGATGAACATCGCCGGCAAGCTGAAGCGCGGCGGCAGCAAGGTGCAGGCGCGCCACGTCGCCGAGGTGCTGGCCGGCATGACCCAGGAACCCGCCATCGGCGAGGAGGGGTGATGGGAGAGATGATCGCTGTAGTCGCTCATCCCCTCCCCCGGAACGGGGGAGGGTTAGGGAGGGGGCAGCCGCGCCTCGCTGCCCGCCAGTTTTCGCTCGCTGCCCCCACCCCTGCCCTCCCCCGTTCCGGGGGAGGGAGAGTCGGCGAGGCCTAGCGCCATGCACTCCACCTCGCATCAGTTCAAGGACAACGTCGCCAAGGCGCTGGTGGATCCCAACCTGCAGCAGGCCCTGCATCACGTCCGCACCAAGTTCATCGACAAGCGGCAGGAGGCGATCAACGCGCTGCCCGAGTTCGAGGCCCTGCGCGATGCGGCGCGCGACCTCAAGAACCATGTGCTCTCCCGCCTCGACCAGTACCTGGTGCAGTTCGAGGAGAACGTGATCCGCCACGGCGGCAAGGTGCATTGGTGCCAGACGCCGGACGAGGCGCGCCGCATCATCCTCGACATCTGCCGCAAGGCGGGCGCCCGCACCGTCACCAAGGGCAAGACCATGGTGGGCGAGGAGATCGCCATCAACGATCATCTCGCCGCCAACGGCATCGAGCCGATCGAAACCGACCTTGGCGAATACATCATCCAGCTGCGCGGCGAGACGCCGAGCCACGTCATCGCGCCGGCGGTGCATGTGACCAAGGCCCAGGTCGAGGAGACCTTCCGCAAGGTCCACACCGACCTCGACCCCAAGCGCAATTTGGAGGAGCCGGCGACCCTGCTGCATGAGGCGCGGGTGAAATTGCGCGGCCGCTTCATCGCCGCCGATGTCGGCATCACCGGCGCCAATTTCCTGATCGCCGATAGCGGCACCACCACCATCGTCACCAACGAGGGCAACGGCGACTTGACGCAAACGCTGCCGCGCATCCACATCGTGCTGGCCGGGATCGAGAAGATCGTGCCGTCGATCAAGGACGCGGGATTGCTGCTGCGCGTGCTCGCGCGCTCGGCGACGGGCCAGGAGATGTCGGCCTATACCACCTTCTCGACCGGCCCGCGCCGGCCGGGCGATCTCGACGGGCCGGACGAGTTCCATGTCGTGCTGCTCGACAACGGGCGCTCGCGCCTGCTCGGCACCGAGTTCGAGGAGATGCTGCGCTGCATCCGCTGCGGCGCCTGCCTCAACCACTGCCCGATCTATCACGCGGTGGGCGGCCACGCCTATGGCTGGGTCTATGCCGGACCGATCGGCGCCATCACCACACCGGCGCTGATCGGCATCGAGAACGCTGCGCCCTTGCCGGAGGCATCCTCGCTCTGCGGCCGCTGCGAGAGCGTCTGTCCGGTGCGCATCCCGATCCCGAAGATCCTGCGCCACTGGCGCGAGGAGAGTTTCGACCGCAAGCTGAACGGCAGCCGCGCGCGCTGGGCGCTCGGCCTGTGGGCCGCTTTGGCGACGCGTCCGGCGCTCTATCGCCTGGCGACCGGAATGGCCGCCCGCGCCCTGCGCCTGTTGGCCGGCAAAAGCGGCCGCTTCAAATCGCTGCCCCTCGCCGCCGCCTGGACCCGCTACCGCGACCTCCCGGTGCCGCAGGGCCGGACGTTCATGGCGCAGTACAGGAGCCGGAAGTGAGCGCCGCGCCATGCCGCCCTTCACGCGTCATTGCCGGGCTTGACCCGGCAATCCAAGTTTCGCGGATACGGTCCAGGACAGACGGACTTGGATCACCGGGTCGCGACACTGCGTGTCGGCCCGGTGATGACGAAAAGAGAGGGGGCGAATCATGACCTCCGCCCGCGAGCGCATCCTGGGCGCCATCCGGGGCAATCTCGAGAATGGCGGCCGCAAGACGAATGCCTATCCCGGTTCCGGCCCCGAGCCCAAGCGCGCCAAGCTGCCGGCGGCGGAGCAGCGCGCGCTGTTCCTGCGCATGGCGCGCCAGGCGGCGGCGACCGCCGACGTGGCGTCCTCGCGGGCCGAGATCCCGGCGCTGATCGCCGCCTATCTCAAGGGCCACAATTTGCCGGCGCAGCTGCGCCTGGCCCCCGATCCGCGCATCACCGGGCTCGACTGGAAATCCCAGCCCCTGCTGGAGGTGAGCAGCGGCGGCACCGACGGCGATGACCCGGTCTCGGTCACCGGCGCCTTTTCCGCGGTGGCCGAGACCGGCACCCTTGCGCTCGCCTCCGGCGCGCCGTCGCCGACCCTGCTCAACTTCCTGCCCGAGAACCACATCGTGGTGCTCGACGCCAAGGATCTGTCGGGCTCCTACGAGGACCTCTGGGCCAAGCTGAAGGCGGCCTATGGCGCCGAGATGCCGCGCACGCTCAACCTGGTCACCGGCCCGTCGCGCAGCGGCGACATCGAGCAGACCATCCTGATGGGCGCGCATGGTCCGAAGCGCCTGCACATCATCCTGCTCGATGAGCCGGCGTAAGATCTCGCCGGAGGAATTGGAGCTCTGGCGGCACGTCGCCAAATCGGTGCGGCCGATGCGCCGGCCGAAGCCGGCACCGGAACCCGCCGCCCCCGCCAATCCCGGCGCCGCGCCACCGCCCGGCAAGCTGAAAAAGGCGAAGGCGGCCCCGCCGCCGCCCGCCGCGGCGCCCGCCCCGCCGCCCAACCAGCCGCATCACCTGACCCACGGCCTCAGCCACGGCATCGACCGGCGCCAGGCCGAGCGCTTCCGCAAGGGCAAGCTCGCCATCGAGGGCAAGATCGACCTGCACGGCCGCACCCAGCAGGTGGCGCATGACGACCTGCTGAGCTTCCTGCGCCGCGCCCGCGACCACGGCAAGCGTTGCGTCCTGGTGGTGACCGGCAAGGGCATGACGACGTCGCAAAGAAAGCCGACCGGGCCAGGCATCCTGCGCCAGGCGGTGCCGCGCTGGCTGAACGAGCCCACCTTCCGCCCCCTGGTCCTCGCCTTCGACTACGCCGAGCCGCAGCACGGCGGCGAAGGCGCCCTCTACGTGCTGCTGAAGCGGGTGCGGGAATGACCCCCTTCGGCCGCAAGCTGCGCCAGTTGCGGGCTGGCAAAAGGTGCCAGCTGAAGGACCTGGCCAGAGCGCTGAAGGTGAGCTCGGCCTATCTCTCGGCGCTGGAGCATGGCCGGCGCGGCAAGCCCTCGCCCGGCCTGGTGCAGCAGGTGGCGGCCTATTTCAATCTGGCCTGGGACCAGGTCGACGAGCTGAAGGCGCTGGCCGATCTCAGCGACCCGCGCGTGGTGGTCGATACCGGCGGCCTTTCCCCCGAGGCGACCGAGCTCGCCAACACGCTCTCCGCCCGCATCGGCCATCTGGACGAGGACGACATCGCGAAGCTGCTCATGCTTCTGACCCGGCCGCGAAGCTAGGTCTTCCGCGCCAGCCCCTCGCCACCGGCGCGATTCAAGCGTAAGATCATTTGCAACCGAAGGTAAGCTCGCTTGGGGAGTGCTTATGCTCCGCACCAGGTTTCCAGATCGCCTGATCTCGGATTTGCGTCGGGCTGGCCGTGCGCTTCGCACATGGCGCGCTTTGCCGGTCGCGGCACTCCTGGTCGTCCTGGCAGCGTTCCCCGCCAGCGTGAAGGCACAGACGGCCGCCGCCACACCCCGGGACAATACGGTGAGCGACTGCTCCAAGCTGCTGGCGGGGGATTGGACCGACGGCGAGAGATACACCTGGAAGCAAATCTGCGCGGGCCAATCGGCGCGCCTCGATGTGGAATTCGACGATCCGCTGGGCGACGACTGGCACGACGTCACCAAATGGAAGCCGGTGCGCAACCTGAGCGCCAAGTTCCTGCTCCACATCATGAGCGACCCGGTCCTGGTCGCCGCCACGCCCTATACGGGCATCCGCATCGATGGCGCGCATTTCCATGAGCCGGTCAATCTCGCCGACCTCGAATACGACAAGCCGCTCGACATTGCCCATTCGGTATTCTCCGGCCCGCTCGACCTGACGCGGTATCGCAGTCGAGCTCGCCTGTCCCTGACCAACAACTGGTTCCGCGCGCCCAACAACGACGACACGGGTGAGATCTCGCTCGACGCCAGGGGCATGGAAGTCGCTAAGGGCTTGGATCTCGTCGGCTGCACGTCGGAAGGCGATGTTGACCTGTCGGACACGGTGATCGGTGGCCACGTCGTGCTGAACCGCTGCGATTTCAAGACGCGCGTCCTGATGGAGCGGGCCCGCATCACCGGCATGCTCCGCGTGGAGGGCGCCACCATTGCCGACAGCTTTGACTTGATGTCCGCTGAGATCGACAAGAACGTCGAGATTGAAGACCTTACGATCGGCCGCACGGAGGACGGCGGCATCACCTATGGCGACCTGATCGCCGAACAGGCGCATATCGGGGGTAACTTCTTCGTCGGCAGCAGCACGGCCGAGATCAACTGGCCGGCAGCCATGTCCGGGCATTCCGCCACACAGGCTTCCATAGTCGAAGGAACGCCGGACCCACCCGCGGAATCTCAAACCGCCGAGGACGCGCCAGAAGCTGGCGCGCCGCCGGGGGATGCGGCCTTCGAGACGGACACGCAGATGGAGGCCGCCGAAACCGAGGCCCTGGGCAGCACCGCCGGCGACGAGGATTTCAGCGTCAAGGTCGGGAACATGAATTTCACCAGTGCGCAGATCGATAGCGAGCTCAGCATTCAAGGCACCCGGATTGACGGCGATTTGTCGCTCGAGGACATCAGCATCGGCGACGATCTCTGGCTGCTGCACAGCGAGGCCTATTCGCTGAACGGCGTGGCGATGTCCGTGCAGGGCTATGTCATGATGCAGGGGCTTCATATCTTAGATGTCCTGCGCTTCGACAGCGGCAATTTCGAACGGACCATCGTCATGGACAAGCGAACCGAAATCAGCGAGTTGCGCATGCTCGGCGCGGCGGTGCGGGGAACGATCCACTTCCATGGCGCCCGCATCTTGACCCGCGCGGATCTCAACGGCATCTCGGTGGGCCAGGACCTGCGCCTGGGCGACGATACCGTCATCAACGGGCCGGTTGACGCCAGCTTCGCGCGGATCGGCGGGTCGCTTGATCTGACGGGCGGCCATTTTCGCGTCGTCGGGCTTCGGTCGGCGGCAATCGACGGAGACTTGATGCTGGGCGATGGCAGCGTCTTCACCAGCGCCATAGACGCCCGGTTCGTCCATGTCCGCGGGTCGCTCGACCTCACCCGCGGCCGCTTCGCCTCGGTCGACCTGACCGGCGCAACTGTCGAGGCCGAATTGCGCCTGTCGGCGGCCGACGCGGTCCCGTTCTTCGCGGATGCCGCGGAGCTGACGTTGCGGAACGCCACCACCAATTCGCTGCAAGCCGCCACCCAATCCTGGCCTTGTGTCCTGCATCTGGAGGGTTTCACCTATCAGCGTCATGTCCACACCGATGCAGGCGCCCTCGCGGCGAATACGGTGAACCGCTGCGCCAAGCCGGCCGAAGCCGATGCCAAGACCGGCTTGCCGACCACCCTCTCCCCATCTGCCGCCCGCCACATCGCCGCGACGCCGCCGCACGCGATGAAAGTCACCCGTGCCGAGGCGCTCACCGGCTGGCTGGCACGGCAGGAGCCCTTCTCGCCGCAACCCTATGTGCAATTGGCGGGTGTGCTGCGCCAGTCGGGTGACAACGAGACCGCGAAAGCGGTGCTGTTCGCCGGCAAGCAGCGTGAATGGGAGGCGGCCGGGCCGTGGGCAAAATTCCTGCTGTCGCTGCAGTTCCTGTTCACCGGCTTCGGCCTCTATCCCTATGTCGCCTTCGGCTGGGTGCTGGGCCTGATCGCGAGCGGTGCGGTGATCTTCCCGCTTGATCCCTCGGAGGAGGTGCGCCGCCTGTCTGGGTTGCAGCGCACGATCTTCTCCCTCGACATGCTGATCCCGGCGGTGCAGCTGCGCCATCATCACGCCCAGATCGAGCTCAAATCCTGGGTGCGCTACTACCTCTATGGCCACAAGCTGATGGGCTATCTGCTGCTGAGCTTCCTGGCCGCCGCAATCCTCGGGCTGGGCGGATTGGGCTAGCGCTGTCGCCCTGTTGAACCGACCTCGCCATCGTCACAACTGAGCGGCATTCTGGCCGGACTGCGTCCGGGCGGCCTGTTTCACCCCCGCCTGGGGCCAGGCCGACGAGTTGACGGCGCTGGCCGGCGCGCGCTCCGCCCGCATCGGCGGCCGCGCGGAAGGCGAGATCCGGCGGCGGCCGGCGCCGCTCAAACCCCGAATCCCCGCCCGGCCTTGAACCCATCTCGCCTTGGCCGCGACGGAGCGGTATCCTGCGCCGGCTGCTGCGTGCGGGAAGTCTTGACTGCCTGACGTCATGGCTGCTTGGGGAGGGCTGCGTGCGCCGGATCGGACTTTGCTGCCGCTTGGCATCGCTGGCGATTGTCCTGGGACTTCTGGCGATCGCCGGCCCGATGCCCGCCGCGGCGCAGGAATCCCAAGAAGCCCAGGCCACCGACAGCGCGCCGATGCAGGACGGCGCCAGTTCCGCCGCCACCATCGCGCCGCAGCAGACCAAGCCGGAACAGACCAGATGCCCGGTGCCGCCGGTTGACGCCTGGAGCGACAGCGAAAAGGCGACCTGGGCCAAGATCTGCCTCGGCGAACTGGCCGATCTCTCGGTCGGCGATCCCTACCCCAATACCGGGGACCTCGACAAATGGCAGCCGGGACGGACGTTGAGCGCCGCCTTCCTGCTGCGCATCATGACCGACCCGGTCTATGTCGCGGCGACGCCCTTCACCGGCATCCGCATCGACGGCGCCCATTTCCCCGACGCCGTCGTGCTCTCCGACCTGGAATACAACAAGCCGCTGATCATCGTCGATTCGGTGTTCTCGCAACCGCTGGCGATGGAGCGCTACCGCAGCCGCTCGCGCGTGCGGCTCACCGGCGACTGGTTCAGCTATGCCAATGCGCCGGATGCCGCCAAGGATGCGCCGCTGGAGATATCGCTCGACGCCAGCGCGGCGGAGATCGCCAAGGGCCTCGACCTCAACTGGATCTTCGTCAACGGCGATGTCGACCTCTCCGACATGAAGATCTCGACGCTGCTGGAGATGAGCGACACCACCTTCCTCGGCACCGTCTACCTGAACCGCAGCAAGATCGACGGCGGCGTGCTCCTGCAGCGCGTCAAGGTGTCCCGCAATGTCTATCTGGACAACGCCGAGGTGGCGCAGAACCTTGATATCGGCGACCTGACCATCAGCCGGGTCCTGGACAATGGCGACACCGAATGGGGCACGCTGTCCGGTGCGCAGCTGCATGTCAGCGGTCATTTGATCATCGGCTATTCCAACGCCGAGGTGCGGATGCCGGCGCGCCTGGTCGGCCAGGCCCCACCCCAACCGGCACCCCAGCCGGCACCCGAATCGGCGCCCGAATCGGCTCCTGAGCCGCAGCCGGGATCGCAACCCGGCTCATCTGGCGAGGGCGCGGCGGGCGCCGCGCCCGACGTGGCCGCCAGCCTGCCCGACGCCAGCCAGACCGAGGCCCAACCCGCCACCGACCTCGCCGCCGGCACGCTG
>WBZN01001062.1_pt1 | contig 17462 bp, 13 predicted proteins | sample 5204281 | NCBI WGS metagenome assembly WBZN01 (sample SAMN12344347, study PRJNA552823) | activated sludge metagenome | biome: Activated sludge suspended growth; feature: Nitrification reactor; material: Wastewater; isolation source: activated sludge from nitrification reactor of wastewater...
GCCCTTGGCGCAGATGAGCAGCGGCGTGCCCTTCCGCCACAGCGGCGCCGCGGCCTGGCAGAAGGCGCGCAGGTGCTGCGCCGGCTGGACATAGAGCACCGCGTCGGCGGCCAGCGCCGCGGCGAGGTCGGCGGTGACGGCGACCGATTCCGGCACGGCGATGCCCGGCAGGTGCCGGGCGTTCTCGCGCGCCGCGGCGATGGCCTCGGCCGCCGCCGCCCGCCGCGCCTGCAGGGTCACCCGGCGCCCGGCCCGCGCGGCCAGCACCGACAGGGCGGTGCCCCAGGCGCCGGCGCCGACGATGCCCAGACGGTCGATTGCCGCCGCCTCCGATCCCGCCATGCTTGGCCACTCCATCCACCGCGGCCCCGAAACCGCCACCAACCGGGTCGCATCCCCGCCTGTGCCGCCGGGCATCGGCGCGTCGCCGCGGCCGGCATTGCATTTGCGGGGCGTCGGCACGGCCTGTAATCTGTCCCGCATTGGAAGGCAAGGCGAGACCGCCCGGTGCAGCGCGCAGCGTCGATGGGCGGTCCAGGCCGCAAGGGCCATCACGGGGCCACGAGGGAATACCGGCAGACATGAAGCGACAAGGAACGCGATCCGGGGCCGGCCCGGAAGCAAAGCGGGCGATGTGGCGCGCTTTGGTGCCTGCGCGCCGCCCGATGCGCAATCCGGCGCCAGCCGTGGCGTTCCTGCTCGGCCTCCTCGCGGCGGCATGTCCGTGGGGTCCGGCGGGCCAGGCCAGGGCGCAGGAGGTCGAACTCGTCCGGCTGCGGATCGCGCTGCCCGAAGGCCCGTCGCCGCGCACCCTCGGCTATCACCTGGCCAAGATCGAAGGCCAATTCTCCCAGCGCGGCATCGACCCGGTCTTCGTGCCCGCCGACGACCGCGGCCCGGTGGCGATGCTGGAGGACGGCGATGTCGATCTTGCCATCGACATCATGCCCCATGCCCTGAAGGCGCGCGAAAGCGGCGCCGACATCCTGCACGTGGCGCAGATTTTCCAGAAATCGGGCCTGCTGCTCGCCTGCCGCCGGCCGATCGCCGAACCGAGCGACCTCAAAGGGACCAGCGTGGAGTTGAGCTTCGACGGCCAGGAAAGCGCCTTCTTCGCCTGGATGCACAAGCTCGGCCTCGGCATCTTCGGCGAGGCCGACGGCGTCACCATCCTGCGCGACGGGCAGAACACCGACGCCTATCGCGGGCGGCAGAGCGATTGCTTCACCACGGAAAGCTACCAGTTGCCGGCCGACCTCGCGGTGCAGGGCAAGACCCCGGCGGATTTCCGCCTGTTCTCCTACGAGGAGCTCGGCACGTCGACGCTGGAGGACGGGCTCTATGCGCGGGCGGAGGACCTGCTCGACCCCGAGCGCGTCGATGCCTTCGCGCATTTCGTGGAGGGCGCCCGCAAGGGCTGGGAACGGGTGGCGGAGGAGCCGCGCAAATCCACCGAATCCCTGATGTCGCTGGTGCCGACGCAGACCACCGACCTGCCGACGCTCATCCGCGGCGTCTGGGCGGTCAACGATTTGGTGGCGGTGGACGACGCCGAATTCGGCCACCTGGACCCGGCCGCCTATGACCGCACGGTGACCGTGCTGCTGACCGGGGCGCCGGACCCCAGCCTGAAGAACGCGCCCCTGGGCGCGACCTCGGACGCGGTCATCAAGAAGGTGAAGGCGGATTAGCGGCCGCCAGCCGGGCCGGTGCGCCCGCCGGCTTAACTTCAAACCGGGGCTTTGCTATAACCCGCCCGAGGACCCCGTAGCTCAGCAGGATAGAGCGTCGGTTTCCCAAATCAGCTCAGGTTGTACGCCGGAGCATTCCCTGCTACGCTGATCTGAGTTTTCTCAGGCACTTAGCTCAAATAGTCTTACTCCGACGGACGTCAGGATACTCCCCGATTCGCCTTTTGTTGCGACCTATTTGCGACCTAGGAATTCGGAGCGAGCGGTGAAGGCGAAGCTGACCAAACGCACTGTTGAGGCAATCGCGCTCTGCGCAACCAGCCAGCTCATCTGGGACACAGACATAAAGGGCTTCGGTTGCAAGATCGCGCCCAAAGGCAAGCGGGTCTGCTTCCCATACGACCGAACTGCCGATAACTACGAGAGGCGGCCGGCGATAGGCGCTCATGGCGCGATCACTTGCGAGCAGGCGCGCCTCAAGGCTCAACGATGGTTGGGCGAAGTCGCCGCTGGCCGGTCTCGACGATGTGACATTGCATGATCTTCGCCGAAGCTGGGGCAGCATCGGTGCCAGAGGTGGGATGTCACTCCTGCCGATTGGAAAGGCTATGGGTCACAAGACCACGAAGGCGACTGAGATCTATGCTCGCGTGAGCGACGATGCCAAGCGCGATGCTACCGAGGCAATAGCGTCACTTGTTGCGGCGCTAACGGCGCCCGTCCCAGATCTGAAAACATGAGAAGTCGCCAAGCGACTGATCGCTTCCGCAGATAACTTCAGTCAACCGGCAGGCAAAGTTGGTCTCATGGAAAATTGTTCAAGAGCGGCCTGCCCTTGGAGCAAGAGATCAACCCTCCAAGACGGCGACGGCGGTCGAATACAGCCGCCAAACAGGCTCCCCGGCGGCGGGCAACCGACGCCAAAGGAAGTCGGCCGCCGATGCCAGTGCCTCTGGCCGGAGGATGCTCGCTCGTTGTCAGGCGCTTCGTTGCGTCGGAAGGGCGGTCGGTGCAATTGTCATAGGCGCCGGGCCGGCAGCCTCAACGAGCATGCTGCGAACCCCGTGCGCCAATAGTCCGACATCGCTGCCGCCGACGATGAATCGATAGCCTTCGTCGGTCATTTTCCTTGCTGCCTTTCCGGAGAAGGCAGTGCTCCCCAGAAAGCGGCCAGAGCGCAGAATGGCGCCTGCGGCACGCTCGATCTGAGTCTTTACTAAGGGGTCATCGAACTGGTTGAGGCGGTCTAGCGTTGCCGAAAGATCGCGCGGTCCAATGAATACAACGTCAATGCCATCCACTGCGGCAATCTCCGGGATCGCGTCGATGGCGCCCGCATTCTCGACTTGCACGGCGACCAGGAGATCATCAAAGGCCGCGGAATAGTATCCGGGGTCGAAGCCGTATCGCATGGCGCGCATACCGCCAAATGCGCCGCGAATGCCGCGCGGGGAATACCGACATGAGTCGACAACATGCTGCGCCTGCTCGCCATTGTTCACGCTCGGCACCATGATGCCGCCGACCCCCGCATCGAGCGCGCGCTTGATATAGATGTGATCGTTGGAAGGCACCCGCAGGATGCCGACGCAATCCGTGCCCTTGATGGCGCGCAGCTGGTCGATGGCATTGTCGATACTGCCCTGACCATGCTCGTGGTCGATCAGCAGAAAATCAAGCCCGGCATAGGCCAGTATCTCCGCCATGTCGGCCGAGGTGCTCAAGGCCCAGGCACCCAAGCACGCTTTGCCGCTCTGCAGCTTGCGTTTCAGCGGGTTGTTCGTCGTCATCTTCGCGAACTCCTGATGAGTGGGTTGGCGCGCTAGCTGCCATAACGATGGTCGTGTGCCAGAATCTCGGCGATGCGCAGGTCTATTGGCTCGTCGATATTCACGACGTAGCCATCGATCAACACTCCGGCGCAATCGCGCTCCACGATTTCACACCGATCGACCACCGCCTCGCGCCTCGCGGCATAGCAGAGGCCGTTGCGCGCATAGCAGGTTGGCGTCGACTGCCGGTTGCTGTGCAGCGCGCCATCCGGATGCAGAAACGAGAGAACGCCGTCTATCATGGTCAGCAGTTTCTGCGGGACGTAGTGGCCCGGTACAGGGCTGACGGTCGCCGCGGCACTATGGCCCTTGGACAGCATTGTCTCCAGGGTGCGCTCGACGTCCGCGATCCGCCGCAAGGGGCTGGTTGGCTGCAGCAGAATGGAACAGTCGAAGCGCCGGCCATACTCCGTTTCGCTGGCGAGCCATGCATGGCGCCAGGCGTCCACACCCCGCGCGGTGTCGCTGGATAGCTCCGCCGGCCGCAGAAATGGCGCCGCCAGCCCATATCTCCGCCCCTCTTCCGCGATGTCGACGTCGTCGGTCGAGAGCACCGCGGCGTCGAGCCAGGCAAGGCTGGCGGCGAACTGGGCCGCATGTGCGACCAGCGAACGACCGGCCACTTGGCAAAGGTTCTTGCGAGGGATGCCTTTGCTGCCGCCGCGCGCCGGCACGACCGCGAGGACAGTTCTACCGCGCCACGTCATCTGGCAGGACCAAGCTCGAAGACATCGGGCAACAGGCGACGGGCGCCTACATTGTCGAAACGACCGAGGCATCGACGTAGGCCCTCGATGCCCGCCTGTACCTCGGCCAGTGTGATCGGCTGAAAGCGATGTGCGTTGTAGGCGGCCCCGTTCTTGTGGTCGGCGAGATCGTTGGCCAGCGTCTTGCGCCGGCGCCGGGTGCTGGCTTGGATACAGCCGCGCAGGCCCTGCAACAGGCCGGCGCCGCGCGGTCGGCGCGCCAACGGCCCGAGGTCATCGATCGCGGCGACGACGCGGTCGCTCGACAACGATCCGTCCAGCGCCGCGATATGGCTGTGGAGAATGTCGCGCGCGAGGCTCGGCATCGGCGGCCGAGCCAAGACTTGTGATGGTCGTTGCAGCTTCTCAACCAGCTCATCAAGGTCAGTTGCGACCTCGCTCAGCGAATTGGGCAGTGGGATGTCATATAGGCCGGAAACTACAGGCTGATAACTGATCACCCGGCGGCCGAGGATGGCACCCTCGATGGCGGTGGTGCAGCCGTTATGGACGATGGCGCGGGCGCCGAGCAGCCAGGGCACGATGCCGCCTTCGTGCCGGACATGGACATTGCCATTGCTGCGCGCGAGCTCCTGCCAGGGCTGGGGATTCTCGGAAGGATGTGGCCGGACGACAATCGCGGTGCCAGGAAAGGCCTGAGCCAGTGCCGGAACGGATTCGAGGAACTGCGCGAACAGGATACGCCGGTGCTGCAGCACCTCTCGGTGATAGGCGGAGGCTTTGGCGCAGCGCAAGCGGTCGAAGACGGTCTTCTCCGCATCCGACAATACGTGATTCACACCACCGAAGTTGCTGTTGACCAGGATATAGTTGCCGAATTGCCGTCGCAGCGTCTCGACATGCGCTTGGTGCAAGCCGAGGAGCTCCGGGCGCAGCAGGTCAATGCGTGGATTGCCGACCTCCTTGATCGGCGTGCCGTCATATTGCGCCGCATTGCGCCAAGTCTCGGCATTGTCCCGGCCCCAGGCGAATAGCAGTTTGCAGGCATGCAGGACCGGCGCATGCACCCGGGCGGCCAGGTAGTGGTCACGGGTGTGGTACACGAGACCCTCTTCGTCCCAGGCGACGATGCGGTGGCCGAGCCTGGTCAGGATGCGGGTCATCAGCGCGCTGCTGGCCCGGAGATCTTTGCCGACATAGGTCGAGCGCGGAAGGCGGTCGATGGACAGGTGGATGTCGTGCCGGCTGCCGACGATGACACGATACCCCGCCTCGACGGCGCAACAGGCGGTCAGCAGCTTGGCGTCGAACTCGCGGGTGCGGTTCTCAGATGGAATGATGAGGTACTGCTCGGTCATGCTGCCGGAGTTTCCCTCAGTACGCCAGACGCTTTACGGTCTCGAGCGGTGCCTTCGCCAGGACGTCGGCAACCCGCTCGCCGGCATGACCGTCGCCATAGAGCTCGTCCTTGCTGCAATGACCGATATTTGCAGCGACGCGGATAGCGTCGAGAATCTGGCAGCGGTCGTAGTCCACGTCGATGACATTGGCGCCGCGGTCGCGACCCGATTGCCTGGTGCCGATATTGACCGCCGGCACCCCGAGATAGGCGCATTCGCGGATGGCGACACTGGAATTGCCGACGATACCTGAGCTGGTATTGAGAACGCGCAGGAACTCCTCCGGCGGCAGGTTCTTGAAGAAATGGATATTGTCGAGCCTTTGCCTCTCACGCCCGATGCGCAGGCCGCGGGCGAGGAGGGCCGAGCCGGCATCGACGTTGGGCCACAGCCATAGCGCTGGCAGGCCGCTTTGCACCACGGCGGCCATGGTCTCCTCCACCTGGCGGCGGGCGTCCAGGTATTCGTTGGTGACTGGGTGCTGCAGCACCACGAGATAGCCCTTGGAAAGGTCGAGCTTCGGTCCCACGCCGCCATAAGCGTGGAAGATGTCGTTGGCGACCATGGGCGCCGCCACCGCCTTGCGCGCCACGTCGATCGAAGGGCAGCCGGTGATGTGGACGCGCTCCGGATACTCGCCCATGCGGATGACGCGCTCTGCGGCACGGCTGGAGGCGACGAGGTGGATGTCGGCCAGCTTGGTGATTGCGTGGCGCACCTTCTCGTCGATCGAGCCGGTGACCTCACCGCCCTGCACATGGACCAGGGGAATGTTCATATAGGCGGCGGAAAGGGCCGTCGCCATTGTCTCGAAGCGGTCGGCAATGGAGACCACCATGTCGGGCTTCAGATCGTCGAACACCGTCGCCAGCTCGGAGAGGCCAAATCCGGTCGACTTGGCGGAGGTCACCAGATTCTCGCCTTCGACGATCATGTAGACCCGCCGATCGATGCGGAAGCCCTCCGCCTCGATCACCTTGTCCGCGCCGCCATAGCGGTCGAGCAGCGCCGAGGCCGTGACCACCAGCTGCAGATCCAGATCGGGATGTGCGCGGATCGCGCTCAACGCTGTACGAATGCGCGAATAGCTCGGCCGGGCCGTGATCGCGACGCAGACCTTGCGTTTCATGCCGTTACTCCAAGTCCTCGAAAGTGATCTGCCCGTCGCGCCGGATATCACGCCTCAGTCGACGTCCGAGGAGCTCGTGCAGCCGCTCCGGCGGCAGGCCGCCCGCGGCCGGCTTCTTGACCGTCAGATGCGCGTCGTTCAGCGCCTGACCGGCCTTGAGGTCCGCGCGCGCCACGACGCTTTTCATGAAGATTGCGCGCAGTGGTGCCACCTCTTCCGGAACCGTGCCCTTGTCGACCGGGCGACGGCGCATGCGCTCGATGAAACGGATGCCGTCTACCATCTGCCGCAGTTCCGCGGTGGTGACCGAGGCAATGACGTCGGGTCCGAACATCTCGCGGCTCAGGGTGACGTGTACTTCCAGCACTTCCGCGCCCATGGTCGCTGCCGCGAAGGCGGGGAACATGGTGCCGGAATGATCGGAGAGGCCGGTGGCGCAGCCGTAGCGGTCGCGGAACGTCTCCAGCATGTTCAGGCCGACCGATTCCGGCGGGCATGGATAGATCGAGCTGCATTGCAGCACGGCCAGAGGAGACTTCGCCGCCTGCAGCAGCGCCACGCCGGCATCGATCTCGGCAAGCTCGCTCATGCCGGTGGACAGCATGACCGGCTGGCCGGTGGCGGCGATCGCGTCCAGCAGCGGCGACCGGCCGATCTCACCCGAGGCGACCTTCCAGGTCGAGACGCCGATTCCACGCAGCAGTTCGAAGGCTTCCAACGAGAAGGGAGAGCTCAGGAACGCGAGGCCCTTGCGTTCCGCATGCGCCTTCAGCCCCCGCCATTGTTCTGTCGTGAATTCCATGCGCCGCCAGTAGTCGAAGCGGCTGTCGTCCTGCGGCGAGAAGCGCGTGCGCCAGGGCTCTGCCGCTGTGCTCTCGGCCGCGGCGATATGGGTCTGGAACTTCACCGCGTCGGCGCCGGCGGCTGCGATGGCGTCGATGAAGGCGTGAGCCATGCCCAGGCTGCCGTCATGCGCCTGCGCTACCTCGCCGATGATGCCACAGGGAGCACCCGGCCGAGGATCGCTGAGCCAATGACTCACAAGGCGCCTCCAACGGATCGCTGCGTTGGCGTCGCGCCGGGCAGGCCGAGATAGAAGCCGTCGATCAGAGTCATGTCGCCGACCAGGCGCTGCAGCTGGGCATTGGCCTCCGATGGAGCAACGCGCCCGGCAAGCAGGCCGCGGAAGATGCGTGCCACCGCCACCATGTCGACGCATTGCGGCGACAGGCGGAAATGCTCGATGCCGATCGCCTGCAGCTCGCTCAGATGCGCGGCCAGGCCGATGCAGCCATGCGACAGGGTCTGCACCCCATTCACCGCCAGGAAAGGCTCGCCCTCGATGGTCTCTACCGCCAAGCCGTCGGGATCACGCTCGCAGACGAAGCGGCAACCGTCCTTGTGCAGGTTCTCCACCCGTGCATGGTAGCAGCGGGCCGAGATGGCGAGCGGCGCCCGGCCGAAGACCTGGACTTCCAACGGCACCTCGCTTGCCGTCAGGTGGCGCAGCGTGGCGGCCGGCAGCTCCCATGGCAGCACCGCGCGGATCGCGCCGCGTCGGCTCAGCGCCCGCAGCGTCGCCTCGTTATAGACGTTGATATAGGGACCGACGACGTGCATGCGGCCGGCGAGCAGTGATAGCACCGCCACGTCATTCGCCTCGACCAGGAACTGGCCGTCCTCGGCCAGGTCGCGGATCATCGCCGTCTCGCGCTCCGTCATCACCAAGGCGAGGGTGGAGAGCAGCACGTCCTTGCCCGCGGCACGCAGGCGTTCGATCACCGCCGGGATATGCGGCGCGAAGAAGGGCAGGCGCTTGGGGCAGACCACCTCGCCGACATAGACCGCGTCGATCGGCGCCTCGTCGGCGATACGAAAGTAGAAGTCGCGCCAGTTCTCCGCCGGCCAGTTGAACAGCACTGGGCCCAGGGTCAGCTTGGCGGCCCGGCGCACCGGGGTCGTGTGTTCGAAGGGGATGACGCTGCTCATACCGCCTGCTCCGTCAGCGCCAGCGGCCGTGATAGGCGCCGGTGGTCTGCCGGCTGCCTTCGGCCAGGCGGCGCAGATTGCTCGCCGGCAGAGGGGTGCCATCCGCCAGCGCGTCGATCGCCTGGCGGAAACTGGCGACCACCTCGGCGATATAGGCCTTGCCGCGCTGCCGGCCTTCGATTTTCACCGCTGTGACTCCGGCCGCCTGGAGCCGCGGTAGAATTGAAATGGCGCTGAGGCTGGTCGGCTCCTCGAACAGATAGAGCGTCTCGTCGCGCACCCGATAGCGGCCCTTGCACAGGGTAGGATAGCCGGCGGGCTGGCCGGCCTCGAAGCGATCCACCGCGAAAGCGCCGAGCCGCGCAACGAGATCACCGTTCATCTGCTCGTAGCGCACGGCGCAGGCCGGCGAGCAAACGCCGTTCATGTTGGGCGACTGTCCGGTGGCATAGGAGGACAAGGCGCAGCGCCCCTCCGCCATGACGCAGAGCCCGCCGAAGACGAAGACTTCGGTCTCCACGTCGATGGCGCGATTTAGGGCCTCGATCTCCTCGACTGTTAGAACGCGGGGCAGAACCACACGGCGTACGCCGAACTCGCGAACGAAGAAACCGATCGCCTCGGCGCTCGCCGCCGATGCCTGTACCGACAGATGGCGCCGCAATTCCGGGTGATTCTCGGCGGCATAGGCGAGCAGGCCGACATCCGCCACAATCACGGCGTCCGCCTGCAAAGCGGCGGCGGCGTCGACTGCGTCGCGCCAAATCTGCACGCGGCCAGCCTGCGGAAAGGTGTTTATGGCGACGAGCACCTTAGTACCGCTGCCATGGGCGCAGCGAATCGCTGCCGCCATCTCCTCCGCGGAGAAATTCAGGCCCGGAAAATTGCGTGCATTGGTCTCGTTGGCGAAGCCGCAATAGACCGCGTCGGCGCCGGCATCCACCGCCGCCTGCAGCGCGGCCGGTGTTCCGGCGGGGCAGACCAGCTCAAGCGATACGGCCGTGTCAGTCATGGTCAGGCCTCGCGTCGGGATTTCAGCCGGCGCAGCTCGCCACTCATCGCCTCGACGCGATACTGCAGCTGGCGCAGGGCCGCGGACTGCAGGCGTTGCTCGGTGATCACCGGCTGAGTGATTGCGGTCTGCACCAGCGCCGTGTCGCGCATCAGTGCACCGAGGACTTCGAGCGGCCGCCGCAGGAGGCGCGCGATGAGCGGCCCCCCGTGGCCAAAGCCGGCAGCGATGTCGGCCAGCAGGTCGATCTGGGCGCTGTCGATGGCGTTGCGCAGGGTGAGCACGCTGACTGTGTCGCCCTCGATAGTGAGAATGCGGGAAAAGAACAGCGCGTCGCCGTCGCAGCGCCCCTGCAGCAGCGCCAAGAGCGCAGCGAGCGGCCCGCGGATGGTGGCGATGGCGTCGACCTCCTGACCGCGCGGGACAAGGCGCAGCTTGTCGCCGACGGCATTGGGCCGCAATTCGAACAGATAGGGCAGATCGCTGGCATCGATGACGATGGTCGCGCCGCCCAGCGATTGCAGTCGCGCAAAGACCTGCGGATGGCGACGGGCCATCGCCCGCATCAGCAGGGAAAGCATCGCCTGCAGCGGCGCCATTGGCAGCGGACGCAAGGCGAGGCCCATCAGCAGAACGGGCGAGAAATGCCTCGGCGCGGGATCGGCTGCGATGCTGTGATCGCTTGCCGCTGGAATGGCCGCTCCGTTCATGCTGAAACTCGCACGCAATCCGTCACTAGGTCTTTGCGCTCAACCCGAAACATCTGATTCGATCGCGTCCAGGACAGCGCAGCCACTGCGCCCGAAAGACGCAGGCGGCAGGACGAAAACGGAAGAACACGTTCGAATTCCTGGCGCAGACCGATCAGTGCAAGCTGGCATATTTGGACACAAGCAGCCCGGCGGCGCCGTGTCTTTGCGCTGGCGCAAAGAGCGGCTGTCGCGCTGCATGATATTTTTCTGGTCCTGTTTTCGTCCTTGTGGAGGCTTTGCCATGTCGATGGGTGAGCGCAAATTGCCGCTGGTCTATTCCTGTTCCGGATGCTCCAGCGTGGCGCAGATGGCGAACTATCTCGCGATTTGCCTCGACCGTGGCGGGCATGCTGAGATGTCCTGCATCGCCGGCGTCGGCGGCGATGTGCCTTCGCTCGTGCAGCTCGCCAAGTCTGGCCGCGCCGTGGTGGCGCTTGACGGCTGCCCGCTGCATTGCGTGAAGAATTGCCTGGCGCGGCATGCGGTCGCACCGAAGCATCACGTGACGTTGACCAAGTTCGGTATCAAGAAGCGCCTGCACCTGGAGTTCTCCGAAGACCAGGCGGTCTCCGTGTTCCGTGATCTTGTTGGCATGCTTGAAGGCAAGCTGACGGTAGATCAGATCGGGGGCTCCATCGAAAGCTCCCCCGACGCAACCGCCGTTGCTGCGGTCGTGCCCTTGGCTCCACCGCAGGGCGGCATCTCCTGCCCGGGCAACGTCGCCCCACAGGCGGGCGTGGCGTCCTGATGCCGAAGGTAAAGGACGGCCTAGTGCGCATCGGCATCGTCACGGTTTCTGACCGTGCCAGCGCGCGCATCTACCAGGATCTGGGCGGTCCGGCGATCCAGGATAGCCTGAACGAGATTCTCGAGACACCCTGGAAGCCAGTGGCGCGGCTGGTGCCGGACGAGCAGCCGCTGATCGAGAACGTGCTGATGGAGCTGGCGGACGATGTTGGCTGCTGCTTGACGGTGACCACCGGCGGCACCGGCCCGGCGCCGCGCGACGTGACGCCAGAGGCTACGGTCGCGATCTGCGACAAGATCCTGCCCGGCTTCGGCGAGCAGATGCGCGCGGTCAGCCTGCTAAAAGTGCCGACCGCCATCCTGTCGCGCCAGACCGCGGGAGTACGCAATTCCTGCCTCATCGTGAATCTGCCCGGCAAGCCCGCCGCCATTCGCGAATGCCTGCTGGCGGTGTTCCCAGCCATTCCCTATGCCATCGACCTGATCGGCGGCCCGCGCCTCGATACGCACGCGCACGTGGTCGCGGCCTTCCGTCCCGGCGAGGTGAAGAAGGTGCTGGAGCGCGGCGCCCGGCGCGGCTGAAGCTGTGGCATAACGTCGCGTTCCGGGTGTACTGCGGTGATTTTGCAGCTTTCGTAGGCACATAGCGCCGCACGCGGCGGTGTCGTCATTGACACGTTGGCGCGGGACTTGAATGGTTCCGTCAGCCGACGACTGCATTCTGGAATCTCATGACGATAGCGCAACGCGTCACCGCAGCAATATCCCCCGACCCCGCCATCATCGGCGCCGTGCCGTTGTTCGCTGGCTTGGATCTGCCTGCGCGCGAGACGGTTCTGGCCGCCGCGCAGGTCCGGCGCCTGAAGGCGAGCGAAGCCTTGTTCCGCCAGGGCGACGCGGCCGAGACTTTCTATGTGCTGGTCGAAGGCTACATGAAGGCGGTGCAGGCCAATGCCGCCGGCCAGCAGGTTCTCATCCACTACGTCAATCCGGGGGAGTTCTTCGCCTGCGTTGCCCTGATGGAGGGCCAGCTCTACCCGGCCACCCTGCTCGCGGTGAAGGATAGCGTCGCCCTCGCCTGGAACCGCGTCGAGACGACCAGACTGGTGCGCAGTCATCCAGCCATCGCCACCAACGCCTTGATGGGCTTCGGCGGCCGACTGCTGGAGTTCCAGTCGCGCCTGCGCGACAGCCAGACCCAGAAGGCGGCGCGCCGTATCGCCCAGGCACTGCTGCATCTGGCGCGCAATTCCGGGCGCAAAACGGAATGCGGCATCATCATCGACTTCCCGATCACCCGCCAGGACGTGGCGGAAATGGCGGGCACCACGCTCCATACCGCCAGCCGTACCATCGCCGCCTGGGAGAAGGCCGGCATCCTTGCCTGCAGCCGGCAGAAGATCGTGGTCGCCGATGCGGACCGCTTGGCGCAACTGGCCGAGAGCGCCGAGGACATCTAGGAGCTCCACATCAACATCGCGGAGGCGCGGGAAGGGCGGCCAGGACGCATGGTCCCGGCCGCCCGCTCCGCGCCGGCATGACTCCCGCCTAGAACAGCCGCAGGATCGCCTGCTGCGCCTGGTTGGCCAGCGACAGCGAGATGGTGCCAAGCTGCTGGCGCGTCTGCAGAGTGAGGATGTTGGCGCCCTCCTCATTCTGGTCGGCCAGCGTCAGCTTGCCCGCTCCCTCGGACAGCACGTCGGTGAATTCCTTGGTGAAGGATTCACGCGTCTTGATGATGTTGAGGTTGGTGCTGAGCGCGGTCGAGGCCGAACGCAGCTTGAGCGTCGCCGCGTCGAGTTGTAGTACCGCGTTCTCCACATCGGAGCGGTCTTTCCAGGCATTCTGGGCGAAGTCGAGTGCCAGGCCCTGACCATCGGTCTGCACGTTCTGGCTCACCACCTGGACTTGACTGGTGTTGCTCTCGTTGAACTGCACGGTCAAGTCGTTGGCATCGCTGCCATCCACCACCTGGCGTGTGGTCAGGGTGGCGGAGGCGTTGTTCTGCCCCTCGCGCACCGAGAGCTTCGCCGGCGTATCGCTGCCGGTGTAGGCGCCGCGCACCTTGAAGCTCAACTGGCCCTTGATGCCGTTGGTGACGGCGGCACTGACATCCATCTGCAGGACGGCTCCGTCATTGGCGCCGCCGGAGATGGTGAACTTCAGGTTGGCAGCGGCGGCGGAGAGATCGACGTTGTTCAGCACCGCACTGCCGCCGACTCCGTCGGAGAGCTTCAGCGTCGCGTTGGTGTTGTCGGTCGCGTCGATCTCGACGGTGATGCCGGTGACTCCGTTGTCGGCAAAGCCCGTGATCGTGTCGGTCACGAAGTTCGCTGCGGTCAGGCCGGAACTTGCGGTGGCCGTGGCCGCCACCTGGGCAGCCGTCGCCGCAGCGGCGACGGTGATGCCGTTCATGGCCTTGTAGTTGAACGAGACATCGATGTCGTTGGTGTTGGTTGCGTTGAGGACCGACACCGCGGTCGGGGCATTGGCGCTGGTCACCACGTAGGTCGCACCGCCGGCGACGGTGATAGCGTCGCCGCTGGTGCCGCTGGCGCTGACCGTGTAGTTGTCGAACTGACCGGTCTCGTAGTTGAAATCGGCCTCCACCGCCGTCGCCGACAGGGTATAGGTCTCGTCGGCGGCGATGACCTGCGGCGCGATGCTGCCGATCGCAGCACCCCCGGCGCCGAAGGCCGGGCCTGCGGCGTCGGCGAAGGTCGAGGCCTGGATAATCTGCCGCTGGTCGATCGTGATGCGCGCCGTGCCGGAGCCGAAGGCGAAGGCGTTCTCGCCATCCGCCAGCTTGCTCAGGCCCAGCGTGTTTAGGCCGTCGCGCACCAGGACCTCGCCATTGCCGTTGGTCACCGCGACGCGCAGATCGACGTTCTTCTCGATGGTCGAGACGCTGACGCCGGCGGTATCCGGCACGTCCTCGATCTTGTCGAAATCGACGTCGAAAGAGACATTGGTGCCGCTCTTGAAAGCAGCGGCGACGGACAGCGTCCGGCCGGTCGCCTTGGCATCGTCCCATTGGTCGCGAGTCAGGGTGAAGGACTGGGATTCCCCACCCTCGGTGATGGTGAAGGTCTTGTCTTTGCCCTTGCCGCCGGCGACCTTGATCTGGACCGCGTCGAAATTACCGTAGGCGGAATCGAGGAAGCCGGAAATGTCCACGTTGCTGAGGCCGCTTCGCAGCTCCGCATCGGCGATGTCGCGGCTGCTGCCGGTGATCGTGCCATCGCCGCTGACCTCAACCTTGTAGTTGTCCGCATTGGTCACGTTGGTGACGCGTGCGCCGGAAATGCCGGAGAGCGCGTTGACCGAGGTCTTCGAAGAAGCGAGGGCGTCGAGCCGCAGGCCGGAGCCGGCAAGCAGGTTCTTGCCCTGATAGCCGCTGTCCTGGGCCAGCTTGTCGATCTGCCGCAGGATTGTGTTGTAGGAATCAGACAGAGACTTGCGCAGCTTCACCGCGTTGCCGTCATTGCCGAGGTTCCCGAGCGATTGCGTGGTCAAGCCGCGCGCCTGCTCGATCAGGCTCTCGATCGACGACACGCCCTTGTCGGCGGCGGAGATGGTGCTGATGGCCTGGCCGATATTGTCCTTCAGCGCGCTGAGATCGGAAGAGCGCTGCGACAGTCCCTTGGCGGCGAAGTACTGCGCCGGCCCATCGAGCGCCGAATTCACCTTGTTGCCCGTTGCGAGTCGCAGCTGCGTCGTCTCGAGCTGCGCCGTGGTCTTCTGCAGCAGAAGCAGGTTGGCCCTGATGCCGGAGGAAAGCGGAATGGTGTTCGTGGCCATGTTGGAATCCTTCCAGGACTCGTTGTGCGCGATTCGCTTTGCGAATGCGCCGACGCGACATCGCGCCGATGCGAGGTGAGGAAGCACCTGCCGGGCCAAAGCTGCCGCGCGCAGGAATGGCCCGGCCGTTTCTGCCCGGCACACCACCTGCGACAGGTTGTGCCACTGCGACTCGTTGTGCATGTCGTGAGGCCATGGCGGCACGGAACGTTTGGCCGCATGTGTCGCTGCGCGAATGGCACCGAGGCAGCGAGTCGCAGTTCAACTGCATCGGTGTGGCCCGTAGACCTGACGCCGCACCGCGGCAGAGCGGTGCAAGGCTTGGTCTTTTTCCGAGATTGGTCGCTTGGGCCGTCTATCCGCACATCGTGATGAAGAAAAAAAGAAATACCCGCAAAACGGGTTCCTGCATTGATCTTGAAATCCGCCTGAGGCCGGACAGATCGCGCGCCGCAATGGCCGAGACCCCGGCTTGAACAAGCGGCGCATGCCAAGGATCGCGGCCAAATGACGCGGGCCGGACGAGATGATGTGGCCGCTGCTGCGACTTTGCGGGAGCGCAACTTCACGCGCCCGCGCCGACGATGGCGGACGAAATTACCAGGCAGAAATTGCCGTTCCCCCATGCCAGACGGCAAATAGTACCGGTCCATGCCCACTGGTGCTGTAGGGGGAAATCAGCATTTCCCGCACACATCTGTGAAAAAGTGATTTGTCTCAAATGCCTTGGACGGCGATCGGGGATTCGCCGCACGACCGCGCCCCCGATTCGGCGAACGGGATGGCCCCCTGCAAGTCAAAGCGCGATGACGCGGGCAGGTTGCCCGGTCCCCGATTGGGGCGACATTGCGCGGCGGGCGCGCCGGTTGCCACCCGGTCCGGATGCCTCGCGCATCGCGTTGCATCTCGGCCGCTGTGCCACGGCCGCCGGGCCGGTCGCTTGGCACCGCCTGCGATAGGTGACGAGCGCAGTCGCGGCCATCAGGCTCTTTCAACCGCGCGGTGAGCTGTCGCAGGTCGCGTTGCTATAGGGAGGCGCCCGCCGACGGGCGGACAGCGCACTGGGCCGTGGCCCCTGGCTGCGACCAAAGGTACCAGGCTCCGCTTTCAGGCTTGTTCTATGGTGCCACTCTATTTGCTTGCAGCCGCCCTCAGATCGCCGACCAGATGACGTCCCCTCCCGTGCTTCCGTCCACGCTGGCCAGCACTTGGCGCATCTTGCGCAGTCGCGGCTTGCGGCGCGAGGTGCCGTTGGTCGGCATGATGGTGGTTGCCGGCCTGCTCGATGGCATCGGCGTAGCCGCGCTGTTTCCGATCCTCGCCATCGTTACCAAGGGCGAAAGCCATCACCAGGGCCTGCAGCGCATCGTCACGCAGGTCCTCGATCTCCTGCATCTGCCGTTGAACCTGGCGGTCCTCTGTCTCGTCGTGCTCGCAGCCATCTGGCTCAAAGCAGGGATCAGCTTGTTTGTCGATCGCTGGCTCGGGCGGATCAGCGCCAGGGTGGCGGAGAATTTGCGGCTGCGGCTGTTGCAGGGTCTGACTCATGCCCGCTGGTCCTATTTCACCACCCATCCGGTTGGACGTTTCGTCACCGCCGTGACCAGCGAAGCGAACTGGTCGGCCTTCGTCTTCCGCTCCACTCTGCGCGCGGTGGAGCAGACGGTCCGAACCATCATCTATTGCGCCGTCGCTCTACTCATGGGCTGGCGCATGGCAGCGGTCGCCATCGTCATGGGCATCATTCTCGGCTTGTCGCTGCGGACGCTGACCCGTGCTGCCCGTGCCGCCGGCCGCGCCCGGCAGGCCCTGATGCGCGCGATGTCGGAGGGTTTGAACGATGTGCTGACCGGGTTCAAGCCGCTGAAGGCGATGAACCGGCACTCAGACCTGATGCGTGAACTGGCCAGGAACGCCCGGCGCATGCGCCGGGTGATCAATGCGCTGGTGACCAACCAGGTGCTGTCCGACGAATTGCCGGACCTGGTGCAGACATATCTGTTGGCGACCGGCATCTATCTCGCGGCGACCTTCTTCTCCGCGCCGATCGGCAACATGGTCGTGGCCGGGGTGGTGGCGATGGCGCTGATGAGCAGCATTGCCCGTGTGCGTCGCGCCTTCGCCCTGGTTGCGCGCGGCGAGGCCGCCTATTGGGCGCTGCGGCAGACAACCGAGGAGGTGGAGGCGGCGGCGGAAAGCGGCGCGCATGCGGGAGGCGCGACGCCCAGCTTGAGCCGGAGTTGCACGCTTCGCGACGTGACTTTCAGCTATGGGCGCGAGCCGGTACTGCGCCATGCCAGCCTCGAGATTCCCGCCGGCAAGATCACCGCCTTGATCGGCCCTTCCGGCTCCGGCAAATCGACCATCACCGACCTGCTGCTCGGCTTGTATCAGCCGCAGTC
>WBZN01001063.1_pt1 | contig 17445 bp, 22 predicted proteins | sample 5204281 | NCBI WGS metagenome assembly WBZN01 (sample SAMN12344347, study PRJNA552823) | activated sludge metagenome | biome: Activated sludge suspended growth; feature: Nitrification reactor; material: Wastewater; isolation source: activated sludge from nitrification reactor of wastewater...
TAGCAGCGGGCGTACTCGGAGGCGGCCAGGGTGAAGATGCCGGGGTCGTCCGACGCGGCGGCCAGCTGCCGGACCGCGGTCGCGACACCCGCCCCGCCGCCGCCGCCGTTGGTCGTCACCTGGTAGTCGCCGAGGGTGTAGTCGGCCGGGTAGGCCGACATCACTTGGTTGCCGCCCCGGTAGTGGGCCGAGCAGACGAACAGGTTGTTGGCGGCCCCCCACCCGGCCGACACCGAGGGCGGGTTCGGGTTCGCTGTGGTGGCCGCGGTGTTGACCGCGATGTCGTAGTCGACGCCGGCGACCAGGCCCCCCTTGTTGCCGGTGATGCGTCGCACGTGGAACGCGCCGGCCTGGCTGGTCGACGTGGTCCACGTGGCCGATGAGCCGTCGGCGCCGGTGGCGATCTTCGCCCACACCTCCGACTGCCCCGGCGACGACGCATCGCCCCGCAGTTTGGTCCACCCCCCGCCGGGCCCGGTGACCGTGCAGTCGCTGTTCCACTCCAAGAACGCGAGGAGCATCTCGCCGGCGATCGTGGCCGCCGGCAGGGCCACGACATGCGACGTGCCCGGGGTGTTCGTCGCCGACTCCGTCACCGACAACGATTCGGGGGCGTCGCCGCCCAGCAGGATCGCATCCCACGGCGACGCCGGCGATGTGTCGAGCTCGAGGACATGCTCGAACGCCGAGATCCGCTCCCGGACCCCCTGCACGAGCTGGCGGATCGGGGTCGACCCCAGAGCGGCGGGGAGGTTGTTGGTCACCTGGACCAGGTCGCCGAGGCTGGAGTCGAACACGGCGGAGGTGAGCGCAGTGTCGGCGACCAGGGCAGCGTGGTGCATCGCGAGGGTCAGAGCCGACACCCTGGGCTCATCGACCGATGAGAGGCCCAGCACAGCGGTGGCGATCGACACGAGGCGGGCGTCGGAGTAGGCGTTCAGGTCGTAGGTGGTCTGGTAGCGGCCGGCCCCGATCGGGGGCTCAGCGATCGACATGGGCGACCCGTCATCGAGGACAGCCCGGGCGGTCGCCCCCGTCCAGTTCGTGAGGGTGATGTCGTTCGCGAACCGGGCATCATCGCGGTCGAGGGCGGGAGAGCGGCCCACGTCACCGGCCGTGTAGTCGAGATCCAAGATGACCGGCTGCCCAGTCATCGACGCCCTGGTGCGGTACCCGACCGCGACGGTCTCCCGGGATTCGCACAGGATCCCGAGATCGGTTAGGGCGCACTCCTGGAGCAGGTCCATCAGGGTCCCGGGCCGCTGCGGGCCCATCGCCTCGGTGTCGGCCGGGTCGCCCTCGATCCGGGTGGCGATCCCTTCCTCCCGGCACAGCCGCTGGATCCGGGTCGCGGCCCGCTCACCGTTGTAGGCGTTCAGCTCGTTGATCAGCTCGGTGGTGGGCGTCTTGTCGTTCTGCAGGGTGACGTGCCCGAACGCCCACGTATCGAGGTTCGAGTCCTTGTTGATCTTGATTTCGGTTACCCGGCCGGGGGCGCCCGCGACAGCGCTGGTGACGACCACCCCGCCGGGGGACCCGCCGGCCACCTGAGCCTGAAAGTCGAAGTCGACATTGGCGCCGTTGGGGGTGACGGCCAGCGACACCCGGAACGCCTTGCCGGTGGCGTTCATCCCGATTGCCCCGCCGGTGTAGACCGTCGTCCCGCCGCTGTTCAGGGCGAGGACCCGCATGTTGCCGGTGCCCGTGTCCTGCCACTGCACCACCCACGTCAGCGAGGTGGTGGTGATGCGAATGATCTCCAGCCAGACACCCCCGGAGGTCGTGCCGGCCGGGATGTTCTGCAGCCACCGGACCTGCCACTCGGTGGCCGGCGAGTAGGTGTCGACCGTCGCTGTGAGGACAGCGTCGGACACCACTGGCAACGCGGTCGAGGCCTGGAACCCGGTGAAACTGCCGGTGTTCGGGGTGCCGCCGGTGATGATCATGGGGCCGCCGCCGACCGCGGCACCGAACAGGGTCAGGTCCCGCCCGGTTTCCTCGAGCGGCCAGTAGCCGACCAGGCTCGACCCGAACGCGCTGTTGGCCTGGGCCAGCAGGCCACGACGCAGGGCCGAATCGAATCGGCGGTTCCCCTGCCGGAGCCGGCGAAACAGGCCGGTCGCCTCGACCGGGGCGGTGACGTCGATACCGGCAATGTCCCACCGGACCGGGAGGGAGGCCAGCTCACCATGGAACCGCCACAGCATGTTCGTGATCCGGCCACCCGACCCGACCGTCCAGACCCGCCCGGCCGAATCGGTCCACGTGGTCGCCCCGGCCGTCTGGCTGTTGAACGCCGGGTTGGCGACGATCGTGCCGCCGATGCTGGAGCGGAGCTCGAACCCGTAGAACTTGCCGGGCAGGGGTATGTGGATGGTGTCGCCCGGGTTGGCCCCGACCCGGAGCAGTGCTGTACTGGTCTTGATCGACGTGGTGCCGGCGACCACCACCGGCGTGCCCAGCTGGGTCCACGTGCCGGCCAGCGTGGTCGAGGTGTACCACGTGACGGTGTAGCCGGCGGCCCCGTTGTTCACGTCAAGCGTGACCCGCAGGGCCCGGTGCTCGTGGAGGAAATCGAGGGGCAGCTCCGACCCTGTCTCGCCGGTGTGGCAGGTCTTGGTCACCCCGCCCGAGTCCCGCCAGATGAGTTTCGAGCGGACCCGACCCGCCGAGTTGTACAGCTCCCATTCCCAGCCGTCAGCCCCGACGGCCCGGTGTGCCACCCGGGCGTAGCTCCCGCCGACCTGGACGTCGACCAGGTCCCGTTCCAGCTCGAACTCGGCACGCAGGTCGATGTCGCCGAGGATGTCGAGCGACGCATGGTTCGGGGTCGACGCCATGTTGTCGGGCACCGACGTCGGCCGCATGTGCATCTCGCCCCGGCCGACCCCGATCCGGCAAGGGACGTTGCGGCGCAGGTGCCCGTAGTAGGGGCCGGTCGGGTTGTCCGGCGACCAGCGGCCGTCCCGGTTGTCGAGCGTGAACGATGCCTGCGACGGGTCGGCGATCGCCGACCAGCCCGACCGGCCGTGGCTGATGTCGATGTCGTTCCGTAGGCGGACCCCGTTGCCGGTGGTCACGGCGTCGATCCATTCGCCGTTGAGGTAGAGGCCGACTTCGACCGGTAGGGGCTGGGCGGGCCAGGCCATCAGGCGAACACCACGTCGACACCGCCACGGTTCTTGATGCCCTTGCGGAGCCAGTCGAAGAACAGGCCGTCGAGCCCGGACCCGGAGCCCTGGAACACCACCTGCACCGGCGCCGACCCGCCACCGCCACCACCACCGGCCGAGGCGCGGCTGGCGGCCATGGTCCGGGCCTGGCTGTTGCCCCGGAGCAGCTGCCGGGTTTCCTCGGCCGTCACGATCTGGCCGTCCTGGTCCGGGACGAACAGTTCCTCGCCCCGCTCACCGACGGTGATCGGCACCCCGGCCTCCACGTCGCCGCCCTCGGCGAACCCGCCGCCGGTCTGGTAGATGCGGGTGCCGGTGGACACGAAATGGGTGGCCACCGTGGTCGACTTGTACGACGGGATCGCCCCGATCTCACGCTGGTAGGCGAGCACCGCAGCGAGGGCGTTCTCCGAATGGAACAGGGCGTCGGTGACGATCTGCGACTGGACGGCCCCGTAGCGGGCGATCAGGTTGTCGGTCTCCGACTCGTTGAGCCCCATCTGCGCAGCCACCTGGCGGAGCGTGTCCTCGACCCGCTGCTGCCCGGCGGCCAGGTCACCGGCGGTCGCGGTGCCGTGAATGAACGCGTCGGCCAGGGTGGCGGTGTCGATCGACAGGTCTTCGAGGGCGGTGGCCGCGTTGCGGCCTTTCTCGGTGGTGATGTCGAACCCGGTGGTCAGGTCGTAGTCGGAGGCGGTCAGGCCCTTCACGGCCTCGGTGGCAGCCGCCACGTCTTCCTCGAGGGCGCGCATGACCCGGGCCCCGTTGAACCGGTCGGTGAAAGCCTGCAGGGCCGCGTCGAGCTGCTCGGCCGCGGCCTTCGCCTGGTCCATCCCGCCGGCGGCGGCCGTCACCCCGTCGGCCAGTTCCTGGACCTTCGGGGCACCTTCCCGGGCCGCGGTCGACAGGGCCTCGGCGCCGGCCACGGCCGGACCGGCCGACTCGGCAAAATCGTCGGTCTTGCCGGTCAGGGCATCGATGCCGTCTTTCAGGGGGCCGAACGGGTCCAGGCCCACCTTGTCGGCCAGCTGGCCCAGGGGGCCGAGCATCCGCTGCCCGAGGGCCTCACCGAAGTCGGCGGCGCTCGAGGCGGCCGACCTGAAATCGAGCTCGGCGAGGGCGTTCAGGGTGTCGAGCCCGTCGGCGACGGTGGTGCCGAGCTCGTTGCCCAGGTCGACCGCGACCCGCTTCAACCGGTCCAGGCCGGTGGCGGACTCCTCGATACGGTCGGCGGCATCCGACGCCCCGGTCCCCACCGCCTCCGTCCCGTCAGCAGTGGCGAACAACTGCAGGGCCGCCTCGCGGGCCTCGTCGCCGAGCAGGCCCATGTTCCCACCGAAGATCGCCGTGGTCGCCGACGCCTGCTGAGCGTTGTCGTCGATGGCGAGCAGGGTGGAGGCAATCTCGGCCACCGCCGACGAGGCCTCGAACCCGCCGCCGGCGATCCGCTGCTGCATGTCCTCGGCGCTGAGGCCGATCTGCTCCAGCGCTTCCGCCGCGCCACCGTTGATGATCGTCTCGTTGAGCTCCTCGAACACCTCGCCGGCCTGGTCGACCTGCGGGAAGATGCCCTTCTCGACCATCTCACCGATCATCTTCAGGCCCTTCGGGCCCTCGATACCGAGCGCCTTCAGGGCGGTCGAGAACTCGTTCGTCAGCTCGAGCATCTCGGGCAGCTGCTCTTTGCCCACCTGGTTGCCCAGGTCGTACAGCAGGTTGAACCCCTCCTGCGTGTTCTTCACCAGGCCCTGCGACACCAGCTTGTCAACCGATGCGACCGACTCAGCCAGGTCGACCTCAAAGACCTCCGAAAGCGCCATCGCCTGCCGGGTCGCCTCGGACAGGTCGAGACCCTCGTCGATCCCGCCGAGCTCGCTCTTGATCAGCGCCGCAGCGTCCTTGGCGCCGGTGAGGCCCTCGGCCAGGCCCGACGAGTAGACCTCACCGCCGACCTTGCCCACCTCGGCCAGCTCGGACCCGGCCAGGTTGTTCTTCAGTGCCCGGACGGTGTCGCCCCGGGCGTCGGGTAGGGCGTTGTTGAACCCCTCGAGGAACGATTCGCCGAACACGGCGCCGACGGTGGCGGCCGCAGCGGCGTACGGGCCGGTGGCGGCCAGGGACCCCGACAGCTGCTCGGCCATCGACCCGCCCACGTCGGACAGGTCCGTTTCGGCCAGGGCCCCGGCGATCCCTTCCGACCCGGCCTCGCCGCCCCGGGTGAGCGCTTCCTCGATCTGATCGTCGAGGCGGACCAGGTCGGAGGCCTGGGCGTCGATCGGGACGGTACGGCGCCGTTCCAGGTCGTCAGCGATCCGGGCCGCTTTCTCGAGGTCCTCGCGGCCCTGGACCTCGACCTTGACCCTGCGGAGCTGGTCGAGCTTGCCGGCCAGGTCCAAGGTGTCGGCGAGCTCGGCCCGGCCCTCGACCGTCAGGTCGACACGGCCCTGGAACGAGCGGAGCGACCGGGCGAGCTGCTCGGCCTCTTTGATCTCCGACAGGTCGGTGTCGACGGTGAACGATGCGACCATCCCGTCGAGCTGGTCGGCCAGGGCCAGGGCCTGCCGGATCTCGCTGGTGTCCAGCTCCGGGGACAGGTTCTCGAACGCCCGCTCGATCCCTCTCACGGTGGACTTCGCGTCGTCCTCGATCTTGTTGAGGTCGCTGGCGATGTCCTTCCGCGCGCCGCTGGCGTCGGCCTCGAGGTCGATGTTGAGGGAGACATTCGGGTTCCTGCGGGCCATCAGGCGCTGGACCTCCGGGCGAGCCGCTCAGCGGCGGGTACGTGCCCCGGGGCGTCCGGGGCGGGGGTGTCGAGCATCGATTCGAGAACCGTCCGCTCATCCCAGGTGAGCCGGTCAGATTCGGCCCAGGTCATGCCGGGGACAAGCTGGCAGATGGCGACTCGGGCGACGATGTCGTCGACGAGCCGCCGGCGGGCGCTTTTCCCCGCAGCCCCCGGACACGGGCGTTGTTGAGGTCGCGCAAGGTGAGACCGTCGAAGTCTTCGAGCTGGGCGGCAGGGTCGGCGCGCAGGGCCTGGACCCACACCATCGCCTGCAGGACCTCGTCGGGGTAGACGAGGGTCCCGTCGGCGGCGGTCAGGACCTGGACGTCGCGGGCCTCCGGGTCGGGTGCGTCGGTGCTGAACACCCGGAGCACGGCCTGCTGCGTGAACGTCAGCAGGTCACCAAATGGGATCTTGAATTGCTGCTGGATCAGGCGACGTTCCGGGCCGGTGAACGACCCCGGTTCGATCACTAGTTCCTCGTTGCCGTTCTGTTCTGCCATACTCATTTGCTCATTCCTGTCAGCTCACATCGAATCCATTTGCCCGCAACGCATCGACTGCACGGTTCAAACCGAGGTCTATTACGTCATCACGGCGGCGGTCCATTGCGTTAAATAGGAACAGGTTTCCCGTGATCCATCCGCCCTGGGCTCGGGGGGCCGATGCCGTGCCGTGACTGAAGTGCGAGGCTGCGGTCCAGGGGACGGCCGGCGAGCCGAACAGGACCTTGGCCCTGCCCTCGGTCGCTGTGGTCCGCCCCGTGGCCCGCACCCTGGACGACTTCGCGGCAGGGCGGGCGGTGGCCAGCACGAGCTCGGCCATGGCCAGCAGGGTGTTCCTGTCGGAGGCGTCGGCCTCGACCGCTGCCAGGGCAGCGTCGAGCCGTTCCGCCCCCGTCAGCTTCGCCGGCACGGACCAACCCCGATCAGCTGGTGGCCCGGGTCACCGCGCCCGACACGGGCCACGTCAGGTCTTGGGTGAGCAGGTCACCGACGGCACCAGCGACCGGGGCCAGGCTGTTGATGAGCACGCTCATCTGGTACTCGGGGTTGGTGGCCGAGATCGCCGCCTGCGTCGGCCGGAGCTTGAATGTGACAACGGTGTTGAACAGGGGGAACAGGCGGTCATCGACGGTGGTGGCGGCGAAATCGTTGTTGAACTTCACCTTGACGGATGCCGACTTGAGGCCACCGATGGCGGTCTCCCAGCCGGCCGTGCTGAAGTTGGTCGTATCGAGCTTCACACCGTCGAGCTGCAGCTCCGCCGAGGCGGCGTACTGGCTCATGTCGACGGCGTTCAACTCGACTCGGCCGGAGATGAAGGCGAGTACTGCCATTGGGGGTGTTCCTCTCTTATGCGGGGGTGATGCCGACGGCCACGCCGAAACGGGCCGAGGGGGTGGTACCGGTCAGCGTCCACGTGATGCGGTACCGGTCGTCGGGGGTGATCGGCCCGGCCACAGCCACCAGGGCGCTGGTGGGCACAGCGGTCGGGCCGAGCGTGGTCACCGTGGTCGGGGTCGTGAACCCGGCGTTGTCGTCCCGCTGGACGGTGATCGTCAGGGCCGGGGTGGTGCCGGTCACGGTGGTCACGTTGATGGCGACCAGGAGCTGGCGGCCGGTGGCCACCGTGCCGAGCTGGACACCGGTGCCGGTCCCGCCGGCGGTGCGGAGCACGTTGGCCGGGTGGATCAGGGCACCGCGTGCCACGGCCCCGTCGCCCCACATGTCCGACGAGAACGGGGCCGCGTCGCCGACGGTGCCGAGCACGGCGAGGTTGCCCCGCTTCATCGGGGCGATGTAGGCGACCGACCCGTCGGCCTTCGTCGGGGCCACCACGAGCGGGAGCTGCGACCCGGCCACCTCCGACAGGAGCTGCTGGTCGAGGTTCAGGGCGCCGGTTTCGACCGGGCCGGCATCGTAGAACCCGGCGACCTTGGCCATCGCCGACCGCAGGCCACCGATGCATTCCTCCCACCCGTTCGAGTCGAAGTTGGTGACGTCCAGCTTCACCCCGTCGAACATGAGGTCGATCTCGTTGGATCGGCCGGTGAGGCGGAGCGGGCCGGCGAGGATCTCGGCGTCGGTGAAGGCGAGCACTGCCATCGGGTCATCCTTCCTGGGTGCCGTTGCCGGCGATGTCGAGGTCGAACAGGGCGGCCAGGTAGTCGACCCCCGCGACAGCGATCACGTCGAACGTGACACGGCGGGGGTTGACGTAGGCGCAGGCCTGCCAGTCGTGGGCGTAGAACGCGGCCTTGATCGACTCGGGCCCGTCGCCGGCGGTGTACCGGGAGATCTGGTCCCGGGTGGACCGGTCCCACACCCGGTCGACCAGCACGATCAGGCCACCGTTCCACCGGTCGGTGCCCCGCTGGAACGCCGTGTCGAGGCTGATTTCCTCCGGGTAGGTCACCATCGCCGCCGGCGGCGAGATCTCGTCGGCCGGCCAGGCGTAGGTGGTGAGCCCCGGTATCTGGTCGGCGACGGCCGCTATCTCATCCATGACCTGGTCGAGCCGCATCAGCTGGCCCCGGCCCGCTTGTAGGGGGTGACCATGACCTCGACATCGGGGTGAACCTTGGCGAGCAGGCGCATCTCGTTGCCCAGGTCGGGCGACCCGGCGATCCCGTGGGGCATGTTCCGATCGGCGAAGAACCTCGAGGCCTGGAGCTTCGAGGCGTTCTTGATCGTGGCCGGCACGGCCGTCCAGCCGAACGGATTGGCCGTCACGTCGACCGTGCCGAGCCCACAGCCAAGCGGGTCGGGGGTGACCGTCCGCAGGTACAGACGTTCCCACGGGCGGCCCAGCTTGTCGGCGTTGCGGGGCCACAGCCGGTAGTTCCCGGCTGTTACCGCAGCGCCCGACACCGTGACCACGAACCCGGTGAGGTCCATCACGTCATCGATCTCGACGCAGTAGAGACCATAGGTGTCGGACCACCCGGCTTCGTAGGTTCGGGTCTCGATGCCGTCGGCCTTGCCGAACTGCCGGTCGGTGGCCTCATCGATGGCGCGGCACGCCGACGAGATGGCCTCGGCCATTTCGACGTCTTCCTTGGTGTCCCCGATTCGACGGTAGGCCCCAAGGTCAGCAGGCGTGATGTAGTCCGGCGCCCACGCCATCGATCAGCCCTCGGCGCTCTCGCCGGCCGCGACCGGCTCGAACTGCTCGGGGAGGTCCACCACCAGCTGGTCGTCGGCGGGGAACACCTCGCCGGCGTTGATGTGGCGGACCCCGACACAGAAATCGGCGACGGCCCGCACCTGGGCGGCCTTGGCCTTCGCCATCAGGTGGGCTCGTTGGTGGCCTTGCGGGCCCCCTTGCGGGACTCCTCGACCGGCTCGGCCGGGGCCTCGTCAGCGGCCTTGGCCAGGCCGTTGGCGATCAGGGAAGCGGCCTCATCGTCGGGCACGTCGATCGGCTCCCCGGGGTCGGGCCACTCGACACCGTCGCGGGAGCCGGACACCTTGCGGATCATCGTCACGATCATGTGGGGGTTCCTCCTGGGTAGGGGGGTTTGGTCAGAGCAGGGGTGGGGGTGCGGGGCCGGTATGGCTACGGCCCCGCACCCCCACGAACCGAGGACTAGGCGGCGTTACCGATGAAGCACTTCACCGCGCCGGAGGTGTCGGCGAGGCCGCCGTCGCCGCGCAGCACACACCGGAAGGTGGTGAGATCGGCGTTGAAGGCGAAGTCATCGGACCGCTCGAAACGGATGTCGCGCACCTGCCGGATGAAGTACCGGCTGAAGTCGCCGAACAGGACCGACCGGGCCGACAGGGCCACGGCGGCCACGGCCGGGTCGGTGTTGACCGGCTTGCTCAGCAGGGTGTCGGGGGCGCCGACCTGGAGGCTGGGCTGCCACAGGTACTGGCCCTGCGAGTCCTTGAGCTTGCGGGCGTTGCCCATGGTGGCGTCCCGCATCAGCCAGCCACAGCTCGGGCTGTTCCGGTAGGGGGCGATCACCGAGTAGAACAGGTCGATCAGGTTGTCGGCCGTGAACGCACCGGCCACGGCGGCGCCGCCGGTCACACCGACGGTGGCGGCCGTGGCCACACCCTGCGGCTGCGAGGTGCCGGTGCCGGTCACGAGGCGGGCGCCGAAGGCGTTGCCGACGGCCCGGCCGGCCTGCATGGCCAGGTAGCCGAGCAGGTCGACGTAGGTGTCTTCCATGAGCTCGTAGCTGGCCTGGACGATCTCGCCGTACTTGTAGGCCGACAGCACCAACTGGTTGAACGCCGGGTCCGACTCGCCGATGGCCGAGCCTTCGGCGACTTCGTTGTTGGCGGTCGAATGGGCCGTGGTCCGGGGGATCGGGAGGTTGTCGCCCCGCTCGGTCATCAGCACGGTGGGGCCGGCCTGCATCACGCCGGACACCTCGATGAGGTGGTCGACGAGCTGGGCGTAGAACCCGGTGCCGACGGTGTGGCCACCGGCGGTGGCGGTGCCCTTGGTCAGGTCACGCTGCTGGGCGGCGATGGACCGGATCTGGGCGAAGCTGCGGATGGGAGCGTCGGGGGCGATGCGCAGTGCGCGCCGGGTCGGTGCCTGGTCCGCAGTGCCGAGGAACTCGCGTAGCTCGGTCTCGAAACGGTCGGGCTGGCCAGCACCACCGCGGGTCTGGTCCTGGTCGACGATCGGGGGGCCGCCCCGTTCCTTGAGGGCGAGCAGGTCGGCCTCGCGCTGGTCGAGGTTCTCGAGCCGCTTGCGCTGCTTGTCGAGGTCGTCGATGTCGGCGTTGATCCGGTCGAAGCTGGCCGCCTCCTCGGCGGTCAGGCTGCGCTTGTTGTCGGCCTCGGCGCCGTCAACGATGGCCTTCATCTGCTCATGCATGTTCGCACGCTGCTCGAGCAGAGCATTGATCTTGTGTCGGTACTCGGACATTCGGTCCCTCCTCGGGAGCGGTTGGGGTTGGGGGGTGCCTGCGGGTTGCTCCCGTGGTCAGGCGTTGAGCTCCACCAGCCGCAGCCGGCGGCGGAGCATGTCGAGGTCGACAGCAGGCGTTGCTCGCTCACTGGACGACTCGAGGAACTCACGAAGGTGCTCGGACCGTGCCGCGGCCACCAGGTCGTCGAGGGCCAGGCCCCGCTGCTCGGCCAGCGACCGGAGCCCGACCGACAGGCCGTCCTCGGTGGTGGCCAGGTAGGCCGGCCACACCACCGGCGCCACCTCGTACAACGCAGCCCGGGTCACGGTGACCAGGGGGAATCCCTCGGTGGTGTAGGACCAGGCCTCACCGTCGGGCATCGACCGGAAGGTGAAGGACGAGCCGACCACGCTGCCGGCCCGTACCTTCTCCGCCACCCGGATCACGTCGGGGTCGGTGGCGGCCCCCGTGATCGAGTACCGCAGCCCCGTCGAGTCCTTCGTCAGCACCAGGTTGTCGGCCGACCGGCGGCCCAGGATCGAGGCGTAGTCGTGGTTGTAGCTGGCGATCTGGTCGTCGTTCGCCATCGAATCGTCGAACGCGGCGGGGTCGATCTGTTCGACGTAGCCGCCCAGGTTCGACGAGTACCGGTTCCAGACGACGGCGTAGCCCTCGATCGTGACCGTCCCGTCGGCCCCGGTCGAGGCCCGGACCTCGGCGTCGGGCGACCGGTAGGCGTAGCCCTTGACGTTGGCACCGGAGCGGCACAGGCCCCGCCGGCGGGTCGTGGTGGTGCTCATGCTGAGACTCCTGGATCTCGGGTGATCGTGGTGGCGTACGGGGGCCAGAGCAGCTGGTCGCCGCCGGGCAGCGGGCCCAGGCCCCGGGCCTTGCGCCGCTCGTTGGACGTGGCCAGCGAAGCCCGCACGAGCCGCTCGTCGACCTCGCCGGCCGTCTTCGGATCCGACCGGAGGATCGACTCGGGGTAGATCCGCAGCTGCCGTGGCTGGGGCAGGCAGTCGGCCGTGACGAGCCGCTCGAGCATGGTGTAGACCGGTTGGAGGGCGATCCCGTCGAGCAGGCGGGTGTTCATCTCGGGGTTGTCGTACGTCAGCGACCCGCCGGACTCGCCGCCCACCCACTCCGCCGGGACGTGGTAGACGTTGGCCACCTTGGTAGCGATCCGTTTCTCGACGGCGTCGATCCCGTTCTCCGCCGGCGACGAGCGGATCACCTCGAGCTTCCACTGGCGGCCCAGGACCAGGGGCCGGCGGCCGCGGGTCCGGCGGGCCGAGTCGTACCGGTCCGCCGCGACGTCGGCGTCTTCCTTCTTGAGGTCCCGGTCGGACTGCATGACGGCCATCGGCAGGCCACCGGCCTCGAAGTAGTCACGCTCATACAGGGCCGCCTTCAGGGCCCGCTGTATGTCGACGTGGAGCTTCGCGACGGGGGCGACACCGCTGATACAGCCCGGGATCATCGGCGCCCACCGGCGAACAAATAGGTTCGTCGGGTCGACCGGTTTCCCGGCGTAGGTCCACCGCGACAACCCGGCCGACGGGTCCGGGATCAGCTTGTCGGGGTTCAGCCAGTCGAGTTTCGTCGGCCACCCGTTCTTGCCCCGGGCCGTGACGTACCCCGCGGCCCTCCCGAACAGCAGATACGACGCCGCGCCCTGGTACAGCCACTCATCAGGGGCCAGGGTCGAGCTCGGTTCCCGCAGGAAATCGCCCATGGGGAGGGGCTGCTCGAGGCCGTCAGCGCCGAGGGTGACCTCGGCGTAGTCCATCATCTGGATCCGGGAGGCGATCAAATCGACGGCGGCGAGCACGGCGGAGACACCGAGGGCGGCCTCGGCCGACGTCATCCGGGTGTCTTTCCAGTCGCCGCCGGAGCCCCACACGTCCTGGTAGCTGATCGACCGGCGCCGTAGCAGGCTCACCGACGGCCACCACGAGGCGCCGGGGCGAGCAGATAGCCGGCGCCCATGATCGCCGCGCCGCCGACCATGAACCCGGCGGGGAGCCACGCCAGGCCGGCCCCGACCGTGATCCCGGCCGCGCCGATGACCTCCAACACGGAGGTGAGGGCGTCCATGGAGAGCCGGCGGGCCACAGCGCCATCATAGAACGGGAATGAGAACTATTCCCGCACGTCAGCGGCACCCCTAGAAGATCTGCGACAGCGGATCCACCGACCCCGCGACCCGGGCCCCGTGAGCGGCCAGGGTGACCGCCAAGAGCGGCTGCACGTCCACGCTGCTGGCCTTCGCCGAGAACACCCAGGCCTCACCCACCGGGCGGATAGCGACCCCCGCGACAGCGGCGTTGAGCTCCGGCTGGTCCAGGTGCCGGACCCGGCAGTTCTTCACGTCGAGCTGCATCTCGGCGCAGGCCTTCGTCACGTCGGCCGTGGCCAACTCCTCGAGCTCGACGCCGGCGTTCTGCAGGTCCGTCAGGACCGCCATGGTCGGCGTCTTCGGGTCGACCAGGAGCGGCCCGTAGAGGGCCGTCCCAGCCTTCGCCGCCTCGACCACCCAGTCAGTACCCAGGGCGTGGCGTACCACCTCGAGGTGCAGGCTCCCGTCGGCCCGTTCAGCCGCCAAACCGATCGCCGCCCACGACCCACCCGGACCGACCGACAGGGCGATCCGGCCACCATCGGCCGACGAGGTCTTATCCCAGCAGGCTTTCCAATGGTTCGGGGGGAGCACCCCCGAGTTGCCGTCAGCGGTGAACACCACACCGAGCCGCTCGACACACCACCCCTCGTCGGTCATGGTGCCTCGCTCGGTCGTCAGGCACCAGGCCGGATCGATGCGGATACCGACTCCCGGGTTGGCCACGTAGATCGCATCCGGGTCCGACATCACAGCCCGGATCGCGCCGGCCAGGTCGCCGTCGTGGTCGGGCAGCTCGACCGACCACTCGGCCATGAACGCCTGCGGCATCTCGCCCCGCAGGACCGACCCCCGCACGTTGTGCAGGACCTCGCTCCGATCGATCGGCGCCGAGCTGGCATAGATCATCAGGGGCCGATCTTCCCGCATCGTCTGCGCCGACAGCGACGGCACCGTCGCCGACTGCTGCTGCGGGGTGAGGAACAAGGCCTCATCGAACACCACCATCTGTGGCGACCCGCCCCGACCGCCTTTCTCCGACCTGGTCCTGAACCGGATCTCGCCGCCGTTGCGCCGCTCGATCGCCTCCGACCCCTTCGACAGGACCTGCTTGCACTGGCCCTCGAGCTCCGGGTCGGAACAGATGGCCGCCCAGAGCCGGGCCATGTGATCGGCCGACGTCTCGCCGAGGTGGGCCGTGTGCAGAATCAGGGGCAGGTCGAGGACGAACAGGGCGTACAGCTCGACCACCTCGAGGATGGTGCCCTTGCCGTTCTGCCGGGGCACGATGACCAGTGCGATCTCGGCGCACAGCCGCGCGGTGGGATCCTCGCTCAGAATCCCCCGGATGCAGAACCGTTGCCACTCGTCGAGCTGGTAGAAGCCGTGGCCGACCCGGTCATCCCACCCGATCGACTCGGCCCACTCGATCGCATCATCACCGGCGCTATGGCCGACGGCCCCCGCCGGCATCTGCTGCAGCCGCGGCACCTGCACCCCGACGCGCCTCCCGGCGAGCTCGGACCTCATCGAGTTTCGATCCTCCCTTGACCGACGGCAGCTGGGCCAGGTCCTTAAGCGTCTGCCGGAGCTGCCCGGCGATCTGAGCAGCGACCGCAGGCTCGGCCCGCTCGAGCTGGTGGGCCAGCTGGTCCCGAATCGCTTCCAACGTGGCCCGGTAGTCGCCCGACGCGGCCGCCTCGGCCACCCTGGAGCCCGGTGTCTTGCGCACAGCCACCGTCAGAACCTCCCGGTACCACCGGACGTGGCCCGCTTCGCCGCCGTGGTCTCCGCCGCGTTCCGCAGATTGCACAGCGAGCACTCAGCGAGCAGCGGCGCAAGCCGTGTCGGTTCGGTGTGGCCAGCATGCCACACCACTTTCCGGTCCGGGTTGGCCAGCCTGACCTGCGCCAACGTGAGCCCGCACCGCCAGCACGTCGTCGACGGGTCAGCGTAGGCCCGATCCCGAACCGGCTTGGCCCGCCGGTTGTGCGTCGAGTCGTGCAGCTGGCTCACCGAGGGTCCCAACGTGAGCGGATTTGCCCACTTGACACTTCACAAGGCTCTGACCAGGGGAAACACCCCCCCTGGACCCGGGGAGGGGAGAAAACTCCGGCGCTCAGGAGGCACCCCCCCTTCCACAAAAACTGAGTCGTCTTACTCATTGACTTGCTCGTCGTCGTCGTCTTCGTCGATGGCTCGAGGTGCGGCCCAACCACCGATGCCGAGTCGGTTTCGTACTCGTTGCATGAGCTCGTCGTCGGTGGGTGGGGTGGAGTCGGCGAGGGGGATGAGGATGGGTGAGCCCCGTCCTCCGCAGAGGATCAGCACGTCGCACCACTTCGGCAGGGCGTAGCGGATCATCCGCTCTCGGTGGTCAAGGTCGGCGATGGTCTCGATGGACTCGGGATCCCAGGGCACCAGCAGCAGATGGGTGGGTTCGGTCGGTTCGGTGGTCACGCTGGTTCCAGGTGGTCGGGGGTGGGCAGGGTGCGGGTGGCGTGGGCCTGGCGGGCGCCGGCGACTTCGGCGTTCTCGGGGGTGCTGTAGGCCTGCTGGCCGGTGAGTAGGAGCTCGCCGGTGGTGGAGTCGAGTAGGCGCCAGCGGTGGCCCCACCCGTCGGGGTGTGGTTCGGTGACGACGGTCATGGCTGGTCTCGGATGGTGAACCCGGGGTGGAGCTGGCGGGCGGGGTCGGCTCGGTGGAGGCCGTAGGTGGTGGCCATGGTTTCCTCGAGCTCGTCGGCCTGGCCCCGGGTGATGAACTGCTCGACGGTGACTGTGGCGGCTGTGCCGGCCTCGAGGTCGATGGTGATGCGGCGGGTCCGGTCGGCGGAGAGGCCGAAGGCTGCGCACAGCTGCTGGCCGAGCTCCATGGATGTGACGAGGTCGGTGGCGTGTCGGGGGCGGACGTTGGCGCCGGCGTCGAGGTGGATGCGGATGGTGTTGGTTCGGGCCATCAGAGTCCGCAGCCACCGCAGTGGGCGGTGGGGTCGGTGCGCCATTCGCCGCAGGCGGGGCAGGCGAGGGCGATGACGTGGCCGGTGTGGGGGTGGAGCAGGATGAGCTGGTCATCGGGGCCGGTTTGGGCGAGCCGGTCGAGTAGGTCGTTGTGGGGGTGGGTGATGTGGTGCCACCAGGTGCGGGTTCGTTGCCACCAGGTGGGGCCTTGCCAGCGTGGTGGGTGGTGGAGCCAGGGGTAGGGGTCGTCGGTGGTCATGCGTGCCGCCAGCGGGCCGGGCCGCCGTCGGGGTCGGCCTTGCACTGGTAGTAGCCGCCGTTCTTGCCTCGGCCCTCGGCGCCCACGGTGTCGCAGGGTGCGCCGGCCTTCGCGTAGGCGGTGCAGCCGGTGGCGATGCCGGCGGCCAGGATGAGGGCGAGCAGCTTGGGCGTCATCAGGCCAGGCCCTGCAGTTTGGCGCCGACCTCGTGGACCTTGTCGCCGAGGGTGGCCAGGTCGGCCACGATGTCGAGCACGGCGGCCCGGTTGCCGCCGGCCTGGATCTGCTTGCGGAGCTGGGCGACCTCGGCCTCGGCGGCCTCCCGGTTAGATCGGGCGGTGTCGCGCTCGCCGGCGAGGCGGGTGATGGTGTCGGCGCTGGTCTTGTTGGCGTTGGCGAGCTGCGTGGCCCGGGCCTGGGCCTGGTCCCGTTCGCTGGCGCTGGCGGCGTTGGCCGCCTGGAACTTGGTGACCTGGGCGTTGAGGTAGGCGAGGACCTTGTCGAGGCCGTCGGCGGTGAGGTCGCCGCAGTCGCCGTCGACGTTGAGGGGGGGCTGTAGGCCGTTGGCGTTGATGGCCCGCTGGATGCGGGCGCCGGGGTCGTTCTCGGGCAGGGGGGCGGGGGTGGGCATGCGCCCCATGGGAACGAGGCGCCGGGGTCTGAGCGGCGGTTGGGGTCGAGCTCGGCGTGTGAGATGAACCCGGCCGCCTGGCGGCGGTAGGCGGCGGCCGAGATGCGGGCGGCTGGCGTCGCCTTGCCCTTGGGGTTGAGCCAGCGGGCCATGTCTGCAGCAGCCTTGGCCCCGTTGAGGATGATGGCGGCCCGGCAGGAGGGCTCCAGCTCGTCCCATGTCTCGGTGCGGACCGCGAACGACAGGTGCAGGGCGTAGGGGTTGCCGCCGGTCCCTTCGCCGTAGGCCTCGGCATCGAACGGCACGACACGGACGATGCTGTCGGCGTCGACGACGGTGTGGTAGCTGCCGGGGTCGGTGCGGGTGGAGATGAACCGGGCGACGCCTTCGGCTCCGCCGTCGGGGCCGTCGAGGTCGGGGGCGTTCTCGGCGGTGTGGACGACGATGGCGCCGGATGGTTCGGACCGCCGTGGCCGGCGGTACTGGCTCCGGGCTGGTGGGTGGGCTTCTAGGTAGGTGGGGTCAGCCATGGGTCTCCTCGATGAGTTGGATGGCGGCCGTGAGGGTGTCGGCGTTGCGGGCGGCGCCGGTGCGGATGACGGGGTCGCCGGTGACGGCCTGGACCCGTCGGATGCTGGCGAGGAT
>WBZN01000318.1_pt3 | contig 17427 bp, 13 predicted proteins | sample 5204281 | NCBI WGS metagenome assembly WBZN01 (sample SAMN12344347, study PRJNA552823) | activated sludge metagenome | biome: Activated sludge suspended growth; feature: Nitrification reactor; material: Wastewater; isolation source: activated sludge from nitrification reactor of wastewater...
GCAAGCTGCCAAGACGGAAAAGAGATTAAGCCAGTATAATGTCGAATATGAAAACACAGGATTTTGATTTTTACCTACCACCAGAATTGATTGCTCAATTTCCAGTTCCACAACGTACCGGTAGTCGTATGCTTTATGTCAACAGCCCTACAGCAGAATTGTACGACACTGAATTCTCCAAACTCTCCGATTATGTGCGCAAAGGCGATGTCTTTGTTTTCAATGACACGCAGGTCATCAAAGCGCGTCTGAGAGGCACCAAGAAAATGACTAGGGGAAAGGTGGAAGTCATGGTTGAACGGATCCTGGATGATCACCACGTGTTGGCTGGCATACGCTCCAGTCACGCCCCCAAAGCAGACACACAGTTACTGTTAGCTGAATCCATCGAAGCCAGTGTAATTGCTCGCCAAGGTGAGTTTTACACCCTACATTTCCACAACCCCGAGCCCGTTACGGAATTACTGGAACGCTTTGGACAGTTGCCATTGCCGCCCTATATAGAGCGTTGCGCCAGTACCACCGATGAAGCTCGATATCAGACGGTCTACGCCAGAAATCCGGGGGCTGTGGCCGCCCCCACAGCCGGATTGCATTTTGATCCCGACATGATAAGCACTCTGCAATCGCTGAATGTAACGATTACATATGTAACACTGCATGTCGGAGCCGGGACGTTCCAACCTGTCCGTGTTGAAAACATTGCCGATCACGTCATGCATCACGAAAGATTCCATATCCCTCAATCCACTGCATTAGCCATCGAGCACGCGCAAATGACGGGGGGAAGGGTTCTCGCAGTTGGCACAACCACCCTGCGTGCACTTGAAGCCTGTGCCATGATGCATCAAGGGAAAATCGTTGAAGGTTACGGTGATACCAATATTTTCATCACTCCAGGTTATCGATTTCAAATCGTCGAAAGATTATTGACCAACTTTCATCTGCCACGCTCGACCCTACTGATGCTGGTATCAGCTTTCTCAGGCGTGGACCTGATGCGAAAGGCATACCAGCATGCCATTGACAGTGGTTATCGTTTTTTTAGTTATGGCGACGCTATGCTGATTGAAAGACAATCATGAAATTTCAATTACACTCAACAGATCATGCGGCGCGCCGTGGCACACTGACCGTCGCACATGGCACTATTGAAACTCCCGTTTTCATGCCGGTCGGCACCTATGGGGCAGTCAAAGGCATGTCACCCGCGGCACTGCATGCCATTCATGCCCAGATCATCTTGGGCAACACCTTTCATTTGTGGTTGCGCCCCGGACTCGAAGTTATTCAAGTGCACCAAGGATTACACCAGTTCATGTCATGGGATGGTCCTATCCTGACCGACTCAGGTGGTTTTCAAGTATACAGCCTGGGTGATCTACGCAAAATTACCGAGCAAGGCGTACATTTCAAGTCTCCGATCAATGGCGATAATTGCTTTTTATCTCCGGAGGAATCAATGCGCATACAGCATACGCTCAATTCCGACATCGTCATGGTATTCGATGAATGCACACCCTATCCGGCTGACGAAACCACAACCCGTCTATCCATGGAGTTAAGTTTACGCTGGGCCGAACGTTCCAAAAAAGCGCACGCTGGCAACAACAATGCCTTGTTCGGTATTGTTCAGGGTGGAATGTATGAGCACCTGCGTGAACAATCTCTTGCCGGTTTACAAGAGATCGGTTTTGATGGTTATGCCATAGGTGGACTTTCCGTGGGAGAACCCAAATCTGAGATGCTAAGAATACTCAAACATACGGCCCCCTTGCTGCCAACGGACAAGCCAAGATATCTGATGGGTGTTGGCACACCATCGGATTTGGTGCAGGCTGTAGCTTTCGGAGTCGATATGTTTGATTGCGTGCTACCCACGCGTAATGCACGAAATGGCTGGCTATATACACGACATGGCATCATCAAGTTGCGCAACAGCCAATACCGGTTTGATACTTCCCCACCCGATCCACATTGCAACTGTTATACCTGTGCACATTTCAGTCGCTCCTATTTACACCACTTACAGCGTACCAACGAAATGCTGGGGGCTCATCTGAACACCGTCCATAACCTGCATTATTACCAGCAACTGATGCAGGAAATACGCACGGCCATTGAGAACAATCAATTTGAACAATTTGTTCAAGAATTTCTGGCATGAGTGATCAGCATGCTAATATGTCGATTTTTGAGACGTTTTTCTGGAGAGTTTTATGCTAATTAGTGAAGCATTTGCACAAACTGCGACCACATCAGGGCAGTCTGACGCGAGCTTATTAAGCCTGTTACCCATGTTTGGTATTGTCATCTTGTTTTATTTCTTGCTGATTCGCCCTCAATCCAAACGTGCAAAAGAACATAAACAAATGACCGAAGGATTGCAGAGAGGAGATGAAGTCATCACCAACGGCGGCTTCCTCGGCACGATCATCAGCGTCAGCGAAAGTTATGTCATCGTCGAAATCGCCCCCAACGTAGAAGTCACTTTGGTGAGATCTTCCGTACAAACGCTGCTCCCTAAGGGAACCTTGAAAAACATTGATCCCAAAGGTGGAAAAATCCAAAAACCAAAAGCCACCAAAGCAGAGGGTGAAAATGCAGCTACGGATAGCAAAGATAGTGATGCTGATAAAGGCTAGCAGCGATTTCGCAGGCTGATTCCAGCATCTCGTCATTCCAACATATTTATTCCCATCATTCAATCGTTATACACACATGAATCGCTACGCTCTTTGGCAATATCTGATTATCGCGGTTTCGATCGTACTCGGATTTATTTACACCCTTCCCAATTTTTACGGCGAATCTCCTGCAATCCAGATTTCCCCATTACGCAGTTCCGTTAGCGCTGACAACACTCTGCTACAACGTGTCGAGGATACACTCAAGCAGTCCGGTATCGCATTTGATGGCATGCTCCTGGAAGGAAACAGCATCAAAACACGATTTGCAAACACGGATTCCCAAATCAAGGCGAAAGATACGCTCGAGTCTGCACTGGGAAATGATTACATCGTTGCACTGAATCTTCTACCCAATTCTCCTAAGTGGCTGGCCGATCTGGGCGCTTTACCCATGTACCTGGGTTTAGATTTGCGAGGCGGTGTTCATTTCATGCTCGCAGTCGACATGGAAGGTGCCATGGAAAAAGCGCTTGATCGTTACAACAATGATCTCCGCAGCACCTTGCGCGAACAAAAAATTACTTATAGTGGGCTGGAAAAGCAGGGTAAAAAACTGATAATCAAGTTTCGTGATGCTGAATCACGAACCAAAGCCCACACCGAGTTAAAAAATAATTTTCCTGATCTCGCTCTGCTTGAGGAACAAAACGGCAATCGGTTTCACCTGATCGTCACGATCAAGCCTGAAGCACAAATACGCATGCAGGAATCGACGGTTCTACAGAACATCACCACGCTCAGAAATCGTGTTAATGAACTGGGTGTAGCCGAACCCATAATCCAGAAAGCTGGCGCCGATCGCGTCATCGTACAGTTGCCAGGTGTTCAGGATACAGCCAAGGCCAAGGATATCCTGGGTCGTACAGCCACACTGGAAATTCGTATGGTGGATGATGAACGTGACCTGGATGCAGCGTTGCGTGGCAAGGTGCCATTCGGAACCGAGCTCTATGAAGAGCGAAGTGGCAGTCCACTACTTGTCAAGAAACAAGTATTACTTACTGGTGAGCACATCACTGATGCGCAACCCGGCTTCGACAAAGACAATCAACCGGCCGTCCATATCAACCTGGATACCAGTGGCTCACGGATTTTCAAACAACTTACCCGTGAAAATGTGGGCAAGCGCATGGCCATTTTGCTGATCGAAAAAAATCAGGCTGAGGTAATCACAGCCCCTGTCATCCGCGAAGAAATTGGCGGCGGGCGAGTGCAGATCAGTGGGCGCATGACCAGCCCTGAAGCCAGGGATGTTGCATTGCTGTTGCGTGCCGGTGCCTTGGCCGCTCCGATGGACATCATCGAGGAAAGAACAGTAGGACCGAGTCTGGGTGCCGAAAATATTGCTCGTGGTTTCAATTCGACTTTATATGGATTTCTCGCCGTTGCGGTATTTGTAGCCATGTACTACACCGCATTTGGAATGATCTCTGTCTTGGCACTGGCATTTAACTTGTTATTGCTCGTCGGTTTACTGTCGATCATGCAGGCTACATTGACATTACCAGGTATGGCTGCACTGGCATTAACGGTGGGCATGGCTATCGATGCGAATGTTCTAATCAACGAACGTATTCGAGATGAAGTTCGTAGCGGTGCATCTTCACAACAAGCCATTTTTACCGGATTCGAGCGTGCATTTGGCACGATTGTGGATTCCAACATCACTACACTAATTGCGGGAATAGCATTATTCGCATTCGGATCCGGCCCTGTCAAAGGTTTCGCTGTCGTACTGTGCTTGGGAATTCTGACTTCCGTGTTTACAGCTACGTTCGTATCCCGAGGTATGGTCAATCTGATTTATGGCAGTCGACGCAAACTAGATCGCGTACCTGTCGGAAAAATCTGGATCCCCAAAACCGACAAGACTACCAGACCAACAATCAAACCTAGCAGCATGGACTTGATTCAGGATATGACAGCAACTACAACAAAATCGGAGAAACTAGATCTTCCGAAAAATGAACCTGCAATAAGCAAATCAGCTGATTCAGAAACAATCCCTGACACTGAGAACCGTGATGTCAAATCAAGTGTCACTGCTACCGGTAAATCGAAGAACAGAAAAAAATCTTCGGATTCCAAGCGTTCCAAATAAATTTTTATTGCATTTAAGGAAGAATTATGGAGTTTTTTAGATTCAATCGAGACATTCCATTCATGAGTTGGAGACGACCAGGAGCCGTTATCTCCATTGTGACATTCATTTTGTCAGTCTATTTTATTGCTGTTAATGGTCTGAATCTCAATGTGGACTTTACAGGTGGCACCGTTCTGGAGGTTAGTTACAGTGAAGCCGCCGATTTAGAGAAAATTCGAACGATTCTGGCAGAGCAGGATATGCCGGATGCCAGTGTGCAAAACTTTGGTACTTCCCGCGATGTGTTGATTCGTTTACCTATCAAACCTGCAGTTTCTAGTGCGCAACTGTCGGAAATTGTCCTGACTGCGCTCAGACAGGCTGATTCTTCCGTGGAAATGAAGCGCGTCGAATTCGTAGGTCCACAGGTTGGGGCTGAATTACTAGAAAATGGTGCACTGGCATTATTGTTCGTTTCTCTCGGTATCGTCGCCTATCTTGCGATGCGTTTCGAATGGAAGTTTGGTGTAGCTGGGATAATTGCCAATCTTCATGATGTCGTCATCATCGTTGGTTGCTTTGCATTCTTCCAATGGGAATTTTCATTGACAGTACTTGCAGCCATTCTTGCGATTCTTGGATATTCCGTTAACGAATCCGTCATTATTTTTGACCGCATTCGTGAAAATTTTCGGAAAATGCGCGGTGCAACCATCACGCAAGTCATAGATAGTGCAATTACGCAAACTATGTCTCGCACGGTTATCACACATGGCTGTACTCAAATGGTTGTTATCGCAATGTTCTTGTTTGGTGGTGAAACACTGCATTATTTCTCACTCGCCCTGACAATCGGCATCTTATTTGGAATTTACTCTTCGATAATGGTCGGAAGTTCGATCATCATGCTGCTGGGAGTTAAGCGAGAAGACTTGGTTAAGCCCGAGAAAAAACCTCTAGAAAATGACGGAGCAGTTGTTTAATACTTAATCAATAAAAAAGGCGCAACTGCATTTACGCAAGTACGCCTTTAGGAATTTCTTATGCAGCGGAAGGATTTTTGCGTTTACGCATGAGGAAGAAAGCAGCAATTGCGATAACTGCAACAATCGGTCCGATGATAAATGCCTTTGGTGTAGGACGCCCTGCTCCAACCGAAAACGGAAAGCGTGATACATAATCCTGCGCGCCTCCAGTTACCGTCACCAGTCCTACAAATTTACCCGCTTCCGGAAAAGTATGTTCCACTTTGATCGATGCCGATGGATATACCTGCGGTGCTAAATGAAATACCGTGATCTGATCCAGATTGGCTTCCGATCCCGTGTCACGAATAATCCTGACTTCCGTTTTCAACGGACGTAATTCTTCCTGAATGTAATCCAGTGCTATCACCGTTTTTCCCACTTCTGGTATATCTTCACAAAACTCTTCCTCTTGTGACAGTGGTTGATAACCCGTAAAGTGCATCCGGTAGGGTCCCACCGTCAATACACACATGTCATCGGCTAATGCCAGTCCACCGTGTGCTTGTACCTGCGATGTAAACATCACGCTAGCTGCTAATAATACTGTCAATATGACTTGTTTAATTTCTGCTACTCTTGATGACATTATTAGTTTTTCCTGTCGTTATTAAATTTTGTTTCTACCTTGTTAATTTAATCTTTCTCAATTCTTCTTGGAACCACGCGAGGCTATCCACTCACGGAACCGTCTTGACCTAATGAGTTTATACCCAAGTATTGCCGTCAGCAATAGTCCAACCGCAGGCCCTATCGATGCTCTGATTATTTCCGCATAATTGACCATTTCCACACGCAGATGATATTCATAGTTCAGTGGCGGCACGCCTTCCGCTGTGATCACTATCATGTATTTCCCCTGATCAAACGTACTTTGCGTACTAATCACCCCATCCTGATATATTGCCGGCCGTATTTGTGCAACTGTTTCGCCTTCTCCTGCCTTACTGCCTTTCATTACCTTCATTCCTATTGGCATATCACGCAATGAGGGATCAACTAGATCTATCACCAGGATGGTATTACCTGCTTTGGGAATCTCGGTGCAATAGTGGCCTTCTTCATCGACTTGTGGCTGGTAGGTACTCAAATGAATCATATTCTCGCCAACGCGACGCATACAACTGTCTTCTTCTATCGCTACTTTACCGTGTGCCCCTACCGTATTCGCGTAAAGCGCCAACGCAAGAACAAAAAACACCATCCCTGCTTGTGCCATTTGCCTAACCACAACAAACCCTCCTTTAATTAAGCACCTCTTTCTTCGCCTGTCTTTTTCTTATCGCGCTATCGCGGTGCTCTTTCATCTTTCTTTTCTTTACTGATAAAAAAAACCGGTACACGGCTGTCTTACGACAGTGGTGTACCGGTGTTGTTGATTCTAAGCCAGATTACAGCTTCGTGAATACTGGAATCACTGCACCTGCAATACTGTTGATATAACGATTGCCTTGTGCATCCCATGTCATCAACAAGCCACCAAAGCGGCTTTCTGGGTCACCCAACAGAGCCATCAAACGTTGTACTTCCCACAACGCATCTTTGGCTTCCATCTTCACTTCACGGGTTTCACCAGGTTGAACTCCACGATCATCATCCATCGTCAAACCGGTTGCTACCAGTTCTCTTGGATAATCTGGGTCCAGATGTGATTGCCCCAGTTTGTTTACAAAGCGTACACCTGCCGTCGTAAACTCACCAATCTTCACTTCCGAATCTCCATTGTTCGTGATTTCCATGGTCACACGTAATGCACGTCCTGGAACATCATAGTTAGCATGGGTAATCTTGATTGCAACTGGATTTGGTGCGATCGGCAGTGGTTCAACTTTCGATTCACCTGCTTGGATTGGTACTGTGTAAGGATGTACGCTTTCGGTATAACGATAGCCACCCCATACAATCGCGCAAGTCAGTATCGCTACTGCCAGGCCTACTTTGCGATCCAATGGATCCAACAACAGTTCGTCACCATAAGCCAGCAATACACGGCTACGTGGCAGGAACATCGGACGTGCTACGTAAAAACCAATCCAGAAACAGCCCAGTCCCAGCCATACCAAGTGCCAGAATACGCCATTGCTGAAGTTGAAGGTCTCCAGGTCAATGTTCTTTCCGGTCAAAGTGGTGATCGGGTTGGTAAAGTCATCCCAGCTTCCTGAAATGTTCATCCATGATGCTGGACCTGCAATCGGACCTGCATCCTTTACGTTTACCATCGCATGCATATGATGGCGTCCTGGAATCCTTGCTTTCAGTTTCACTTCAAACTCATAGTCACGTCCAATTTCCAGCGGACCTGATATGAATGTTGGGTGCCCATTCAGCTTGGTGCTTAAACGAACAAACACCGGACTTGGACTACCTACGTTGAAAAATGCACGTCCAGGTTTACCTACCGCACGTGGCCAATCTTCTGCCAAATGGAACTTACCTGTCATGGTAGCAATGTCATTGACCTTAGTGACTTTTGGTTGCCACTTCATGTCATACCATTGGATACTACGCATACGGAGAAATGGTTCTTGTGAACGTTCACCATGTGCAGCCGCTGTCTTTACATCCATCGTCAGCGTCATCGCCAGTGAAGCCGCTCCTATCGCCGCTCCGTACAGGCCCAATACGCCCAGTTTAAAAATGCCTTTTATACTCATTATTTAATCCCCTGTGCAAAGCCTTTTTCACCAAATGCCGTTACGTCATTCTTCATCGAAATGCGTCCTCTTTCTCCTTTAACATAGAAGAACGCTGTGCAGTAGATCCTGCCAAAGTACCACCATACGCAGTACACTAGCATCGATACAAACGCAGAGAAGAATGCTGCAATCACTGTGGTGTGTCCACCGAATGTACGCAATGAACCTTGTTCAATCAAACGCACATATTCTGGTGTACCTGTACGCACATACAGGAATCCTGTGTAGTCAGCAATCGATAACAGTACGCCTTCAACTACCACTGGTAAGTGGGTTGGGCCAAAAATAGGCCAGTTGCCTGGGTAGAAGAACAAGCCAAAGAATCCACCGCCAACCAGCGCTGTAATCAACCAGTTTCCGGTCAACAACAGAATCGTATCCATCATCAACGCACCTGGAATCATGGTCGATGGCAATACAAAGTTCAGTGGATAATGTGACCACCAGTAAAAGCCCCAGTAACGGGTCAGCCACTCACCTACCAGCAGACATACGATACACAATGTCGCTCCATAACCCAGGCGATAGTTCACCCATAAGTAATACTGCAGTGCTGCACAATACATAATACCTACAATCGGGGTTACTACCGGCCACCATTGACGGTCTTTCCAATCCAACCAGAAATCCCAGTCACCTGCCAGCAACATGAAGTGCATGTGGAATGTACCAACCAATAATATGCAGAGAATCGGAAAATACACTGCATCAATATATCTGGACATTCTGACTGCTTCCGGCGGCATCTTCGCCGCTGCTATAATTTCGTCTGTTCTACTCACTAGACCCTCCCTTATTTCATTTCGTGTGATATTAAATTTGAAAACATGGCTTTCTATCCTGTTTTCATTTCAATTACCTGCAGCTTGCAGCAGCTCCCCACTGCAAGCTGATCTCTTCTATCTCTTTTATTCCCTTCCCTTTCTCAGAGAAGAAAATAATCATAAGCCTAGATTATGGAACAATCCGGTTATTGAGAATTTCTTTGCTTTGGTTATTCCAGATCACGTCTGTCAGGTTTGAATAACGGGTGATGATCTGTGCTGCAATTCCACCCGAAAACAGTCCTGCCCAACCCAGAATCACAAAGCCCCAATGCAATGGTGCACTGAACAATTCTTCCATGAACCAGAATGCATGTCCCCATTCGTTCAATCCAACGTTTGGCAGAATCATCAGTGGTCCAGCAATCGCCATAACCAGTGGGAATGATGTGCCGCGGCTGTACAGTGGCAGACGGGTCATCGCGTACAGGTATGAAGCTACGCCACATACAATGTACATCGGGAATGAACCGTAAAATACCACTACGTGACTTGGCGTAAAGCTCGTGTCACGAATGATCACCTGGTGCCATGATGCATCTTGCTCGGTGAAGAAACTTCCGCCCCAGTAAACACCAAACAGATAAACACCCAGCCACATCATCCAGTAGAAGTAACGTTTAACTTCCAGTTTTGGATCCAGGTTGTCCAGTTGCTCTTTCGTGTCACGGGTCTTCAGAATCCAACCCCAGGTTATCAACGCAAACAAAGGCATCAGGGTCATGTGTACACGCCACAGTCCCATCCATACTTTGTCAAATTCCGGCTCCATCGAGTCCATTCCGTGTGAATACGCAAATGTCCTTTGATACCAGATCCAGAATATCGCTACCAGCAGCATCGTGCCCATGCCCAGCTTGTAATACTTCGAGTCGTACCACAGCGACATGTCGTAGCCAGCGCTAGAACTCGCGCTCGTCGTCCCATATGTTGTTGCCATGTTTCTTACCTCCTAACTGTTAATCAAATACACTTCTCTAATCTAATACTAATTAATTAGTACTGCTCTTAAATCTTGCGGTAGCTAAATTAGCTTCCTTTCCTCCCCTAATTTAACCACACCTCGCAGGCTAGTCGACCTTGACCTCCAAAGTCAAGTCATTTGTCATAACAGGCTTATCTGATCTTCACATTAATTTCACAAATTAATATTTAGTTTCACGACAAATTCCAACTTAATTTCCAAAAATGACTATCAAGCGTTTCCTATTGTAACCAAAAATATCCTTATTGCTAACAGGAATTTTACAGTACTCAAAATTAATTTATCTAAATCGCTCACCATTCACGCCACCCGTTCATCAATGGAAAAAAAATGCCTAGCTTAATCTTTCGCGAATCGTAATGCCGCATTAATTCAGCATAGTGATTGAGTTGATCACGATATCTAGCTACTTCGCGATCTAGAAAATCTTCAATGCCCCCACCCTCGTGACTACTAGTTTTGTAATCAATTATCCATCTCACATCATCAGAATCACAGAATGTCCTATCAATCACAAAATTCACGATCTCGCCGTCCAGTAGTCCAGATATCCTGAGTTCATTAGAAGCCAATTCACGAGTTCGCAAAATCCATCGCCCTCGCTCATCGCTGATTGTATTCACTAATGCTTGAGTGATTCTCTCAATGGTATATTTCATTTCCTTGACGTCCCCAAACATACCTTCATCGATCAAATTTTGCTTGAATTGATCATGCATATGCACTATTCGCCCAGCACTCCAGTTTTTCAAACCATCCTCTGCAATTCGTTGCAGCCAATGGTGAACGATATTCCCTGCATGTCGCGCCCAATCACTTGCCCAAGAAAACTCGATCTCCCCAGAAATGCTTTGCGAACGCTGCGCAACCTTCCAATTAACTGAACTGGGTGCTACCGGTAAATTCCAGAAAGGCCCTAATCGAGCGATCCTTTGTACACTTATTGACTGAAGATCGACTTTACCAACTAACTCATCAACGACTGACAACGAACTCTGCTTCTTTAGTTCCATGTGAAATTCGTCAGCAAGAATCGACCAAAGGCACTGTAATAATGATCCAGCTCTCGGTGGATTAAGCAACCTTTCACCATTATCCTCAGCGACATCGACATTACCTAGCAAATGAAGAAATTTCCGAGCACGAGTGGCCGCCACATATAAAAGTCGCTTCAATTCGTGATCTTCTCGGTCCTTATCAAATTTTTCAATCCAGGTATAAATCGAATCATCGTTTATCCCGATTCCTCGAATGGGAGCTAAAAGTAAATCAGGCGATATTGAATCCGCCCCATCTTCCTCATCAAGATACGGTTGCTCCAGCCACTTGAGTAAATGCTTATCCTGATTTCGTGATATCCGTCCCAATCCAGGCAAAATCACTGTATCGAATTCCAATCCCTTGGCTTTATGAATTGTCATAATCTGCAAGGTTTCATCAGCATTGAAATCGGGAGATGCATAAAGCGATAACAATCCTAGCTCGAACTGATCGAGATCAGAAATTCCCATCGCATTCTCCTGATGCTCGAGATAATTAAAAAAAATCAGCGCGTCATCCGGGTAATGACTACCTACTTGTTGTTCCGCATTCTGATTCAGAACACAGCCCGGCCCACCTAATCCTTCCCACACCGCTTCCACGGTATCTCGCAATGACTGTCGCATTCGATGATCCATGGCAGGGCGTAAAATCTCACGTACCCGCCTGATACGCATCATTGCGTCATCGGAAAAAACAGGCCATTTATTCTCGTCACAAAGCACACTCCACAGTGTCAGCAAAAGATTGTCAGCTGCACTGTCGCAATTTGTTAACTCAATATCCGATAACATCTCAATCTCTTTCAGCAACAAACCACACCAGGGTGCACGTAATACAGCAAACCACGCCAACCGGTCAGCCGGATTGATCAGGGCACGAGTCAACATCAGTAAATCTTGAACCAATGGTTTTTGATGCAATGCTTCTATTTCGACCGCCCGGAAACGCAAGCCAGATTGCTTGAAGACTGCAACAATATGAACAAGATGACTTCGGTTGCGTACCAAAATGGCGATGGTTTCATTAGGAGCACGGCACCGTGCTTGGGTAATAATTTCTACTACCTGCTGTGCTTCTGCAACGTAATCACTACTAAAAAAAGGATAAATTTTTACTGCACTTTCGTTCAATCTCGGTAATGTTGCCTTCGAAGCGGAATATACAACGGCGCCCGTTGCAATATTTTCTATGGTAGGCATGATCATGGTGAACGTATCATTTACCCAGTCAACAATACCTTGCTGCGAACGAAAATTTGATCTCAGCTTAATTGGCTCCAGAATCAGATGCCCGATCCCTTTTTTCTGTGCTTGCAAAAACAAACCGACTTCCGCTTCCCGGAATCGGTAAATTGACTGCATGGGGTCACCCACTGCAAACAGGCTCCTACCTTCTCCTTCTTCCCACCCTGCAACCAGTTGTTCGATCAATTGATATTGACTAATTGATGTATCCTGAAACTCGTCAATCATCAAGTGCTTAATTTGGTAATCCAGTGCCAGAGCCAAATCGGTTGGCAAATCCGGTTCTCCGAGAGCGAAGAAAGCTCGTTGAGCAATTTCAGAAAAATCAACGCAACCACTGGCCTGAAATACGACTTTCAGTTGTGCCACTGCATTCAGCAACAATCGCATGATGGCTCCCAGAATTTGCCATTGTTGTTCAGAATAGTGCGCCCGCGGCAAGTGCCGCATCTCCTGCAAACGCTGCCGCAGATCATCTTCTGATATCAGTGCATCGATCAGTGCTTGCCAGCGGATCTTCCAGTCTTTAGCCGGTTTTGACCGTGCCATATCCTGATAACTCGGAAAGCCTTCTTTAACCGATATTCTTTTCCGCCACTCTCCCTTATTGGTCAACAGCAATTCGGCTATCCCCTGCCATTGCTGAATAGACGCCATATTCAACTCTGTCAGGTCATAGCACGCATTGATTGAAGATTCCTTGCCATCGGCAAGCAAATTAGCTGCCGCATACTGCGCCACATCGACCAGTTGTCCGTGAAGTATATCTGGGAATAAAGTCAGCACCTGTTTTGCAGCTTGACGACGAACGCGTTGCAATGCCAGTTCCAACTCCTCCCTCGGTCTGGCATGTATATGACGCAACCATAAATCGCGTCGTGCCAGCATCATGACCAATAGCGACTCGGCACGGTCCATATCATTGTCAAGATGCTCAAGTAGGCAAGCAACATCTTCTGCAACCGGATGCTCTAATTGCACCAGATCCAGAGTAGCCCGTGCGGCCTCATGGTATAGCACGAAAGCATCCGCACTGATTTCCGGTTGCGCCCCAAAACTCGATAACAGCGGCATTTGTCGCGTCAGCGACGCACATAGGGAATCGATCGTCTGTATGCGCAGACGCTCCGGATTTTCAGCAATTTGCCAACCCATCTCGCGATCGCGCGCCTGCGCAGCCGCTGCCAACTCGCGATTCAGTCTCTCATACGCCGTTTCTGCCTCTACAAGCTGTGCAGACGCATCCAAGGCGGCCAAAATGCGAAAACGCATTTCTGCAGCTGCTTTCCGTGTAAAGGTAATCGCCATGATTTCTTCAGGCGCATCCACATAAGCAAGCAAACGCAAATAGCGTTGAATTAACAGCGCCGTCTTCCCGGAACCAGCCGGAGCCTGCACAATGAATGATCGTGCAGGATCAAGTACACGCTGACGTTCCTGTTCGTCAGAAATCTGCATCCGATCCCTCACTGTTTTCATTTCTTACACTTGAATACAAGTCCTTCTGCTCGTAAATTCTGCAAAAAGATTGCAATTCACAGTACCGGCAAGTCTCTGGAAAGTTTTTGGGATCCACTGTTGCATTGCCACTGGCAAAGCCTATTGCCAGATCGGTTAGATTCTTCTGCCATACCGCCACCAATTCTTCCCAACTGGATAGAGTTTTATAGCCATTTAGTTCTGTAAATACTTTTACACCCGGCAACAAATTGTCTTCTCGCAAAACAGCGACAAATTCCATTGCCTCTTGTTTAATGGTCGCAAAGGCAACGCCAGCCTTCGGAGCAGTGAGTTCACTGGCAACCAAATACAGAGGCAATTGTGGTTCATCCGGGCGTTCACCAATCATGGTACGGACAGATTGTCGACCCGTTTTATAGTCAATAATCAGGTACTGCCCATTTGTCAGCTCATCAACACGATCCAGACGACCATTGAATTTGATTCCACCAATCGAAACCGAACAAGGTTGTTCAATTGCAATTACCGTAAAATCTTCTCGTTTTTTCTCAATCTCGAGCCATTCACGAACCAGACGTATGAGTCGCTGCCGCTCAATCTGAGCAAAACGACCTGTAAACATTCCCGAGCGCTGTTTCTGCATGGATCGGATTGCGTTGCCCACTGAATCACCTATAAGCCGCTCAAGTTTTTGCAGACTTACAAGCTCAAGATTCTGGCGAGATTTAAGCTGTTCCCAGAACAAAGCCATTGTCAGATGGACTAGTGAGCCTCTTTCCAGGGCATTCAGGCCTTCATGCGGTATATCCGGTCTGCGAATCGACAATCGATGCTTCGCCCAAGCCCGAAAAGGGCAGGCTGCATAATCCTTGATCACTTGCGTACCGCCTTTGATAGCCATTCCGGCCACTTTTGGTTCAATGGGCAAAACCTGGCTATCCTCGAGGTACTCCAAGCGACAGGATTGGATTATCAGATCGACATGCTGCGTCAGCACCAGGTGTTCCGGTTCGTGTTGCAGGAGATGTCTGATGAGTGGACTTGACTTCACTTCTTGACCATCCGACTCACCACTGAATCGGGGATAGCTAACAATCACTTCAGTGGCGGCGGAAAACCAAGCTCGTGTCAGTCGTTGAGAAAAAGCCAAAGCTTCGTTTGGGGAACCCAGTGTCAGTTGCTCACGACGCTGCAATTCCAGTGGTAAGAATGGGTTGGGGCTGGCGTGTAAAGGCCAGTATTGCTCGGACAGTCCCATCACCCATAAATGGTCGAATGTCATACCGGCTGCTTCCAGCACACCAAGTATTTGAATCGGTACTTCTGGAGTCTGTGGCTGGAACAGCACTTCCTGTGCCATTCTTTGCAAGCGAATAACGGCCTCTCGATCCCCCGTTTGTATCTGTACATGATCCAAAGTGGAAAAGTCTTTCAAAAGCTGCTGCCACTTTTCAAAAACCTGATATTCCGTCGAACTCGGTGTGCGTGATCCGGGTAATCCTGCAATCCGTAAAACACTGTTAAACTGTTGTGCGAATGCAGCATGACTATCTATCGAAGAAAAATGATTTCGACGAAATTGCACCAGATCAACTAGCAATTGCTGCAATACCGGACAATATTTAGCTGCTCGACAGTGTAGCAACGGCCCCAGCAGTCCTTCCAATGTCACGAACGGCTGTACAAATTGACGCAATTGCTGCCCCAGAATGGCTCTTTGTTGCATTTCATCATCCGCCCCCGCAAGAAATGGGCACTGTAACCACTGACTGAAGCGATTAAATGCAACTTCTTGCACCAGCAGCTCTAGGGTTATCAATGCTGCATCAATCAGTGGATAGGATAAAAGTGATTGCCCCAAAGAAACATTGTAGGGAGCGACAACCGGCAAGCGATCAGGTAAGGCACAACGCACATCGGGATACATTACGTTTCTAAAAACCCGCAACAACTCGCTCCGATACTCGCTCAGGGCGGGTACGACAATCCCAATACTAACCTGATGATGTGTTGTTTCCAGTTTGGAACGCGCCCAAGCCGCCACATGCAAAATTTCATCGGATCGACTACGAAACTCAACACGCCTGCTTTGATGAACAGCTGAGTTATTCGAAAGATCTGCAACAAGAATCGTGCAACCTGCACGATCGAGGTGTTCCAAAAAAAATGTCAGTTGAGGTGTCAACCGATCAAAGCCATAACAAATCAGCGTTTCAGGTTTCTTAACATTGAGTGACCTGTAATTTTCTGCAATCAAGTCGATAGCACGTACGCGATCTAACTGCCGGTTCTGTACCGTTATTTGCTGATAACGTTCACTCCAATCCAGAAATGCCTGAGCATCCTCATTCAGATTACAAGCTCTAAATTTGGGTAACAACCTCCATGCTTGTGCGAGTTGCCAAGCCTCACGAACTTGTTTTGCCGTTGAGGAAATTCTGAGCAGTGCTTTTCCAGTTTCAGATGATTGAATAATGGATTCCCAGAGACACTGTTCCTGCGCAGGAGATAACAGAAAAGGAAAAGTGGGAGTGTGATCGGTAAAAAACGCATCATAATAAAAGCGTTCTACCAGAGCCGACAGAGGCAATATGTCGGGTGTAAGCCAAACCAATAACTCTTGATTGAGCTGATTATGATGAAATTGTGATTTGAGCGTTAATGCTAGCCTTCGGTTTGGAGTGATAACCGTTGTACTAGCATCAATGCGACTAAAAATTTCACTGCTGGATATTTCTTTAAATCGGAAAAAATCAGTCATGCGGTATCCGAATTACCGCCAGCCACTCTCAGCGCTGAAGCATGTCCAGTTTTTCTTTTACACTGGCCCATTCATCCGCATCTGGCAAAGCATCTTTTTTCTCAATAATGGGGCGCCACTTCTTTGACAGTTCAGCATTAAGCTCAATGAAATTCAACTGCTCATCAGGCACATCATCCTCAGCATAAATGGCTTCGACAGGACATTCAGCGACACACAATGTACAATCGATACATTCATCAGGATCGATAACCAGAAAATTTGGCCCCTCACGAAAACAATCTACAGGGCATACATCAACACAATCAGTATATTTACATTTAATACAGTTTTCAGTTACTACATAAGCCATAACAACAATTCCTTGCTTGATACTTTTTAGAATGCAGCATTCTAACAGAAATATATTCATTAACGCCAATATCAAAACCCCTTGTAACGGAAGATATTACTTCGAGATTAGAGGGAAATGGATCGATGGATCTACGAGCTCCTCGATTTTGGCTCTAAAACATTTCATCCGTACAAACGTCAAATTCGAGACTCAACTACCCTTTTGCATCAATAGCCACTTACTCGCTTTTGTTCGACTGAAAAACAACACAACCCCATGA
>WBZN01001065.1_pt1 | contig 17423 bp, 19 predicted proteins | sample 5204281 | NCBI WGS metagenome assembly WBZN01 (sample SAMN12344347, study PRJNA552823) | activated sludge metagenome | biome: Activated sludge suspended growth; feature: Nitrification reactor; material: Wastewater; isolation source: activated sludge from nitrification reactor of wastewater...
CCCCTAGCCACAAAAAAAAGAAAAAAATAACGAGACGGCCCAGTCACAAAAAAATTAACGAGACGGCCCGCTTGACTGGATGCAGACTATCAGATACGCTATCTACTATGTTTATGTCCCTCCCATTCACGCCAAGAGATGTGCAGGCTACCGAGACGCGCCTGGAAAGGGTATATGCGGGGGCAAGACTAGGGTTGAAGGGTGATAAGTTGGCGGTGTATGCTGGGCTTCTTCCTGTTGAATTCACCCAACTGAAACAACTCGACCCGGTAGTAGAACTGGCTGAACTGAAAGGTCGATCGGATTCGGAAGCGGAATCGGCGCAGTCATTGCGCGATGCTGCACTATCAGGGGATACTAAAGCTGCACTTGCTATTCTTCAGCACCGGCACGATTGGATGGTGAAACTAGATAGGGATACAGGGAAGGGTGGGGATATCAGCTTTAATATTGTGATTGGCTCGACGCACCCGGAGCTGGAGGCTAAGCCCGGGGCTATTGAAGGTGAGTTTGTCGAAGTAAAACGCGTCGATTGATACGGAGTGTGAAAAATTATGGCTGAGGTAAGGCTGGATTTATCTCCGTGGCAGAGGATTGTGTATACCGACACAACACGATTCAAGGTAATCGTTGCTGGACGGCGCTGCGGTAAAACGCGATTGTCTGCGGTTACATTGCTAACGAAGGGAATCGAGTGTCCTGCGAAAGATGCGCGTGTGATGTACGTGGCACCGACGCAGGGGATGGCATACGACCTGATGTGGGATTTGATTCTCGATCTTGGTCAGGACATCATCGCGAAGTCGCATATCAATGATGGGGATATTACGCTAAAGAATGGGGTAAAGATTCAGATACGTGGAGCAGATAAACCAGATAGGTTGCGTGGTAAGAAACTGTACTACGTGGTTATGGACGAAATGAAGGACATCAAATCTGGCACATGGGAGAATAGTGTAGGCCCGTCGCTGACTGATATGAAGGGTGGGGCACTGTTCATTGGAACGCCAGCGCCTGAGGCCGAAGAATTCCGCAAGATGTTTGACTATGGCGAATCTGGGGGGGATACAGATTGGAAATCATGGCACTTTATGACAGCGGATAACCCGTTTATTGATAAGGCAGAGATAGAAGCTGCCAAAAAACGCATGGGAACAGCAGAGTTCCTACGTGAATATGAGGCGTCGTGGGATACGACAGGAGCGAATATCCTTAGATTGGAGTGGTTCAAGACAGGGAAAGCGCCAGAGGGGAGCTATTCCACCTATATTGCAGTTGATCCTGCGGGGTATAGTGGTGTAACTACTGAATCAGGCAAAAAAAGCAAATTGGACTATTTTGCTATTGCTGTTGTAAGGGTATATGATGACGGTAAGTGGTGGGTACAGAAGATTGATTATGGCCGATGGGACGTTAGAGAGTCTGTTGTAAGGGTTTTGTTGAATATCAGGACGCATAAGCCACTGGCAATAGGGATCGAGAAGGGGCCATTGATGCGGGCGATATTGCCATATCTTGAGGATTTGATGCGAAAGAACCAGCAGTTTGCCCATATTGAGGCGATTTCGACTGGTGGTATTGCAAAAGAGAACAGAATTACGTATGCTTTGCAGGGGTTGATGGAACACGGGCGTATTGTGTTTAATGAAGATGAGAATTGGGATGAGATAAAGCGGGAAATGTTGGCGTTCCCATCTAAAAGAGTTCACGACGATTTGTTGGACGCCTTGGCATACATACAGCACGTGCAAAAAACGAGTTACCTTCAATCGAGTTCATATGATAACTATGAATATGAAGAATTTGATTCAATCACAGGGATTTAAGACGTATGGATAACATCATAGATAACTCTGATAATGAACAGATTGTTGATATTCTTGGTGATAACCAGAAACAATTCTATGAATCCACTAGCAATGATGATGAACTTCTAAAATTTATTGTTAGTCACATAGATCAGTGGCGGGATTACAGAGATCAGAACTTTACTGATAACTGGAACAAATATGAGCGCAATTTCTATGGTAAGTTTGATGAAACTGATCGCACAAGGAAGTCTGAGCGTAGTAAATTTGTCTCTCCGGCAACCCAGCAAGCGATAGAAACGCGCCATGCCGAGATCATGGAAGCGATTTTCGGACAGGATGAGTACTTTGATATAAGAGATGATCTTGTTGATGCCAATGGGACAAAACTTGACGTAGAGAAGCTGAAAAATCAGCTAAAAGAAGATTTCGATCAGGACAAGGTAAGAAAATCCATAGAAAATATCTCTCTTCTGGCAGAGATTTATGGAACGGGTATTGGTGAAATTACCATTTCCACACAGAAGCAGTACAAGCCTATGCAGCAACCTGCTGGTAATGGCATGGCAATGTATGGCGTAGGTGAATCAGAGCGTGTTTCTGTAAGACTAACCCCTGTTAATCCAAAAAACTTCCTGTTTGACCCCAATGGAACATCCATTGATGACTGCATGGGAGTTGCTATCGAGAAATATGTTTCGGTGCATAAAGTCATTCATGGGATAAAAAGCGGGAAATACAGGGATGTAGATATTTCCACGATGTATAAGGACAATTCGCTTGAAAGTGGTAACGAATTGACTGAATACCGTGATGATAAGGTGCTGATGCTGACGTATTACGGGCTGGTTCCTCGTGAATACCTGACACCTGGTGATATGGAGGACGAACCCATAGCCATGCCTGATGATCCGATGATTCGCGATGAATTCGAGGACTACAGCGATATGGTCGAGGCGATTGTTGTCATCGCTAATGATGGGACTATTCTGAAGGCAGAAGAATCGCCATATATGATGCAGGACAGGCCGATTGTCTGCTATCAGGCAGATACCGTGCCGAATAGGGTACTTGGCCGTGGTACTGCTGAAAAATCACTGAATACGCAGTCTGGAATTGACTCATCTATTCGATCTCACTTTGACACAATGGCGCTAACAACTGCGCCAATGATGGGGATGGATGCGACTAGATTGCCTCGTGGCATGAAGTTCGAGATTCAGCCGGGTAAAAATATTCTGGTTAATGGCAATCCTCAGGAAATCATGTTTCCATTCAAGTTTGGCACGATGGATGGCGTGCAGATGGAAACCAGCAAGGAATTGGAACGTATGTTGCTGATGGCGACAGGAACGATGGATTCCGCCGGGCAAGTATCGCAAGTTTCACGTGATGGCAACATGGATATGGCAACAGCCACCATGATCAAGAAGTACAAGCGTACATTGATAAACTTTCAGGAAGATTTTCTGATACCTTTTATCTACAAAGCTACATGGCGCTATATGCAGTTTGACCCTGAGCGGTATCCTGCATTGGATGTGAAGTTTATCCCAACTGCAACACTCGGAATTATTGCCCGTGAGTATGAGCAGAAGCAGTTAGCCTTCCTGATTCAGACATTAGGCGCGAATTCTCCGCTAACGCCTATATTGATGCAGGGTATTGTTGAAAACTCAGCGTTGCATAATAAGCAGGAAATGCTTGAACAGATGAAGGCACAGTCGCAACCTGATCCACAGGCTGCACAAGTGCAACAGCAATCACTCATGCTCGATATGCAGCAGAAACAGGCTGATGTGAAGAAAACACAGGCCGAAGCACAGAAAGCTGTTGTTGATTATCAGCTTGCACCAGATATTGCCAAAGCGAAACTTGTTGCTGCACTTACGAACAATCTTCCGCCAGACCCAGGTGAAAAAGACTTCGAAAAGAGAGCAAAAATCGCTGATTTGATGCTTAAAGAGAAGGAAATTAACAGCAACATTGATATTACAAAAATGCAGATGGCGCACACTGCCAATGATCTGCAAAATAAGCAGGTTGATATGTCGATGAAACTCGATGAGCATGCCATGAAGAAACAGGAACTGGATTTGAAGAAACAAGACCTGGAGCTTAAAAAACAGGGCAGAACGGTTAAGATAACCGCGCCTTCTGGCGATACCTACACAGCACAATAGGAGAAATTAGGAGAAATGATGCAAAATACTGATGAACCATTGATTTATACTATCAAGGGTAATCTTCCTATCAAGGATTTGAATTATTCCCATTCGTGGGAAGATACAGATACTTATATGAAATTCATTGAAACATATACACTTGATGGCGAGATTGTTAAACAATCAGCACATGTCTATATAAAACAAGGGCAACAACTTAATTCTGAACTGGAGAAAATCTAATGGCTAACACACAGGCGGTACCAAAAACTTTTCGGCTTGATCTTCTAAATGGACTTCATGCTTTTGGAACCAGCGTAGTACGGGGAACCACTGCTGCGGATGCTTTCAAAGCGGCCTTGTACCTTGCAACTGCCACGATCAACGCTGACTCGACCGCATATACCGCTACGGGCGAAGTATCAGGGTCAGGATATACCGCAGGGGGTATTGCTGTTACGAACGCCACCGCACCAGCGAATACTGGCGGTACAGGTGTTGTAGCCTTCTGGACGCCATCTGCTTCACTTGCCTTTGGAACAGTTACACTTTCCACTTCATTTGATTGCGTGATGCTCTACAACAACACAGCAGCCGGTAAGAATGCCGTATCAGTGAATACCTTTGGCGCTACTACGGTAACTGCCGCTACCTTTACGCTGACAATGCCTACCAATGATTTGACTAATGGTCTCATTCGGATTGCTTAATCATGACGCTGCGTGAAGAAATCCTCTCTCGCCCTGATTGCGCCGATGCTCTGGCGCGCAGGGACTGTGGTGAGCTGGCGGCACTGCTCTCGGTAGGCCGCACCAAGGTGATTGACTACAGCATCGGCTACGGCACGGTGCTGGAAGTTTTGGGGGCAGAAGCTGGATCGGCGTTTCTTGATGGATTGACCGCACTTGCCGCGACAAGCAGCCCGGTTAAGTGGGCGCTCAAGCTCCTTGACCGTGGCGAACTGAACATCGGCGCGGCTGCGACGCAAGAACAACTGGACGCACTGGCCGCCGGTGGTGTTATGCCGAAAGCTGTAGCAGATGCGCTCAAGGGGCTGGCGATTGTTCCTGACCCATACAGTATTCAAGATGTCATTTTAGCGATGGAGTGGTGACATGGCTGGATTCATACCAATTTATGCAGCGTCGGCTACCGTCTTCGGAACGAACGACCTTGATAGCTTGGCTTCAAGTTCTACGCTTTTAGCGGGGCGAGAATCGGATGTCATTACGAACGTCTATAACGATGTGCTATTGACCGGAAGATTCAAGGCGAACAACACCGCGCCTACTGCTGGGCAAATTTCAGTCTTTGTCGGGGCGCTGGTCAATGATTCGCCCTCTTATCCAGACGTTTTTGACGGGACGAGCAGTGCGGAAACGGTAACCAGTGCGGACATAAGGAACTCTATCTTGCGTCTTGCGGCATCAATTACCACTGACGCCACGGCTAACCGGATTTACGAATTCGCGCCGGTAAATATTGCTGCGTTATTCGGTGGAGCCATGCCTAACAAGTATTTTGTATTCGTGACGCACAGCATGGTTCAAGCGTTGAATACAACCGCTGGCGCAGGCGGTCAGTGCTGGATACAAGGCATAACCTATCCCGCTTGACAAGGAGATTTTGCAGTGATCAATCGCAAAATCCCATGGACGAGCCAGCCGCAGTATCCGGTTGATATTGACCGGAGTAATCCGCTAGGGGCGAAAGTTGTTTATGCAAGTACCCTTGCTGGTGGGTACGCCTATGATTCTGTTGCGAGGAAACTAGGCGTAAATACGGCGGCAGTAGCGAAAGCCACGCCGCGAGGGATGGCGCTCAACTTTAATGGCTCGTCGGCATACATTACCCTGCCAACGACTAATTTAGTTAGTGGGTATCCGCTGACAGTTGCTTGCTGGTTTGAAAAAACCACGTCTGTATCTCAAATCATTTATTCGTTGAACGGATCGGGATATAGCGCCATCGCCGGGTACACCCCGGCAAACCTGAATTTGTCGATTAACAGCGGCTCTAATCCCGCAACACTCGGCTACCCCTTTGCCAGTATCCCTGCCGGATGGAATCACCTGGTGGTCGTGCATAAAAGTGGCAGTTTTACCATGTACCTCAACGGCGTTGACGTGACAGCGGCCACGACTGGGAGTGAAAACTGGGGGCAGCCAGCAGCAGGGAACCACTCTATAGGTCAGAGGTTAGGCGGGGCTAGTGCTAGATGGTTTAATGGAGGAATACAGGACTTCGTCGTATTCCGTGGAGCGTTATCTGCTGCTGAAGCACTTCAGCTATATCAAGCGGGTTATCAAATTTTCCAACCCCCCCAGCGGCGGATATGGGTAGGGGCAGCGGGGGGCGGTGATGTATCACTGTCAATTACAGGTCAGTCGCTTACTGCAAATCTAGGTGCTCTATCTGCATCTGTAACATCTTCTGTAACTGGAAATCAGACAACATTACAGCAAGGAACGATTACAGCCAATGTAAGTCAAACACTTACAGGACAAGCAATATCTTTAGTACAAGGTTCTGTATCGTCTGATGTAAGCACTGTAATAACTGGGCAAACAGTATCTTTAGCGCAAGGGTCAGTAACAGATGCTTCTAGTGGTAATGTTACAAAGGCACTCTCTGGGCAAAGTCTTTCTGTATCACAAGGTGCATTAACTGCATCTATCAGCCTTGCGCTTAATGGGCAAAGCATTGTTTTAAGTGGTGGGTCAGTATCCCCAGCAATTAGTTCTGCTCTTGCAGGACAACAAGCATCTGTTCAGCAGGGGAACGTATCTGCAAATATATCTGCCGGATTAACTGGGCAGGCTGCTGTTATATCCAATGGTACTGTTTTTCAAGCGGGTTCTGATGTTACAAAAGCGCTCACAGGCCAACAGTTAAGCATCGCCCTTGGAGTTCTGCTAGAGAAAAAAACAATCGCCAGACCGTCATCAGATACTACTGCTGGTGCATGGTTGCCTAGTGCTGGAAGTTCGCTATATGCCACCCTCGATGAAGTGTCGCCAGATGATGCAGATTACATTTATACGAATAGTGTGAGTACCTGCAAAATAGCATTGAATGCCGTTGCAGACCCATTAACATCCTCAGGACAGATTGTGAGTTATAGAGTGTGGAGTCCAAATAGCAATGGGCTTACTGTAAGGCTCATGCAAGGCGCAACAGAGATCGCCTCATGGACGCATACAGTATTGCCCACTTCTCCAACAACCTATCAACAGGCACTAACTGCTGGGCAGTGTGATGCGATAACAGATTATTCGACATTGGCTATTCAACTGGAATCAGTGTAATGGCAACCGATGTTAGAGTTAGTTGGCTACAGTTCGATACGTTAGGGATTGTAAAAGACGTTCGGGCAAGTTGGCTACAGTTCGATACGTTAGGGATTACAAAAGACGTTCGAGCAAGTTGGCTACAGTTCGATCCGCTTGCAGCTCAGGAATCAAGACAAGGTGATGGTAGTGGATGGGATGGCTATTCTTATACTCACCATAAAACTGTAAAACAATTCAAGAAAGAATTTGAATTACTTAGCTATGATGAAATAAAGCAAGAAAAACATAGTGTTGAAATAAAGTTAAAACTTGCTAAAGCAAAACTAATTGAAGCCAATGAGTTTGGATTTGACTATGAAATAACGCGTCTAAAACTTGTTATCGCTATCGAACTGAACAAGATAAAAGCACTTGAATATCTTGAAGATCACAAGATAGCAGAAGCAAAAGTATTAAAACTCAAGAAGAGTATAGAAGCAGATTTAGTGTTTATTGCAGCCTACATGCTGGAGGAAGAATATGACTGATTTTGAGACTGGTTCAAACTTGCTGATCAAGTATTACGAAGATAGATTAAACATGATGGCATCACAAGCATGGAAGGATTTAATTGATGATGTTCAATCAATGATTGATGCAAACAATAATGTAATGGTTATTCAGGATGAAAAAACACTTCATTTCAAGCGAGGTGAAATTTCAATCATGAATTGGATACTTTCATTGGAAGAAATGACAAGGGTTGGGTATGAACAGCAAAAGGAGGAACGTCGGTGAGATTATTGATGGAATACGAATGTGACTCTGGGCATCTTACAGAGCGATACATTGATTCAGGCATTGATACTGTTAAGTGCAGTGTTTGCGATGGTGACGCACATAAAACACTTGGGCTGGGCACCATCATTCTTGATGGCACAGACCCAGGATTCCCCGGCGCCTATGAAAGATGGGCAAATGTTCGAGAACAGAGGCATAAACTTACCATGAAGAAGAACATGGAGCATGGTAGGGATAGGATGAAGTGAGTACTAACTTTTTTTATTTTTCTGAAATGTAAGTGGGCACTTGCTTTTTTATATTTGGTATGTTAATTTAACACCATAGCGCTTATTTTAGAGCGTGCGAAGGAGATAAAGATGGATGATCAAAGCAATGTACAAGAGGCAGAGAAATTTGCTGATGTTAGTGAGTTGGATACTGTTTCCGAACAAATCAAGGAACAGGAAAGCGCAGCAAACGAACAGAAAAGTGTAATAGAAGATATTTTGCCGGAAGAATTCAAAGGCAAAAGTGCTTCTGAAATTGCCAAGCAAGCACTTTTTTACCGAAACCAGATGGGCAAGCAAGCCAATGAGTTAGGTGAAGTTCGCAAACTTGCTGATGAGCTGATTCAGTCACAACTGTACAAGCAGAAAGAACAAGTAGTCAGTAATGAAGTAGATATTTTTGAGAATCCAGATGAGGCAATTCGTAGGGCGATTGAGCGAAATCCAATGGTTCAATCTGCTGCATTGCAGGCAGAAAATTCTCGTAAATTATTGGCACAGCAACAATTGGCAAGCAAGCATCCTGATTATCAAAAAGTCATTCAAGATAGTGGATTTTCTGAATGGATCGGTAAAAGCAGGATTAGGCAGGAATTGTTGCAACGCGCTGATAAATACGATATTGAAGCTGCTGATGAATTGTTATCTACCTATAAGGATTTACGCGCGACACAGCAAAGCAAAGTCTCTGAGGTTGAAAAAACTGCAAGAGGCAAGGCATTGTCTGCTGCTGGCGTAGATTCAGGTGGGACTGGAGAAACATCGAAAAAAATCTTCCGACGTACTGACATTATGAGACTAATGCAGACTGACAGGAAAAAATACAATGCGATGCAAGATGAAATCATGCGTGCATATTCCGAAGGTCGCGTACGGTAATCCTTCGGTACTAATTCTAGTGCCGAATAAAATTTAAGGAGTTTTATCATGGCACTAGGAACCAACCAGACGGGCGTAACCGTTGCCGATAAGTGGATCGGCGAGATTTGGCAGGACGAGGCTATTGCGACGTATGAGGCAAAAACTATCATGCGCAACCTTGTCGAAGTATTTCAGCACCAGAAGAATAAAGGGGATGTAATCCATCGCCCGAAACCTGGCCGTGGTAGCGCATCGGCAAAAACAGTTAATACTCAGGTTAATCTGATTGCCGATACTGCCGGTGAAATACTTATCAGTATTAACAAGCACTATGAGTACTCAAAAATGTTTGAGGATATTGCCAATCTTCTTGCATTGAATGGGATGCGCCAGTTTTATACCAAAGATGCCGGTTATGCTCTGGCAAAACGGGTAGATGCTGAACTGCATATGCTGGGTGCGCTGGCTCAAGGGGGGACGGTATCTGCTGCGACTCTGTATGAGAATGCTGTAATCGGCGGCGATGGCTTGACTACCTTCTCTGGCGCAGCTAATGCTAATACGGGCAATGGCACAGCATTGACTGATGCTGCCCTACGCCAAGTCATGCAAACGCTGGAGGATTCTGATGTAAATACCGGCGAATGTGGCTTGGTTGTTCCTCCTACTGTCATCAAGACTCTGCGTGGTATTGCTCGATTTACTGAGCAGGCATTTGTTGGTGATGGCAAGACTATCCGAACAGGCCGCATTGGCAATCTGTATGGTGTAGAGGTTTATGCGTCCAGTGTGTGTCCGTGGATTCACGTTAATAGTGTGACTGGTACTCAATCAGGCCGCGTTATTACTGATGATACAGTGCAAGCCTCTGCTGCGCCAACAGGTGCAGCTTTTGTGGACGATTTCGGCCAGACAGTTAACTGGTCTAGTGGATCAGACACAAAGTACCGTGCTTGTCTGATGGTTCATCCTGATGCAATGGTATTGGCCGAAGCACAATCTGTTCGCACTCAACAACAGTACAAGCAAGAGTATCTTGGTTATCTGGTTACCTCTGATTGTATCTTTGGTACTGCTGAACTGCGTGATTATGGTTCGATGGCAATCGTTGTGCCTGCGTAATAGTGCAATCTTATATATCCTCCGGTGTAATTTAACGCCGGGGGATATATTAAAAAAGGAGAACAATCATGGCTTTAGCAGTTAAAGTTGAGCAGGGAACCAAGCAACTTCAAGGCGTATTCAAGGAACTTTGGGCAGTAACGCTTACAGGCCTTGACTTTGCTAATGCGGCAACAGGTTCAGGTACATTCGCATCTATTGATGTCACTGTACCGGGTGTTGCGCTGGGCGATATTGTAATCGGTGTCTCGGTAGGTGTTGATACCATTGATGCTGTAATTGGCGGCGAAGTAACGGCTAATAATATAGTTACGCTGACGTTGTTGAACAATACCGCAGGTGCAGTTGACCTTGTAGCTACCAGTGGGAAATTGCTGGTAGGCCGTCCAGCTTGGTGATAATCCCCCGCTTCGGCGGGGGTTTTAACATTTGAGGTAAACATGAAAGTAACTTTCCGCTGCAAACAGTCTGGCAATACAGTCTCGTTCAGCGATCCAACCGATATTAAATCTATGCGTGAAGAAGCGCACTATGAGGAGGTTAAATATGAAGTCCAAGAAACCGCTGCCAATGAAAATGCCGATAAAAAAACTAGCCAAGAAGTATTGAAAAGGCGTGGTAGGCCAGCAAAAGTAGGCGTTAGTGATGCTATTGGAGAATTGTAATGGATACTCCTATGCAAGGGATGATGCAACCTGCCCCTGATAGTCAGGGTGCTTCTCAACCTATGGGACAATCAGAACAACCTGCTGGAACTCGATTTAATGGAGTTGTGCAATCAGATGAAGGCCCAATTACTGTAAAAAACGGCATTGCACAGGTTGGCAATGATGACTACTTTGTTAGTGATGATGGTTTACTTGTTGGCGATAAAGATGGTGGACTTGTTGCAGTCATTATCAATGGCAAGGTCACTGAGCCAACTAAGGAAATAATCGATCAATTAAGGCAAGCGGGAAAAGTTGAGTAATCTTAAAGAATGGTTGGTGAAGCGTAGATCGCAGTTTTATGAAGGAGATACGCTACAGAAGCATGTAAATGATTTTCTTGAGATGACGTCTAATGGTGCAGATGTTCATGAATTTGATGCTGCCATTATTGTTCTTGAGAAATTCGGCTTGGAAGGAAACGCAAGAGGTTGGTTGCTATTCAATAAATTCACTAAAGGCGTAGTAACGGCGATAAAGAAAGTGACCAATGAATTCAAGGGAATCGGACTCTATGCTTCTACCCATGATGTAAGGGTTAGAGACATATTGCTTAAAGCTGGATATGAACAGTACGCAGAAGATGAAAATGACTACTGGTTAGTCTATAGGAGCAAAAATCATGGGATGTAGCTTTGTAGCAGGAATACAAAAGGCTGTTGGTGCTGTAGCTAGGCCAGTTGCTCAGATAGCTTCTGTAATACCCGGCCCGTGGCAAGTTCCCGCCCTAGCTGCAACTGCTGTTGATAATGCGGTACACGGTAATGTATTAGGTGCTATTGCTGCTGGTGTTGGAGCCTATGGAGCCGGTGGTGGATTTACTACCGCTGGATTTGATACCTCAAAATTAACTAATCCTGGGGGACTGTTTACATCTCCTAGCGCAGTTTATAGTGGCAGTGGGATAAATGGAACATCAGGCAGTTTATCCTCTGGATATAGTGGTAGCGGGATAAGCGCAGGGAATCCGACAGCATTATCATCTGTAGGCTTATCATCTGCTGGACAGCCTCTATATTCAGCATCACAACTCGCAACAACATTCCCAACTGCATTTTCTGGTGAGCAACTTGCCAGTCTTGGTGGCGGGTTATTCACGCAGCAAGAATTAGCATCTAGATTTCCTACTGCATATGGTTCTACCGCAACATCTGGTGGTATTACGGATACTGTTGGAAACCTGATTTCAAAATACAGTGGGAATATCCTGTCATCGGCAGCAAACCTAGCTGGTGGATACCTGCAAGGACAAACCGCTAAAGATGCTGCGGCAACTAGCGCACAGGCACAGATTGAAGCGGCAAGAATTGCTGCTGAAGCCGCCAAGTTCAAACCTGTTGGAATAACAACCAATTTCGGCGCATCAAAATTTGGATATGATCAGAATGGTAATCTCATATCTGCTGGATATTCATTAAATCCGCAACTTCAATCCCAGCAGAATCAACTGATGGGAATGACTGGTGGACTACTAAACCAGTATCAGGGAGCACAAGCTGCTACAGCGCCGATGGGACAGGCTGCAAATACCATGATGGGGCTTGGTAATAGTTACCTATCAACTACGCCACAGCAACAAGCACAGCAGTACATGAATGAGCAACAAGCATTGCTTGCTGCACCGAGAGCTAATGAGCTTGCAGGTATTCAGGAGCGATTGAATGCGCAGGGGCGTGGCGGGTTGGCAATAGGTGGCAATGCTGGGCAAATGGCTACAAACCCAGAATATGCGGCCTATTATAATGCACTGAGACAGCAAGACTTGGCACTAGCCGCTCAATCTACGCAAGGTGGCATGGATTACGCCAAGTTTGGTGGAAATATGGTGAGTGCTGGCGGGAATATGCTGAATAGCATGTATGGGACACAATCCGCTGCATTCACTCCCTATAACACGGCATTAGGTGGGGCAGCAGATATTGAGAAATTAGGCCAGAATGCAATGGATACAGGCATTAACATTGGTGCTAAGGGGACAGCAGCGAATGCTCAGTCTGGATTGCTTTTGGCTAATGGGATGACTAATGCAGCACAAACAATGCAGCCAGCAAATGCCTATAGCCCATTAGGTACTGGACTGATGAGCATTGGAAATACGCTTGGACAATATGGGCAAAGCGGACAGTATAGATTTGACCCATTTACAGGAAAGGCAATCTAATGGCAGATCAAACTAACAGTCTGGTGGCTGGATTATTTGGGTTAGACCCATATCAGATTCAGCAACAGCGTAATCAGCAATCTCAAGACTATGCAGCAAAAGTTGCCGGGATGGACGGATTCCAAGCGGCTAAATTTGGCATTGGACAGGGCGCGGCAGGACTTACCCGTGGTATTGCCGGAATGATGGGCATGGTTGATCCTATGGAGCAAGAGGCACAACAGCAGCAAGCAATGCTACAAGGGGTAGACCCCAATGATCCCGCATCACTACGCCAAAGAGCATTGCAAATTCAAGACCCGAAAATGAAAATACAGCTTGGCATGCTTGCAGATCAGATTGAATCAAGGAATGCTGAAACTGAGCTTAAAAAAGCACATGCTGCTTATTTCAGTAAAGGTGGAGCATCTAGTGGATCAAGCCAAAAGTTAGCAAAACTTTCAATAGCGAGAAATGACGCTCTTAAAGCAGGGATCAATGGTGGCTTATCTGGACAGGAGTTAATGGATTTCGTTGACCAACAAGTACAAGCTGTATCTAATTTATGGGATCAGCAAAATCCATCTACGATTACTACACCTGCTGTCGCATCTAATGCTAACTCGACAATGACAGATAATTCGGCGATTCCATTATCTGACAATGTATCAATTTCTAATGACTTAAAGATTACTCAAGAGCAGAAAGATTTGATGATTGAAGAAGCAACTAAAATGGGTGATATGAAAGCTGTTGAGGCGATAAAAAAACTTCCAATTGAAAAGCCACCTGTATTTTTGCAGTCAAAAGCAAAAGTAGCCGGTGATGTAAAACTTGCTCAAACAACTGCCGAAAAAGACCCAATGCTTGCAGCAAGAGAAGCCGCTGCAAAAGAAGCTGGGAGAGGTAGTGCAGAATCGAGAAACAACTTTTATCAACAGGCTAGTGATGCTAATGTAAGCGTACAGAAATTGGATCGTGTCATAAACGAGATCGATAATAGTAGTTTCATGCCAGGGGCATTTGCTGACTTACGTACTTCAATTAACAAATCTATTGCACTGCTTGGCGGTAGAGAGGCAGCAAAAAATGCGAGTGATTCTGAAATCATGAATGCTCTTTTAGGGCAAGATGTATTTAATCTCATGGGCGCTCTTGGTTTGGGGTCAAAGCAAATGGATACACCTGCGGAGCGTGAATTCATGCGTGAGGTATTAGCTGGAACAAGGACAATGGAGCGTAGCTCTTTGAAAAGGCTCGCTGAGATCAGAAAAGCTGATGCACAATCAACTATTGATAGATTCAATAGCGAGGTTGATTCTGGTTCATGGGATGATTGGTTTAAGCAATCAGGACGCCCAAAGAAAAACTTTGGGGGCAATAAATCAGTTAACAAACCTACAGTGAGTAATTGGTAATGTCGAGAAATATAACTGTTACTTTCGATGATGGGTCAACGCATGTTTATCAGAATGCGCCGGATACAATTACGCCTGATATTGTGCAGAAAAGAGCCGAGGCTCAATTTGGTAAAAGTGTAACTAATATAGATGGCGGGAAATCTTCCATAAAGCAAGAAGCTCCCCCTGCACCAGAGGCCACGGCAGACAATCGCTCACTTCTGAACAAGCATTTGCTTGACCCACTCCGCAACGCAGGAGAGACGGTCATGGAGATTCCTCTTGCGCTTGGAACAGGGCTTGGTTCGATGTTAGCCGGAAATGTTGCTGGAGTAGGGAAGGAAATTCTTACAGGAGATTTTGGCAAAGGAACCGCCGCACGTTTCGCCAATAAATTCCAAGAGAAATACACCTATCAACCACGAAGCGAAGGTGCAAAGTTTCTGCTTGGTGCTGCCGGGGATGCTTTCGCCGCAAGCAAGATCCCGGTGTCGCCTTACATACCAATGTCGACCGCTGCACCAACAATGGCAGCGGCAGCAATCAAACAACAAGTACCTTTGATGGCATCGTTGGCAGGCCGCGCCGCGACGCCATACCTTGCGCATCAGGCAGCGAAAGCCGCTAAACTCGCCAATCAAAGCAGGGTCGATGCGCCGAGAATAAACGCTGCGAAAGCCGCTGAGCGGATGAACATCGCAATCAGCCCGTTGGAGTCAAATCCTACGCGGATGAATCGTATCAAGACTGGACTGATCGGACAAGACGAAATCGGGTATGCCGCTTCAAGGGCAAATGAAGCTACCATTCCGAAAGCAGTTCGTGCTGACCTTGAAATCCCAAAGAACAAACCGCTGAACACGGAGAGCATTAAGGCTGTTCGGGCAGAGAAGGGTGCTCCATACGCCGAGGTTGCGAAAATCGGCAGGATGGCGGCAGATGAACAGTTAATGCGGGACATAAACAGTGCGTACTCTTTCAAGGGAAACACACCAAACGTTGCTGCCCTACTGAAGAAAGACGTTCCTACGCTGATTGACGATGTAAACTCGGCTTTGGTTGGAGGGTTCAACGGCAAGGATGCGCTTGACCTGTCCAGGAAGTACCGGAAAGAGTCCAGCACCATCTACAAGAAGATGGAGCCTTCGGTTGAGGAACTGGCGCTTGCCGATGCGAAGAAATCCATCTCGCAGGCGATTGAGGCGAGGGTTGAGCGTGGATTGATCGAACTCGACAGGGCGCAACCAAACCAAGGATACGGAGACCTTGCCACACGGTTCAAGGGGGCAAGGACGTACATCGCCAAGTCGCATGTGTATGAAAACTCAATGCACGGCACGACAGGTGTAACTGATATGTCCAAGTTGGCGAAAATTGCGTCCAAGGAAAATGCCTTGACCGGAACACTTGCTGACCTTTCTGAGATTGCTTCGTTCTTTCCGCAGTCCGTGAAAGTGCATCCTACGATCAGTAGGACGAATGCTCCGCACTTGACAAGGGCTGGGCTTGGTGGAACTGTTGGATTTGGGCTTGGAATGATTACTGGTATTCCTAATGCTGGATATGCGGGAGCTGTTCTTGGGGCTGGCGCAGAAACAGGTGGGCGCATCATGGGTGCAAATAAGCTGATTGGGAAGTCTTCGCAAGTAGCGAACTTGCCAAAAGACTATCGCCCATTCAGGGAACAGTTGGGATATGGGCAAAATGCCATTCCGCCAAAGTCGACTTTATCATTAGCTCCACTTGGCGAACCGCTACTACCAAGTCGTCAGTTGCCGATACTGCAAGGTAGGGGAATGCTTAGTCTTGCTGATGATTTGCCAACTGGTAAGCAGGAATTTCAGATGCCTTCTGTGGATATGCCGATTCAACCTCGGTTGAAACCTATGTATCAACGTGGCGGCATTCCACAAGAAAATGGGCTTTCTTTAATTCCAAAAAGAGAATTACCGAAAATGCCTGAAGTCCCATATCCGGGGCAACTTGATAGTAGAGGAATACTTAGTCTTGCTGATGATGCAACAACACCTAGAAAGACGCAGCAGATAGAATCCGTGAACTTCCGCACCCGCCTTGATGTGATGAATACTCCGGTTATGAAGAAAGCCGTTGCATCATTCATTGACGAAGCTGAATCAATCAAATCAGCGATAAGTTCAGAGACAAACGGATTCAAGAAATCCGCACTGGAAGCGAGACTTCGTGGAGTAGAAAATAGGTTCATGGCCGGATTGAAGCAAATGGGAATGAAAAACGAATCTGAGGCTAGAGACCTGATGCGTAAAGTCTATGAAACAGGCGGTGAAACTCAACTTGGTATCAAAAAGGTATTCAACCCAAAAATCAAAGGATCAAACTGATGACCTATCTCGAACTTGTCAACAATGTCCTGATCCGGCTGCGGGAATCACAAGTCGCTTCGGTCTCGTCTACCTCCTATTCCACCCTCATTGGCAAGTTCGTCAATGATGCCAAGCGCCAAGTCGAGGATGCCTGGAAGTGGGATGCCATGTCTAAAACGCTTCCACTAACCACGGCTGCTGGCGTATCTACTTATATTCTTGCAGGTTCAGGATTGAAGCCAAAGCATCTATCGGCTAACGATATAACCAATAGGGCTGAAATAAATAACGTCCCGATCCAGTGGATATTTGATCAACAGCAGTTGGCAACGGTGAGCAATGCGCCTCCAGCTTATTACGCATGGAACGTGAATGATGGTACGGATAGCAAAATAGAGCTATTCCCTACGCCCAATGGGGCATACTCGTTGAAGTTTAATCTGTATGTTCAGCAAGCTGCATTAGTAAATGATGACGATATTCTTATCCTGCCGAGTGAAGCTATTGAGATGGGCGCGTATGCTCGCGCGTTGGTA
>WBZN01001066.1_pt1 | contig 17415 bp, 11 predicted proteins | sample 5204281 | NCBI WGS metagenome assembly WBZN01 (sample SAMN12344347, study PRJNA552823) | activated sludge metagenome | biome: Activated sludge suspended growth; feature: Nitrification reactor; material: Wastewater; isolation source: activated sludge from nitrification reactor of wastewater...
GGCACGGGCACCTACAGGCCGCTGGCCAATGCCAAGTGGCTGCGGGTGACGCTGCTGGGAGGCGGCGGCGGGGGCGGCGCGTACTACAGCAGCTCGGCCGGATCAGGCGGCTTTGCCGGCGCGTGCGCCGCAACCCTCATTGCGGCCGTGCCGGCTGGGCACGCCTACGCCGTGGGTGCGGGCGGCGCTGCGGGCGGCAACGCAGGCGATACGACCTTCGCGGGCACGGTGACGGCCCCCGGCGGCGCGGCAGGTCCGGCCGGGGCTGGCGGCACCCTGACATACGCGCCCCGCGCCATGGTCGGCGACGGCTCGCCGTTCGGCAGCGAGCCGGTCCACGGCGTCGCACCCGCGGCGCCGCAGCTCTTGTCACCGATGTAGACCGCCGCACCCTGGGGCGCCGAGTCGATCTTCACCTTGAACTTGCCACCCTTGGCCGCGGGGCAGTTTGCCTGCGCGCGGGCGGTGCTCGACATGCAAACGAGCGCCAGCAAGATCGCCGGCGCGAACGCCCAGAATGATGCCCTGAACGGACGCAAAATCCTCATCGGGTTCCCTCGGTAAGACGGACTCGACGAGGGTATCAGGACTCGCGCATCGCCGCGGCTGGGCGTGCGCGTTTTCACAGCAGGTGGCAACCCCGGGTCACAGCACGCGGGTGGCAAGCGCGCCGACCAGCGCGAACCCCGCGATGATCCGGTAGATCGCGAAGCCGATCAGATCGTGCGAGCCGAGAAACTTGATCAGCCACGCGATCGACAGGTAGCCGGAGACCGCCGCGACCCCGGTGCCGACCGCGAGCGCCGGCATCGCATCGGGTCCGAGGATCCGGAACGCGTCTCGCGCCTCGAAGATCCCCGCACCCGCGATCGCCGGGATCGACAGCAAGAACGAGAACCGCGCCGAGTCGCTGCGCGAGAAGCCGAGCAGCAACGCCATGCAGATCGTCGCGCCCGATCGCGACACCCCGGGCACGAGGGCGAGCGTCTGCGCGAGCCCGACGAGCACCGCGTCGGTCAGGGTGATCATCGCGAGCGGGCGGGTGTCCGGACGCCCCGACGCGTAGCGATCGATCAGGATCATGATGATCCCGACGCCGATCAACGCACCCGCGATCACGTACAGCGAGCGCAGATCGCCTTCGATATGCTTCTTGAGCGTGAGGCCCGCGATCACGATCGGCACCGTGCCGGCCGCGAGCAGCCAGGGCAGCCGGCCCTCGGAGCTCGATGGATCCTTGACCATCGCGATCGGCAGCGCGACCAGGTCCTTCGCGAAGTACAGCAGCACCGCGAGCAGGGTCCCGAGCTGGATCACGGCGGTGTACGCGGGCCCGGCATCCGCCTGCCCGAACAACGCCGGCATGATCCGCAGGTGCGCGGACGAGGAGACCGGAATGAACTCCGTGAGGCCCTGGACCAAGCCGAGTAACGCGGCAAACCACAGCGCCATACCGACACGCTAACATCCCCCGCATCGTGAGGTGGACTCTATGGCTCGCCGTGGCAGCTTGTTCCAGCGGGACCCGCGCGTCCACGCACGCAGCGGACCACGGTCGTGCTCCGGACGCAGGGGTCACGACCGCCGTTTCACCGACGGAGCGCGAGTGCGACGAGCTGATCGCCCACGCGATCACGCTCGGGATGGATGAACAGCGTGCCAAGCAGCCTCCCGGTCAGGTCCCTACCGAGACCGAACAGGAACGCGTGCGCCTCCGGCTACGTCCGCTCGCCGATGAGTGCCGGTCCCTGTCGCGTGAGGCGTACCGGTGTGCCCGGTCCGCAAGCACCCTCACGGAGCTCGTCGCGTGTCATTCCACGCCGAGCAACTCGACCTCGAACAGCAGCGTCGCGCCGGGGGGGATCACGCCGCCCGCACCGCGCTCGCCATAGCCGAGCGCCGGCGGGATCAGCAGCGTCCGCTTGCCGCCGACCTTCATGGCTGCGACGCCTTCGTCCCAGCCCTTGATCACGCGTCCGACCCCGAGCGGAAACTCGAACGGCTGGCCGCGATCGACCGAGCTGTCGAACTTGGCGCCCTTTGCGCCGTTCTCCCACAGCCAGCCTGTGTAGTGCATCACGCACTTCTGCCCCTTCGCCGGGCTCTTGCCCGTCCCAACGACCGTGTCGTCGAACTTCAGGCCACTTGGTGTGTCGATCATGGGGGCATCCTAAAATACTTTCGCGCGGTCGGGCGTGTGCGCGGCGTGAGACCTCGCTTCGCGGGTCAAACACAGGCGCCCCTGGGGGGTGAACAGGCGCTTTCGGCCGACACGCCGACACGGTACGATTTCGAGCGCGTTGCGCCGGGGAACGGCTGGCGACGCCTTGGGGAGACCTCGATGTCAAAGCGTCTGCTTGGACTACTGCTGCTGGTGCTGTCGCTCGGGTGGACGCACGTCGCTCACGCCGCGCTCACGAGCTCGTCCGATCCGGTGACGCCCGGGGGTTCCGGCGGCGTGACCGTGATGCTGTCGGCGAGCGCGAGCGCGACGATCGCGACGGATGACCCGCTCGGCGAGACGCTCGACCACTTCGGCTTCGTCGGCGCGAGCTGCCCGCAGTTCGCCGTGGACGCGGGACCGCTGCCGGCGACCGTGACGCTCGTCACCGCGCTCCCGGTCTCCGTGACCTTCACCCCGACGAGCCGCGGCAACGTCGGCTGCACGGTCGAGATGCGCTCCGCCGGCAACGCGTTGCTCGGCTCGTTCCAGGTCGCCGGCAAGGGCGTCGCTCAGGCGATCACTACCACCCCCACGGTGATGTCTGGCTTTGGCTCCGTCCGGGTCTCCAATGCCACGGTCACGACGGTCGCGCGGACGATCGCGATCAACAACGCCGGCGACGCCGGTCATGACCTGGTCGTCAGCGCGCTCGCGATCAGCGGCGCCCATGCCGCCGATTACGAGATCACCACCGCACCCTCGCTGCCCGCGACGATCGCACCGGGCGCGCACGTCGACGTGATCGTGACGTTCGATCCAAGCTCGCCCGGCACCCGCACGGCATCGCTCGACATCACCAGCGATGACCCGGTGACGGCGGCGAGCAGCGTCGCGCTCACCGGCATCGGCACCACGGCCAAGATCACCGTCACCGACCTCGCGTTCGGGGTCGTCCAGGACGGCACGACACTGTCGAACAACATCGTCGTCAGCAACGCGGGCGCTGCCCCCCAAGGCGCGCTGCGCGTCACCAGCGCGGCGATCGCGCCCGCGGCGATGAGCTGGTTCTCGTTCGAGGCCAATAACGGTGCGTGCCTCGGCGCGACCAGCTGCGGGTTCGGCGGCGGCTTCAACGCGCCACCGAGCACGGACGTCGGCGTGCGATGCCGTCCGCCTGTGGGCGCGACCGGGGTCCAGGTCGCGACCGTGACGTTCGTCAGTGACAGCGACGCTGGCGGGGTCACGGTCGCGAACCTGACCTGCACCGCCGGCGCTCCGAACATCATGCTCGACACCACCTCCCTCGCGTTCGGTGACCAGCGGGTCCCGACCTCGAGCGCGGCGCAGACCGTCACGATCTCGAACACCGGCAACGCGCCGCTGACCTACTCGATCGCGAAGACCGGCGCGGCCGGTCTCGTGGCGCTCTACACCATCACGGCCGCCAATGGCTGCACCACGGGGTGCACGCTCGCCGCCGGTGCGATGACCACGTTCACCGTCCTGTTCACGCCGAGCGCACCCGGTGCGGCGAACATCGCGATCAACATCACCAGCGATGACCCCGGGACCCCGACGACCGCGATCGCGGTGACCGGCGCCGGCGTCGCCCCGCAGCTGGTGGCACCTGGGGCGCTCGGCTACGGCACCATCGACGTCGGCGCCGTGAGCCCGACCCAGACGCTCGTCGTCTCGAACACCGGTGGGGCAGATCTGACGATCTCGAACGCGTCGATCTCCTCGGGTAGCAGCGACTACACGGCGCTCAACGGCACGATCGGCGCGCAGTCGACCACGATCGCGCCGGGAGCCTCGGTGAGCTGGGACCTCGCCTGCGATCCGCAGGCGCAGGGCAGCCGGCCTGGAACCTTCCGCATCCTGAGCAACTCGTTCACCGCCGCCACGACGAACATCTCGTTGACGTGCACCGGCCAGCAGGGCGTCCTGGCGACGGTTCCGGCGACCTCCGCGGCCACGCCGCTCGACTTCGGCGCGGTGACGCAGGGCACCAGCGTGCGGCTGACCTACGCGCTGAAAAACACCGGCAACGTCACGGTCAGCGGCATCACCGGCGTACTCGACACGGCCACCGCGGGCTACAGCCTCGATCCCTCGACCCCGATCCCGACGACCCTGACCGCGGGCCAGAGCGTCACCCTCGGGATCTTGTTCGCCCCGACCGTCACCGCCGACGGCGGCCCCGCGACCGTGACGTTCTCCGGGAGCTGGGGCGCGAGCCCGACGGCGACCCTGGTCGTGCTCCATGTGAGCGGCGATGGGCTGACCGCCGGCTTCGACGTCTCGCCGGCCGCGATCAACTTCGGGGACCTGCGGTTCGATGCCACGGCGAACCGCACGTTCTGCATCGCCAACACGAGCCAGTCGACGGTCCAGATCCTCGGCTCGCTCAGCTTCGCGCTCCATGGCAGCACGATCACCGGCGAATTCAGCATCGTCGGCTCGCCGAAGCTCCAGGCCACGTGCGGCGTCGGCGGTGCCAACGTGACGTTGCCACGGACGCTCGACCCCGGTCAGGTGCTCGAGATCACGGTGCGCGCGGCCCCGGCGAATCGCGTCGGCGTGCTGGACGCGGCGCTGACGGTCACGAGCAACCTGGCGGCCCCGGACACCACCCGAACGGTGGCGCTGCTCGCGAACTCGACCTCCGCGGTGCTGCAGACCTCGGTGGCCGGCGTCCCGACGACGACGCTCGACTTCGGCGCGGTCGATCTCGACGCCGGCCCCGACACGCGCACGCTCACGATCACCAACACGGGAACGGCGCCGCTCGACCTCAGCTCGTTCTCGCGCACGGTCGGGCCGTCGTTCACCCTGAGCCTCCCCGCGAACCAGCAGGTCCCGCCCGGTGGCCACCTCGACATCGCCGTCACGTACAAGCCAACGGTCGAGCGCGCGGCGGGCCAGCAGGAGCAGATCATCCTCACCCACAACGTCGCCGGCGTGCTCGGCGGCCCGGCGCAGCAGATGATCCTGATCCGCGGCCGCGGGGTCGATCGGCACCTCGCGCTCGGCCCGGCACCGGTGTTCCCGGCGACGTTCCGCGACCCTGGTGACGCGGCGCCGGTTCGCCCGATCGCGGTCACCAACACCGGCGAGGCGACCCTGCATGTCTCGGCGGTGATGGTCACCAACGACGAGGTCTGGGAGCTGCTCGATCCGGGCCCGGTCGACATCGCGTTCAACGCGACGCACGAGTTCAGGGTGCGGTTCTCGCCGAAGGTCGCCGGCAAGGCGCCGGTCGGCGTGTTGACGATCCAGAACAACGACAACACGACCGCGTCGTCGACGATGGCGATCGTCCAGCTCGAGGGCGACGGGCTCGATCGCCTGGTCTCGATGGGCGATCCGGTGATCGACCTGGGCTACACGAGCGTGGGCGTCCCGGTGACGATGGACAAGGTCCTCTCGATCACGAGCCTCGATCCGGCGAACGGGTTCCAGATCCGCTCGATCCAGCTCGACGACGGGAACGCGTTCGCGATCGAGAACGCGCCCACGGATGTCATCCTCGCACCATCGAGCTCGCTCCACTACGCGATCACGTTCACGCCGGACGCCGAAGGCGACTACGAGACGAAGGCGCACCTGTTCCTCGACATGGATCCGCACGCGCAAGCGGAGGTCACGCTCAAGGGACACGCGCTGTTCGTCGACGCCCATGGGGGCGGCGGTTGCGCGAGCGGGCGCGAGCTCGGAGGGGGCGCGCTCGTCGTGCTCGCCGCCCTCGCCCTCGCGCTGCGCCGCCGCCGCACGTCCACGGCGATCTTGGTGATCGCGGCCGCGCTCGCGCTCGCGCCTGCCGCCGCGCGTGCCGAGGCTGGGCGCAACCTCGATCTGGCGCTGTTCAATCCGACGCCATCGACCGTGGGCGAGAACTTCCAGCTCCAGGACGCGAACATGGGCGAGAAGGGGAGCTGGGTCGTCAGCGCGCTGGTGTCGTACGCGACCAACCCGCTCGTGCTCGGGCTCACCGCCGGCGACCATCTCGCGATCACCCGCCGCACGATGATCGGGCTCGGCGGCGCCTACGTCTTCCTCGATCGGTTCGAGCTGGGCGCGCGGATCCCGCTCTACAACCAGGAAGGCGACATCGCGATGGACGGCATCTCGCCACCGACGGGGACCGCGCGGGGCGATCTCGTGATCCATGGCAAGGCGCGGCTATGGAACGGCCCGATCGGCGCGAGCCAGCTGGTGTTCGGTGCCAGCCTCCACATGACCCTCCCGACGGCGACCGCCGCGGCGTTCGCGGGCGTCGAGAAGCCGACGTCGCGCCTGCTCGGGCTGGCCACGTGGACGCCCGACGCGATGGCGCACCGCCTGGCGATCACGGCCAACGCCGGGTTCGTGCTGAGATCCCCATCGAAGTTCGCCAACATCGAGCAGGGCAGCGGTGTGGCATGGGGCGTGGGCGCCTCCTTCCGCATGAGCGACGCGCTGTGGGCGACCGCCGAGATGTTCGGCGACATGATCCCCGGCGGCCGGCGCGCTCGTCCGGCCACCGGACAGACGATGGGGGCCGCGTCGACGTTGACCAGCATCGAGTACCTCGCCGGCATCACGTTCCACATGGATCGGCGGATCTCGCTCGGCTTCGCGGCCGGGCGCGGCCTCAACTCGGGACTCGGCACACCGGACCTGCGCGGCGTGTTCTCGCTCTCGTACGCGCCGGGGGGCGAGCTGATCCCGCTCCACGGCTCGCCCGTGCCCGCGCTCGACCGCGACTCCGACGGGGACGGCATCCGCGACCGCGCCGACAAGTGCCCCCACGAGGCCGAAGATCACGACCTCTACGAGGATGATGATGGCTGTCCGGACCTCGACAACGACATGGACGGGATCCCGGACGCCGACGACCGATGTCCGGTCGAACCAGAGGACAAGGACGGGTTCCAGGACGATGACGGCTGTCCGGACCGGGACAACGACGGCGATGGCATCCCCGACGTCCTGGACAAGTGCCCGATGGAGCCAGAGGACAAGGACGGCTTTCAGGACGCCGACGGGTGTCCCGAGCCCGACAACGACAACGACGGCATCCTCGACTCCGCCGACCGGTGCCCGAACGAGCCGGAGACGATCAATGGCAATCAGGATGATGACGGCTGCCCCGATCGGGGGGATTCGGTGGTCGTGCTCACGCCGTCCGGCCTCGAGATGCTCGAGACGATCAAGTTCACGGGCAGCAAGCTGTCGCGACAGAGCTTCAACGTGCTCGGTCAGATCGGCGCGACGCTCCGCGCTCGCACCGAGATCCTCCGCCTCAAGATCATCTCGCACGTCCAGCCGAGCGATGCGCCCGACAAGGATCAGGAGCTGTCCGACAAGCGCGCCGAAGCGGTGCGTGACTGGCTCGTGCAGTGGGGCATCCCGCCGGGGCGGATCGTGGCGAAGGGGTTCGGCAGCACCAAGCCGCTCGTTCCGAGGGACCAGCGCGGATCGGCGGTCCTCAACGACCGCATCGAGCTGGTCATCCTGGAACGGAAGTAGCGCGCGCGAGCGCCACGCCGATCACGCTGGCGGCGCCCGCCAGGCGCAGGGCACGCGCGGCGGCCGCGAGCGTGGCGCCGGTCGTCACGACGTCATCGACGAGCACGACGGCGCGACCTGCGACCGCGCGCGGATCGCGGACCGCGAACGCACCACGCAGGTTGTCGCGGCGAGCGGCGGCCGCCAGCGTGCTCTGCGGCGGTGCCGCGCGAACCCGGCGCAGCAACGGCCGCGGCGCCGCGATCCCGGCCGCGGCGCAGGCGTGCACCGCGAGCAGCCACGCGTGGTCGTAGCCGCGGACGAGCCGGCGGCGCCAGTGGAGCGGGACCGGCACGATCACGCCGCCATGGGTCTCGACGACCGCCGCGAGCAGCGGCGACCACAACGGCGCCAGGTCCCGGGCGATGTGCGTGCGCTGCGCGAACTTGAGCCGCCGGATCGCGGCGGCGAGCTGTCCTCCGAACCGCCAGGGCGCGAGGATCTGCTCGAGCGGGAGCGGATCGACGAGGCAGCGCCGGCACACGACCGCGTGCGTCCCGGTCGGCTCGGCGCAACGCTCGCAGGCCGGCCCGAGCTCGACGAGCGAGGCCGCGCAGGGCTCGCACAGCGAGGCCGCCGGGGTGCCACAGGCGGCGCACTGAGGAGCGAACATCCAGTCGAGCAGCATGGACGAGTGTTTCGGACGGGCCGCGTGGAAGTTGCGTGGTAATTTGCGCCGAAGCCGTCCGTGATCGACCGCAGCTACGTCTACGAGCCCGCGTTCATCGACGACGCGGCGCACGCCGGGGCCCTCACCTGGCTCGCGACGCTGCGGCCGCTGTGGGAGATGCGCTACTCGACCCGGCGCGCCCCGCCGTCCGGCAAGCTGCAACGTCCGCTGCTGCGGCCGGTCTACTGGCTCGGCAACTGGCAGTTCGCGTGCCTGGGCTACTACGAGCCGCCGAAGCGCACGCACAACGTCGCGGCCGCCGCCGAGCCGTTCCCGCCGGTGCTCGCGCGCATGGTCGCGACGATCGAGCGCCGCATTCGCGCCGGGTTTCCGCCGTCGATCGTGCCCCGCCGCTGGCACCTCAACACCTGCCTGGTGAACTTCTACGGCGACCGGGATGAAGGCGGCAAGACGATCGATGCGGCGCGCGTCGGCGAGCATCGCGACTTCGAGCCCGGGCCGGTCGCGTCGCTGTCGCTCGGCGAGCGCGCCCGGTTCCAGTTCGTCCGCCGCGGCGTGCGCGACGCCCCGCCGGTGCGGACCCAGTGGCTCGAGGATCGCTCGTTGCAGATCTTCGGGGGGCCACGATGGAAGGACGATCTGCTGCACCGGGTGCAGCGCGTCGATGACAAGCTCGACCTCGATCTGCCACCGAAGATCGAGGGGTTCCGGACGCGCCGCGTGAACCTCACGTTCCGCTACGTGCCCGACGAGCACGTGGTGCCGTTCGCCCAGCTCCCGCCGCTCGCGCGCGAGGACGTGCGCGGCTACGTCACGACGCTCGCCGCGAGCTCACCGTTCTGGGCCCGCGAGCTGGATCGCGAACCAAGGTCGCCCCGACTCGAAGCTGCCACCGATCGGCAAGCGGATCTCGACGTTCCTCCCCCGCGAGCTCGAGCTCGTGACGACCGCCGCCGCCTTCAAGGACGATCACGTCGATGACCGGCGCCACCTGAGGCTCCTGGTCGCCGCGATCAACGACGCCGTCCGTCGACGTCGACCTGCGCCAAAGCCGAGCTCGCGAAGGCTCGATCCCGGCAAGTGATCCCGATGCTACCTTCGACGAATGCGGCCCGCCCCGATCGCCTGGATGACGTACGCCGAGTACCTCACCTTCGAGGCCAGCTCGGAGACCAAACACGAGTACCTCCATGGCGAAGTGTTCGCCATGGCCGACGGGACGATCACCCACGGTGCGCTGGCGGGCGCGGTGCTCACCGCGCTGTCCAACGCGCTCCGCGATCGGGCGTGCCGAGTGCTGTCGTCCGATGTTCGCGTGCGCTCGAAGGCCACCGGGTTGTCGACCTATCCGGACGTGACCGTCGTGTGCCAGAAGATCGAAGTCGACGATGAAGACGCACACGGCGTGCTCAACCCGACGCTCATCGTCGAGGTCTTGTCGGATTCGACCGAGGCCTACGATCGCGGCGCCAAGGCGGCGCATTACCGGCGAATTGCTTCGCTGCGCGAGTATGTCCTGGTCGCGCAAGGCGATCCATTGATCGAGGTCTACCGCCGCAACGAACGCGGCAACTGGGAGCTGTTCGCCGAGGCGCGCCGCGGCGAGCGTGCGGAGCTCACCTCGTGCGGCCCTCCGATCGTGCTGGATGTCGACGCGATCTATCGCGATCCACTCGCGGGATAGCGCTCGCCCGCCCTCGCGAGTCCGCCTGATCTCGTATGATCACGGGATGGTCACCGCCGCGCCCCCGCGATCACCTCGTCGCTGGTCGCGCGCGGTCGCACGGGTCGCGGAGGTCGGGACGATCCTGGTCGCGACCGGCGCGCTCGCCCTGTGGTGCTCGATCCCGAAGACGGGGCGGCTCGCCGACGAGAACCCCGTCTCGACGGCGTTCATCGACCTGCGCCGGGACCAAGCCGCCGCGGACGGCCATCCGTTCAAGCTCGAGTGGCAGTGGCGCCCGCTCGGCAAGATCTCCCGCTATCTCCGCGCTTCGCTGATCTACGCAGAGGACTACAACTTCTATCGCCACGACGGCGTCGACTGGGATGCCGTCGAGCAAGCGCTCGACTCCAACCTCGACAAGGGCGCGGTCGCGGTCGGCGGGAGCACGATCACGCAGCAGCTCGCGAAGAACTTGTACCTGTCGCCCTCGCGCAGCTTGGTCCGCAAGCTGCGCGAGATGTTGATCGCGTTCTCGCTCGAGGACCACCTGACCAAGACCCGGATCCTCGAGCTCTACGTCAACGTCGTGGAGTGGGGGGACGGCGTGTTCGGAGCCGAGGCCGCGTCACGCCACTGGTTCGGTCACTCGGCGCAGACGTTGTCACCGGCCGAGGCCGTCCGCCTGGCGATCGCGCTGCCCAATCCGATCAAGCGCGCGCCCAACGTCCGGAGCCCCGAGCTGACGAAGAAGTCCGTCCGCTTGATCCGACTGCTCCGGATGCAGGGGCTGATCGACTCCACGCAGGAACGAACCGCGCTCGATGCCGTCGGTGCCCCCGAGGAAGCCGTGCTGCCAGCACCCGGACGCCCGGGTTCCGGTCAAGCGGCCGGATCCGCCGCGGCCGGATCCGCCGCGGCCAATCCTGGACGGCCGGATCCAGCGCAGCCAGGACAGCCCGATCCAGGGCGACCCGATCCAGGGCAGCACGACCCAGGACCGGTGGAGCCAACACGGCCGGATCCCGAGGCGGCGCCCGACGACCCGATCCAGCAGCCGGAGTGATCGGGCGACGCCGACGCCCCGCGGCCGCTCATCAGCGACGACCGGCAACCGCGCGACCAGCCGCGCATCACCACCCATCTCATCCGGCGAGCCGGTCGAGCGCCGACGCACAGGGCCGCGCGGGCCTTGCTCGACGGCCGGACGGGCATCGATCAAGGACCGTAGTCTTGCACGATCGTCACGCTCGATCCGGCCTGGTAGATGCCGCATCCGAGCGCCGCGTAGTCGCCCATCATGTTGTTGTAGTGACCGTGCGCGTCGCCGCTACCCGGGCCCTCCGCCTCGAACGCGGCGATGCACGCGGCGACGAGCGTCACCATGTCTCCCCCGCCCTGCTGCTCGAGGTTCCACCTCGGGCACTCGTTCTCGGCGAACGCGATGCCGCCGCCGCTCGTGGTGGTGAAGTGCTGGTGCGGAGTGGCATTCCAGTCGATCATCGCGCCCGTGTCGGCGTAGCTCTCGAGCGGTGGTGATGCGGCCAGCGCCGGCTTGCCGTGCATCGCGCGATAGCGGTTGGTCTCCTGGACGCAGAACGGACGCGCCGTGCTGCCGACCAGGGCATCGCCACCGCCACCATCGTCACTGGAACAGGCCACGAGCAGGAGGACCGCGAGGAGCCCTGGGCGCATCAGGCCATTGTACAGGCAGCTAGCCGAACACGCGGCGGATCCGTCCGATCGCCTCTTCGATGTTCGCACGTGAGTTGAAGGCCGACAGACGGAAGTAGCCTTCGCCGCCCGGTCCAAAGCCAGACCCGGGGGTGCCGACGATCTGCGCCTCGGACAGCAACCGATCGAAGAACTCCCACGAGGTCGCGCCACCTTGCGTCCGCAGCCAGAGATAGGGCGCGTGCACGCCGCCGAACATCGTGAACCCCGCGGTGGACAGGCCCTCGCGCAGGAGCCGGGCGTTCTCCATGTAGAAGGCGATCTGCGCGCGGGTCTGGGCCAGCCCGGCAGGCGAGTACGCCGCGGCGGCGCCGCGCTGCACGACATACGAGGCGCCGTTGAACTTGGTCGTGTGACGCCGTCCCCACAAGGCGTTCAGCGACACGCGCTTGCCGTCGCCGCCGACCCCCATGACGGTCTTGGGAACGACCATGAACGCGCAGCGCACGCCGGTGAATCCGGCGCGCTTCGAGAAGCTGCGCAGCTCGAGGGCACAGTCGCGCGCGCCCGGGATCTCGTAGATCGAGCGCGGCAGGGACGGATCCGAGATGTACGATTCGTAGGCCGCGTCGAACAGGAGGATCGCGTCGTTGGCCTTCGCCCACGCGACCCAGCGCTCGAGCTGAGCGCGCGTCGCGACGGTCCCCGTCGGGTTGTTCGGCGAGCACAGGTAGACCACGTCGACGCCCTCCGCCGGCGGATCGGGCTGGAAGCCGTTGGCCTCGGTGCCGAGGAGATACGTCAGCCCGGGATACCGGCCATCCGGTCCGGCGGCCGGGGTGCGGCCCGCCATCACGTTCGAATCGACGTAGACCGGGTACACCGGATCCGTGACGGCGACGCGCGCGGCGAGCGCGAAGATCTCCTGCACGTTGCCGCTGTCGCACTTGCTGCCATCGCTGACGAAGATCTCGTCGGCCGCGATCTCGACGCCGCGCGACGCATAGTCGTGCGTCCGGATCGCCTCGACGAGGAAGTCGTAGCCCTGTTCGGGTCCGTAGCCGTGGAAGCTCTCGCGCTTGCCCATCTCGTCGACCGCGGCGTGCATCGCGTCGACGATCGCCGGCACGAGCGGCTCGGTGACATCGCCGATGCCGAGCCGGATCACCTTCGCGTCGGGGTGCGCGGCTTGATACGCCCGCACGCGGCGGCCGATCTCGGGAAACAGATAGCTCGCTGGGAGCTTGGCGTAGTGTTCGTTGATGCGCGCCATGGCGCGGGAAGGTAGCCGAAAGGGTTGCCCGGCGCGAGGGACGAGCCACGAGGCAACCTCGGGACCATTCGCACGAACCAACGGGCATGTGGTTCTCCGCGATCTCGATCGTCCTCCTCGGTTGCGCCCACGACGTACGGGTCCGTTATCCGTCCGCGCCCGAGGACCCCACCGGCACCGTGGTGCTGCTGCTGTCGCAAGCCGCGAGCGAGGTCTCGGTCGCGATCAACGGCCTGCTCGTGGTCGAGAACGAGCACACCGGCCGGGTCGTGATCACGAACGCGCCGGTCGGCACCGAGGAGATCGTGCTCACCGCGAATGGCTCCGACAAGGCGATGCACGTGTGGGTCGGCACGGATCACGCGACGACGATCCCGCTCGGGGTCCCCGACGGGTCGGTCGGGCTGCTCAAGACGATCCTCGGCACCCTGATCTCGATCGCGGCGTACAGCGTGCTGCATTGAGCCGCGCGCCACACGGACCGCCCGGCCGGTCCGATCGAAGATCGGCTGGGCATGCCCGACGCGCGCCCCGCGACATGTCGGCGCGTCAGGCGTGAGGTAGAGTGCCGCCGGCATGTCCGTCGAACGTAACGATTTCATCCGCGACATCATCGACGAGGACCTCCGAACCGGTCGCCACACCAGGGTCGCGACTCGGTTCCCGCCGGAGCCCAACGGCTATCTGCACATCGGCCACGCGAAGGCGATCTGTGTCGATTTCGGAGTCGCCCGGGATTACCGGGGCACGTGCAACCTCCGCTACGACGACACCAACCCGGTCAAGGAGGACGTCGAGTACGTCGAATCGATCGAGCGCGACGTGCGCTGGCTCGGGTTCGCGCCGGCCGCGGTGCTGTTCTCGGCGGACTATTTTCCGAGGATGTACGAGCTCGCCGAGCGCCTGGTTCGCGAAGGCAAGGCGTACGTCTGCGACCTGACGGACGACCAGATCAAGGAGCACCGCGGCACGCTGAGCGAACCCGGCAAGCCGAGCCCGTTCCGCGAGCGCTCCGTGGACGACAACCTCGACCTCCTCCGCCGCATGCAGGCCGGGGAGTTCCCCGACGGAGCGCGCGTGCTCCGCGCCAAGATCGACATGGCCTCGGCGAACATGAAGATGCGCGATCCGCTGCTCTACCGGATCCGCCACGCGCACCACCACCGCAGCGGCGACGCGTGGCGCATCTACCCGATGTACGACTACGCGCATCCGCTCGAGGACGCGATCGAAGGCATCACGCACTCGATCTGCACGCTCGAGTTCGAGAACAACCGCGAGCTCTACGACTGGGTGCTCGACAACACCGGTCCGTGGAGTCCGCGCCCGCATCAGTACGAGATGGCGCGGCTGGTCCTCGACTACACCGTGATGAGCAAGCGCAAGCTGCTCACCCTCGTCCAAGGCAAGCACGTCACCGGCTGGGACGATCCGCGGATGCCGACCATCGTCGGGATGCGGCGGCGCGGCTACAGCCCCGCGTCGATCCGCGCGTTCTGCGAGATGATCGGCGTGGCGAAGGCGAACTCGGCGGTCGACATCGGCAAGCTCGAGTACTGCGTGCGCGACGATCTCAACCACAACGCACCGCGCGCGCTCGGTGTGCTGCGCCCGATCGAGGTCGAGCTGGTCGGCTTGCCCGGAACCGAACCGCTCGAGGCCCCCGACTTCCCGCCCGACGTCGGCAAGCCCGGATCGCGCGCGATGCCGATCAGCTCGCGGATCCTCATCGATCGGGATGATTGGCGTGACGAGCCGCCGAAGGACTATCAGCGGCTGTCGCCCGGCCGCACGGTGCGCCTGCGCTATGGCTATTGCATCACCGCGGACGAGGTCACGCAGCGGGATCCGGCGGGCGAGGTGCTCCGGCTGCGCGCGACGCTGCATCCCGAGACCAAGGGAGGTAAGAACCCCAGCGACGGTCGCAAGGTGTCCGGCGTGATCCACTGGGTCGACGCGGCGACGAGCGTGCCCGCCGAGATCCGGCTGTACGAGCGGCTGTTCAAGGTGCCCAAGCCCGAGGAGGGCGGCGGCGATTTCCTCGAGCACCTCGATCCGGGTTCGCTCGAGATCGTGCGTGGCGCGCGGGTCGAGGCGAGCCTCGCGAACGCCGAGGTCGGATCGCGCTGGCAGCTCGAGCGCGTCGGCTACTTCGTCGTCGATCAGGACTCCGCGCCGGGCGCGCTCGTGATGAACCGGATCGTGAGCCTGCGCGATGCGCGCGTCGAGAAGGACACCAGGGTCCTCCCGGCCGAGCCGGTCGAGCGGCGGGAGAACGCAAAGGCCAAGACGCGCCCGAAGAGCAAGTCACCGGCCGAGTACCGTGCCGAAGCACGCGCGCGCGATCCGGAGCTCGCCGCGGCGTACGACAAGATCGCGGCGCTGCCCGAGGTCGGCGCGGAGAACGCGGATCTGCTCGCCGGTGATCTCGCGACCGCGCGCCTGTTCCTCGGCGTCTCCGGCGCCGTGAGATCCGCCACGGCGGCGAAGTGGATCATCAACGAGCTGCCGCGCGCGCTCGGCGACAAGGAGATCGGCAGCGTCGATCCCGCCCCTCTGCGAGAGCTGCTCGCCGCCGTCGATGGCGGCGCGATCGCATCGAGCGCCGCCAAGACCTTGCTCGGGGAGCTGGTCCGCACGGGCAAGTCGTTCAGCCAGCTTCGCACCGCGGCCGCCACCACGCCGGTCGCCGATCTCGGCGCGACGATCGAGGCGGTGATCGCCGCCAACCCCGGGAAGGCGGCGGAATACAAGGCTGGCAAGACCGGCCTCCTCGGGTTCTTCGTGGGTCAGGTGATGAAGGCGTCCCCGAACGCAGACGCGGCCACGGTGAACCAGGAGCTGCGGGTCCGGCTCCGCTGACCCGAGGGGCTCGGTCCGCCGTCGAGACCACCACCGCGGGCACGCGAGCTCGCCGCGTTCTGCCAGTAAGCGCGTGTCACACGTGTAGGGGCGAACGACGCGGAAGATCGGTTTGACACCTGCGGACGCTGCCAGGATGATCGATGGGTGATCGGCACGACCGTCGGCAGCTACCGGATCATCAGCAAGCTGAGCGCGGGGGGGATGGGCACGGTCTATCGCGCTCAGCACGAGCTGATCGGCAAGCTCGCGGCCGTCAAGGTGCTGCACCAGGAGCTGTGCACCAACGAGGAGATCGTCGATCGGTTCTTCAACGAAGCGAAGTCGACGACCGCGATCAAGCACCCCGGGATCGTCGAGATCTTCGATTTCGGCTACATGGATTCGGGGCACGCGTATCTCACGATGGAGTTCCTCGAGGGCCTGACCCTCGCGGAGCGCTGCGAGCACCGCGGCAAGATGACCGAGGGCGAGGCCGCGATGCTGCTGCGAAGCGTGTGCAGCGCCCTGGCAGCGGCCCACGCGAAGGGCATCGTTCATCGCGATCTGAAGCCCGACAACATCTTCATGGTGCCTGATCCCGACTCCGCGACCGGCGAACGCCCGAAGATCCTCGACTTCGGGATCGCGAAGCTGACCGACCTCGGCCTCGGCGGGAGCGTCAGCGCGACCAAGACCGGCGCGGTGATGGGAACCCCGACGTACATGTCGCCCGAGCAGTGCAAGGGCACCGGCGAGATCGATCATCGAGCCGACCTCTACTCGATCGGGTGCATCTTCTACGAGCTGGTCACCGGCCGGCCGCCGTTCACCGAGCTCGGCGCCGGCGAGCTGATCGGCGCGCACCTCTATGTCGAGCCCGCCGCCCCTTCGACGATCGAGCCCACGCTGTCGGCGGAGACCGAGTCGCTGATCATGGCGCTGCTGAACAAACAGCCCGCGAACCGGCCACAGACGGCCAGGGAGCTGTCACAGCGGCTCGCCGCGATCGCGCAACACCAGGGCTGGATCACGCAGGCGAGCCCCAACGGGGTCACCTCGCAGTCGCTCAACGAACTGCCCGTGGTCGCGCGCACCTCGGCGGCCAAGGCTCCGGAGTCCGCGGCCATCCCGGCGACCCGCGCGTCGGTTCCGGAGAATCCAACGACGTTGTCGGGCGCGGCGAGCCAGTCGTTCATCGATCTCCCGAACCCGAAGAAGTCCCGCAAGGGCAAGGGCGGGGTGATCGCGATCGCCGCGGCGGTGATGGTGGTCGGCGTCGTCGCGATCGTGAAGCTCGGCGGCGGTGACGGCCCCCCCGCGGAGGTCACGCCGGCCCGCGCAGAGGCCCCCCGGGCTCCCGATCCCGTGACCAAGGTCGAGCCGGCGCCGGCGGCCCATGTGGATTCGTTGCCCGAGCCGGCGATCCCGCAGGCCGCCACGGAGCCCGCGCCGGCGGTGATCCCTCCGCCGACCCCGCCGGTGGCCGCGATCAGCAAGAAGTCCGCGACGGCGCCGCGGACGCAGGTGAAGGCCGTCGCACCGACGAAACCCCCGCTCAAGCCGAAGACCAAGCCGCCCGAGACCAAGCCGTCCGAGACCAAGCCGCCCGAGAAGAA
>WBZN01001068.1_pt1 | contig 17361 bp, 16 predicted proteins | sample 5204281 | NCBI WGS metagenome assembly WBZN01 (sample SAMN12344347, study PRJNA552823) | activated sludge metagenome | biome: Activated sludge suspended growth; feature: Nitrification reactor; material: Wastewater; isolation source: activated sludge from nitrification reactor of wastewater...
CGGCCGTATGCGCCAGCAGCACCAGGCCGAGCACCACCCCCAGCGCCCGCCGCACGGCGGTCAGCCGGCCGCGGCGACGGCCGCGGTCTCAGTAACTCCCGCGCAGGTCATACTCGCTCGGGAACGCGTCCATGAACACGCGGTCGATCTCGAGGTTGACCTCGCGCAGCAGCCGCGCCTTCTGCGGGTACGGCAGGAACGCGCTCTTGAAGCCGTTCAGGATGATGCGCTTGATCTCGTAGGGCGAGAACTTGAACGCCTTCGCCGCCAGCGCGATCTCCTCGCTCACCGTGGTCGCCGACATGAGCCGGTTGTCGGTGTTGAGCGTGACGCGCAGGCCCTGGCGGAAGTAATCGCCGCACGGGTGCTCCTGCATGGTGCGCACGGCGCGCGTCTGGATGTTCGACGACAGGCACATCTCGAGCGGCACGCGATGGTCGCGCACGTAGCGCAGGAGATCGGGATCCTCCTTGAGCCGCGTGCCGTGCCCGATGCGGTGCGCGCCGCAGTAGTGCAGCGCCTGCGCGATGCTCTGGGCGCCGAACGCCTCGCCACCGTGCACCGTGCTGTTGATGTTGTGCTTCAAGATGAGCTGGAACGCGTCGCGGTGCGCCTTGGCCGGGTAGTCGCGCTCCTGGCCGGCGAGGTCGAACGCCAGCACGCCGCGGCCCTTGTAGGCCACCGCCAGTTCGGCGAGCGCCATGGACACCTTGGGCGCCATGCTGCGGATGCCGCAGATGATCACCCCGGTGCTGATGTCGTGCTTGGCACCCGCATCGCGCAGGCCGGCGATGACCGGATCGACGATGTCCTCGAAGGGCAGGCGCTTCTTGCGGTGCAGGATCGGCGAATAGCGCACCTCGAGGTGGCGCACGTTCTCGTGCGCGCAGTCCTCGACCAGTTCGTACGCGGTGCGGTAGAGCGCTTCCTTCTGCTGCATGACCTCGAGCGTGATGTCGAAGATCTTGAGGTAGTCGCCCAAGTTGCGCGTGCGCTTGCCGGCCTGCAGCAGCCGGGTGAGCTTGGCGAGGTTCGTGGTGGGCAGCTTGACGCCCTGTTCCTGGGCCAGCTCGAGCACGGTGCGCGGACGCAGGGAGCCGTCCAGATGGCAATGCAGTTCAGCCTTCGGCAGTCTCCGGATCGTGTCGAGCGTCAGCTTCACCGCGGTCCCTCCAGGGCCATGATCTTCTGCACGCGGCGCTGGTGGCGGCCGCCCGCGAAATCGGTGGTCAGGAACAAGCGCACCATGCGCGTGGCGGCGCCACGGTTCACGATGCGGGCGCCGAGCGCCATGACGTTGGCGTCATTGTGCTCGCGCGCGTTGAGTGTGGTGGTGTCGTCGTGGCACAGCGCGCAACGCACGCCCGCGACCTTGTTGGCCGCCATGGTCGAGCCGATGCCCGCGGCGTCGATGATGATGCCGCGTGCCGCGCGGCCGCTCGCGACCTCGCGCGCCACGGCCGCCGCGAAGTCCGGGTAGTCCACCGCGTCGCTCGCCGAATGTGTGCCGCAGTCGTGCACCTGCCAGCCCAGATCGTCGGCGATGGCGCGGCGCAGGATCTCCTTGAGCGCGAAGCCGCCATGGTCGCAGCCGATGGCCACGCGCTTGGGCGACACGGGCACGGCGGCCGCGGCGGGCTTGGCCGCCGGCGCGCTCGGGGCCCCGCTCGCGGGGCCGAGCGCACGCTCGACCGCCTCGCGTACCAGCTTGCGCACCTGGTTCTCGTCGGGAGTCCGCATGGGGGTCGCAGTCTAGCGCGCCGGCCGCGTGCGAGCGAACCGCCGGCGCCGGCGGCCGGACCGCGGCCGTCCGCGCCGGGCCACGGAATGGCCACCGGTGACGCCGCCGGGACAAGTGGGGGCCGGCTTGCGCTACAATCGACGGCCATTCCCCGTGACCTCCTCGAGCCCGGAGTGCCCGTGTACCGCCCGATCCGCGCCCTCGCCGCCCTGACCCTGCTGGCCCTCACCGCGCTGCCCGCCCGCGCGCTCACCATGGCCGACAGCACCGAAGCCGAGCACTGGCGGCTCGACAACGGGCTCGAGGTGCGCACGCGCCACGTTCCCGGCACCACGGGGATCGCGATCACGCTGGCGTTCCGCGCGGGCTCGGGCTACGAGCCCGCGGGCAGCGAGGGCCTGGCCGAACTGCTGGCGGACCTCGAGTTCACGACCGCCGCGGGCGACGTGCCCGAGCGCACGCGCGAGGAGATGTCGAGCCTGCGGCCGCTGGGCTGGGAGTCGCGGACCACGCGCTCGCTCGTGCGCTTCACCGAGATCGTGACGCCGGCCCAGCTGCCGGGCGCGCTGCAGCAGTTCGCCACCCGCATGAGCGATCCGCGCGTCACCGACGCGAGCCTCAAGGCCGCGATCGCCCGCGTGCGCCGCGACGCCGGTGCGCGCTACTTCGGCCAACCCGCCGACGTGCTGTACTGGCGCGCCGACGCCATCGCGCGCGGCGCCGACGACCCCGCGCTGCTGCGCCTCGCGTCGCTGCCCGGACTCGCACGGCTCAACGCCAAGGACGCGACCGCGCGCCTGCACGCCTGGTACCAGCCCGGCAACGCGTCGCTGGCGCTGGCGGGCAACCTGGCCGGCGTCGACGTGCGCGCGCTCGTGCAGGCGCTGTTCGGCAAGCTGGCCACCGCCCCGGCGCTGCCCGACACGGTGAGCTCGCGACTGTCCGGCCAGCGCCGCGCCACCCCCTGGAAGGCGCTCGACCAGGCCGCCGGCGTGGTGGCCGCCGCCGCCCCGGCACTCACCGACAGCCTGCACCCGGGATTCTTCCTGGGCATGCTCGTGACGGGTGCGGCGCTCAACACCAACTGGGGACCGCCCACGGGCGCTCTCGCCGCGCGCTTCCAGTACGCCCTGCTCGACGACCCGGAGCTCGTGCGCTTCTACCCCCCGGTCCCGCCGGCCACGACGGACCCCGAGATCGTGGCGGGCGCACTGTACGAGCAGCTCATGGTGATCGGCGGGCAGATCGTGTCGACCACGATCCTGGGCCGTGTGCGCCGCAGCGTGCGCTGGCTGGTGGGCGGCGAGCTGCCCGACGAGCTGGTGGCCCGCGTGCGCCGCGATCCCAGCGGGCTCGGCACGCTGGCGAGCAGCACCGCGACCCGCGCGCTGTGGCACGGCGACGCGTTCTGGGCCGATTACCTCGAGCGGTTCGACCGGCTCAACCTGGGCCACAGCAACTTCTACGAATGGCTCGCGGATCCCGGGCACCAGACCGTGGTCCTCCTGCAGCCCGGCAAGTAGGACGCGCCGCCGGCCCCGCCGGCGCACGCTGTTGTGCGCATGGGGCGTGCTCGGGTAGCCTCGCGCCGCATGTCACGACGCATCCTCATCGGGCTCGCCGGCGGCTCCGGCTCCGGCAAGACCCTGGTCGCGCGCACGATCGTGCGCGAACTGGGGTCCAAACGCGTCGTCATCATCGACCAGGACAGCTATTACAAGGACCTGGAGAACGTGCCGTTCCGCGACCGTGAGGCGCGGAACTTCGATCATCCCGACGCGTTCGACGGCGACCTGCTGCGCCAGCACCTGAGCGAACTGCTCGAGGGCCATGCCATCGAGCAGCCGGTGTACGACTACAACGAGCACCGGCGCACGAAGGACACGCGGCGCATCAGCGACCACTTGGTGGTCGTGCTCGAGGGCATCCTCATCTTCCATGACCCCGAGTTGCGGGCGCTCATGGACATCAAGTTGTTCGTGGACGCCGACTCCGACGTGCGGCTCATGCGCCGGTTGCGCCGCGACCTCATCGAGCGCGGCCGCTCGGTGGACTCGATCCTGCGCCAGTACGAAGAGAGCGTGCGCCCCATGCACATGCAGTTCGTGGAGCCCACGAAGCGCTTCGCCGACGTGATCATCCCGGGCGGCGGCCACAACAAGGTGGCCATCGACCTGGTGAAGACCAAGATCCGCGAGCTGCTGCGCGAACGCGGCGTCGACGCGAGTGCGCCGGTCGCCGGCTGATCCCACGCTGGTCGCGTGCCAGCCGCGATCGCGCCCGTGACCAAGCCCGCCGCTCGTCCCGCCCCGCGGCGCCCGTGGCCGACCCGCTGGTCGTGGCTCGCACTGTCGTGCGCCGTCACGGTGGTGCTGGCGGCCGTGTTCGCGCCGGTCCTTGGCTCGCGCGCGCTCTCGCTCGACGACGATGACTACATCACGAACAATGAACTGGTGACGCGGCCGAGCCCGGCGCACGCGCTGCAGTTCTTCCGCGAACCGCTTCGTCCCACGACCGTCGGCGGCTACTGGATGCCGCTCAGCATGACGTCGCTGATGCTCGATGTGGCGCAGGGCGGCAGCCCCACGAACCTCGGGCCGTTCCACCGCACGAGCCTCGCCCTGCACGTGGTCTCGACGCTCGCGCTGTTCGGGCTCCTCCTGCTCCTGTTCGAGGCCCCGGTACCCGCACTGATCGGCGCACTCGCGTTCGGACTCCATCCGCTCACCGTGGAACCGGTCGCCTGGGTTGGCGAGCGCAAGACCGTGCTCGCGGGCGCGCTCACGTTGATCGCCGCCTGGGCGCACGTCGCGTGGGTGCGTCATGGCGGCATCTGGCGGCGGGCCGCGTCGTGGCTCGCGTTCGCACTGGCGCTGCTCTCCAAGCCCACCGCGACACCGCTGCCGGCGCTGCTGCTGCTGCTCGACGTCTGGCCGCTGCGCCGCGCCGGGATGCGCGCGTTCACCGAGAAGTGGCCGCTGTTCGTGCTCGCCGCCGTCTCGACCGTGCTCACGCTGTCGTCGCATGCGCACAGCGCGACGCTGGCGGTGGCGCGCGATGCGGACCTGTCGCGACTCCCGTTGCAGGCGGCGGCACGGCTCGCGTTCTACGCCGGCAAGGTGGTGTGGCCCGCACCGCTCTCGTGCCTCTATCCCAGCCTCGGCGCCGGCGCGTGGTCGAATCTCGCGGATGTGGCGCGGCTGGTCGCCGTCGTCGCCGTGAGCGCCGTGGCGATCGTGTTCCTCCGCCGCCGGCCCGGCGTGTTCAGCGGCTGGGGATGGTTCGTGCTGACGCTGGCCCCCGTGCTGGGCTTCTTCGACTACAGCTGGGTCACGCTGTCCGACAAGTACACCTACCTCACGCTGGCCGGCATCGCGATCGGGGTGGCCGGCACTTGCGCGCTCGGCCTCCGGCGCACAGCTGCGTGGCGGACCGGCACGCTGTCGATCGCGGTACTGATGCTGCTCGCCGAGGGCACCGTGGCGCGCACGACCCTCGCGCACTGGTCGGACTCACTCACGCTCTGGAACCACATCGTTCGCGTCGCGCCGAACGAGGCGGGGGCGCGCAGCGGTCTAGGTGCGGCGTTGGTGCGCGAGGGACGCTGGGACGAGGCGCGCGTGCAGTTCGAACGGGCCGCGGCGCTCGATTCGACGTTCTGGGTCGCCCAGGTGAACGTCTCCATGGCGGCGCTGCGTGACGGCGACCTCGGCGTGGCGGAGCGCGCGGCCGCGCGCGCGGTCGCCCTCATGCCGCGCGGCGCCGACGCGCTGCTGCAGGCGACGGCCGTGGCCCAGGCCGCGGGGCGCACGCAAGACGCCGAGCGCTTCCTGCGCCGTGCGCTCGACGTCCACCCGTTCGACGCGAACGCGCGCGTGACGCTCGCACAGGTGCTCGAATCACAGGGCCGGCTCGACGAGAGCCTCGCCGAGGTGCGCCGCGCGCTGCAGATCCGGCCCGGCCTGCCACTCGCGGAATACGGCCTCGGCCATCTGCTCGTGGTCCGCGATGGCTTCAGCCACGAGGCCCGCGCGCACTTCGAGGCCGCACTGCGCGGCCAACCGGACTGGCTGCCGGCGATGAACGAGCTGGCGTGGTGGCTCGCCGCCGCGGACGACCCGGCGCTGCGCGACCCTGCGGCCGCGCTCGCGCTGGCGACGCGCGCGAGCCAGCTTGCGGGCGACACCACGGCCGCCGTGCTCGACACGCGCGCGGTCGCCGAGGCGGCCGCCGGGCGGTTCGCGGACGCCGTCGCGACCGCGGAGCGCGCCGTCGTGTTCGCGCGCCGGCAGGACGGCGACTCCGGGGCGCGGGTCATCGCCGGCCGGCTGGAGCTGTTCCGCCGCGGACGACCCTGGCTCGAGGCCGCGCGCTCCGACGCCCCGGGAGCGCCAGTCCGCAATTGACGCCTCCCGCCCGGGCCGCGTAGCGTCCCGCGACCTATGAACGAACCCACCCACAGCCTTCCCGGCGCCGGCTCGATCGAAGTGATCGTCGGCAGCATGTACAGCGGCAAAACGGAAGAACTCATCCGCCGGCTACGCCGCGCCCAGATCGCCCGGCAGCGCGTCGAGATCTTCAAGCCGCACATCGACGACCGCTACGCCAAGGACGCCATCGTCTCGCACAGCGAGATCCGCATCCCGTCGCGCGCCGTGAAGAGCGCGGCCGAGGTGCTGCGCCACGCCCACGAAGCCCAGGTCATCGGCATCGACGAGGGCCAGTTCCTGGGCCCCGGCCTCGTGGAGGTGTGCGAGAAGCTGGCGCGCATGGGCAAGCGCGTGATCGTGGCCGGGCTCGACCAGGACTACCTGGGCAAGCCGTTCGAGCCCATGCCGCAGTTGCTCGCCATCGCCGAGTACATCACCAAGACGCTCGCCATCTGCGTGGTCTGCGGTGCGCCGGCCAACCGCACGTACCGCAAGGTGCAGCGCGGCGGCCGCGTCGTCGTGGGCGGCGCCGAGATCTACGAGGCGCGCTGCCGGCGCTGCTTCGACCTGGGGCCGCGGGCACGTCCCGTGGCCGAGTTCCCTGGAGACACCCATGCGAAAGTCGCTTCCGCCCGCCCGCGCGCTGGCCGTCCTGCTGCTGCTGGCCGGCGCCGGCTGCAGCCCGCCCGCTAAGAAGACCGAGGCCGCGGCCGGCGCGTTCCCGGTCGGTCTCGTGTTCGACATCGGTGGCCGCGGCGACAAGAGCTTCAACGACGCGGCCTACGCCGGCCTCGAGCGCGCCCAGAAGGAATTGGGCGTCACGTTCAGCACGCTCGAGACCAACGAGGGTTCCGACCGCGAGGCGCAGCTGCGTCAGCTCGCCGCGGGCGACAACAAACTGGTGTTCGGCGTCGGCTTCCTGTTCACCGACGACGTGAAGGCGCTGGCGAAGGAGTTCCCGAACCAGAAGTTCGCGTGCGTCGACTACACCGTCACGCCCGGCGACTCGCTGCCGCCGAACCTCGTGGCGCTCAAGTTCCGCGAGGAGGAAGGCAGCTTCCTGGTGGGCGCACTCGCGGCCCTGCTCTCCAAGACCGGCAAGGTCGGCTTCGTGGGCGGCATGGAGATCCCGCTCATCCGCAAGTTCCAGGCGGGCTTCACGGCGGGCGCCAAGGCGGTGAACCCCAAGGCCACGGTGATCGTGAAGTACGCGGGCAACACGGGTGCCGCGTTCAAGGATCCCACCAAGGGCAAGGAGCTGGCGCTGGCCGAGTACCAGGCCGGTGCGGACATCATCTTCCATGCCTCGGGCAGCACGGGCCTGGGCGTGTTCGAAGCCGCGCGCGAGTTGAAGAAGCTCGCCATCGGCGTCGACTCCGATCAGTACGACGAAGCGCCCGGCGTGGTGCTGACGTCCATGGTCAAGCGCGTCGACACCGCGGTGTTCGACACGATCCGCGACCTGAAGTCCGGCCAGTGGCAGGGCGGCGTGCGCGAGTTCGGGCTCGCCGACCAGGGCGTGACGTGGGTCTACGACGACCGCAACAAGGCGCAGATCCCCGACGCCGTGAAGGCGACCGTCGATTCGCTGCAGGCCGAGATCGTGGCGGGCCGCATCAAGGTACCGACCGAGCCGTGATCCCCGCCGAGCATCCGGCGCGCCCGCGAGGCTCCGCTGCGGCAGGTCCGCAGCGGAGCCTCACGCACTTGTAGCCCCATCTCACTCCCGAGGCTGAGCCCATGAGCGCCTGGTCCGAACTGCACGCCAACGTCCGCATGCGCACGAGCAAGTGCTATGCGATGAACTCGCTGCTCGTGCAGTCCACGGACCACGTGCTGCTGATCGACCCCGGTGTGCTGCCGAGCGAACTCGACGACCTCGCCGCGGCCGCGCAGGCGGTGGCGAACCGCTTCGACCACGTGTCGGTGGCGTTCACGCATCCGCACTGGGACCACGTGCTCGGCATGCCGTGGTTCCCCGGCGCGACCACGTTCGCGCACACGGGCTTCGGCGACGAACTACTGCGCGACGAGGCCGAGATCCGCAAGAGCGCCACGGCCGGCCTGGCCGAGCATGGCGAGAAGCTGCCGCACGCGTTCTCGGCCTACGTGCCGGGGCTCACGGCGCGCGGCACGACGCTCGTGCAACTGGGACCGTTCGAGGTGGTCACGTACGACACGCCGGGGCACAACGGCGCGCACTTCGCGTACTGGCTGCCGCAGCACGGCGTGCTGTTCGCGGGCGACCTCCTGAGCGACATCGAGATCCCCTGGCTCGACGGCCCGCCGTGGGTGTACCGCGCGAGCTTGAAGGCGCTGCACTGGCTGTTCGAACAGGAGAACGTGCGCACCGTGGTGCCCGGCCACGGCCCCGTCGCGAGCGGCCGGCTCGCCGGCTACCGCCGGCTGCTGCGCGACATGGACTACCTCATGATCCTCGAGGAGCGCGTGGGCGACGCCTACGCGCGCGGCCTGCCGCTCGACGAGACGCGCGCCGAGCTGGCGGGCATGGACTACGTGGGCAAGGACGCCGAGTACTCGATGAACGCCGTGCATGCGGACAACGTGCGCTTCGCGTGGCAGGCGCTGGCCGATGGAGTCGCGCCGGGGGCGTGATTTCCGCGGTCGCCGCGGCAGTGGCAACCACCCGCGCGCGCGGCTAGGCTCGGCACCCCCGCCGTCGTCGTGTCCGAGCCACCCGAGCACCGCCCATCCCATGATCGAGTCCAAAGCCTTCTACCGGAAGATCGAGCTGGCCTTCACCGGCAGCGAACGCGCGCGCACGCGTGAGCGCTTCGCGCTGCGCATCGCGCCGCGCCTGCTCGAGCATCTGGGCGGCCCGCTCGGGCTGGTGGCCGTGCACCTCTATGAACGCCGCGGCGGCAAGGTGCCCGCGGCCAAGCGCTGGGGCGAGGGCCGGCCCGACCTGCACGAGGAACTCGCCACCCGGCTGCATCCCGAGGGCGCGGATCCCATCCGCGAGCTGCCGTGGGTGGGCGACACCGCGGCCGGGCGCACCGGGCTGTTCGCCGTGGGCGGCCTCGACGGCCCGCTCATCGCGGTGTTCCCCGCCAGCCCCGACGGCGTGCGCATGGTGCCGACCCGCGCCGAGCTCCTGAGCGCGCTCAACTCGATCGTGTACGCCATCCGCCAGCGGCTCGAACGCGGACGATTGGAAGACCTGTTCGAACAGGCGCGCACGATCCAGATGTCGCTGCTGCCCCCGGGCCGGCGCGACTTCGCGGGCTTCGACGTGTACGCCGCCAGCACGCCGGCGCAGTCGGTGGGTGGCGACCTGTACGACTACTTCAACGTGGACCCCGAGACCCTGGGATTCGCCGTCGCCGACGCCTCGGGCCACGGCCTGCCCGCCGCGCTGCAGGCGCGCGACGTGGCGACCGGCCTGCGCATGGGCGTCGAGCGCGACTTGAAGATCACGCGCATGGTCGAGCGCCTGAACCGCGTCATCCACCAGAGCGGGCTCACGTCGCGCTTCATCTCGCTGTTCTTCGGCGAGCTCGAACGCAACGGCAACTTGAGCTACATCAACGCCGGGCATCCGCCGCCGCTACTGCACGACACGCGCGGGGTTCGCGAGCTGTCGGTGGGCGGCATGTTGCTGGGCCCCGATCCGCTCGCCACCTACAAGCTCGGGTTCGTGCACGTGGACCGCGGCGCGGCCCTCGTGGCCTATTCCGACGGTGTGATCGAACGCGAGAACGCCGCCGGCGAGATCTTCGGTCTCGAGCGCCTGCGCGACTGGCTCGCGCAGTCCGCGAACACACCGTCCGAGGATGCCGTGGCCGACCTGCTGCACCGGCTCTCGGAGTACGGCGACGGCGCACCGTTCGAGGACGACGTCACGATCCTCATGGTGCGGCGGACCTAGCAGCCTCGTTGGCGCGCCGCACCGGCCTCGGGCCGCGACGCGCGCCGGCGGCACACCCGCTGGAGCGCAACGGCCCCGGGCGCGCGAGCGCACCCGGGGCCGTCCCGTCCGCGTGGAACCGGCTAGCGATAGATGGCCTTCACGCTGCCCCAGCTCGACTTGTGCGTGGGCACCGCGGCCTGCCAGATGCCGGTGGCCGACTGCTCCGAGACGCCGTTGCCCATGGGCGGCAGGCCCAGCGCGTCGGTGATCGTGCGGTTGAGCGCGTAGTGCGTGAACAGCGGCGTGTACACGGAACCCGGCACCACCTGCGGGCCCACGAACGTCGTGAGGATGTGGTTCGTCGAACCGCCATCGTCCTCGTCCCACGTGAGCACGAGCAGCCCGCGCGGCCCGAGCGCGGCGCGCACGGCGGGCAGGTTGGCGGCCAGCCAGTTGTCGCCGTCCTGGATGCTGCAACCCGGGTCCGTGCTGTTGTGGCTGTTGTGGCAGTTGTTCGGCACGATGAACACGAGCCGCGGCAGCGTGCCAGCGGCGATGTCGGCCGCGAGGTCGGTGTAGGGACGCTCGTTGTTGTGGTTGAGGTTCGAGAACTGCGTCCACGGCGCGTGCTTGCGCGTGTACAGGCCCGACGAGATCGTGCCGTCGAACGAGCACGCGGCCGAACCGGCCACCGCCAGGTTCTCGCTGTACGCGCGCCACGAGATGCCGGCGGCCTCGCACGCCTGGCCCAGGTTCGGGGCGGTCGACGGCGTGGGGAACGGCGGGCAGTTGTTCGTGGTCACGCCCAGCATGCTGCCCGCCCACAGCGCGAGGTAGTTGGGCTGCGACGGCCGGCCGGTCCCGAACGCGGTGACGAACGTGGCGCCCTGCGCCATGAGGCTCGCCGTGTAGGGCCGCAGCCGCACCTGGTCGTAGCTCTTGTTCTCCATGACCACGACGACGACGCGGTCGTGCGGCGGCACGGGCTGGGCGAGCGCGGGGGTCGAGCCGAACCGGGCGGCGAGGAGCACGGCCACCAGCAGGGGGAAGCGACGCAGCATGGGGTTCTCCGTTCGAGCGGGTGTCACACGGGGTGTGGGCCCGTCACGATGACACGACCGGGGGGCGCATTCCAAGCACGAACGACGGGGAGTGGTCCCGCGCACCCGCCACGGGTGGCCCCCCACTCCGGGCCCGGGGGGAGCTTTCCCGCGCCTCGCGCGGGCGTGTACCTTCACCCTTCCATGCCCTCACCCACCTCCCCGAGCCCCGCGCCCGTCATCACCTTGCGGGACATCACCCGGCGCTGCGGCACCACGCTCGCCAACCACCAGGTGCACATCGACCTCTACGCGGGCGAGGTGCACGCGGTCATCGGCGAGAACGGCGCGGGCAAGAGCACGCTCATGAAGGTGCTGTACGGGCTGCTGCCGCCCGACCAGGGCACCATCACGATCGACGGCGCGCCGGTGCGCATCGACTCGCCGGGCGCCGCCATGAAGCTGGGGCTCGGCATGGTGCACCAGCACTTCATGCTGGTCGACACGCTCACCGTGGCGGAGAACATCGTGCTCGGGCATGAGCCGCGCGAGCGGCTGGGCGCGTTCGCGCCCGCGAGCGCCGAACGTGTGGTCGCCGAGTTGTCGGCGCGCTACCGGTTGCCCATCGATCCGCATGCACGAGTCGCCACGCTGTCGGTGGGCGAACAGCAGCGCGTCGAGATCCTGAAGGCGCTCTATCGAGGGGGCCGCGTGCTCATCCTGGACGAGCCCACGGCGGTGCTCACGCCTCAGGAAGTGGACGAGCTGTTCGGCGTGCTGCGCGAACTGCGCGACGCGGGCACGATCATCGTGCTGATCACGCACAAGCTGGCCGAGGTCGCCGCGCTCGCGGACCGCGTCACCATCATGCGTGCGGGCCGCGTCGTGGGCGGCGGGATGGCGCGCGACTACACGGCCGCGCAGCTCGCCGAGCTCATGGTGGGCCGCGTGCTCGCGCCGCTCGGCGCGCGCGCCGAGCGCACGCCGGGCGAGCCGGTGCTCGAGACACGCGACCTGCATGCGCGCTCGAGCCGCGGCCTGCCGGCGGTGAACGGCGTGTCACTCTGCGTGCACGCGGGCGAGATCGTGGGCGTGGCCGGCATCGAGGGCAACGGCCAGCAGGAACTCATCGAGTGCCTCACCGGCCTGCGCACACCCGACGCGGGCCATGTGCGGATCGCCGGGCACGACGTCACGGGCCGTGGCGCGCGCGCGCACAGCGAGGCCGGGCTCGCGCACATCCCGGCCGATCGCCTGCGCCGCGGGCTCGTGGCCGAGATGACGTCGGCCGAGAACCTGGTGCTCGGCCGCCAGCGCGAAGCCGCGCGCGGACCGTGGCTCGGCGGTCGCGCACTGCAGACGGCCGCGCGCGCGCCGCTCGCGGAATACGACGTGCGCCCGCCGGAGCCGGGCAAGATCGCGGGCCGGCTCTCGGGCGGCAATCAGCAGAAGCTCGTGGCCGCGCGCGAACTGGGCCGCGACGCCCGCGCCCTGATCGCCGCGCACCCGACGCGCGGTGTGGACCTGGGCGCGGTCGATGCGCTGCACCGGCGCCTGCTCGCCGCGCGCGACGCCGGGCTCGGCGTGCTGCTGGTGTCGAGCGAACTGTCCGAGATCCTGGCGCTCTCCGATCGCATCGTGGTCATGGCGGGCGGCCGCATCGTGCATGAGACCATGCCGTCGGCCACCGACGAGCGCACGCTCGGCCTGTGGATGACGGGCCGTGCACTCGCGCCGCTCGACACGCCGCTGCCCGCGGCGCCACCCGCGAGCCGCAACGCGCCGCCGCACGACGGAGCGCCGCGCGCATGAGCACGCCCCTGCCCCCGACCCAGCCCGGCGGTCCGCGCGACGTGGCGCCCCCTGCACGGCTGCCGCTCACCGTGTTCGCGCCGGTCGCCGCGGTGCTGCTCGCGCTCGTCGCGGGCGGCGTGCTCATCGCCGCGGTCGGCCAGTCGCCGCTCGAGGTGTACACGCTGCTCGTGCAGCAGGCACTCGGCACGGGCTATGGCATCGGCCAGACGCTGTTCAAGAGCACGCCGCTCGTGTTCGCGGGCCTGTCGGTCGCGCTCGCGTTCCGGGCCGGGCTCTTCAACGTGGGGGCCGAGGGCCAGATGTACCTGGGCGGTTTCGCCGCGGCCCTCGTGGGTGCGTACGTGCACCTGCCGGGCCCGCTGCTGCTGCTCGCGTCGCTCGCCGCGGCCGCGCTCGCGGGCGCGGCGTGGGGAGCGATCCCCGGCGCGTTGAAGGCGCGCTTCGGCGCGCACGAGGTGATCAACACGATCATGCTCAACTTCATCGCGTTCTCGCTCGTGTCGTGGTGGGGCCGCTCGCTGTTCGTGCCCGCCACCGTGCGCACGATCGAGATCGCGCCGGCGGCATGGGTGCCGCGGCTCGACGTGCTACTGCCCGCGCTCAAAGGTTCGCCCGCCAACCTCACGCTGGCGCTCGGGTTGCTGCTGGCGGTGACGCTGGGCGTGTACCTGTTCCGCACGCGCGCCGGCTACGAGACGCGCGTGCTCGGCCTCAACCCGGGCGCGGCGGAATACGCCGGCGTGCGCACCGGCGTGGCGCAGGTGAAGACGTTCGCGCTCGCGGGCGCGCTCGCGGGCCTGGGCGGCACCAGCTTCGTGCTCGGCTACAAGCACTGGTTCGAGCAGGACTTCACGGCCGGCGCCGGCTTCATGGGCATCGCGGTGGCGCTGCTCGGCCGCAACCACCCGTTCGGCGTGGTCGTGGCCGCGTTGTTCTTCGGCGCGCTCGCCTACGGCGGTCTGGTGGTCAACCAGCGCGTGCCGAGCGATCTCGTGAACGTGCTGCGCGCGCTCGTGATCCTGTTCGCCATCAGCTCGCACGCGCTGTTCGAGCGCTGGGCGAAGCGGCGGGGGCTGTGATGCGCACGCGCTCGGGAGGTGCGGCATGAACCTGCTCGCGCTGCTGCTGTTCGCCGCGGCCACGCTGCGCATCACGGTGCCTTACGCGCTCGCCGCCATGGGCAGCTCGGTGAGCGAGCGCGGCGGCGTGGTGTGCCTGGCGCTCGAGGGCATCATGCTGCACGGCGCGCTGGCCTACGTGCTCGGCGCCTGGTACCTGCACGATCCGTGGCTCGGCCTGCTGTGCGCGCTGCTTGCGGGCGTGGCCACCGCCGCGGTGCACGCGCTCGTCACGATCACGTTCCGCGCCGACCAGATCACCTGCGGCATCGGCCTGAACCTGCTGGCCGCGGGCCTCACGCGCTTCGTGCTCGTGACCGTGTTCCATTCGTCGAGCAACTCGCCGCGCGTCGTGGGCCTGCCCGACCTGCCGCTGGGCGCGCTGCTCCACCTGCCCGCGCTCGGACCGCTGCTCGCCACGCCGCTCGTGCCGCTCACGCTGCTGTTGGTGCCCGTGGCCACGTGGCTCGTGTTCCGCACGCCATTCGGGCTGCGCCTGCGCGCCACGGGCGAGTTGCCCGCGGCCAGCGCCGCCGTCGGGCTGTCGGTGTCGCGCCTGCGCTACGGCGGCGTGCTGCTGTGCGGCGCGTTCGCCGGCCTCGCGGGTGCCTGGCTCGCGAGCGAGCAGCACTCGTTCACCGACGGCATGACGGGCGGCCGCGGCTACATCGCGATCGCGGCGATGATCGTGGGCAAGTGGCATCCGGCGGGTGCTGCGGCCGCGTGCCTGCTGTTCGGCGCCACCGAGGCGGCGCAGATCGCGCTCCAGGGCTCCGGCTTCCCGAGCCCGCTGCTGCAGGCGCTGCCGTACGCGGTCACCATGCTGGCGCTGGCGGGGTTCATCGGCCGGGCCACACCGCCCAAGGCGCTCGGCACGCCATTCGATCCCGAGAACGCCTGAGTTGTGCGCGGAAGATTCGTGCTGGCTTGGTCAGTGCCGGTCCAGCGCCGGGGTGACACGGCCTACGCTCAGGCGGCGTAACTCGCGCGCGCCGCCCGCGCTGCGCTACATTCCAAGGCATGAGCGTCACTCCCGACATCAACACCGCCGATCTCGACGCGCGCGTCGCCGCCGCCGTCGCGGCGATCCGCCAGCGCACCGCACTCGTGCCGGCCGTGGGCCTCACGCTGGGCTCCGGGCTCGGCGGCGTGGTCGACGCCATTCCCGGCGCCGAGATGTTCCACACGCGCGACCTGCCGCACTGGCCGGCGTCCACCGTGAGCGGCCACGCCGGCCGGCTCGCGATCGGCACCTGGCGCGGCGTGCCCGTGGCCGCGCTCTCGGGCCGCAGCCATCGCTACGAGGGCTACACGCTCGACAAGGTGACGTTCGCGGTGCGCGTCATGCACGCGCTCGGCTGCCGCACGCTGTTGTTCACGAACGCCGTGGGTGCGATCAACCCCGAGCTGCGCCCGGCCGAGCTCATGCTGGCGACGGGCCATCTCAACTTCATCAGCAAGCGCAACCTGCTCACGCCCGCCGAGCTGCGCGAGCGCCAGCTGGGCCGCAAGGTGGGCAACCCCTACTCGCCGGCCCTGCGCGCCGCACTGTTGCAGGCGGCGCTCGAGGCCGGCGTGAAGCTGCACCAGGGCGTGCTCATGGGCGGGCACGGGCCCACGTACGAGACGGCATCGGAAGTGCGCATGGCCGCGCGGCTCGGCGCCGACGTGGCGTGCATGAGCACGGTGCACGAGGTCACGCTCGCCGCGCAGCTGGGCTGCGAGACCGCGAGCCTGTCGTGCATCACCAACCGCGCCACGGGTCTCTCGGCCACGCCGCTCACGCATCACGAGGTCACCGAGGTGGCCGACCAGGTCGCGGTGCGGCTGCGCGCGGTGCTCGAGAAGTACCTCGAGCGCTTCGGGGCCTGAGCCTCCCGGCGCGCCGACGCCGAGCGCCCCGATCGTCCGACGGTTCCGGCAACCACGCGGCCGGCTCGCCCCCGGGAGGTCCGCTGGAGCGGTCCGGCGACCCGCGGACAGCAGCCCACGCCGCCCGCCCGTGACAATCCCATAACATGCAGCGCCCCAACGGCCTCCCGCCATCCCCGACGCCGCCGCGTCCGCACGAAAAAGCCTGTCGCGCTGGGACTTCCGATGTATAGTCCCGGAAGTCGAGTACCGGGAGCATCTCACGGAGGTCATTCGTGAAGCTGTCTCGTTCTCTGCAGTCCATCGTCCTGTGCGGCGCCATCCTGGCGTGCGCTTCCGTCGTGCGTGCCAGCACGGGCTGCCCGGACGATCCCGAGCGTTGCGTCGAGCGCGGCGCCGGTGCTCCGCACCGCGCGGTCGCGATCTCCACCAACGTGCGCAGCGTGAGCACGCCTGCGCCCGCCGCGGTCGCACCCGCGCACAAGCCCGCCGTCGCGAAGCCCGCGCCGGTCGTCACGCGCAAGCCGGCCAAGCCCGTGCGCCAAGCGCCGAGTGTCTCGTCGCCCGCACCCGCCACGCCCGGCATGGGCATGCTGCTCAAGATGTCGGGCGGCACCGGTGGTGACGTGTCGTGGTTCCCGAGCCGTCCGGTCGAAGCGACCAGCGGCACGTGGATTCTCTAGCGATCCTGTAGCGATCCTCTAGCCACCGGACACCGGAGCCCGCGGGTTCCACACCGTCGCACTCGCGTGGCCTTCTCGGTCAGGCTCCGGGGCACGGCTGCGGCAGGGTCGTGCAACGTCGCGCCCCCATGCGGCATCCGAACGCCTGGCGCGCCGCGCGCGCCAACGCCAAGTTCGTCGCTCACCCGGCCGATAACCGCTGGGTGCCCCCGCCGCAGGTGGCACCGCGGGCTTCGCAGGCCGTGGTTCCCACGGTCGTACGGGTTGTCCGGTCGTGCAGGAGGTACTCCATGAAGCGCTCGTTCGCCCTGCCGCTGCTGCTGGCCGCGCTGCTGTCGTCTTCCGCCGTGGCCGCACTCCCGGTGCCGCCGGCCGTGGCTGCGGGGTCCGATGCGGCCAAGGATGCGACCAAGAAGACCGAGCTGCTGGACCTCAACTCCGCGAGCAAGACCGAGCTCGTGAAGTTGCCGGGCGTGGGCGAGGCCATCGCCGACAAGATCATCGCCGGGCGGCCGTGGAAGTCGAAGTACGACCTGGTCGTGAAGAAGGTCGTGACGCGCAGCACCTACGACAAGTTCGCGAAGCTGGTCATCGCGCGGCAGTAGCCGTGCCAGGCGCCACGAACCCCGAGCGCGCGGCCAGCGTGGCGAGCGACTGCACGCCCACCAGGCGCTCGCCCGCGATCTCCCACGTCGGGAACTCGCGCACGCCCTCGGGCACGGGCTCCACGCTGCACTCCACGTAGGGCAGCGCTGACGCGGCGTCGCCGAAGCGCTCCTTCTGCTCGCGGC
>WBZN01001069.1_pt1 | contig 17344 bp, 15 predicted proteins | sample 5204281 | NCBI WGS metagenome assembly WBZN01 (sample SAMN12344347, study PRJNA552823) | activated sludge metagenome | biome: Activated sludge suspended growth; feature: Nitrification reactor; material: Wastewater; isolation source: activated sludge from nitrification reactor of wastewater...
AGGAAAAGCGGGCATGGATTCTATCTGTATGGAGATCAACCGGTCATGCATGTGAGCTGACGTCCTTGTTCCGTCCCTGGAGGGCCGCGTCATGAACGAACGGAAATCCCGGTTCACGTCCCTTTCCGGTTTGGACATCGAGCGGTGTTACGGTCCCGACCACCTCAACGGCTGGAGCCCCGAACAGGATCTCGGCCGACCGGGCGCATTTCCCTACACACGCGGCTGCTACCCCACCATGTACCGCAGCCGTCTCTGGACCATGCGGCAATTCGCCGGTTTCGGCTCGGCCGACGACACGAATAACCGTTTCAAATATTTGCTGGATCACGGCCAAACCGGACTCAGCGTCGCCTTCGACCTGCCGACCCTCATGGGCCTCGATTCCGACCATCCCATGGCGCGCGGCGAAGTGGGATATTGCGGAGTGGCGATCTCATCCCTCGCCGACATGGAACGGTTGTTCGACGGCATCCCGCTCGATCAGGTCACCGTATCCATGACGATCAACGGACCGGCCGCGGTGCTCTTCGCCATGTATCTGGCCGTCGCGGAGAAACGCGGGATCCCTTTCGACCGGCTCGGCGGCACGATTCAAAACGACATTCTGAAGGAGTATATCGCCCAGAAGGAATGGCTCTTCCCGCCGGAGCCGCACCTCGCATTGATCGTCGATACGATCGCCTATTGTGCCACCCATGTTCCGAAGTGGCATCCCGTCAGCATCAGCGGCTACCACATCCGGGAGGCAGGCTCGACGGCGGTCCAAGAACTTGCCTTTACCCTCTACGATGGACTGACCTACGTGGAAGCGGCCGTGAAGTCCGGACTCGATGTGGATGCATTTGCGCCGCAGCTGTCCTTCTTCTTCAATGTGCATAATGACTTCTTCGAAGAGATCGCCAAATTCCGCGCAGCCAGGCGGCTCTGGGCCCGTGAAATGGAACGGCGTTACCATCCTAAGAATCCCCGTTCGCTCCAGCTCCGCTGCCATGCCCAGACGGCCGGTTGCTCCCTCACTGCCCAACAACCGATGAACAATGTGGTACGGACTACGCTCCAGGCGCTCGCCGCCGTGCTCGGCGGGACGCAATCGCTCCACACCAACTCGATGGATGAAACCCTGGCCCTGCCGACGGAGGAAGCCGTGAAGCTGGCGTTGAGGACGCAACAGATCATTGCGGGAGAGAGCGAAACGGTCAACTGCGTCGATCCCTTGGGCGGGTCCTATTTCGTCGAGTCGCTGACGAACCGTTTGGAGGAAGGAGCACGGGAGTATTTTCGCAAACTGGAAGGAATGGGCGGGATGGTCTGCGCGATCGAGCGCGGTTTTCCCCAACGGGAGATTCTCGATGCATCACAACAGTATCAACGCGAAATCGAACAACAACACCGGAGCATCGTCGGCGTAACGGATCACGTGGAACAAGAACCTCGATCGATTCCCATCTTGAAAATCGGGCCGGAGGTGGAACAGGAACAGGTGGCGCGCCTGTCCGATCTCAGAAAATCACGCGATCCGTTCAAGATGGCGGGCGCATTGGAGGAGTTGCAGGAAATGGCTGCTTGCCACCAGAACCTTATGCCGCCGTTGATTGAAGCCGTCAAGGCCAAGGGGACGCTGGGAGAAATTTGTGCGGCACTGAAGGAAGTCTATGGGACCTATCGGGAACCGGTGGTGTTATGAGGCGGCGGCAATCAGGTGCCTCCCGTGCTCGCGCAACGCGCGGCTCAGAAGCCCTCGTTGGACGCGCGCAGTTGGAGGCATCCTGGTCGTCGCCGCCGAGGCACATTGGAAAGTGAGAAGCGGGATCTTAGGAAGAGCTGTTGGACATGAAACTCGGCGCGTTTGACATCTATCCGGTGACCGACGGCCGATTCCGGCTGGACGGCGGCGCCATGTTCGGCGTGGTGCCGAAAGCCCTCTGGCAGAAATGTTGCCCCGCGGATGAACTGAATCGTATTCCGCTCAGCCTGACCTGCCTGCTGATCCGTGCTCACGGCAAAAACATCCTCGTGGACACAGGGCTCGGCGAGAAGGAGGATGCAAAATTCCAGTCGATGTTTGCGGTCGAACGGACGCCGACCCTGCAGGAGTCTCTCCAGCAACATAGCCTGAGCCGCGACGACATCCATATGGTCATCAATACACATCTGCACTTCGACCATGCCGGAGGCAACACGATGACCAACGGGACCGGCGCATTGCTGCCGGCCTTTCCCAAGGCCACCTACTGCGTGCAACTGGGGGAGTACGAAGACGCGGTGCAGGCCAACGAACGAACGAGAGCCAGCTACCGTCGCGACAATTTCACACCGGTGGCCCAGCTCAATCAATGGGCTTTCATCCAGGGTGACACCGAGCTGCTGCCGGGAGTGACGGCCGTCGTCACGGCTGGGCATACGCGGTGCCATCAAAGCGTCAAAGTGGAATCCGACGGCCGGGTCGCCTTCTTCCTGGGCGATCTCATTCCCACAGTGTCTCATCTTCCGCTCCCCTACATCATGGGCTACGACCTCAATCCGGTTCAGACACTCGACAGCAAACGGTGGGTGTTGGAGCGAGCCTTCGAGGAACATTGGCTCCTGGTATTCGAGCATGACCCGCTGGTCCAGGCCGGGCATGTCCTCAAAGATGCGGAAGGAAAGTATGTCCTCCGGGAGGTGAACCTATGGCAGTAGCAGCGACACCCATTCGAGTTTTGATCGGTAAGGTGGGATTGGACGGACATGATCGGGGCGTCAAACTCGTCGCTCGTGCGCTTCGTGATGCGGGAATCGAGATTATTTATACAGGGCTCCACCAAAGTCCGGAACAGATCGTGACGACCGCGATCCAGGAGGACGTGCAGGCCATCGGCCTGAGCATCCATTCCGGCGCTCACAATTCATTGTTTCCCCGGGTCCTGGAACTCCTGCGGGAACAGGACGCAGGAGAGATTGCGCTCTTCGGTGGAGGCATCATTCCCGATGAGGATGTGCCGCGATTGAAAGCAGCGGGCGTGCAGATGTTGTTCCGACCGGCAACACCCATGCACGACATCGTGGAATATGTGAAAGGGCTTCGAATCGAACGGTGAGAGGATTCCTGCCATGCGCGTCCTGACCAGTACAGTGGTGCGAGGCTCGGAAGACTTTCGTCGGGACCATGCCCATTACGAAGGCCTGATGGCCGATCTGAAGAAACACCTGGCTCTGGTGCAGGCAGGCGGATCGGCGGACGCCGTTGCGCTCCATAAAGAGCGCGGAAAACTGACGGCTCGCGAACGTATTGCCGCACTGCTCGACCCTGGCTCGCCCTGGCTCGAACTGAGCCCGCTCGCCGCCTTCGGCCTCTACGACCATCACGTTCCATCGGCCGGACTGATCACCGGGATCGGCTCCGTATCTGGACGGTTCTGTGTCATCGCGGCCAACGACGCCACGGTCAAGGGGGGTACCTACTTTCCGATGACCATCAAAAAACACCTACGGGCCCAGGAGATCGCGCTGGAGAACCGGCTGCCGGCGATCTATCTCGTGGATTCCGGCGGCGTGTTCCTACCCATGCAGGCCGAGGTCTTTGCGGACAAGGAGCATTTCGGACGGATCTTCTTCAATCAGGCGCGCATGTCCGCGGCCGGCATTCCTCAGATCGCCGTGGTCATGGGCATGTGCACGGCCGGCGGCGCCTATGTGCCGGCCATGTGCGACGAGAACGTCATCGTAAAGGGGACCGGCACGATTTATCTGGCCGGGCCGCCTCTGGTCAAGGCCGCCACCGGCGAAGAGGTCACCGCCGAAGAGCTGGGCGGCGCCGATTTGCACACGCGGCTCTCCGGCGTCAGCGACCATTTGGCGGAAGACGATTATGACGCATTGGAGATCTGCCGTTCGATCATCGCCACATTGGGGCGACGACCTCCGAAATTTCGTCGAGAGAAGATCGAGGAACCTCTCTTTTCGGCCGAAGAACTCTATGGAATCATTCCCGCCAATCCGCGCCGGAAGTGGGAGGTTCGGGACGTCATTGCACGGCTCGTGGACGGCAGCCGCTTTCACGAATTCAAGGCGCGGTACGGTTCCACGCTGGTCTGCGGCTTCGCCCATTGGATGGGACACCTGGTGGGGATCGTCGCCAACAACGGGGTGCTGCTGTCCGAGTCCGCGCTGAAAGGCGCCCATTTCGTCGAGCTCTGTGCGCAGCGGCGTGTTCCACTCGTGTTTTTGCAGAACATCGCCGGCTTCATGGTCGGAAAAGACTATGAGAGCCGAGGCATCATCAAAGACGGCGCCAAGATGGTGCAGGCGGTCGCGACGGCGGATGTCCCCAAATTCACGATCCTGATCGGCGCCTCCCACGGAGCCGGCAACTATGCCATGTGCGGGCGCGGATACGGTCCCAGATTTCTCTTCACCTGGCCCAACGCCCGCATTTCGGTGATGGGCGCGCAGCAGGCCGGGCAGGTGCTGGTCACGGTGAAGGAGCAACAGCGCGCGCGAGAGAAGGCGGCTCTGTCGGACGACGAACGCCGGCGGATGACCGAAGCCACCCTGCAGCAGTATGAGCAGGAAGGTAGTCCCTATTTCAGCACCGCCCGTCTGTGGGACGACGGCATTCTGGATCCAATAGACACGCGCAGAGTCCTGGGTCTCTGCCTGGATCTCGCGGCATCGGCCCCTGTCAAAGAGACCCGTGCGCCGGTGTTTCGTATGTGAGCAGAAAACCGCCTGAGGAGGCCACCATGCGTCGGTTCGAGACCCTCGCGACAGAATCGGACGGGGCCATTGCCCGTGTCACCCTCAATCGACCTGAACGCCGCAACGCCTTCGACGACAGGATGGTGACGGAGCTCAGAGAGGCCTTCGAAGACCTGGCGCAAGTTCCATCGCTGAGAGGCATCATCCTGGCCGGTGCGGGGCCGGTCTTTTGCGCCGGAGCCGACCTACAATGGATGCAATCTGAAATGCCGGTCGCAGAAACCCCGGCGATGCGTGACGCCCATCACCTGACCCGCATGCTTCGCGCGATCGACGAGTCCCCTTGTCCGGTCATCGCCCGGGTGCAAGGCCCGGCCTTCGGAGGCGGACTCGGTTTGATGGCCGTTTGCGACATCGTGGTGGCGGCGGAGGATGCGACGTTTGCGCTGAGCGAGACCAGGCTCGGGCTGATTCCGGCAGTCATCGCGCCGTTTCTCTTGCGCAAGGCGGGCGAATCGTTTCTCCGACGGTACGGCCTGAGCGGCGAGACGTTCTGCGCATCGACAGCCCAACGATTCAACCTCGTGCATGATGTCGTGCCGCAAAGCGATCTGGACGACCGTATCACCGAATTGTCTGAAGCGATCATGCGCTTGGCTCCCCGCGCCATCAGGGAAAGCAAATCGTTGTTTCACCGGATGCTCCCGTTGTCCGACAAAGAACGTCTGGCACTGGGCCCGGAAAGCAATGCCCGCGCCCGTTGCGGTCCGGAGGCCGCGGAAGGGCTCCGAGCCTTCGTCGAGAAACGCCTGCCCTCGTGGGCCAAGCCACGCGAGCAGAAGCATGAACAGGAGGCGACCACGTCCTCAGATGTTCTCCTCCGCCAGACATGACTTTCGCCGGTTGCCGGTCCGGATCACGGAAGTGTCACCTCGTGACGGACTGCAACATGAAGCGGTCTTCGTGCCGACAGGACGTAAGATTGCCCTGATTAATGCCCTGTCACGAACCGGTGTGGCGGAAATTGAGGCGGGTTCCTTCGTCTCTCCCGCCGCCATCCCGCAGCTGGCGGACTCCGACGAAGTCTTTCGTGCCATTGAACGGATCCCGGGCGTCACCTATTCCGCCTTGGTGCCGAACGAACGCGGCCTTGAACGGGCACGGGCGGCAGCGGTGAAGAAGATCGCGGTCTTCACCGCGGCATCGGACAGCTTCACGCGCCATAACATCAAAGCAACCGTCCACGAGTCACTCGATCGATTCAGACCCGTTATTCTCGGGGCCAAACGAGACGGCATGCTGGTGCGAGGGTACATCTCCACCGCGGTGTTTTGTCCCTATGAAGGTCGCCTGTCGCCGATGGTAGTGCTCAATGTCATGCTGCGGCTGTTCGACCTCGGCGTGGACGAGGTCTCTCTGGGAGAGACCATCGGCATGGCCTCGCCCACCGATATACGTGCCTTGCTCGATACGATCCTGACACGGGTCGAACCGGCCCGCCTGTCGCTCCATGTCCATGACACGTATGGAATGGGCGTCGCCAATGTGCTCACGGCCTGGTGGGATTACGGCATTACAGCCTTCGATTGTTCGGCGGGAGGCCTGGGTGGTTGTCCCTATGCGCCCGGCGCATCCGGCAATGTCGCAACGGAAGATGTGGTGTGTGCCCTGAAGGCCTCCGGCGCTCTGGTGCCCGTAGATGAAATGCTGGTACTCGACTGTGCGCAGAAGCTGAGTGCGTCGATACGGCATCCGCTGACCTCGCGTCTCTCACACATACGGCAACCTCGTACCATGCACCCGGCACTGAAGGTGTGACGTGAACCAGGCCTCTGTCGATCGATCATCACGGCGGGACGAGGCGGCGAACCTGGCGAAGCAGGTCGAGGCCGGCGGGGTCAGGGCCGTGGCGCGTGTGATCAGCCTGCTTGAAAACCGGGACCCGAGCGGCACGGCGGTGCTAACACATCTTGCTCCCACCGTGAATCACGCCATCGTGATCGGCATCACCGGGTATCCCGGCACAGGCAAGAGCACCTTGATCGACCAGCTCATCTCGGCCTACCGACGTATGGGACAGAAGGTGGGCGTGCTGGCCGTCGATATCAGTAGCCCGGTGACCGGCGGCGCGGTCCTCGGCGATCGCATCAGAATGCAGCAACATACGGACGATCCTCACGTCTACATCCGCAGCATGGCGACACGCGGCCAGCAGGGCGGACTCGCACGGGCGACGCGGGAGGCGGTACCGGTATTGGAAGCAGCGGGCTATGGCGTGATTCTGATCGAGACGGTCGGCGTCGGGCAGAACGAGTTCGACATCATGCAGGTCGCCCACACGGTGGTGGCGCTGGTCGCGCCGGGGCTCGGCGACGACATCCAGGCCATGAAGGCCGGCCTGCTGGAGATCGCGGACATCGTCGTGGTGAACAAGAGCGACCGCGAAGGCGCCGATGCAGCCCTGCGGGATTTGCGCGAATGGTGCAAGACGGTGATTCGCACCGTCGCGGTGAAGGGGGAAGGCATCGCGGAGCTGATCGCGGTCATCGCCGCGCACGAACGGCTGCGAGACCTGGACAGCCCGGAATTACACAGGCGTAGGGGACTCTTCATCGACCTGGGCTCGCGAGCAGGGTAACACTGTCTCAGATGACAATGGGCGAATGACCCGCTCCTTGACGCATTTGCTGTGAGGTCATCGATGTTGGCCGATCGTCTGGCCCATTACACGCAGTCTCTCCGTTACGACGACCTGCCCGACTCCGTCGTGCACGAGGTCAAGCGGCGCATTCTGGACAGCCTCGCCTGCGCATTCGGCGGCTGGGCTGCGCCCCCCTGCAGAATCGCCCGCGAGATGGCATTAGCCGTGAATGTGCCCGGGGGGGCGACGGTCTGGGGGACACATCACAAAACTCTCCCCGATCTCGCGACCTTCGCCAATGGGGCCATGGTCCGGTATCTCGATTTTAACGATACCTATCTGTCCAAAGAACCAGCCCATCCTTCGGACAATATGGCGGCGGTCCTCGCGGCAGGAGAAACAGCGCATGCCTCCGGCAAACTCGTCATCCAGGCCATGACCCTGGCCTATGAAATCCAATGCCGCCTCTGTGACGCCGCAGCCTTACGGCCGCGTGGCTGGGACCATGTCACCTATGGATCGGTCTCGTCCGCACTCGGCATCGCCAAGGCCCTTGAGCTCACGCAAGCGCAGACCCGGCAGGCGATCAATCTGGCCGGCGTGGCCAACATCGCATTGCGGCAAACCAGGGTCGGCGACCTGTCCATGTGGAAGGCCTGTGCTTTTTCCAACGCCGCGCGCAACGGCATGTTCGCCGCGCTGCTCGCCCGGCGTGGCATGACCGGGCCCTCGCCGATTTTCGAAGGCGACAAGGGCTTCATGAAACTGGTCTCCGGGTCGTTCGAACTGCCGATGCTGGGCGGTCAGGCCATGCCGGGCGGAGAGCCCGTTCCGTTCAAAATTCTCCGGACCTGCATCAAACATTTCCCTGTGGAATACCATGCACAAACCGCGGTCGAGGCCGCCCTGGCTCTCCGGAACGAATGGATGGCAACCGAAGGAATCGGCGCACTCGACCACATCGCCGATGTGGAGATCGGAAGTTATGACGTGGCGATCGAAATTATCGGACGTGATCCCGAGAAATGGCAGCCCGCGACGAGGGAAACGGCCGATCACAGTTTCCCCTACTGCGTGGCCGTCGCATTGGTCGATGGACGCGTGAGCATGAATTCGTTCAGCCCGACACGGCTGCGAGACCCGCGTCTCCATGACCTGATGAAGAAAATTCATGTCGTGAATCTGCCGGAATTCGAACGTCGGTACCCGATCACCATGCCGACCCGCATCACAATCAGGACCTCACAAGGAACGACCTATAGCCGGCAGGTGGAACAGCCACTGGGGCATCCAGGCCATCCCATGTCGGACCAGGAAGTGGAGGAGAAGCTTCGCCGTTTGGCATCGAGAAAAATCGATCGCTCACGAATAGACAGACTGCTCAATTTCGTATGGAATCTGGAACAGCAGAAAGACATCGCCATGGTTATGCCGCTCTTGAAGGTGCGATCGTGAAGCCTGAGCAATCCACCGGCTCCAAAGGGCAGCGCCTGCGCAAGCTGTTGGGTACGCGCACCGTGGCCATCCCGGGGGCCTGTAATGCGTTGACCGCCATTCAAATCGAACGGGCCGGGTATGAGGCCGTCTACGTGTCGGGGGCCGCCGTGTCTGCCGCGCGCGGCCTGCCGGACATCGGTCTCATCTCATTGGCGGAGATGGCGACCGAAGCGGGAATCATCGCCAGGGCGGTCGCCATTCCTGCCATCGTCGATGCGGATACGGGATATGGCCCGCCTTCAGCCGTGATGGAAGCCGTGCGGGAATTCGAGCAGGCCGGAGTGGCCGGCATGCAGATCGAAGATCAAGAAGCGGCCAAAAAGTGTGGGCATCTATCAGGAAAACACATCGTTCCTCTTGGTGACATGGTCGCCAAGATCACAGCCGCCGTGGATGCAAGGCGCAATCGGGATTTCGTAATCGTGGCGCGCACCGACGCGCGAGCCGTCGATGGGTTGGAGGTTGCGATTGAACGAGCTCGGGCCTATGCCCAAGCAGGCGCGGACATGTTGTTTCCCGAAGCCCTGTTGTCCGCCGAAGAGTTCGGAACCTTCGCCCTGGCAATGCGGAAGGCGGGTATCGATGTACCACTGATCGCCAACATGACGGAGTTCGGCCGGACGCCCTATCTCAGCATGGACGAATTTGAAGCGTTAGGCTATCGCGCGGTGCTGTTTCCCGTCAGTGCGCTGCGGGTCGCCGCAAGAGCGGTCGAAAAGCTGCTGATGGAACTGAAATTCTTCGGTTCCCAACGGAATTGGCTCGATCATATGATGACTAGACAGGAACTCTACGACCTGCTTCGATACGAGGGTAATGGAGAACCGATGCGGAGGGCCCATGAACCAGACGGTACAAGAACAGTCCGCGACACAAGCACCGGAGCATCATGACTACAGCCCAGGCCTGGAGGGAGTAATTGCCGGCGAGTCGGCGATCTGCCAGGTGGATGAAGGCGATGCGGGGCTTCGATATCGAGGCTATGCGATCGGTGACCTCGCCGGCCGGAGCAGCTTCGAAGAAGTCGCCTACCTGCTGCTTTTCGGCCACCTGCCCACAGGAACCGAACTGAAGGATTTCTCCGATCTGTTGCTGCGCAATCGGCAGCTCCCCGAGCAGGTGCGGAATTTTGTGAAAAGCCTGCGCCCCGGCATGCATCCGATGGACGTGTTGCGAACCGGGATTTCATTCCTCGGCCTGAACGATCCTGACGCGCACGACGGATCCCGCGCGGCGAACCTCCGCAAATCTGTCCGGTTGCTGGTTCAAATCCCCCTGTTGGTTGCCGACAGCTACCGGATAATGGCAGGGCAACAGCCTGCAAGGCCGGATGTACAGGGGAACTTCGCGGAGCACCTCCTATGCCTGGTCGCAGGCCGCAAACAGGGCGAGGCCGGCGCGGCCATGGCGCAGGCGCTGAACGTGTCTTTGATTCTCTATGCGGAACATGAGTTCAATGCCTCCACCTTTGCCGCCCGGGTGACCGCGTCCACTCTCACCGACCTCCATGGCGCCGTCACGGCGGCGGTGGCCACGTTGAAAGGACCGCTCCATGGGGGCGCCAATGAAGCGGTGGCCGCGATGCTGCTCGAGATCGGCAGGCCGGAGCGGGCGGAAACCTGGCTGCGCGAAGCCCTCGCGCAGAAACGGCGGGTGATGGGATTCGGCCATCGTGTGCTTCGTCAAGGCGATGCCCGCTCGACCATCATCCAGCGCCATGCCGAACGATTGAGCCATCTTTGCGGCGACCGCAGCTGGTACGAGATCGCCGCCACGATCGATCGCATCATGTTGGAAGAAAAGGGCCTCCGCCCGAATCTCGACTTTTATACGGCCGTGGCCTACCTTCTCATGGACATCCCGCGAGAACTCTCTACCCCCTTGTTTGTCTGTTCACGCATCACCGGCTGGTGTGCGCATGTCATCGAACAGCAGGACCACAATCGCTTGATCAGACCACGAGCCCGGTACACGGGACCAGCGCCGAGGAGCTATGAACCTCTTGAGCGGCGTGCATGACCATATCGAACAGGCTCGTGATGCCTCCGGACGCGCTGCGGAACCGCCCTGGGCATCCTTCGCCGAGTTCTTTCGCTCCCGCGTCTACGATCCGCGGCTCGTCACCAGGAATTTCCTGACGTACTGCGACGATGAACGCCTTCTGCGCCGGACCTACAGCTATGGGGAACTGGGGGCGATCGTCGAACGGCTGGCCGAGCTGTTCCATACCAGGTTCGGCCTAACCCGCGGCGACCGGATCGCCACCCTGCTCTTCAACCATGATGTGACGGTGCTGGCATACTTCGCGGCCTGGACAATGGGCATCGCCGTCGTGCCGATCAACATCGAGGAACCGCTTGAGAAAAAACGCTACATTCTCGAACATTCGGAAGTCTCAGCCGTCCTCTGCTGGCACGATATCTGTGACGAAATCAAAGCGCTTCAACCGGATCTGCCCAAGTTGCGCGAGGTCATCGCCCTCGGAGACGGAGGGCTACTCGACGACAAAAGGTCCGGGGTAAAACCCGCCAAGAATGGCACCTCCCGCTCGCCCCGCCGCTTCCCGACAATTTCACGGCTCGACGATCATGCGCTGATCGTCTACACCTCCGGAACGACCGGTCCACCCAAAGGCGTCATCCTCACGGTTGCCAATCTTCTGATCGATGCGGATGCCATCGCAAGCTGGCACGGCTTCGGCATGAACGATCGGATGATGTGCGTGTTGCCCATTCACCATGTCAACGGCATCGTCGTCACGTTGATCACCCCGCTGTACTGCAAGGGCAGCCTGGTGCTGAACCGGAGATTCAAGACCGGCAGCTTCTGGCGGCGGCTGCATGAGGAGGACGTCACATCGGTGAGCGTCGTCCCTACCCTGCTCGAATTTCTTCTCGACGCCGACGAAAATATCACCTCCTACCATCTGAGCCGTTTCGGCGGCGTGATCTGCGGCGCGGGGCCATTGTTGAAGGACACCGCCGCGCGCTTCGAGGATCGCTTCGGCTTCCCGATCCGCCATGGGTACGGCTTGTCTGAGACGACCTGTTACTCCTGCTTCCTGCCCAACGATCTGACGCAGGAGCAGCACCGTCACTGGCTCACCGGGTATGAGTTTCCCTCCGTTGGAGTGCCGCTACGCCACAATATGATGACGATTCTCGACGACCGTGGACGGTCTCTGCCGGAAGCCGTTCGCGGGGAGATCTGCATTCGCGGACGTACTGTCTGTGCCGGTTATTTTAAGCGCGACGATGCCAATGAGGCCGCTTTCCAGTGGGGATGGTTCCGCTCGGGAGACGAAGGATTTTATCTCACCGATGAACGGGGGCGGCCGTTCTTTTTCATCTCAGGCCGCCTGAAGGAACTGATCATTCGCGGCGGAGTGAACATTTCGCCCCTGGAAATCGACGACGTCTTGAAAACACACCGGGCCGTGAGGTTTGCCATGGCCCTGCCCTTCGAAAACCGCTATTACGGCGAAGAGATCGCGGCCTATGTGGTTCCGAAAGATCCTGCGTCTGCCCCGAGCGAAGCGGATCTCCTGGCCCACTGCCGCACACGACTGCCGTTCGCCAAACAACCCAAGGTCGTACTGCTGGGCGATGAAGTGCCGTACACCTCCACCGGAAAACCCAAGCGGCTGGAATTGAAAGCCAGGCTGGCCGGCGTCCTGGCGCAGTATCGCGACAGACAGTTCCGGGACCATGAGTGAACAGACTGAGTGAGGCTATCCATGAGCACGCTCTTCAAGGGATTCGAACGAATCGAAGAAGCCCGCGAACGATTAAGCGGGGCCAGCTTTTTAGCCGGGCTCTATGATGGCCTGCCTGATTTCGACTTGCTCCTGACGCCGCCAGAAGCCCCGGAGGAGAAAGCCGCCGGCGAGGCTTTCTGCAAACAGATCGAAGCATTTCTGCGGCACGAGGTGGATCCGGACGAGATCGAACGCGAGGCGAAGATTCCCGAATCCGTGATTCAAGGCCTGTTCACACTCGGGGCCTTCGGCATGAAAATCCCCAAACAATACGGCGGCCTGGGCTTCTCCTACACCAACTACGGCCGCGTCCTGACGTTGATCGCGAGTTGGAGCAACATTCTCGCCCTCACTGTGGCGGTGCCGCAATCCATCGGCATCGCCATGCCGATCCTGCTCTTCGGCAACGAAGATCAGAAGCAGAAGTATCTGCCCCTGGTCGCGCGGGAAGCCCTCTCCGCTTTCGCCCTTACGGAACCGATGACCGGCTCCGACGCCGCCAATGTGCGAACGGAAGCGGTCCTCGATCGCACCGGCAGCCACTTTCTCGTGAACGGCGAAAAACTCTGGTGTACGAATGGACCGATCGCCCGCTATGCCACGCTGATCGCCCGCGTCCCGGCACGACGGGTGTCGCGCAATGGACAGACCGCATGGATTCCAGTCCCCGAAGGGCATGGGGCGGACGATCGGGTTCACACGGCTTTCATCCTGGACATGTCCGCACCGGGCGTGCAGGTCCGTCAACGCTGCCAGTTCGAAGGGTGCCGCGGCATCGAGAATGCTCACCTGACGATGAAGCAGGTTCAGGTTCCGTTTGAGAACGTCATCGGCGACGTGGGAAAAGGCCTGAAATATGCTCTAACGATCCTGAACGTGGGGCGCGGCATCAGCATCCCGGCCATTTGTCTCGGCATGGCGAAGCAGGCCTGGCAACCGACCCTGGACCGGACCAATACCAGAGTCACGTTTCACAAACCGTTGGCGGAGCGACAGACGCAGCAGATCCGCATCGGAGACATGGCCGGTCATCTGTTCGCCATGGAAGCCCTCTCGATGCTGGTCTGGCGGCTGGCCGATCAGCACCGGCACGATATTCGTATCGAAGCCGCCGTCGCCAAGATCTTCTGTTCAGAACACACGATTCGATTCCTGAGGGACGCGCAGATTCTGTTCGGCGGCATGGGGTATGAAACTGCGGCCTCCAAAATGGCGCGCGGCGAAGCGGGCTTCGGGATCGAGCAACTCGTACGAGACGCGGAGATGTATCGCATCGGTGAGGGCGCCACGGATATTCTGCGCCCCTTCATCGTGCGCGAAGGATTGAGCCACCATCTGGATCGTGCCAAAGCACTCTATTCCGGAGAACTCTCGGTACTCGACCAGATTCGACAGGCCCTGAAACTGGCTCGATTTTATCTTCCCTGGTACCTGCGGCAATGGCTGAAACGGTCGCTGCCGGGCTCTCCGACATTTGCGCATCCTCAGGTCGGGCCAATAACCGGCTATGTCGAACGGACCAGCCGACGCCTGGCGCGGGAAATTTTCTACGCGATGGTGCGATTCCAGGCCTCCTTTCAAGACGAGCAGCGGGTGCAGAACCGGATCGAATCCGTCGGCGAAGACCTGTTGGCTATGCTGGCCACGGTACTCTATGCCGAACAGCAGACCAGGATCGAGGGACGAACGACGGTGTGGGAATTAGCGGAGGCATTTTGCGACTCTACAAGGCAGCGGGTAACCCAGCGGCTCGTCGAATTCCGGCACCACCGGGACCGGCTCACGGCGACCACCGGAACGCAAGCGCTGAAAGGATATTATCCGAGTCTGTCGGAAGGCATCGTTCATCGACGGTTGGAGGACTACCGTCGGAACAGTCATCTCTCATGAGATACGGCAGACCCTCGAAGCATCCAGGACATGGCGGCAGGTTCACCCTGCCATAGTCTCACTAGCCCTTCGTGAGCCCCAATCCGGCAATCACCTCGACCTTCAACGGAGGGCTGGCCTCGCCCATGAACAAGGTGCGTGATGGGAAGGGAATCTCAATGCCCTCGACATCAAACGCCTTCTTAAGCCGTCGCCGGTATTCCCGGCCGATCTTCCACTGCTCAGCCGGTTTGGTTTTCATGCGCGCGCGAAGCGTCACGGCGCTATCGGCAAAATTTTCCACCCCCACCACCTCAATCGCTTCGATGATCAGCGAGCCGAACTCCTGATCGCGGCGCAACTCTTCGCCCACCGCCCGCATCACCGCCACCACCCGATCCGTATCCTCGCGGTAGGCCACGCCCATATCGAGGACAAACGCCGACCAGTCTTTGGTCATATTGGACAGCGTGGTAATGCCGCCGTTGGGAAAGATATGCACGACCCCTGAGAAATCGCGCAAGGAAATGGTTCGGAAGGTAATGGTCTCCACCGCGCCACCGGTCCCGTTGATCACAGCGACATCTCCCAGTCGAATCTGATCCTCCAGAATGATGAAGAATCCGCTGATCAGATCGCGCACCAGATTTTGCGCGCCGAAGCCCACGGCCAGACCCAAAATTCCCGCACCGGCCAGGATCGGGGCAATGTCTAATCCGACCACCTGCAGGGATTCGATGATGATAATCGCCCAAATCGCGGCGAGCGCGATGGTCTTGAGGATCCCGGTCAAGGTGGCGGCCCGTTTCTGAGCCGTTCCCGCCTGTTGATCCGCCGTGTCGCTCGCGGCCACCATCACCCGTTCGAGTTGCAGCAGACCCAGGCGGGAAAAACGCAGTGCGACATAGCCGACCACAAAGACCAATCCCACACGCAACATGGCCAGCCCCACGGTCGTGCTCATGCTGATCAGCCAGGGCCAGGCGGTCTCGATCGAGAGTCCGGTCATCATCGATGTTCTCCTTTCACATTGTCGGTCGAACGGGAAGGCAACAAAGAGCCCGCCTGTTGCGATACGTCCCGATCGTGAGTGTCCAATCGTCGGATGCGCTCGGCCTGGGCATGGACGGTCTCGGCCAAACGATCGACCTCACGAGCCCGCCGCAATCGCGCCCCCAGCGAGACGATCGCCACGAGACAGGCTCCGAGCGCGGCCGACCCCAGGATGACCAGGACGAGGGTGGTTTCATAACTCCACAGGAGAAACCGCACACTGACGGCCTCCATGTTTTGAAGCGCGAATACCGCCAATACAAACAGACCCACCAACGCGATGCCTCTGCTCACCATACGGCTCCTTTCGACCGTTCCCCCTCGCTCACCCGGCTGCCCGACTGCTACCTCGCAACCATACCCAGCCCACGAGGCCGGCGACCGTCGATGCGCAGAGAATCCCGGCCTTGGCCGACAACTGTAATGGGCCAGTCGGAAAGGCCAGCCCGGCAATGAACAGCGACATGGTGAATCCGATGCCCGCTAACACACCGGTGCCGGCCAACTGTCGCCACGTGACCCTTTCCGGCATCGACACGAGTCCCACCCGCAAGGCAGTCCAGGTGGCGAGCAGGATGCCGACCGGTTTCCCCACGCCCCCCATGATACCCAGGGCGACCGGATACGTCAGATGGGTCCACCCGTTCGCATCGAGCGTGATGCCGGCGTTGGCCAAGGCGAAGAGCGGCATCACGACGACGATCACCCAGGGATGCAGCGCATGCTCTAAGCGTTGCAAGGGCGTCTCCACATCCTCTGCGCCCTTCGCCCATCGTAGTGGGAGGGCACCGTCTATGCAAGCGAAGGCGCCACGATTCTGTGGGCAGGATGGGAAGAAGCGGCTTACTTCGCGATGGTGATGGCGGGGGTGGGCGTCTTGGAAATGTCGGTGACGGTCATCTGATACAGCTGCGCCAACACGCGAAACGTCCCCAAGTTCCATGGGTCCAGTTTGCCGTCCTCATTGGACGCCTTGGCAATCGAATACCAGAGGCTTTCAAATTTTACGGCGAAGGCGGCATTGTCCGGTCGGGAGTCGGCCTCGACGATGTCGAGCGTCCGCACAGGATTGAGGAGCACCTCGCCCGTGCGTTCGTCTGGCTCGACAGAGAATTCGGGGTCGGCGACGATGCCGTTGGCGAGGAATCGCATAATTTTATTGAAGCTTCGAACAACCACGAATCCGTGCAGGGGATAGTCCCCGCCAGGCCCGTCCGGCCTGATATCGATAAGGATGTAGTTGCGCGGATACCGCTGAGCCTCCTCATGCAACAGCCGGCGCTCCTCATTGGGCAATTGCATCGGATCGTAATTCGTGATGACGGTTCTGCCGGTGACCTGCCGCCGGACGGTGAGGGACGGCTCCTCACTCACTCCGCCGATCGCATACCCACGGTCCAGCGCGTCGATGATCTTATCAAGCCCTCGCACCAAATCCCCCGAGCCCGAACGTGTGGAGAGCGGCAGCGCCAGGGTCTGCTCGAAGATCAACGGCGTGACTTGAAGCTCGCGCAACACGTTCAGCGACGACAGGTGCATGACGCGCCGGCGAAACTCTCGATACTCGTCCTCGAAATACGGCATGTTGCGGTAGAAGGCCGACTCGCCGTACCCGCTGGCTTGGATGCCGCTCGCCATCAGGCGGAGAATGATCGCGGGTTCGACGCCCTGCTGAAACATAAACGTGACGCGGCTTTCATCGAACGGGGTGAGGATGCGGCTGGTAAACTCTTCGCCTTGAATCGGCACGATCGTCATCGTCGGGCGTTCGGCCATGCTGCCGCCGAACGACAGGCCGAGGGAATCCGGACCAGGAGAGACGAAGGTATGCGTCAAGCCGGCGTTCG
>WBZN01001071.1_pt1 | contig 17325 bp, 9 predicted proteins | sample 5204281 | NCBI WGS metagenome assembly WBZN01 (sample SAMN12344347, study PRJNA552823) | activated sludge metagenome | biome: Activated sludge suspended growth; feature: Nitrification reactor; material: Wastewater; isolation source: activated sludge from nitrification reactor of wastewater treatment...
CCCAAGGCGAGCGTGGCCAACGAGCTCACGAGGCGTCCGAAGTCGCCAGGTCAGGCTCCTTTGATACGGTCGGAGGCTGCAGTGCCGCTATCGCACGCAATGCGACAGGATGACCCACCGGTGACGACGCTCTTCACCCTCCGTTCCGTGTCGCTCGAACGCTTGGGCCGCGCGATCCTGCGCGAACTGACGCTCGACTTGCCTCGAACCTCGGTCAGCGCGCTGATCGGCCCCTCCGGTGCCGGTAAGACGTCGCTCCTCCGGTTACTGAACCGGCTGGACGATCCCACGGCGGGCGAGATCCGGTTCGATGGCCGGGGGATCGAGACCTATCCCGTCGGCGCCCTTCGTCGACGAGTCGGCTTCGTGTTCCAGACGCCGACCATGTTCGCCGGAACGGTGGCCGACAATCTGCAGGTGGCGGTCGACCTGGGTGGACCGCTGGCGGGGAAGGATGCAGTTCCGGCGGATCCTGCACGCGTTCTCGCAGCCGTAGGCTTGGACCCCGAGTACGCGGCGCGCGAAGCGGCGAGACTCTCCGGCGGCGAGCAGCAGCGGGTCAGCATTGCCCGCGCGCTCATGACACGCCCGCAGGTGCTGCTGCTCGACGAGCCGACCTCGGCGCTCGATCCCGAGGTAGCGGAGCGTCTCTTGGTGACCATCGCCCGTCTCAGCAGCGAGCACGGTGTCGCCGTAGTGATGGTGACGCATCGCTTGAGCGAGGCGCGGGAAGTGAGTACCCACACCATCATGCTCGAGGCGGGACGGGTGGTCGAGAGCGGTCCCACCGCGCGCATTTTCGCCGCCGCGACGAATCCGCGAACTCGCGAGTACCTGGCGACCGCGAACTGATAAGGACGATGCTCTTGCTTCCGATCTTCAATCCGTGGCCGGCTGCGCTCTTCCAGTCGGCCCTGGCGGCACCGGCGGCGTGGAGAGATACCAACACGATCGATATCTCGTGGCCCGACCTCGCATTGGCTGGAGCGCTTGTGCTGGTGGCGGTCGCGCTCGCGCAGTGGCAACGGCTGGGATTGGCGCGCGGCTTTCTCATCGGCGCCGTTCGCGCGGTGGTCCAGTTGGTGGCGGTCGGCTACGTGCTCGTGTACGTCTTCGCCGAGACGCACTGGTGGCTGGTGCTCCTGGCCCTAGTGGTGATGCTGGTGGCCGCCACCGCAACCGCGACGCGCCGCACCACGCAGCGTCCACGGCCGGGAGAGCGTCGGACGCTCTCCACCATCACCGGCAGCGCGATCTTGGTCGGGGCCGGCCTCACCCTCGCCTACGTGACTGTCGTGGTGCTGCGCGTGCGCCCGTGGTACGAGCCGCGGTATTTGATTCCGCTCTTTGGGATGATCGTGGGCAACGCGATGAACGGAGCGGCGCTCGCCGCCGAACGGCTGGCGAGTGAGATGGAATCCCGGCGCGGCGAGGTCGAGGCGTACCTGGCGCTTGGCGCGACTCCGGCCCGCGCGTCCGCCGAACCGGTGCGGCGCGCCCAGGTGGCGGCGCTCATCCCCGCCGTGAACGGCCTCGCGGTGGTCGGGCTCGTGCAACTTCCGGGCATGATGACCGGTCAGATCCTGGCTGGACAGTCGCCGTTACTGGCGGTGCGCTACCAGATCGTGGTCGCCTTCATGCTCGCCGCCGCGACGGCGATCACCACGTCGATCGTGGTTCTGGCCTACCGGCGCTCGTTTTTCACCGCTGCGGCCCAGCTCGCACGCTGACTGCCGGCTTAGACGATAAAGCGCACGGCGCGCCACCTCTGAGGTGAAGTCGCGCGTAAGCGCGCGTAAGGATGACGGGCTCTCATCCGCACCGAGCCATGTGACCGAGGAGATTGTCGGGGGCCGAGTCAGCGGCGCTCACCAGCAGCATCGCCTCGACCACGGCGGCTGCTCGGTCGCGACACGGAGCACGGTCTTTCGCACCGCGGCGGAGCCCGATCCCAGCAGGCCGAAGACATCGCGCGCCCGCCGCGCAAGCCTGACGCCCGGTGTCGGGCTCGTCGACCGGCGGTGGCCGCTAGGTCCGGCGCGACCGATCGAGCTCCGACGGCGGCCGGGGGCGGATCGGTTACCGGGGGCGTGGCAACCACGCGATGGGTCCCGCGCGGTTCAATTGATGTATCCCAACGCCCGCAGGTGCTGCAGCTGCACCGCGCGCTCCTCGGGCGTGAGTCCGTCGAGGGCGTGCGCCTCGTCTTCCTGACGGGCGCGGTCGAGGGCGGTGCGGATGTCCGGCTGCTCCCAGAAGGCATAGCGCTCGCGCAGCGGGCGCTCGCCGTGCCCGGGGGCGAGACCTTCGATCGCGACGCACAGCCGTACCGACTGCAAAGCGAAAGCGTCGAGTGGCAGGCTCTTCGCGCGCCACGCCGGCCCGCTCGCGCCGATCGTGTCGCGCAGCAGGACCACGTCCTCCGAGGCGCCGGCTCGACGCAGCGTGAGCAGGAACACGGGGTCGACCGGCTCGCCCGCGTGGGCGACGGCGGCACGGGCGCGATCGACGCCGTAGCCGACGTCGACCGCGGCGCCGAGCGGCAGCAGGAGATCGCGGCAGTCCTGCGACTCGGTGAGCACCACGTGCGTCGCGCCGTCGATCGCGATCGTCTTGCGCGAGCCGCGGCGCGCGAACCGGTACGCGTCGCTGTCCACGTAGCGATAGCCCCTCGCCGGCAGCACCGGCCGAGCCAAGTCGTTCGCGAGCGCCGCGAGCTGGGGACAGTAGCCGCGCGCCACACGCAAGGCGCGCACCGGCTCGTAGGGCGGCGTCCATTCCCACACGACGGTGCCGTCGGCGGTGACCTCGAAGACGCGGCCGCCGCGGGTCGAGGTGACGAGCAGGTTGCCGTTGGGCAGTCGCTGCTGAGAGCCGCCCGTGGGCGAGAAGAATCCGGGCGCTCGATAGCGCCAGACCGGCTCCGGATGCCTCGGATCCAGCTCCAGGATCTCGCTTTGATGATCGCCGAAGTAGCTCGCCGGCCGGTTGTCGAACACCTGGATCCGGCCCGCGCCGGGCAGCTCCGGGCCCAGCATCAGCGCCTCGTGCTGGCGATCGAGGTCGCCGCCGTACGACCACACCACCTTGCCGCTGGCGCGCTCGACGACGAACACGGTATCGAGGTTGCGCGCCGAAAGCAGCAGATTGCCGGGTCGGAAGCGCGCGTCCCCGGCCGCGAACCACGGGTTCTCCGGCAGCTCCTGCACCGAATTGATGTGCGTCACGTCGTTCTTGTGCGGCGGGTGGGCCGGCAGAAGAGCGCCCAGACGCTCCGCGGCGCGCCACGTCCAGACGACGCGCCCGGCCCGGTTGACCTCGAGCAAGGTGTCCGCGCCTTCGCCGTTGCGCAGCACGAGAACGAGCGTGTCGCCGTTGCGCAAGCGCACGACGTCGTGGTGCGGAATGGCGTCCTCGGTGCGGAACTCCCAGGTCTTGCGGCCCTGCCAGTCGTACTCCACCACCGAGCGCCCGAGACCGAGACCGAGGATCGACCCGTCCGGCAGCAACCGCACCCGTGACTTGACGCGCGCCTCCGGCCAGGTGTGCGCCACCCGTCCGTTCATGTCGAGCAGCACCGGAATCCGGCGATCGTGAATGGTGAGCGTGTAGCCGTTCCAGGCGCGGCGCGGGTCGTAGACCGTCACCCACCGCTGGCGCAGCGGTGAGACGGCCTCGCGCGCCGGCGCGGGCGGCCGGGCCGGGAGCGGTTCCGGAGGCGCGCTCTGCCGGCCGCAGCTCAACGCGGCCACGAGCACGAGCACCGCGCCGCGGATGGTCCTCGAGCCCGGCCGAGCGCCGGCGCAAGTGTTCTCTGGGTCGCGGGGTCCGCCAGGCGATCGACGTACGGAAGACATGCAGCGTCATCCTCGCCTGCCGCGCTCTCGCCGCGCAAGCTCCCCCGTGCTCCTCTCGCCTCCGCCGCTAGGGAGCGGTGCAGATCGGTGCGGTGCGAGCCACCAAATCCTTGACGTCGATCCCAAGCGCCTTCACCACTCCCCCAAGAGCGAGCTCGCGCAGGTCCTCGCAGCCGATCGGCCACTCGGCCAGCCAGTCGGCGACCGTGCCGCTCGACCGCCGTGAGAACCGCGGCGTGGCTCGATGCGGCTCGCGGCCTTCGACGGCCCACTGCACCGTGGTTCCGAGATCGGTGTTGTCGGGCGGGTGAACGCGGCGACGCCGGTGCCCGGCAACAGCACGGCTGTCCCGGTCGTCCGCCGCGACACCTGTTGCCCTGCCTTTCGATAGTTCTGCTGGTATCGAAACGGCCCTATTCTTCGGAGTTGGGAGATCGTCATGGCCGACCGTCTGCGCGTCGTTCTGATCAAGCCCAGCAAGTACGGCGTCGATGGCCTCGTCGAGCGCTTCCGTTGGGGCTTCATGCCCAACAGCACACTGGCGCATCTGGCGAGCCTCACGCCCGACACGGTCGACGGCGTGCCGTGCTCGGTGACCGCGATCGACGAGTACGTGCAGGGCGATCTCGGCTACGTCGAGCAGCTCGCGCCGCAACCCGGCGCCACGACCCTGGTGGCTCTGGTCGGCGTCCAGAGTCATCAGTTCCAGCGCGCGCTCGATCTCGCCGCTCTGGCGCGACGGCGCGGCGTCGAAGCGGTGGTGGTGGGCGGACCACATCCGATGACCTGCGACACCAGCGCCCTGCACGGCCGCGGCGTCGGCTTCGCCCTCGCCGAGGGCGAGCTGATCTGGCCGGCGATCCTGCGCGACGCGCTGGCCGGTGCGCTCCTCCCGGTCTACGGCGAGAGCCAGCGCTGGCAGCAGCGGCTCGATCCACCGGTGCTCAAGCCGCCGTCGCGCCGCGATCTGCGCCGCTATGCCGTGCCGCTGCTCGGCGTCTATCCGGCGCGCGGCTGCCCGTACGTGTGCAACTTCTGCTCGGTGATCAAGATCGCGGGCCGCGCCGTGCGCAGCCAGCCGGTCGCGACCACCCTCGCCAGCCTGCGCGCCGCGAAGACCGCCGGCGTGCGCTACATCCTGTTCACCTCCGACAACTTCAACAAGATCCCAGACGCCGAGGAGCTCCTGCGCGGCATGATCGAGGAGCGTCTCCGGCTGCCGTTCTTCGCCCAGTGCGACGCCATGGTCTACCGTCAGGAGCCGCTGGTCGCGCTGATGGCCGAAGCCGGCTGCTTCCAGATGTTCGTCGGCGCCGAGTCGTTCAGCCGCGAAGCCCTGCGCGGCGCGCACAAGCTGCAGAACCACCCCGAGCGCTACGCCGAGATCGTCGCCATGTGCCGCCGCCACGGCATCACCAGCCACTTCTCGAACATCCTCGGCTTCCCGAGCGACGACGAATCGTCGATCGCCGAGCACCTGCGCATCCTGCGCGCGCTCGCGCCCGATCTCGCGTCGTTCTACGTCCTGACGCCGATCCCGGGCACCGAGCAGTACGACGAGTTCCGGCGCGACAATCTCCTCTTCGAGCCCAATCTCGACCGCTACGACGGCAGCTCGGTGGTGTGGCGTCATCCACGCCTCGCAGCCGACCGTCTGATGCAACGGCTGTACGAGGCGTACCGCGAGTTCTCGCCCGCAACCGACGTCGCGCGCCGGCTGGCGCGCACGGCGGCGCGCCGTTGGGACTTCCGCACGCCCGGCGAGCTGTTCGCGATCCTCGGCTATGCCACGCAGTCGCGTCTCGGCGCGCGCTCGCGCACGCATCCCATGGCCGGCGGCACCTGGCGCCGCGCGCTCGACGGCACCGCCGACTATGCCGCGCTGCGCCGCGACACTTGGGGCTTCGACCTCGCGCCGCTCCCCGACAGCCTGCGGCTCTCGACCGCCGACGCCGAGCTCAACCGCACGGCCAAGCTCGCGACCGCATAGTCCCGGCGTCGGCTTCGAGCGCCGCCTGCCGTCTGCCAGAGCTGCACCGCCACACGAATGTCCGACTGCTGAAGGGCTCGAGCACTTCCTTCGCGGCGAGGGCTGGCGCGTCGCCCTGCTCGGTGCGGGCGTGTGGCACCGCCGCTTGGGCGCCGGCCGTCAAAGTGTGAACGCGAACCTGAACTGGCCTCCGGAAGGTTCGTAAGCTCACGCCCGCTGCGCGCGCGGACCGCCTAATTCTGTCGAGCGATCCAGTCGTGCAGCGGTTTCTGGAGGCTCGCCTCGAGATCGACGCAGTTGCGAATGCTCTCCAGGCTGTGGCGCACCGTGCGTTCGGCCGCCGGAGCGCGGTTGGCGGTGAAGAACGCCTCGATGTCGTCCGCCGCGCCGGCTGCGCAGAAGCTGCCCAGGGCCGCCACGGCGCCGCCGCCGCCGAAAGCCACGACCTTCGATTGCAGCGTGCCCCAGTGGGCCTTCAGGAACTCCCAGGTGGCGGCCCGACTCTCGTCTTCCCCCAGCAACGCGCCGGTGAATGCCGGCAGGTCCTGCGCCCGCATGGCCGGCGAGAGCGCCAGATCCAGCGAGCGCCGCACCAGAGCCGGGTCGTGGAAAGCCGTCAGCGCCATCAGCCAGCGGAACGACTGTTCCGGCGTCTTCGCCGCATCCTTGGCGGCCAGGTAGCGGTCGTAGAGCGCCGCGTCGCCGTGCGCGGCGGCGATCGGCAGCGCGGCGTTCGCGAGGTCCGGATCGACGGCCTTGGGATCGGCCGGGTTGGCGAGCGCCTGTTCGACGAGACGGCGGGCGGCGGCGATCGCCGCCGCGTCGTCGGCGTCACCGAGGGCCGCGAAGACCGTCGCGCGCAGGGTTCGGCGGTCGTCCGAGTCCGCTGCGGCGCCCAGATCGGCCGCGCCGCCCGCGGCCGGCGCCGTGAAGCCCAGATCGGCGGCGGCCGGCGCCAGCAGCTTGGCGAGCCACGCGCGGTAGGCGGGGCGGTCGCTCTGCGCGAGCACGCTGCCGATGGTCTGCAGGCGGCGGATGAGCAGGCTCGCGACGGTGAGATTGCGGCTGTCGCGCAGGCCCTCGGCGAGCCGCAGGTAGTCGGCGATCGCCGCGCGGCCGACGCGCACCAGAGCCCACTGATCCTCGAGCAAGGTCACCTGCTCGGCGGGCGACAGCGTCGGTGTGGCCGCCGCCACGCGGCGGAGCTCCTCCGGCGCGTAGCCGGTGCGGTAGTAGCCGCGAGCGCCCGCGTTCACCAGGACGGTCGGCGCGCAACCCGCGAGCGCAAACGTCGCCGAGCGCTCGCTCAGCAGCACGCATTCACCGGCGGCGCCGGTTGCGCGGCTGGAGTCTGCGAGCGGACGCAGGCATACCGGCACCGTCCAGAGCTGCGGCGAGCCTGCCGCGAGCAGCTTCGGGTCGAGGAAGAAGCGCTGCTGCGTGAGCGTCACGCTCGTCCTGCCGTCCACGCAACGCGAAGAGCTCGTGACCAGCGGCGCCCCCGGCTGATCGATGAAGCTCGCGAGCATCCGCTCGACCGGCTTCCCCGAGACCTTGGCGAGCTCGGACCAGAAGTCCTCCGCCGTGGCGGTGCCGTTCCGGTGGCGCTCGAGATACGCGTTCACGCCGTTGCGGAAGACGTCCTCGCCGACGTACGCCTCGGTCATGCGCAGCATCGCTGCGCCCCTGTCGTAGGCCACGCCGTCGAACAGCTCCTTGATCTCGGCCGGCGTCGTCCCGTTCTGACGGATCGGACGCGTCGACGCCAGCGAGTCGGCGGCCAGCACCTGCTGCGCACTGGCGGTCGCCTCGACGTCCTGGTCCCACGACGGGTCCCAGGCCTGCAGCGGCTTGTGCGCCATCCAGGTCGCAAAGCCCTCGTTGAGCCACACGTTGTCCCACCAGCGCATGGTCACCAGGTCGCCGAACCACTGGTGCGCCATCTCGTGGGCCACGACGCTGCCCACGTTGCGCCGTGTCCGCGCCGACGCGGTGGCGGCGTCGACCAGCAGCGCGCGCTCCTTGTAGAAGACCGCGGCGGTGTTCTCCATGCCGCCCCACTCGTACTCGGGGAACGCCACCATGTCGAGCTTGCCGAACGGATACCGGATGCCGTAGTAGCCGTCGTAGAAGTGCAGGAAGCGCTCGGCCGCGGCGAGCGCGAACCGCCCGAGCTCCTTCTTTTCCGGCAGCCCGCAAACGCGCAGCGGCACGCCGTCCGACGCACCCTCGACGCAGCGCAGGTCGCCGATCGCGAGGGCCACGAGATACGTCGACATCTCGGGCGAGGTCGCGAACGCCACGGTGTGCTTGCCCGGCGAAGGCCCCGGCGCGTCGCGCACGATCGCGCCGTTCGAGATCGCGGTCATGCCGTCGTCGATCGTCACCGTGAGGTCGAACTTCGCCTTGTACGCCGGCTCGTCGAAGCAGGGAAACATCATGCGTGCGTACGTGCCCTCGAATTGCGTGGCGGCGTACCAGCGGTCGTTGGCGCGAATGCGATAGAGCCCACGCAGGTCGTCGCGCAGCTTGCCCGAGAACGCAATCTCGAGCCGGGCCGTGCCGGCCGCGAGCGGCGGGTCGAAGCGCAGCTCGGCGGTTTCGTGCTCGGCGTCGAGGAACGCCGAAACGGCCTCGGCCGCGCCGGATTCGGCGGTCCGGCGCACGGCGGCCCGCAGAGTGAAGCCCACCGAGTTGACCGTGATCGCCGGTGTCGCACGCGGGATCTCGACCGTGATGGTCTCGAAGCCCTCGATGGTGCCGGCGTCGAAATACGGCGCGAGCTCGATCTGGTAATGGTGGGGGATGGCCTGGCCCGGCAGGCGTTGCGCTGCAACCGCTGCGGATCCGAGAAGCGTTGCGAGAGCGACCAGGGCAGGCAACACCAACATCTGCGGCGGACGCTTCTTGTACTGCTTACCAGCGGTGTGGACCGTCTTCGAGATGCTCGCTGGGATCACACGTGCGATTCGGCCTGCGGTTTCTCGCGCCATGGTCGAAGTCTACAAGCGGCTCTTTGACCACTCAGGGCCCGACCGCCTGCTTGTGGCGACCGTGGCCATCGCGAAGGCGGCCGGGCGGATTCTGGGGCGGGACCGCTCGATCGGCCGATCGTCTGCCACCGAGGACGGCCGGTGAGCCGAGGCGGCGTTGCTTCCGGGTGAAGAAGAAATCCCGGCGATCGCGCGTCGCTCGAGCGCCACTCTACGGCGGTCGGAGGGAGGCGCTTTGGCTCTGGCCACCGGGCGGCTTCGTCTGGCTCGCGACGGCCCGTCGGCGGCGCCGCGGCCGCGGGAGCGCGTTCCTGCGGTGGTCGTAGGGGGCCCATGGCGGTACGCCGAGCCTTTCCGTCGTTCTGCCTCGAAACGTCCGTCGTTTCTCTAACCCAGGGCCGTCGGGACGCCGCGCTCGAGCCAACGCAATCGGTCGGAGAGGCCCGCGGCGGCGAAGGCGCTCGCGAGCTCGCGGCGGCCTTCCGAGAAATGGGCCCAATTCTCATAGTGCAGGGGGACGATGGCCGCCGCCGGGAAGGCCCGAGCCGCCAGGACCGCCTCCTCGGCCGTGAAGGTCAGATGCGCCGGCCCGACCTCCCGCACGCGCGCAGCACCCACGAAGAGCAGCGCCGTGGTCACGCGGAAGCGCCGCGCCACTTCGGCTACGCCCGCGAACCACACGGTGTCGCCCGAGACATACGTCGCTTCGTCCGGCCGATCCTCGAGCCGCAGCACGAAGCCGATCACCGGTCCGCGATCGCCGCCGGCCGGGCCGTGTCGCGCGGGCGTCGCGGTGATCAGCAGGCGGCGGCCGTCCGCCGTCGGCAGCTCGACCTCCTGCCAGGGCTCGAGGCCCTCCGCCGCGGCGCCCAGACGCTCGGCTCCCACTCGGGTGGTGAACACGCGCCCGGCCCGCGGGAGCAGGCTCCGTCCCGCAACATCGAGATTGTCGAAGTGATGATCGTGACTGAGCAGGATGGCGTCGAGGCGTCCCATCGCCTCCGCCGCGACGGCCGGGCCCGCGGACTTGCGCAGGGTATAGACGGGCGTCGGGTATTCGCTTCCCGCAGGATCGAAGGTCGGGTCGGTCAACAGGCGCAGACCGCCGATTTCGAGGAGCGCGGTCGGACCGCCGATGTAGGTGATGTCGATTCCGGGCATGTGCCGTCCCTCGGTCCCTCCTCGGACTCGCCGACCAGTTCGACGCGCCGCACCTACGGGCGGCCCGCATCCTGGCGCTGCATCAGCGCTCTGCGAGCCACCGCAACCCAGCGTTCACCGCGGCGGCGAAGCGATCAGTGGTGCATCGGCGTCTCCGCCGCCGGCAGCACGATCGGCGCACCGCCGGTCGCCTTCATGCCGAGCGCAGAGGACGCCGATAGCAGGGCGCACAGACACCGGCGTTGGCCGCGCGCCCGGCGAACGCGCTCTTGTGACGCCCGACCAACGCGGACACCGCGCTTCCCGTGGGTCCCCGCGCGCCGCGAGATCGCGTGGCCTATTCCTCGCGCAGCACGCGCATCGGATCGACGCGCGCGGCTTTCCGCGCCGGCAGCAGGCACGCGGCGAGGGCACTCAGGAGAAGCACCAGGGGTCCCGCCGCGAAGATCGCCGGATCCTGCGGCTCGACGCCGTAGAGCAGACCGCGCAGCACGCCCGAGGCCGCCCAGGCGGCGACTCCGCCCGCCAGGGCGCCGCAGACGGCAAGCGTCATCCCCTGACGCACGACGAGCCCCGCGATGTCGGCGCGCCGGGCGCCGAGCGCCACGCGCACGCCGATCTCGCGTCGGCGCTCGTGCACCGCGTACGCCAGCACGCCGTATACGCCGATGGCGGCCAGCAGCAGTGCGAGGCCGGCGAACAGTGCCAGCAGGAACGCCGCGAACCGGGCGCGGGACAGCGAATCGCCGAGGCGTTCCTCCATCGTGCGCACGCCGTAGAGCGGCAGCGTCGGGTCGATCGAATGCACGGCCGCCCGCACCGCCGGCAGCACGGCCAGGGGATCGCCCGCGGTGCGCACGAACAGCATGCGCGCGTTCGGAAACGCCTGGCGTTCGGGCAGGTAGACGTCGAAGACCGGCGCATCCTCGAGCGAGCGGTAGCGCAGATCGGCCACTACGCCCACGACTTCGCCCTGCTCGGCTTTTTCGAAGCCGCCCTGGCCCGGCGCCAGATGGTGGCCGAGCGGCGACTGACCGGGCCACAAGCGCTCGGCGAGCGCCGCGCTCACCATCAACACCCGGGGGGCGCCGCTGCGATCCGCCGCGGTGAATTCTCGTCCGGCGAGCAGATGCGCTCCGATCGTCTGCAGGTGCCCAGGGCTGACGAACTGTGCGCCGACGCGAACGGTCTCGCTACGCGGCACCTCCTTGCCGTCGAGCCGCGTGAGCAGTGTGCCGTTGCAGCTGTCGGTAAGCGGTCCGCAGGTCGCGAGGCTCACTGCGGTCACGCCCGGGATGGCGCCGATGCGCGCCGCCATGTCGGCGTGCAGTTGCAGCGCGGCCTCGCGCGTGTAGTCGCCCTGCGCGGGGTTGAACTCGGCGGTCAGCATGTGCTCCGGCGTGAAGTTGAGGTCCAGGTGCGAAAGCTTGGCGAAGCTGCGCAGCAGCAAACCCGCGCCGGCGAGCAGTACCAGGGCCACCGCCAGCTCGCCGGCGACCAGCGCACCGCGGCCCCAGGCGCGGCTGCGGCCGCGCGCGCCGCCGATGACCGCCCCGCCCTCCTTGAGCGCGCCCACCAGGCCGCGCCGCGACGCCCGCAGCGCCGGCACCAGCCCGGTTGCCACTCCCACGAGCAGCGCCAACCCGACGCCGAAAGCGAGCACGCGACCGTCGATCGAGGCCGCGGCGAGGTCGAGTCCTTCGCTCGCCGAGACGCCCCAACCGCTCAGGGTCTCCGGCCGCAGCGCGGCCAGCCCGCGGAGCATCCATTGCGCCACCAGCATCCCCGCCGCGCCGCCCGTACCCGCCAGAAGCAGGCTTTCGGCGAGCAGCTGGCGCATCAGGCGGCCGCGACTTGCGCCGAGAGCGGCGCGCACCGCCATTTCGCGCCGCCGCGTGCCGGCCCGCACCAACAGGAGATTGCCGAGGTTCGCGCAGGCGATGAGCAGCACCGCGCCCACGGCGCCGAGCAGCACCAGCAGCGCCCGGCGCAGGCGCGCGTCTTCGCGTGCCGCGACCAGCGACGTCGCACCGGCCGACCACACGCTGTCGCCCTTGAACTCCGGCGGATTCGGATGCGCCGCGTCGATGCGCTCGCCGGCGGCCGTCATCGCCGCGGCGAGCCCCTGCTCGGTGATCCCGGGGCGCAGACGCCCGATGGCATCGAACCAGTGATTGCCTTCCTCGGTGAGCGCCTGCGGGTACCAGAGGTATCCAGCCGCGGAGAGCGGCACCCACACGTCGGCCTTGCCCGTCAGCCCGCGAAACGCGGCCGGCATGACACCGATGAGGGTCAACTGCTTCTTGTCGAGCTCCACCGTCCGCCCGATGGCGGCCGGATCGGCTCCGAAGCGCCGGCGCCACAGGCCTTCGCTGACCAGCGCCACGCGGGCGCCGCCGTCGGGCCGCTCGGCGTCGGCGGGGAACAGCGCACCGAGCAGCGGCGCCTGTCCCAGCATTCCGAAGTACGACGGCGACACCATCTCGGCCTGCACCCGCTCGGCCTCGCCGCCACTCGTCAGGTTGAAGCTGTCCTCGGTGAAGCCGGCGAGGCTCTCGAACGACGTGTCGATGTCGCGAAACGTCTGCCACTTCGGATACGACCACGGCATGCGCTGGGGCCCGATCGCGGGCCCGCCGGTGACTTTGAGGTGCGCGAGATAGAGCCGGTCGAGCGCCGGATAGGGCAGCGAACGCAGCATCACCGCATTCACCAGGCTGAAGATGGCCGCGCTCCCTCCGATGCCGAGGGCCAAGGCCAGTATCGCGGCGCCGGTGAATCCCGGGCTGCGGGCGAGGTTGCGGGCGGCGTGGCGCAGGTCTTGAGTTACGGCCATGATCGTCTCTCCGAATGTGGACATGGAGGTAGCAACCTCCTTGCCAGTCCGCGCTCGTCACCGGCCGCGTACTTTCGGCCCCAGAGACTCCGAAACCGAACCCACGGCAAGGTTCGAGACGGCCGCTGTTCGCCGATGGAACGGCAACTGTCCGATTGCGGGACGCCGGGCTAATCCTCGCGTAGCGCCGCACCCGGGGGAACCGCCGCCGAGCGCAGCGCCGGAGCGAGCCCGGCAAGCGCCGCGACGACGAGCAGCACGATCGCCGCGGCGCTCAGAGTCCGGGGATCTCCCGGTCCGACCCCGTAGAGCAGACCGAGGAGCAACGCACGCAAGGCGAGGGTCGCAGCCCATCCTGCCGCGATGCCGAATCCGGCCAGCCGCAGGCCGCGGGCGAGCATGCCCCGCGCCACCTGCTGAGCGCGCGCGCCGAGGGCGAGGCGGATGCCCACCTCGCGGCGCCGCCGCGCCGCCTCGAACGCCAGGACGGCATAGGTGCCCAACGCCGACACCAGCAGGGCGACGACGGCAAACAACGCGGCCAGCATGAGGCTGAAACGGCGCGGCGAGAGCTCGCGTTGGAGCGCCTGGTCGAGCGTCTGCAGGCGCGTCACCGGCTGCCCGGGATCGACTTCGAGGATGGCGCGCCGCACCGATTCCGCCAAGGCGCCCGAATCGCCGCCCGAATCGCCTGGCACCACGGCACCGCCGCCCTCCACCGCGCCCGCCCCCGAATCGCCTGGCACCCGGAGCAGTAGGGCCGCCATGTTCCACGGCTCGCGGTTCTGGGCGTACGGCACGTATACGGTAGGCGCCGGCGGCTCGGCGAGGCCGTCGTCGCGCACGTTCGCGACCACACCGACGATCGTGCGCAGCTGGGCGGCATCGCCCGCGCGGCCGAAACCGATCCGCTTGCCGAGCGCCGCCTCGCCGGGGAAATAGCGCTCCGCGAGCGCGCGATTGACGATGGCGACCTGAGCGCCGCTCTCGTCCGCGGGCACGAAGGCGCGGCCGGAGAAGAGCGGCACGCCCAGCGTCTGAAAATAGCCTTCGCTCACCGTTTGAAAGCTCACGATCTCGACCTGATTCGGCCCGCGCTGGGGCCGGCCCTCGATCCAAAACCCGCGGCTGATCGCGCCGTCGAGCGGAGCGGTGAGCGCGAGATCGGCAGACACGACGCCCGGCACCGTCCGCAGCTTCGCCAGCACGGCGTCGTAGAAGCGGTTCTTGAGCATCGCGTCGCGCTTCTTGGTATCGCTGAGATGAAGCTGCGCCACGAGAACGCCGTCGGCGCGTACTCCTGAGTCGACGCTGCGCAGATGCGCGAAGCTCGCGCCGAGCAGGGCCGTGCCGGCGAGCAGCACGAACGCGAAGGCGAGCTGGGCGATGGTGAGCGCCGAGCGCAGGCGGCCGGCGGCGCGGCCGCCGCCGGCTCCCGGCGTGGCCGCTCGCAGCACCAGGGCCGGCGCCACGCGCTGGAAGAAGGGCGCCCCGCCGAAGAGCAGCGCTGCCGCGAGCGCCAGCGCGCCCAAGGCCGCGAGCGCCGGGAGGTCGAGCGCGATCTCCACCAGCCGGGGCAATCCGGCGGGCGCCTGGTGCACCAGCCAGCGGATGGCCGCCCAGGCCGTGCCCGCGGCGCCCAGGGCGCCGGCACCACAGAGCAGCAGCCCTTCGGCGAGCGCGGCGGTCACCAGGGTGCCGCGCCGTGCGCCGAGCGCCTGCCTCAGCGCCACCTCACGCGCCAGCGCAACTGCGCGCAGGAGGAGCAACGTCGCGACGTTCGCCAGCGCGACGAGCAGGAGAAGGCCCGCCCCGAGTTGCATGGCGACCAACACGGGGCGCGCTTCGCCAGCCAGCGTCTGCTGCAGCGACGTCACGTCGGCACCGAGATTGGCATTGGTATCCGGGTACGTGGCGGCGAGGCGGCCGGCGATCGTCCGGAGCTCCGACCTCGCGGCGTCCAGGCCGATGCCCGTGCGAAGTCGCCCGAACACGCGCAGATAGTGCGCGTCGCGCTCGGGGGCGCCCTCTGGTACGGGAGCGCCGCCCGGGATACCGCCTCCGCCCACCAACCAGACGTCTGCCGGGCGCAGAAACGAGAAGCCGGCCGGCAGGACGCCGATGATCTCGTAGGGTTGCTCGCCCAGCACCACGGTCCGGCCGATCGCGTCCGGATGCGCGCCCATCTGCTTGCGCCAGAGAGCGTCGCTGATAACCGCAAGTCGCCGGCCACCAGTTTCGTCACCCAGCGTGAACAGGCGCCCGAGGGCCGGAGGAACGCGCAGCAACTCGAACAGGTTTCCGGACACGAATCCTGCCTGGAGCATCTGGGCCGGGCCGTCTCCAGTCCAACTAGCTCGGCCGAAGCGAAGCGCCGCAAGCCCTTCGAACGAGCCCGACTGGGCGCGCCAATCGAGGAAATTCGCGGGCGCCACGGGTCGGGCGTTGTCGCCTTCGCGCGTTTCCCAGAGTGTCACTAGTCGGTCGCCCTGCGGAAACGGCGGCGGCGCGAGCACGACACCGCGGAGCACCGCGAAGATCGCCAGGTTGGCGCCCATCCCCAGTGCCAGCAGCCCGCAGACGGAAGCCGTCCACAGCGGCTGCCGCCGCAGTCGCCGCAGGGCTTGCGACATCTGACTGCCGAGCTCGAACCCGCCCAACCCCGTCGCGCTGAGTCCCATGACCGCCCTCCCGCCTTGAATTCACCCCGCGCACCGGTTCGCGAGCGCGCGGATTCCTTTGTCCCCTGTCCGCCGTCTTCATTGGACGCCGAGCAAAGCGCGCGGTTGGCTTCGTTGGCAGCGTGACGCCGGCGATTCGTCCCCAGATTGCTGGCGCGAGGGCCCGCCACCAGTGCAAGAGATGCTGCTGGCAAGGGGTCCTGGCTGCCCTAGAGGTGCTGCCCTAGAGGTGCCAGCCGATTCGGAACGGTCAACGTCAGCCAGACAGGCGACCGACCTGGAGCGAGCGGTACTTTCTCCAAGCGACGGATTCGCGAGAGCTTTCGCGTCCTTGTCGTTAGATGAGTAGAAAACGCCGCTGGTTCCAGCCCGGATGCCTGGTCGAGGTCACCACCCGCACGCTGCAGGAACGACTGCTCCTGCGGCCGAGCCCGCTGCTCTCCGAGATCATGGTCGGAATCCTGGGGCGCGCTCAGGCTCTCTATCCGATGCAGATCCACGCCTTCGTGGCGCTGTCGAATCACTATCACCTGATCTGCACGCCAGCCAACGTTTGGCAGCTCTCGCGGTTCATGTGCTACTTCAACTCCAACTTGGCGCGCGAAGTGGCGCGGCTTCACGACTGGCATGACAAGGTCTGGGCTCGCCGCTACGACGCCATTCGAATCAGTCCCGAGCCTGCGGCTCAGATCGCGCGCCTGCGCTACCTCCTCGCGCACGGCTGCAAGGAAGGATTCGTCCTCACACCAGGCGAATGGCCCGGAGTTCATTGCGTGCAAGCTCTGCTTCGAGGAAGGACCATGCACGGCGTCTGGTTCGACCGGACCCTCGAGTACGAGGCGCGTCGCGCCGGCATCGAGTTCGGGGCGCGGCAGTTCTCGAGCGAGGAAACCGTCTACTTGACACCATTGCCATGCTGGGAGCACCTGCCTGCGCCCGCTGTTCGGAAGCGTGTTGCGGACCTCGTCGCCGATATCGTGGCCGAGGCCGCTCGTCGTCAACTCGACCTCGGTCGAGGTCCGCTGGGCGCCGACTTCGTCCGCCGCCAAAACCCACATGAACGACCTCTGAAGAGCAAACGTAGCCCAGCTCCGCACTGCCACGCCGCCACGCGGGCAGTTCGTCGAGCGCTCGTAGATGCGTACCGCACGTTCCTTTCCGCCTATCAGCGGGCTGCGGAGCGATGGCGCTCCGGGGACCGTTTCGTCACATTCCCGGAGCACTGCTTTCCGCCGCCGCCACCTCCGACGAGGTCTCAGCTCGTCGGCGCTGGCCTCTAGATCGTCCGCTCGGGAAGCCGTGACGGCTGGACCCGACCGAACCAGGCCGCTTCCAGGGCTGCCGAACAGCGCGCGCAGAGGAGACTCGCGCGTCGATCGGTCATCGGAGCCCCTTCCGGCGCGCACCGTACGTGCGCGCTCCCGGAATCGTCGCATCAGGAACAGAACGCCAAGCGTCAATTTCAGGACGCGACGGGCAACCAGCGCCCGAATCGTCAGCTCGAAGTCACATAGCGGGACTCCACGGCCCGACGCCGCGGAATGCATCGCCGTGCCACGCAAACGAACGCCCGGACTCGAGTTCGGCCTGGCCGGAATCGCCTGGCACTTCACGGGCAGCAATCTCCCCGGCGCACCGTTTCCCTGATCGCCTGGCACCTCTAGCCCTGCAAGCCACACCTCTAGCAAGCAACGACAGGTCTACCAAGCGAAGCAGCCCACTTTCCCCGCCACCGAGAGACCTGGGCCCGCCGCCCCTGTCCCCGAATCGCCTGGCACCTGTACCCGCACGTGTACCCCAGCACCCG
>WBZN01001072.1_pt1 | contig 17300 bp, 17 predicted proteins | sample 5204281 | NCBI WGS metagenome assembly WBZN01 (sample SAMN12344347, study PRJNA552823) | activated sludge metagenome | biome: Activated sludge suspended growth; feature: Nitrification reactor; material: Wastewater; isolation source: activated sludge from nitrification reactor of wastewater...
CCGGTCGAAACGGCCCGGGCGCAGCAGCGCGGGGTCGAGCACGTCGGGACGGTTGGTGGCGGCGATGAGGATGACGCCTTCGTTCGCCTCGAAGCCGTCCATCTCGACCAGCAGCTGGTTCAGGGTTTGCTCGCGCTCGTCATTGCCGCCGCCGAGGCCGGCGCCGCGATGGCGGCCGACCGCGTCGATCTCGTCGATGAAGATGATGCAAGGGGCGTTCTTCTTGCCCTGCTCGAACATGTCGCGCACGCGGCTGGCGCCGACGCCGACGAACATCTCGACGAAGTCGGAGCCGGAGATGGTGAAGAACGGCACGTTGGCCTCGCCGGCGATGGCGCGGGCGAGCAGCGTCTTGCCGGTGCCCGGAGGACCGACGAGCAGGCAGCCTTTCGGGATCTTGCCGCCGAGGCGCTGGAATTTCTGCGGGTCCTTGAGGAAATCGACGATCTCCTCGAGCTCGTTCTTGGCTTCCTCGATGCCGGCGACGTCGTCGAAGGTGACGCGGCCCTGGCGCTCGGTCAGCAGGCGCGCGCGCGACTTGCCGAAGCCCATGGCCTTGCCGCCGTTGGACTGCATCTGGCGCAGCATGAAAATCCAGAAGCCGACGATGAGGATGATCGGCGCCCATTGCATGAGGGCGAGGAACAGGAAGTTGCGCTCCTCCTGCGGGCCGGCCTTGATCTCGACGCCCTTGGAGGTCAAATGCTCGATCAGCTTCGGATCGTCGGGCGCATAGGTGGTGTAGGTGCCGCCGCTGGTCTCGGAGCGGATCTCAGGACCGCGGATGGTGACATTGGTGACCTCGCCGGCTTCGACCTTGTTCAGGAAGTCGGAGTAGGAGAGCTCCGTGCCCGAGTTGCTGGAGGTCCCGCTCTGGAACATCTCGAACAGCACGAACAGCAGCACGATGACCGCCGCCCAGATCCACAGATTCCTGCCGAAATTCACCGTATGATCCTCACCCGGGCGGGAAAACCGCCGATTCGTCACTGGACCCAGGGCGTTCTTACGCTATTTGCAGCAATTCCAAACTAGCCCAGGATTGATGAATAGATAGTGTGCGGCGGACGGAGCGCAACTGTAAAGCCGCATGTTGTCACGCAATGCCGGGGCGCCGGGGCGGCCGTAAGCCCCTGACCCAGGCCCAAATGCGGTTGCGCCAGGACTTGTTCCCCGCGCCACAGCGCCGGCAGCGCGGCGCGGGCCGGTTCCGGCACCGGATGGCGCTTGAGGCCGAGGCCGAAGCGGCGCGCCGCCTGCCTTTGTCCCTCCGCGCCGAGGGGGCGAATGGTCAGGGCTTCGCCCGTCAGATCGGCGGCGACGGATAGCGCGAAGCGGTGATCCCAGGCGCCGGACCAGCCGGGGCCAACTTCGGCCCGGTCGCGGATGTCGCCGGCCTCCCGGCAGATCAGCAGCCTGCCCCGGCGCGGCGCCACGATGCAGCCGGCGAGCGTGCCGCGCCCACCGGCGCGGGCGGATTCGGCGAGGTCGGCCAGGGCCAGCGGCGCCGCCGGATAGGCATGTCCACCCACGGCGAGGAGCAGCCGGCGCAGCGCGGCCACGCGCAAGTCCGGCGCCGCCCCGCGCCAGGGCTCCAGGCCGACAGTGGCATAGGCCTCAGGATGGAGGATCGCCGCGTCGGCCAGGAACCGCGCCACCGCCCGGTCCTCCGCGTCCCGCGCCTGGCCGAAGCGGGCGGCGTCGGCGCGCAGCCCGGGCGCGGCGCCGGATACGGCCAGGGCCTGGCGCTGGCGCACCCGCTCGAAACGCTCCGCCAGGTTGCTGGGGTCCTCGATCCAGCGCTCGCCCCTGGCCCGCAGCCAGCCGCGCAACGCTTCGCGCGCGATGCCGAGCAGCGGACGCAGCAGACGCACGCCGTCCTGCGGCGCGACCGCCGGCATGGCGGCGAGGCCCTGCGCCGTCGAGCCATGGTCGCGGCGCATCGCCACCGTCTCCGCCTGGTCGTCGGCGGTATGACCCAGCGCCAAATGCAGCACGCCGCGCGCCCGGCACCAATCGCCGAGCAGGCGATAGCGCGCGTCGCGCGCCGCCTGCTGCAGGCCGCTCCGCGGCTTGGCGTCGGTCCAGGTGAGCACTTCGCCGTCGCAGCCGGGCAGGCCGGCGAAGCGGCGGACGACGCCCTCGCATTCCGCCCGCGCCTCGGGACGCAGGCCGTGATCGACGCTGAGGACGTGCAGCCGCCCGCCGCGCGCCGCCACCCACTCCGCCAGCAGCAGGCCGAGCGCCAGCGAATCCGAGCCGCCCGAGATTGCGGCTGCGATCGCCGGCGGCCGCTCGAAGGGCCCGAGCGGCAGCAGGCAGGCATCGAGGTCGAGCGCGGCCATGGCGGGCCTAGGTCAATACTCTTCCGTCGTCATCGCCGGGCGCAGACCCGGCGATCCAAGTTTGCCGCGAGCACGCGACGCCGAAACCTGGATTGCCGGGTCTCGCCGCTGTCGCGGCGGCCCGGCAATGACGGAAAAGAAACAAGACAACGCCGATCATGTCCGCGCGCGGGGGCGATCGGCGGCGCCGGGCTACTCGCAGCTGTAGCGCTGCTTCGCCTTGATGGCGCGGTCCTTGATGTTGGCGGAGGCGTCGGGATAGCGCTTCTCGAGCTGCTTCAGCGCGACGCAGGCATTTTCCTTCTGGCCCTGCTGGCCCAGCGCCATGGCGAGCTTCAACAGGTTGTCGGGCGCCTTCTGGCTGTCGGGATACTTCTGGTAGCCCTCGGCGAAGGCGACGGCCGCGTTCTTGAAATCGTTGCGCACGTAGTAGCTCTCGCCCAGCCAGTATTGCGCGTTGCCGGTGAGCTCGTCCTTCGGGTGCTGCTGGATGAAGGATTTGAGCGCGATCTCCGCCTGGTCGTAGGCGCCGCGCTGGATGAGGTTGGTGGCGTATTCGTATTGCTCGCGCGGCGTCTCGCCGGGCAGCACGACGCCGCCCTGGGGCATCCCCTGGGGCATCGCCGTCTGCTGCGCGGCCTTCGCCGCGGCATCTTCCGCGGCACCCGCCGGCGCCTGCGGCAGCTGGGCCGAGGAATCCAGCGTGCCGAGCACGCCCGGCTGCCCGGCCGGGGCTGGCGCGGTGGTCTGCGGCGCAGGTGCAGCCTGGGTGGCCTCGGGCGCGCCGATCGGCTGCGGCGCGTTGGCGCCCAGCGACGGGCCGGCGCCGTCCGACATCGTGCCGTCGCCGGGAGCGGCCGCCGGCGGCATGGCGCCGCCGCCTTCGAGCACGCCGAGGCGATATTCGACATCCTTCTGCATGCGCTCGACCTGGGCGGCGAGGTCGTTGACCTTGAGCTCGACCCGCTCGATCTGGCCGGTCAAGTCGGACATCTGCGTCTGCAGCTGCTGCATCCGCACTTCCTGCTGCGCCGCCAGGTTGCCGCCGCCGGTCGCGGCGCCGGTGGCGCCGGCGCCGGGGATCTGGTTCTGCAGATAGAGCACCTGCTGTTTCAACTGCTCGAGCTCCTGGCGGAGGTCGTCGACCTCGTCGGCGGCCGCCGGCCGGAAAGCCGGCAAGACGAGCGCCGCCAGCAGGGCCAGCGCCAGCAGGGGGCGCGGCGCCCGCCGCGTCAGGTCCGCCAGCATGGGAGCTTTGGCTTGGTCCATCATCTGCATCCTCTCGAACCCCATCCCGGGGCTGGTCCCCAAGGCTGTTTCAGGCGCCGGAATCTTGGCCGGCAATGCGGCGAAAGCATGACGCAAAGCCTTGCGAATCAGCCACGAAACGGTGATCGGAAGATGCCAGAGGGCGCCGCCGGGCGCCAGTGTTTGCCGCGAAGGCGGTCTTTGCCGAACCGGCGGCGGGAACGGAGACCGGCCGGCGACGAGCGCCGGGCGGCCTCCAGCCCGTTACGGATTGACGACGGTGACGCCGCGCCGGTTGCGGCTCCAGCAATCTTCCGTGGCCTCGGCGCATTCCGGCCGCTCCTTGCCGAAGGAAACGGTGTCGATGCGCGCCTCGGCGACGCCCAGCGCGGTCAGGTAGTTGCGCACCGCCGCGGCGCGGCGGTCGGCCAGGGCCAGGTTGTATTCGCGGGTGCCGCGCTCGTCGGCATGGCCCTCGATGGTGACTGTGACGGCGGGATAGGTCTGCAGCAGCGCCGCCTGCTGGCGCAGCACCAGCTCGGCGTCGGGCGCGATGTCGTAGCGGTCGGTGGCGAACCGCACCCGGTCGCCCACCCGGGTCAGCTCGGCCAGCGCCGCCTGGCGCGGGTCGAGGGTGCCGGCCGTGATTTCGGCGGGCGCGGCGCCGTTGCCCTGGCCCAGCCCGGCGACCGTGGGCGCATCGCCCGCGGACTTGTCCGCATCGGACTGGCAGCCTGCGAGCAGGCCAAGAACCAGCACCAGCGCCGCGGCGGCGGCCGGACGATGGCGCAGCATTCGAGTCTCATTCATGTAAATTCCCCAACTTGCCTGATGAGCTCCGCCCGCCGCGGGGTGGGAGCAGATTGGAGCGGCGGGAGAAACGGAGCGCGGCCAGGATCGCGCCCGCGCGGGGCGGCGGCGCGGCGGCGGCGGGGCGAACTCACGGTAATGTGATGGCGGAAACAAGGCGCCACGCCGGAGCGGCGGGCGCGCGGCTGCCCGGACGGGCGCGGCGATTCGGGCAAAAGCAAGCCCCCTTCCCCGCGCCCGTCTCCTCAACGGAGACGGGTGGGAAAAGGGGGCGTATGCGTCCAGCGATCAGCTTGCGGCCAGGGGCCCCAAGGCACCCGGCGCTAAGCCAGATCCCTGTTTACTTGTTGACCGAAGTCACGCCGCGGCGGTTCTGCGCCCAGCAGCCTTCGTTCGAGTCGGTGCACTCCGGACGCTCCTTGCCGTAGGAGATCACGGAGAGACGGCCGGCATCGATGCCCAGCGCGGTCAGGTAATTGGCGACCGCATTGGCGCGACGCTCACCCAGCGCGAGGTTGTATTCGCGGGTGCCGCGCTCGTCGCAATGGCCTTCGACGGTGACGGTGGCAGCCGGATACTGCTGCAGCCAGGCAGCCTGCTTCTGCAGCTGCGACTGAGCCTCGGCCGACAGGTCATAGCGATCGGTCTCGAAGAAGACGCGGTCGCCCACATTCTGCTGGAAGTCCTCGGCCGAACCCGGAGTGACCGCACCCTGCGAGATGCCGTCGGTGGTGCTGGCGCCGCTGGCGGCCGCATCGCCAGACTGCGCAGCATCGTCAGAGGCGCAAGCTGCCAGGAGCAGGGCGGCAGCCAGAGCCGAGATCATCTTAAGACGCATTTTGTCCTCTCATCCTCTTGTTTGTCGTCAAACCGTGCACTTTTCCGCCCGCTACCAGGACAAAAACGCGCCGGCTTGTTCGGAAATTCCGCAACTGATGGTTGGCATGGCGCCGGGCCCTCAGAACCCCCGGAATCGGCCGGAACATAAAGCATTATTGCTTGCTGAGCAAGGGTGACCAGGCCGGATCGGAGCCGTCCATCGGCGTCTTAATCACTCGTTCATTATGTCCGGTGAGGTCGATCGACTTCAGCTGCGCGCGGCCGCGCTGGTCCTGGGTATAGAAGGCCAGCACGCGCCCGTTAGGGGCCCAGGTCGGCCCTTCGACCAGCCAGCTCTGCGACAACATGCGCTCCCCCGACCCGTCCGGGCGCATCACCCCGATATAGAAACTGCCCTGGTAGATCCGGGTGAAGGCGATCAGGTCGCCGCGCGGCGACCAGACCGGGGTGGCGTAGCGGCCTGCCCCCTTGGAAATGCGCACCACGCCCGAACCATCGGCGTTCATGATGTAAAGCTGCTGTTCGCCGCCGCGGTCGGAATTGAACACGATGCGGCTGCCGTCCGGCGCGTAAGAGGGCGAGGTGTCGATCGACGGATGGTCGGTCAGGCGCTTGGATTTGCGGGTGCGGACATCCATCACATAAATGTCCGTGTTGCCGCCTTGCGCCAGGCTCATGATGACGCTGTTGCCGTCCGGCGAGTAGCGCGGGGCGAAGGTCATGCCCGGGAAATCGCCCAGCACTTCCTGCTGGCCGGTGCTGATGCTGAAAAGGTACACCCGCGGCTTATTTCCGTAATAGGACATGTAGGTGATGTCCTGGGCCGCCGGCGAGAAGCGCGGCGTCAGCACCAGCGCCCCGCCATCGGTGAGGAACTGATGGTTCTCGCCGTCCTGGTCCATGATCGCCAAGCGCTTCTTGCGGTTGTCCTTGGGGCCCGATTCCGCGATGTAGACGATGCGGGTGTCGAAATAGCCGTCCTCGCCGGTGATGCGCTTGTAGATGTCGTCGGCGACGATGTGGGCGGCGCGGCGCCAGATGTCGGGGGTGAAGGTGTAGGAATTGGAGAACATCTCCGCCCCGCCGAACACGTCCCACAGGCGGAACTCGACGGAGAGCTTGCCGGCGGCGCCCGGCTTCACCGCGCCGGCCACCAGGGCCTGGGCGTTGAGCAGGCGCCAATCCTGGAACCGCGGCAGCGTGTCCGACGTGACGCCCTGCTGGATGTAGGCGCGCTGGTCGATCGGCGCGAACAGGCCGGAGCGTTCCAGGTCGGCGGCGACGACGCGGGCGATCTCGGAGCCAAGCTGGATGTCGGTCGGATTGGTGCCGCCGAAGACCGGCACGGCGATGGGCATCGGCTCGACCACGCCGCGGGTGATGTCGATGACCGGCTCGGCCCAGGCGGGGGCCGTCACCAGGCCGAAGCCCGCGATCGCCGCCGCCAATATCGTCCGCCGCGCCATGCCCCGAGAGGTCGCCGCAACCCGCGTCTTGCCAGCCAGTTCGTTCCAAGCCATGTCGTCGCCTCGTCCGTTACTTCCTGGATATTTGGCCGAATCGGCCGTGATCGCCGTATGCCCCGTTTTATACTGATGCACGGCCCCCTTGCCTACCGCGCCCCAGCCGCCGGCACGCCTGTTGCCGCCATCAACGAGCAAGTCTCCGTGAAGTTCCTGCCGCGAAATGATGGCAATTGTGCGGCTGTACGATCGCGACGGTGCGCTGCATCTGCCCCCTCCCAAGCCCTCCCCCGTTCCGGGGGAGGGATGAGCCCTCCTCCCCCGGAACGGGGGAGGATCGAGGAGGGGGCAGCCACAGACTCGCTATTCCCCGGATGTGTCACCACACCGCGTGCAGCGGCTTCAGGCGCAGGCGCATGGAGAGGAAGCGCTTGCCCGGCGGCACGGCGAGCGGGCTGGAGGCGCGCACGGCCTGCTCGGCGCTGTCATAGGCGCGGCGGCCGCAGGCGCTGTCCTCGACGACGCCGGTGCGCTCGATGCCGGTGACGGTCGCGTCTGGCGCCAGGGTGAGCTGCAATTCCACCGGCGCCATCTCGCCCCAGGGGCAGCCCTTCATCACCTCCAGGTCCCAGTTGCGCAGGATCTCGTCGGTGATGACGCGCTTCTCCGCCGCGGTGAGCTGGCGCGGATCGGTTGGCGGCGGCGCGGGCGCGGCAACCTCCTTCGGCTGCGCTTGGCAGGCGGCAAGGATCGCACAAAGCAGCGGAGCGAGGAGACGGCGCATCATGCGCCGAGACTACTGCATCACCTGGTCGGGATAGAAGCGCAGGCGCATGGTGTCGTAGGTCTTGCCGGGCGGCAGCTTCAGTGGGCTGGAGACCATCACCGCGCGCTTGGCGCTCTCCGCCGCCTGGGGGAAATAGGGGCTGGTGCCGGTGTTCAGCACGTCGACCCGCGTCACCGTGCCGTCGGGCAGCAGCGTGATGCGCAGCTCCACCAGCATGCCGGCGAGGTCGGGCGAGCCGGCGAGGCTGCCCAGGTTCCAGTTGTGCTCGATCTGGCCGCGAATGCCGTCCTCTTCCGAGGCGGTCAATGGAATCTCGGAAACGTCGGCCGTCTGCGGGCCGGTGGTCGGCTCGGCAGGTGCGGCTTCGGCCTTCTTCTTCGGCTTTTCCGGAGTCTCGGGCGCCGGCGGGTTGTCGAGCACGTTGGCCAGCAGCGTGTCGAGCTCCTGGTCCTGCTTCTTCTTCTCGGCTTCCTTCTTCTTTTTCTCTTCCTCTTCCTTCTTCTTCTTTTTCTTTTCCTCCTCCTTCTTTTTCTTCTCCTCCTCTTTTTTCTTTTCCTCTTCCTTCTTCTTGTCCGCCTCGGGGTCGGGGATCGCCTCGGCGACCTCCTCTTCCTCCGGCGGCGGTGGCGGCGGAGCGGCGGCGGCCGGCGGATTGGGCGGCGGTGGAGCCTCCTTCTTCGGCTCCTCCTTCTTCACCTCTTCCTTGGGCGGCTGGGGCTTCGGCTGCGGCTTGCCCTCCTTCTGCACCTTGGGCGCCGCGGTGATGTCGGAGAGCTGCGCCATCTCGATGCCGATGGCGCCGGGCAGCACTTCGGGCTCCCAGAAGATGGGCAGGCCGAGCACCACCAGCAGGACGACGACGACGTGCAGGCCGATGCTGACGGCGATGGCGCCAATCAGGCCTTCGTCATCGGAATGATGCGTTATCCGGACCACGCTCGCTCAGCTCTCTCGACTCAATCCAGGTTCCGCGCGGTCATTGCGCCGGCTGCTCGCCCGTCGCGGGGGCGCCTTCGGCCGGCGCGGCGCCCGCGGGCGGCGTGCCGATGTCGCCACCCGTCGGGCTTTCCGAGATCAGCGCCAGGTGGCGATAGCCGGCCGAGACCAGCTGGCCCAGCACCTGGGCGACGATGCCGTAATTCGCCGCCTGGTCGCCGCGGATGAAGATCTTCACATCCGGATTGTTGTTGGAGATTGCGGCAACTCTGGGGCCGAGGGCCTCCAGGGTCAGCTCCGCCTCCTGCAGGAAGATCTTGCCGTCCTTGGTCACCGAGACGACCATCGGCTCGTCCGGGTCCTGCATCGCCTCGGCCTTGGTCTTCGGCAAATCGACCGGCACGCCGACGGTCAGCAGCGGTGCGGTGATCATGAAAATCACCAGCAGCACCAGCATGACGTCGACCATCGGCGTCACGTTGATCTCCGCCATCGGATGGGCGCGGCGGCGGTGCGCGCCGCGCGACGGGCGGTTGCCGAGCCGGACCGCCATGGTCAGTGCTTCTCCTCAAGCTGGCGCGAAAGGATGGCGCCGAACTCACCGGCGAAGGCCTCCAGGCGGTTGCCGTAGCGGGTGATGTCGCTGTTCAGCTTGTTGAAGGCGAGCACCGCGGGAATCGCGGCGACCAGGCCAAGCGCGGTGGCGAACAGCGCCTCGGCGATGCCGGGGGCGACCACCGCGAGCGAGGTGTTCTTCGAGCCCGCGATGGCGGCGAAGGAGTTCATGATGCCCCAGACCGTGCCGAACAGGCCGACGAAGGGGGCCGCCGAGCCGACCGAGGCGAGGAAGGTCATGTAGCGCTCGAGCTGGTCCATCTCGCGGCCCAGCGCGATGTTCATCACCCGCTCGATGCGGTCGCGCAAGCTTTCGCGCAGCGCCTCGGTGGTGAGCAGGCCCTTGGCCGCCGAGCGGCGCCATTCGCGCATGGCGGCGACGAAGATCGAGGCCATCGGGTCGGCCGGGCGGTTGGAGATGCGGTCGAACAGATCCTCGAGCGAGCCGCCCGACCAGAAGGTCTCCTCGAACTGCTTGGCCTGGGCGCGCAGCGAGCGCAGGCGGATCAGCTTCTGGATGATGATGGCCCAGCTCCAGATCGAGGCCATCAGCAGCATGATCATCACCGCCTTGACGATCCAGTCGGCCTGGATGAACAGGCCCCAGACCGAAAGGTCATGGGCGGCGGCACCCATGCCGTCCGCCGTGCTCTGCAATGTGCCGGCCATCTGGTCCAAACCCTGCCCCGCATCGACGGGGGCGACCGGAACGGCCTGCGGTGCTTCTTGCTCCATAGTCTCTGATCCTGTGTCTAGAAACGCTTGTTCATGCGCCAACGTGGTTAATAGGCGGTAAAGCCTTCCGCAGATAGTCCGGAATGCGGGCCGCCTTGCCGTCCCGCCCGACACAGACCACCACGACCTTCATCTCGACCAGCAACTCGCCGCCGCGCAGCACCCGCTGCACCAGGTCGATGGACGCGCCGCCGAGCTTCGCCAGTTCCGTCTCCACCACCAGCTCGTCGTCGAGATGGGCCGGCCGGCGGTAATCGGCCTCGCAGCGCCGCACCACCAGGGTCAGCCCGTCGCGCTTGATCATCTGGGAATGTGGTATTCCTAAGGCACGCAGCCAGTCGGTGCGCGCCCGCTCGGCGAATTTCAGGTAATTGGCGTAATAGACGATGCCGGCGGCGTCGGTGTCCTCGAAATAGACGCGGATCGTCTGCCGGTGACTCGCGGCCGGCGCGGCCTGCCCGCTCGCATCAGTCATCGGCGGCATCCGCTTGGCTGGCCAGCAGGTCGAGCTGCGCCTGGTTGCGCGGCGGCGTCAGACCGAGATGCTGGTAGCCGGTGAGCGTCAGCATGCGGCCGCGGGGCGAGCGCTGCAGCAGGCCCTGCTGGATCAGGTAGGGCTCGATCGCGTCCTCGATGGTATCGCGCTGCTCGGACAGCGCAGCCGCCAGCGTCTCCACCCCGACCGGGCCGCCGCCATAGTGATCGGCGATCAGCTTCAGGTAGCGGCGGTCCATGGCGTCGAGGCCCATGTCGTCGACATCCAGGCGCTGCAAGGCCGCGTCGGCGGCGCGCTGGTCGACCTCGGCCATCTTCGCGACGGCGGCGAAGTCGCGCACCCGGCGCAACAGGCGGCCGGCGACGCGCGGCGTGCCGCGCGACCGGCGCGCGATTTCCATGGCACCGGTATCGGTCAGGTTGAGCCCGACGACGCGGGCGCCGCGGCGCACGATCAGCTCCAGCTCCTTGGGCTCGTAGAAGTTCAGCCGCAACGGAATGCCGAAACGTTCCCGGAGCGGCGTGGTGATGAGACCCAGCCGCGTGGTAGCGCCGACCAGGGTGAACCTCGGCAGGTCGATGCGCACGGAGCGCGCCGCGGGGCCTTCGCCGATGATGAGGTCGAGCTGGAAATCCTCCATCGCCGGGTAGAGCACTTCCTCCACCGCCGGGCTCAGGCGATGGATCTCGTCGATGAACAGCACGTCGCGGGGCTGCAGATTGGTGAGCAGCGCGGCCAGGTCCCCTGCCCGCGTGATGACCGGGCCGGAGGTGGCGCGGAAGCCGACGCCGAGCTCGCGCGCGACGATCTGCGCCAGCGTGGTCTTGCCGAGGCCGGGCGGGCCATAGAACAGCACGTGGTCCATCGCCTCGTCGCGGCCGCGCGCCGCCTCGATGAAGATGGCCAGGTTCTCGCGCAGCTTCTGCTGGCCGATGAAATCGCCGAGGATCAGCGGGCGCAGCGAGGTCTCGCTGTTGTCCTCCGGCTGGCGCGCGGCGTCGGTCACGCGCCCGGAATCTTTGGCGGCGGGATTGAAGGCCCCTCTGGGTTCGGCGGGAGCGCTCACTGGCTCAGCTCCTTCAGGCCGAAGCGGATCAGGCCGTCGAGGGTCGCCTGGTCGCCCAGGTCACGGGCACCCTTGGCGACCGCGGCATAGGCTTCGGCGCGGCGATAGCCGAGATTGACCAAAGCGGAGACGGCATCTTCGGCCGGCGCGCCGCCCTTGCCGCCGCCGTTCAGCGCCGCGCCTCGCACCGCGCCGACGGAGAGGTCGTTGGCGACGCTGCCGGCCTTGTCTTTCAGTTCGGCGACGATGCGCGCGCCGAGCTTCGGCCCGACGCCCGGCGCGCGGGTGATGGCGACCTTGTCCTGCGCGGCGATGGCAAGCGAGAGATCGTTCGGCGACAGCACGCCGAGAATGGCCAGCGCGACCTTGGCGCCCACGCCCTGGACCGTGGTCAGCAGGCGGAACCAGTCACGCTCGGCCTTCTCGGCGAAGCCGTAGAGGTTGATCGCATCCTCGCGCACCTGGGTCTCGATCAGCAGGCTGACCAGCGCGCCGGCGCCGCCCAGCTGGCCCAGCGTGCGGTTGGAGGCGTGCACGACATAGCCGACGCCGTTGACGTCGACGATCGCCGCATCGCCGCTAACGCTGTCGATGGTGCCGCTGAGCTTGCCGATCACCGCAGCACCTCGCGGAAATCCTTGGCGCCCCAGGTGTTGAGCGTGGCGCGGTGATGGGCGTGGCAGATGGCGACGGCGAGCGCGTCGGCGGCATCGGCGCTGTCGGCCACGCCGGCGGCGGGCAGCAGCACGCGGACCATCATCTGCACCTGTTCCTTCGCCGCGTGACCGGCGCCGACCACCGATTTCTTCACCAGGTTGGCGGGATACTCGGCGACCTTCAGCCCGAACAAGGCCGGCGTCAGCAGCGCCACGCCGCGCGCCAGGCCGAGCTTCAGGGTCGAAGTCGGGTTCTTGTTGACGAAGGTCTCCTCGACCGCCGCCTCGACCGGCTCCCACGCGTCGATCACCGCGCGCAAGCCGTCATGGATTTCCACCAGCCGTTCCGACAGCGGCCGCTTGGGCGAGGAATTCACCGTGCCCGCCGCGACGAAGCTGAGGCGCGAGCCCTCGGCCTCGATCACACCCCAGCCGGTATGCTGCAATCCGGGATCGAGGCCCAGCAGGCGCATGCGCGTCAGGCCGACAGCTTGGCGAGGGTTTCGTCGGAAAATTCGAAGTTCCCAAACACCACCTGGACGTCGTCGTTGTCCTCGAGCGCGTCGATCAGCTTCAGCAGCGAATCCGCCGCGTCACCGTCGACCGGCACGGTGTTGAGCGGCAGCCATTGCAGCTTCGCCTCGCGCGCGGCGCCGAACTTGGTCTCCAGCGCGTCGCGCACGGTGGAGAAGTCCTCGGTGGCGCAGGTGACCTGGTGCGCCTCCGTGTCGCTCTCGACATTGTCGGCGCCGGCCTCCAGCGCCGCCTCGAACATGGCGTCGGCGCCGGCCGCCTTGGCCGGATAGACGACGACGCCCTTGCGCTCGAACATGAAGGAGACCGAATTCGTCTCACCCAGGTTGCCGCCCGCCTTGGCGAAGGCGGTACGGATTTCCGAGGCGGTGCGGTTGCGGTTGTCGGTCAGCGCCTCGACGATGAGGGCGATGCCGCCCGGCCCGTAGCCCTCGTAGCGCACCTCGTCATAGACCGTGCTGTCGTCGCCACCGGCGCCGCGCTTGATGGCGCGCTCCATGGTGTCCTTGGGCATGTTCGCCTCGCGGGCGGCGATCATGGCGGCGCGCAGGCGCGGATTGGCGTTGGGGTCGCTGAGGCCGGTTTTGGCCGCGACCGTTAACTCCCGGATGATCTTGGTGAAGACCTTGGCGCGCTTCGCGTCCTGCGCGCCCTTCCGGTACATGATGTTCTTGAATTGTGAATGGCCGGCCATGACCCTTAACTCCGGGACCCAAACCCTTGAGATCGTTGCGAGAAAACTTACCATATGTTGCGGGTCCGGCCAGGACCGAACGGTCAAGCTAGGCCGCGAATATGGCAGGAGTTTGACGCCTTTTAGCACACTTCCCCGCGTCGCCAAGAACCCTGCGGCGACCCCGGCGCAGCTTTGCCGGGGACGGGTGGAACGGGCTGTCTTAACGCGTTGTTTACGAATTCCGGTGCACGCTTCCGACCTGAGATCGCTCGTGGGATCGCTCTTGTTTCAGGTCGAGGAAACGGTCATGTCGGAAGCCCTTCAGCTCAATCGCGTCGAACACGGCGTCGCCGAATTGCAGGCGGAAGTCGTCCGCATGGCCGACATGGTCTGCGAGGCCACCCGCCAGGCCGCCCTGGACGGCATCGGCTCGGCCCTGTCGATCGCCGCCGACCGCAACCAGGAAACCCCGGACCGGGTGCGCGAGATCGCCAACCAGGTGCTGGCCCGCGCCCAGATCATGCAGAACGAGATCGACCGCTTCCTGGCGGTCGCCCACGGCCAGCAACACTGACACCTGGCCGAGAGTCCCCAAGCCCGTACTGAGTCCCGTATTCCCTAAGCCTGACCCTATTCTGGGTCTGAAGCCCGCCTGATCAGGGGCGGGCTTTTTGTTTGCCCGCGACCCGGCCGCGCGCCGGCGCGGATGCTCTGCCCGCACGTCTCTCCACGCCGTTCGCCGTTTCGCTATGAAACAGGTCACAGACTCTCTGTGCCCGTCCAGATAGGCAGGCTGGCGTGATCGCGCCTTCCCGACGCACAGCGCCCGGGCTTGCCGGACTTGGATGGACCGGATTTGGATGGAGACGACTTTGGCCAAAGCCGCCTTGCTACGAAGCCGCCCGCCGCGCTGGTGCGCGAGCCTGTTCGCCCTGGCGCTCCTCGCCACCTCGTCCGCCGCGCAGGCCTGGCAAAGACCGCACGGCGTCGGCTCCAACACCGGGCTTGAGGACGTCGTCACCGCGGCGGCGGTGACGCCGATCGGGCCGCCGGTCAGCCTCGGCAGCCTCGCCGCCGGCGCCGGGCCCGTGGTCGCCCCCGACGGCACCGTCTATGTCGGCACCATCCAAGGCGAGCTCAAGGCGTTCCGCCCCGACGGTTCAGCCATGTGGACCCGTACCATCAACGGGCAGATGATCGTCGCGTCCCCGGTCATCGATTCCCGCGGCAATGTCTATGTCGTCGGCATCCAGGACTTCACCGACCACCGCGTGTCGCCGGCGGTCGAGGTGCGCAAGTCGATCTTGCACAAGTTCACCGCCAGCGGCGGCTGGGCGGCGCAAATCCCGTTTCCCGAGCCCAATGGCGGCTACGTCACCAACGCCGCGCCGAACATCTGGCGCTATGGCGAGCGCGAAGTGATCCTGGTGCCGGTCACGTATTTCGTTCCCGTCGTCGGCCAGGTCACTCACCTGATCGGCTTCTCGACCGACGGCCAGGTCGTCGCCGACGTGCAGGTCGGCAACGCGACCGGCCGCGTGGAGCAGGTCGGCGGCCTGGCGGACTGGCAGGTCCCGCTCTGTTTCCTGCCGCCGTTTTTCCACTGCTATGTCGAGCTCGGCTTCAAAACCAGGGGGAGCGGCTTCCCGATCGTGCAGCCGCAGCCCAACGTCGCGGTCTTCACCTATCCCGGCGGCGGGTCGCCGTTCATCGTGGTCGCCGACGGCTACCAGACCCTGGTCGGCTACACCTACAGCACCGGCCAATTGATCGAAACCTTCCGCGTACGCGACGAGAGCGCGGTGCACGTCTTTCGCGCGACACCCATGGTGGCCCCCGACGGACACAGCATCATGGGCACGTCAGGCGGCGTCCGCTTCGGCGGACCGAACATGAATGAGGTCGCAACGATCAAGGGCCTGTCAACCGACGCGGCGCCGACGCAGCTGCGCAACGGCAAAATTGCCGTCGTGGCGGTCTCCAACAAGGTCGCGATCCTCGCCAACAACGCCGTGGAGACGTTTCTCGATGTCGGCGGCTATTCCATGGTCTCGGCGGCGGCGTCCCATAACCAGTTCTTCGTCTCGACCTCTGACGCCCTGGTCACCATCGATTCCGAGACGCTGCAGGAAGTCGGCCGCTATGCCTGGCAAGGCGGCGGGCTGTCGACACCGGTGATCGGGCCGCAGGGCAACGTCTACGCCGTCGCCGCGCAGCAGCTCTACACCTTTCCCTCGGCCGCGCAGCTGGCCAGCACTGGCGGTGCTGGAACCGGCGGCGCGCCGGCACCAACACCGCCCGCCACCGGCAACGGCGGCGCGCAGCCCGACACCCAGGCGGCGCAGACCTACAAGCCGCCGCTGACCAAGAGCGGCAACCGGCTGTTCGCGTGCCTCGCGCTCGACGGCGACGATTGCGGCAAGGACGATGCACGCCAGATCGCCGACGCGTTCTGCGCAAAGCAGGGGTTCGGCGCCGCCGACGACATCAAGACCGACAAGAAGAAGGTCATGGCCGAGACCCTCGACGGTCAGTATTGCAGCAAGAAGAAGTGCAAGGTGTTCGAGAAGATCGTCTGCCGCATGTAGCCCGCCGCCGCGTCCGGCGGCCGCGCCAGGCCCGCCCGCGCCAAACGGGCGGGCTTCGACTTGGGCCTGCCGGCCATTCCTGCTCCCTGTGACCCGCCTCACAGCAGGGCGCCGGCGCCCTGCCTACCTCTTCTCAAGGCTTGTTACCCACAACCATCACAGAACTGTGCCGCCAATTGCTGGCATTCGATCATTCGTGGTGTAACTTGCCACATTGAATGGAACGGTCGCCCTTGGGTCCGTTTCGGATATCCAGGCGCGCCGTCCCACTTGCGGGGAGGCTCGCGTGACTGATCTTCACCCTGAATACCCTCGTACCGGCGTTCGGATTGCAGACCCCCTTCGTCGCATCGGCGGGCGCGCCTTTGTCCGCGCCGGCCTGGTCGCCGCCGCCTTGACCGCCGCCATGCTGCCCGGCGCGCCGGCCCGGGCGTGGGAGACGGCGCACGGCCCGACCGACAATACCGGCCTCGTCGATGTCGTCACCAAGCCCGCCGAGGTCGCGGCAAAGGCCGTCGACACCATCGGCCCGATCGCGCCCGGCGCGGGGCCGGTGGTGGCGCCGGACGGGGCCGTCTATCTCGGCAATCGGCAGGGCAAGCTGATGGCCTTCAAGCCCGACGGCACCCCGGCCTGGAGCCGGGACATCACGCCGGGCCAGTCGATCGTGGCGTCACCGGCGATCGCCGCCGACGGCACGATCTTTGTCATCGGCACCAGCATCTCCCGGGACCATCGCGGCGGAAAGACCGTGAAGCGCGTCGATGCATCGCTGCATCGTTTCAATCCGACCGGGGGCTACCTGGGATCGACGCCCTTCCCGGAACATGACGGCGCCGGCGGCACCACGGCATCGCCGAACTTCTGGCGCTTCAACGGCACCGAGCTGGTCATCGTGCCGGCGGTCTATGGCAGCGATGTCCGGCTGCTCGCCTTCTCGACCAGCGGCGCGCTGGTGTACGACCAGCATGCGATCACCATCGGGACGGAGATCTTCGGCGGGCCGATATACCCGTGGGACTTTCCGGCGTCCGACGGCAAGACCCCGCGCAGCGAAGAACGGCCGCCATCGTTCCAGCCCGTCGGCGTCTTCCATAATCCGCTCGGCGGCACGCCATTCATCCTGCTGTCCGACAGCAACCATTTCCTGGTCGGCTTCACCTTGTCCGCCGGCCAATTCCTGGAGGCCTTCCGGCTGCAGGACGACAACCGCTTCATGCGCTCGGCGCCCGCCATCCTGCCCGACAAGCATGCGATCATCGGCACGGAGGACGTCGAGCGCGACGCTACAACCGGGCCGCGCGGCAATGGCACTGGCGGCGTGATGTTCTCCGGGCCAAACCTCAACAAGCTGGCGCCGGTCGTCGGATTGCAGCCGGTCTATGCCACGCCCACGCACCTGGCGGACGGGCGGACGGCGCTGGTCGGGCGGAACAAGCTGTACCTGATCGAGGGCCGCAATGTCGTGAAGACGCTGGCCCTGCCCGGCTTTTCGTTCGCGGGGG
>WBZN01001073.1_pt1 | contig 17298 bp, 11 predicted proteins | sample 5204281 | NCBI WGS metagenome assembly WBZN01 (sample SAMN12344347, study PRJNA552823) | activated sludge metagenome | biome: Activated sludge suspended growth; feature: Nitrification reactor; material: Wastewater; isolation source: activated sludge from nitrification reactor of wastewater...
CCGGAGCCTCGAGCGGCCTCGGCGCAGAATTCGCCCGGGCACTCGCCGCCCAGGGCTCGTCGCTGATCCTCACCGCTCGGCGCGAGGCACAGCTCCTGGCTCTGGCGGACGAGCTGCGCAACCGGCACGGCGTGCGCATCGACGTCGTCACCGCCGACCTCGCATCCGCCGGCGGCCCACACGAGCTCTGCGAGCGGGTCGCGGCGCTCGACCGGCCCGTCGACATCCTGGTGAACAACGCCGGCTTCGGCATCCACGGCGACTTCGCGGACGTGCCCTGGGCGCGCGAGGAGGAGATGCTGCGCCTCGACATCCTCGCCGTCGCCGAGCTCACCAAGCATTTCCTTCCGGCCATGATCGAGCGGCGGCGCGGCTACGTGCTTCTCCTGTCATCGATCGGCGGCTACCAGCCCAGTCCCACCTACGCGTCCTACTCGGCGGCCAAGGCCTACGTCCTGAACCTCGGCGAAGCCCTGAACTACGAGCTCCGCGGCACCGGGGTCCGAGTGTCGGTGCTGTCGCCGGGCATCACCGCCACCGAGTTCCTGGCCACGGCGGGCCAGCAGGCGAGCCTTTACCAACGGGCGATGATGATGCAGCCCGGACCGGTGGTGGCGAGCGGGCTGCGCGCTCTGCGGCGCGGCCGGCCGAGCACCGTGCCCGGTCTCTTGAACGCGCTCACCGTGTGGTCGGTCCGGCTGATGCCGCGCCGCCTGCAAGCGGCGGTCGCCAGCGCGCTCATGAAGGTGGGGTCGGCCCCGGCCTGAAGCCTTCCCCATCTCTCTCCCACCCCGTTGGGATGGTAAAGACGCGGTCCGAAACGGTACGCTCCGGGCCGCACGGCGCATCCATCCAACGCTGCCCAAGGCGGGAGACCACGATGGCGAATGCAACTCCTCCGATCGGCGAGGCCGCAAGGAAACTCGGCCTCGCCCCCGAGTATCTGATTCCGTACGGCAACGACAAAGCCAAGGTCCGGCTGGAGGCGATGGCGACCAAGCCGCCTACCGGGAAGCTGATCCTGGTTTCGGCCGTCACCCCGACCGACGCCGGCGAAGGCAAGACCACGACGTCGATCGGCTTGGCGCAAGGTCTGGCGCAGATCGGCCAGAGCGTGTGTCTGGCGCTGCGCGAACCGTCGATGGGCCCGGTCTTCGGGGTCAAGGGCGGCGCGACCGGCGGCGGCAAGGCCGTGCTCACGCCCGCCGAGGACATCAACCTCCACTTCACCGGCGACTTCCACGCCATCACCTCGGCGCACAACCTGCTCGCCTCGTTGCTCGACAACCAGTTCCAGCAGGGCAATCCTCTCGGGCTCGACCCTCGGCGCACGCTGTGGAAGCGGGTGCTCGATGTCAACGACCGCTCGCTGCGCAAGGTGACGATCGGCCTCGGCGGCCCGCAGGACGGCATGCCGCGCGAGACCGGCTTCGACATCACCGCGGCCTCCGAGGTGATGGCGGTGCTCTGCCTGGCCGAAGATCGCGACGACCTGCGCGCCCGGCTCAGCCGCTTGCTGGTGGGCCTCACCTACGATCAGAAGCCGGTCACCGCCGCCGATCTCGGCGCCGTGGGCGCCATGATGGTGGTGCTCAAGGACGCCCTGCAGCCGAACCTGGTGCAGACCATCGACGGCGTGCCGGCGTTCGTGCACGGCGGACCCTTCGCCAACATCGCGCACGGCTGCAACTCCGTGGTGGCGACCAAGATGGCCCTCGGCCACGCCGACTGGGTGGTGACCGAAGCGGGCTTCGCATTCGATCTCGGCGCCGAGAAGTTCTCCGACATCAAGTGCCGCAACGCCGGCCTCGACACCGCGGCGGTGGTGCTGGTCGCGACCGTGCGGGCGCTCAAGCGCCACGGCGGCGTGGTCAAGGCGGATCTCGGCAAGACCGACGCGGCGGCGGTCGAACGCGGCCTCGCCAACCTCGAGAAACACATCGAGAGCGTGCACCACTTCGGCGAAACGGTGATCGTGGCGCTCAATCGCTTCCACACCGACGCCCCCGAGGAGATCGCGATGGTGCGCGGGCTCTGCGAGCGGCTCGGCGTGGCGTTCGCGGAGAGCGACCATTTCGCCCGCGGCGGCGAAGGCGCGCAAGAGCTTGCCCGCACGGTGATGGCGCACGCCAAGCCCGCGGGCGCCAAGCCGTTCACGCCGCTCTACGAGCTGTCGGACCCGGTGAAGACCAAGCTCGAGAAGATCGCCACCAAGATGTACGGCGCGCGCGGCGTGGTCTTCGCGGCCGCCGCCGAGAAGGATCTCAAGACCATCGACAAGCTGGGATTCTCGGGCCTGCCGATCTGCATGGCGAAGACCCAGTCCTCGCTGTCGGACAACGCGGCGCTCATCAACCGCCCGCGCGACTTCGACGTCACGGTGCGCGGCATCGTCATCGCCGCCGGCGCCGGCTATCTCGTGCCGCTGCTCGGCGAAATGGTCCGCATGCCGGGCCTCGGCGCGTCGCCGCAGGCACTGCGCATGGACTTCGTGGACGGCAAGGTCGTCGGCCTGCTCGGCGGCTGAGCAGGCACTGGATCACCCGGTCCCCGCCTCAGGCGACGGCGCTTGCGGCGGGGAATCGGCCACCACCAGCGTCTCGGCGATGCGGTCGTGCACGGTCTGTCGGTCCCCCTTGCGCAGGAAGTACTGCAGGAACCCAAAGCCTCCCTCCAGGACCGAGGCGCCGTAGCCCAGCGCCCGCTCGAGCGCGTGCCAGAAGGTCAGGTGGTCGTGCACCAAGGAGACGATCCGGATGCGCAGCAGTCGCTTCCCCGGCGTCCGGCCGTGCCCCCAGTACGAGGCGAGCGTGAAGTAGGCCACCAGCCACAGGACGCTGTACCAGTTGTGGAAGAAGTCCAGGTGCAGGTTGACGTCTCGGTCGAGATGTAGCCAACCCCAGCGGTCGGCGAGCACGATGCTCGCCGGCACCAGCGCTACGAAGGCCAGCGCGGCGAGCGCGAAGTCCACGAACAGAGCGGCCGCCCGGCGCGGAAACGATGCCAGCACGGTGCCCGCCAGCGCGGCCCGCCGCTCGAGCGCCGAGAGTTCGGGTCGGTATCGATCGACGGTTCGGTTGCGCACCAGTTGCCTCCGATGCGGGTGCGCACCTGGCCGGGCGCCCGCATTGTCGCGAGTCGTGGGATCGAGTAGCGCGCCGCAGCATAGCGAACCGGCGGGCTCTCGACCCACCCTCCCGGGCGGCGAGCCCTGACGCAGGCGCTGCTACCTTGCCGTCATGCCGGCCGCCCGCGAGCCTCGCACCCCCCGCACCCCACGTACAATCATCGAGCCCTTCCGGATCAAGAGCGTCGAACCGCTGCGCATGACCTCGGCCGAGGAACGGCGCGGCATACTGGCTCAGGCCGAGTACAACCTCTTCCAGATCCGCGCCGAGGACATCCTCATCGACCTGCTCACCGACTCGGGCACCGGCGCGATGTCGAGCGAGCAGTGGGCTGGGATCATGCGCGGCGACGAGTCCTACGCCGGCGCGCGCTCGTGGTTCCGCTTCGCCGAGCGCGTGCGGGAGCTCACGGGCTTTCGCCACGTCGTGCCCACTCATCAGGGTCGAGCGGCGGAGCGGATCCTGTTCAGCTGCCTCGCCGTGGCCGGCAAGATCGTCGCCGCCAACACACTGTTCGACACGACGCGCGCCAACGTCGAGGCGCTCGGCGGCCAGGCCATCGACCTGCCGGTGCCGGAAGCGCTGGTGCCGAGCGTCCCGCACCCCTTCAAGGGCAACTTCGACCTCGACGCGCTGGCCGATCTGCTGCACCGCGAGGCGCCGCGCATGGCCTGCGTCATGGCCACGGTGACCAACAACTCCGGCGGCGGCCAGCCGGCCTCGCTCGCCAATCTGCGCCGCGCGAGCGAGCTTTGCCGCGGACATGGCGTGCCGTTCTATCTCGACGCCTGCCGCTTCGCCGAGAACGCCTACTTCGTGAAGCTGCGCGAGGACGGCCAGCAGGACCGTAGCGTCGAGTCGATCGCGCAGGAGATGTTCGGTCTGGCCGACGGCGCCACGTTCTCCGCCAAGAAGGACGGGCTCGCCAACATCGGGGGCTTCCTCGCCGGCAACGACGACCGCCTGGCGCTCCAAGAGGAGGAGCTGCTGATCCTCACCGAAGGCTTCCCGACCTACGGCGGCCTCGCGGGCCGCGACCTCGAAGCGATCGCCATCGGCCTGCGCGAGGTCGTGCAGGAGGACTATCTGCGCTACCGCCTGGCGTCGGTGCGCTATCTCGGCGAGGCGCTGGCACGAGCCGGCATGCCGATCATCCAGCCGCCCGGCGGGCATGCCGTGTTCATCGACGCCGGCGCTTTCCTGCCGCACATCCCGGCGCGCGAATTACCGGCGCAGGCGCTGGCCTGCGCGTTCTACGCGGAAGGCGGCGTGCGCGGCGTCGAGATCGGCTCGCTGATGTTCGGCGGCGTCGACCCCAACACCGGCGCGGAGCGCGCCCCGGCCCTGGAGCTGCTGCGCCTGGCCGTTCCGCGTCGCGTCTACACGCAGAGCCACATCGACTATGTCGGCGAGGTCGCCACCTGGGTGGCCGAGCGGCGCGAGGCCCTGCGCGGCCTGCGGATCGTCCGGCAGAGCACGCATCTGCGGCATTTCACCGCCGCCCTCGCGCCGGCTTAGAGGAGCCCCATGGGGCGTCGGTTTGCGTCGACGCCCCGAGCGGCCGTAAACTACGCAACCGCGTCATGAGCACTTCCCCGGCTGAGCTGCGCCTCGAGATCACCCCGCGCGCCCGATTCGACGTCATCGACATCAACCAGCGTATCGTCGACCAGTACGGCGGGCTGCTGGAGCCGTTTTCGCGGGCGCTGTATTTTTCGTATCACACGACCGCCGGCTACCTGGAGCAATCGCTGTCCTCGCGGCTGAACGGCGGCCGCGAGCGCGACGGACTGCAGCCGTACATCGAGGTGTTCCAGACGCTCTTCCCCGCGGGCGCCGACTACCGGCACGACCAGATGGAATTGCGCGCCGAGTTGTCGGAGGAGCAGCGCGTCGACGAGCCGCGCAACGCCGACTCGCACCTCGCCTACATCGGCTCGGGGCTGCGCAGCTGCGTGACCTACCAGAACCGTCCCGGCGATCCAGTGTATTTCATCGACCTCGACGGCGAGTACGAGGGCAAGCGCCGGCGCCGACTGACCAGCGTCATCGGCTACAACCAGGAGCGCCAGGTCGTGCGCTCGAGCATCGAGATTCCGGTCTCCGGCCATCCCATCGACTCGATCAACCTGCGCGACCCCAAGTTTGGCCTCTACCAGAGCATCCAGGACCTGGTGGAAAAGCACGGCGTCGGGCGCGGGCGGGTCAACGTGACGCTCGCGGCGGGAGAGAAGCAGGCCGGCCTGACGGTGAACGAGTACGAAACGCTCCTCATGCAGCACGACCTCATCGAGGTGCTGCGCGATCCCCTGCGATTCATGGCCGAGAAGGGCCGCCACATGCTGAGCGCGCCGCGGGCCATCCCGAACCGCACCATCGAGTACGCGAAGTTCGACCTCGTGACCGTGCTCAACCGGCTGATCGACGCCATGGGCATGAGCGAGTCCCTGGTCGAGAAGGCGCTCGCCCGCCTGATGGCCGTGCCGGCCGACCGCTTCCTGCGCATGAAGCGGTCGGTGAACCTGCTGGTGTCCGACCAGGCCGGGAACGGACACGGTCAGTTGATCCAGGGCTCCTACCAGAGCCCGATCCTGGTGCAGTGGGAAAAGTCGGTACGCCAGTCGCGCACCCTCGATTTGACCCTCACCGAATTCGGCTGACCCGAAGGCGGGTCCGCAGCCCGAGACAGCTTTCGCGGGCTCGAGCAGGCGACCGCTGCGAGGCCGCGCTCGATGCCCGACGGCTATTCGCCTTTCAGCCCGGAATTGCGTCCGTACGGAGCTCCTCCCCGCTGCTTCGGAGCGACCCTTCGCACACATCGATCGCTGCGCGTTTCGGATGCGTAGATGATTCCTCGTAGCGGCCACTCGACGGCCGGTACCGCTCTGCGAATCGACGCCAAGCCCGCATGAGCCCCGTTGGTGAAGCTGAGCCAGGAGTCGCACATGAATGTCCGCACGCGATGGATCGTTGCCGCCCTGATCGCTGGTCTGAGCGCCCGAGCCGGCGCGTCACCCGCGACGACCAGTTCCGACCTCACCGTGTATCTGATGCCCGATCGCGCGGCCGAAGTCGCGCTCGCCCGGAGCGCCGCGCCGCGGGCGGTCTCCGACTCGGCGACCGTCCTGGTCCTGACTCGCCAGGGATACGTCGAGGCCAGCGCCGGCAGCAATGGATTCGTGTGTTTGGTGGCGCGCTCGTTCGAAGGCGCCCTCTCGGACCTCTCCTCCTGGTGGAGTCCGCGGGTGCGCGCTCCTCACTGCCTCAACCCACCGGCCGTGCGCACGGTCCTGCCCGAGATACGACAGCGAGCATCGTGGGTGATGGCGGGCGTACCGGCCGCCGAGGTCGTGCAGCGCCTGCAGCGCGCCTACGCCACCCACGAGTTGGTCGCGCCCGAGGACGGCGCGATGGCCTACATGATGTCCCACGAACAGTATCTGGCGGACAGCAACCCGCATTGGATGCCGCACGTGATGTTCTACTTCGGCGGCGGCCGCCGGGGTTCGGAGTGGGGCGCCGGCGACATGAAGGCGCCGATCATCGACGGCGGGACCGACATCACCGGAACCGCCATCATGATTCCAGTGCCGCGATGGTCCGATGGCGCCGCTAGCGCGGATCACTGACGGCGCCCTCGCCAGCCCCGCGCACGGCGGGCTCGGGGGACCCTGAGACCGCCCGGCCGCCGACTCGATCGACGGCTCAGATCAAGGACCGCGACTGCCCGCCGTCCACGTTGAAGCAGGCTCCGGTCACCCACGACGCGCGCTCGGAGACCAGGAACGCAGCGGCGTTGGCGATCTCCTCCACCGTGCCGAAGCGCCCCAGCGGCAGGTGCACGCCGATCCATTGGGCCATTCCTTCCGGGTCCTTCTTGCAGCGCTCGTCCCAGCTGCCGCCGGGAAACCTCACGGAACCCGGCGCGATGGTGTTCACCCGGATGCGTTCCGGTGCGAGGTCGAGGGACATGGTCTTCGCGAGGCTGATCAGTGCCGACTTCGTGGTGTCGTACAGCGCCAGGCCGGGGCCGCCGACCTCGCGCCCGAAGATCGAGGCCACGAACAGGATGTTGGCGCCCGGCTGGCGCCGCAGCTCGGGCAGCGCGGCACGGGCGAAGCGCGCATGGGCCAGCAGGTTCCACTCGAGCAGCGCCTGCCAGTCTTCGTCCGTCACGTCGGCGAAGGTCTTGCGCCGATTGCCGCCGGCGTTGTTGACCAGGATGTCGAGTCGCCCGAAGCGCTGCCGCGCCGCCGCCACGGCGCGCTCGCCGGCATCTGCGGCGGTCACGTCGAGCGACAGCGGCAGCACCTCGGTGCCGGTCGCGGCCGCGATTTCCCGCGCGGCCTGCTCGAGCGCCTCGGCGCCGCGCGCGCACACGACCACGCGGCAACCCTCCGCCGCGAGCGCCCGCGCTATGCCCTCACCCAAGCCCCGGCTGGCGCCGGTCACCAACGCGACTTTGTCTCGCAGACCTAGATCCATTCCGCGATCCTAGCAAGGGCTCGAGACCGTCATCCGCCTCGCGACGCCGCTCAACGGTCGGCAGGCTCGCCGCGATCGCACTTCAGGCAATCGAGCGCCATGCCGAGTCGGCTGGCCCGGCCTGCGGCCGTGGTGACCCATGGCCGCAGCGTCCACGGCGGTTGATGACGCACGTGCTGCAGGTGGCGGCACTCGAGCTCCGCCACCCAGTGCAACTCCTCGTCGAGGTGAAAGCCAACGATACGGCGCTCCATCGCGAGGACTGCTTACAGGCGTCGGGCGTTGCCGGGCGCGGCCGCCACCTTCGGCTTCACCGGCTCGGGCGTGAAGTCCTCGCCGGGGTTCACGAAGCGATCCTCCTCGAGCTGGTACTGCTTGTCGTGCAGCTGCTTGTAGCGGCCGGCGAGGGCGAGCAGCTCGGCGTGCGTGCCGCGCTCCACGATCTCGCCGCCCTCGAGCACCAGGATCTGGTCGGCGCTGCGGATGGTCGACAAACGGTGAGCGATGACGAAGGTCGTGCGGCCGGCGCGCAGATGCCGCAGGCCGTCCTGGATCAGGGCCTCGCTCTCGGAGTCGAGGCTGGAAGTGGCTTCGTCGAGGATGAGGATCGTCGGGTCGGCGAGGATGGCGCGGGCGATCGCCACGCGCTGGCGCTGTCCCCCGGAGAGCTTCACCCCGCGCTCCCCGACCACGGTGTCGTAGCCCTTCTCGAACTGGGAGATGAACTCGTGGCAGTGGGCGATGCGGCTCACGCGCTCGATCTCCTCGCGCGCCGCGTGCGGACGGGCGTACGCGATGTTCTCGGCGACGGTGCCGTCGAACAGAAAATTGTCCTGCAGGACGACGCCGAGATTGGCGCGATAGTCGCGCAGGCGCAGGCCCGCGAGATCCCTGCCGTCGACCAGGACGCGGCCGTGGAGCGGCCGGTTGAAGGTCATGACGACGCTGATCAGCGTGCTCTTGCCGGACCCCGACGAGCCGACCAGCGCTGTCGTGGACCCGGCCGGCGCATGAAACGACACGTCCTTGAGCACCGGCACGCCCGGGTTGTATTCGAAGGTGACGTTCTCGAACGCGATGTCGCCGTGTACCACCGGCAGCTCCTGCTTGCTCGCGTCCTCGTCGTCCTCGGTCGCCCGCAGGCGGATCTCGCGGATGCGATCGAGCCCGGCGAACGCCTCGGTGAGCTGCGTGCCGATCGACGAGATCTGGATCAGCGGCGCGGCCAGCAGACCGGTGAAGAAGATGTACATCACCAAGTCGCCGAGCGTCATCGTGCCGGCCAGGATCGCCCGCCCGCCGACCAGCATCATCAGCACGCCGAGCGCGCCCACGATGAGGGTGGCGAAGGCGCCGACGCTCGATACCGCGGTCATCGTCCCGCGCACGTTGCGAAACAGCTTGTGGGCACCCTTCGCAAAGACCAGCTCCTCGCGCTTCTCGGCGGTGTAGGCCTTGACGATCCGGATCCCGCCGAGGGATTCGACCAGCCGGCCGGTGACCTCGGCGTAGATCTCGCCGCGCTTGCGAAACAGCGGCCGCAGGCGCTTGAAGGCGAGCGCCATCACGCCGCCGAAGGAGAGCAGGGCGATCAGGTTGATCGCGGTCAGCTTCCAGTTCAGCCAGAACAGGACCCCGAGCGCCGCCGCGGCGGTCACCAGCCCGCCGGTGAGCTCGACCAGCCCGGTGCCCACCAGGTTTCGGATGCCCTCGGCGTCGCTCATGATGCGCGACACCAGCTCGCCGCTCTTCACGGAATCGAAGTACGACACGGGCAAGCGTTCGATGTGCGACTGCACCGACTTGCGCATGTCGGTGATCGAGCGCTGCGCCGCCACGCCGAGGATCTGCGAGATGCCGAACGAGGTCGCGGCCTGCACCAGCGTCGCCAGGCCCGCGGCGGCCGCGAGCCAACCCAGGAGCTCGACGTGGTGTTTCCCGATCACCTCGTCGATCAGGTACTTCGAGGAAGCCGGCAGCACCAGGCCGGCGGCCCGGCTCACCAGCATGAGTAGAAGTCCCGCCGCCAGCCGCCACCGCTTCGCCCAGACCAAGCCGCGGGCCTCCTGCCATGCCGAGGCCATCTTCTGCGTCTTGGTACGTTTGTTCGTCTGTTCCTTCTTTGCCTCGCTGCTCAAACAGATCTCCCTTGTGCGGCGCCGGCGTCCTGTCCTCCGGTCGCGCCAGGTGCCATCCTGACACGCGGCAACCGCGGTAAAGCGTCTACAACCGGCCCGGCCGGGGATTTATGCCCCTGCCGGGACTCCGGCGTAGAATTCGGACATGAGCCTGGAAGTGCATCGCAGCGCCTGCCCTCTCGACTGCCCGGACGCCTGCAGCCTGGAAGTGCGCGTCGAGGACGGCCGCGTGGTGAAGATCGACGGCGACCACCGGAATCCCTACACCCAGGGATTCATCTGCTCGAAAGTGCGCCATTTGCCGGAGCACTTGTACGGCAGCACGCGTCTGCTCTACCCGGCGCGGCGCCTCAATGCGAAGAGCGAACCCGGCCGCTTCGAGCGCATATCGTGGGACGAGGCGCTCGACACCATCGCCGCCCGCTTCGCCGACCTAAGGCAGCGCTTCGGCGGCGAGAGCATCCTGCCGTACTCCTACGGCGGCTCGAATGGCCTGCTGACCCAGGACACCACCGACGCGCGGTTGTTCTTCCGGCTTGGCGCCTCGCGCCTTGCGCGCACCGTCTGCGCGGCGCCGAGCGGCGCGGCCGCCATGGGGCTCTACGGCAAGATGTGCGGCGTTGCGCTTCCGGACTACGTGCACGCTCGCCTGATTCTGGTCTGGGGCGTAAATCCGTCGGCGACCGGCATCCATTTCGTGCCGTTCCTGCAGGAAGCGCAGCGGCGCGGCGCCCGCCTGGTGGTGATCGACCCGCGGGCGACGCCGCTCGCCAAGCAGGCCGATCTGCACCTCGCGCCACGCCCCGGCACGGACGTGGTCCTCGCCCTCGCGATCGCACGCTTCCTGTTCGCCACCGGCGAGGCCGACCTCGACTTCCTGCGCGCCCACACCACCGGTTGGGAGGTCCTGCGCGAACGCGCCCAGGCCTGGACGCTGGCGCGGGCGGCGGAGACCACCGGCGTCGCCGCCGAGGACATCGAGACGCTCGCCGCGTGGTACGCCGAGAGCTCCCCCGCCGTGATCCGCTGCGGCTGGGGATTGGAACGCAACCGCAATGGCGGCTCCGGCGTCGCCGCGGTGCTCGCCTTACCCGCGGTGGCGGGCAAGTTCGGCGTGCGCGGCGGCGGCTACACCATGAGCAACTCGGCGATCTGGAAGTTCGACCGCGACGCCGCGGTGCAGGCGGACGAACCCGGGACCCGGATCGTCAACATGAATCAGCTCGGACGCGCGCTGGCGCCCGACGCCGAGCCGGCCGTTCGCGCCCTGTTCGTCTACAATTCGAACGTCGCCGTGACCTCGCCAAACGCCGGGCTGATCGCCCGCGGGCTCGAGCGCGAGGATCTCTTCACGGTGGTCTTCGACCAGACCTGGACGGACAGCACGGCCTACGCCGACATCGTGTTGCCGGCGACCGCGTTTCCGGAGCACCACGAGCTCTCGCGCGGCTACGGCGCGATGGTGCTGCATCAGGCGAAGCCGATCGCGACGGCGCCGGGCGAGGCCCGCCCCAACTACGAAGTCTTCGCGGACCTGCTCCGCCGACTGGGCCTGGAGCACCCCGGCGACGTCAGCGACGCCGCGGGCCTCGGCAGTGCGTTGCTCGGCTCCGACCGCCTCGATCGGCTGGCTTCCCCGGAGGCGGGCGGTCTGGTCGAGCCCGACTCCGGAAACTCGCCGGTGCAATTCGTCGACGTGTTCCCGCACACGCCGGACCGCCGGATTCAGCTCGCGCCCCCGGCGCTCGAGCGTGAGGCTCCGCTCGGCCTCTACGGTTTCCAACCCGAGCCCGCGGCGTCCCGGTCCTTCCCTCTCGCCCTCATCTCGCCGGCGACCAACCGCACGATCAGCTCCTACCTCGGTGAGCTGCGCAAAGGCCGCGTAGCGGTCGAGATCTCGCCCGCCGACGCCGAGGAGCGCGGCATTCGCGACGGCGACCCCGTGCGCATCTGGAACGATCTCGGCGAAGTGCACACCGCTGCCCGGGTCACCGCCGACCAGCGGCCCGGCGTGGCCTGCCTGCCGAAGGGTCTGTGGCGACACAACACGGCGAATGGGCGCACCGCGAGCGACCTGGCGCCGGACACCTTGAGCGACCTCGGGGCCGGCGCCTGCTGGAACGACGCGCGCGTCCAGATCGCGCGGCTCGCCTGAGGCCGGCCGACCTCGTAACCCCGGGACCGCTTTCGGCGTACAAAGCACGATGAGCAGGCTCACCGCGCCCCGGGCGCGCCTTTCGCTGGCGCTGATCGCCGTGGGCGTCTTCGCCTTCGCGGTGGCCGCGCTCTCGGTGGCCGACATGTTCCTGCCCCACCCGTACGACGGCGTGGTGCTGCAGGCCGACACGCCGGGGCAGCTCGTGGTGAGCGAGGTCGCTTCCGGGTCCGGAGCCGAGCTCGCCGGCATCCTGCCCGGCGACGAGATCATCGGCATCGGACGCTCGGCGCTGCGCTCGCCGGCGCACGCCGCCTCGATGCTCAGCCAGCACTCGATCGGCGAGTCCGTCGCCTACCTGGTGCGGCACGGAGAACAGCTGCACGAAGTGATGGTCAAGCTCGGCCCGCGGCGCATCGGGGACACCGCGTATCTGTACGCCTGCGTGCTCGGTTTCAGCTTCTTCTTCATCGGCCTGTTCGTGCTCTTGCAGCAGCCGCGCCTGCAGGCGAGCCAGGTCTTCTTCATCCTCTGCAGCCTGTTCCTGCTGGTGCTGGTGTGCCGACTGCGCCCGGCCTCGTATTCGTGGGTCGACACGTTCGTCCTCACCACGGGCACCGCGGCGCTGGTGCTGCTGCCGGCGAGCTTTCTGCATTTCTTCCTGATCTTCCCGCGGCCGGCGCGCGAGATCGCGCTCGGCCACTTCGCCATCGATCGAGCGCGCTGGCGTCAGGTACTGATCGCGGCCTACCTGATTCCCGTCCTGGTGCTCCTGCTCACTCTCGGCGCCTACCTCTGGCGCGGGCAGGACTACCAGCTGATCAGCGGCGCGCCGGCCGCCAACTGGTGGGTGCTGGTGCTGTACGTGGTGCTCGGGCTCTGGGCGCTGGCGCGCAACGCCACGAGCCTGACCGACGCGCGCGAGCGGCGCGGCGCCAGCATGGTGTTCGCGGGCTCCCTCGCCGGCCTGCTGCCGTTCCTGATCGCCGCGGTGGGCTTCCCGGCCCTGCTGCACACCGAACGGTTCCTGTTCTATGGCGTCGTGCCGCTGGTGCTGGTGCCGCTCACCTTCGCCTACGCGATCGTGCGCTTCCAGATGCTCGACGTGCGGGTGATCCTGCGCAAGAGCCTGCTGTACACCGGCACGACTGCCCTGGTGACCGGGGTCTACGCGCTCGGCATCGCTTGGTTCAACAGCTTCTTCCGTTCGACCTCGCTGTCGGCGTCGCCGTACTTTCCGATCGGCTTCGCGCTCGCCATCGTGCTGCTCTTCGAGCCTCTGCGACGCCGTCTGCAAGGGCCGGTCGACCGCTTCTTCTTCTCCGACCGCACACGCCTGCAGGCGGCCATGGTGGAGATGGGCGAAGCGTTCACCGGCCGCCTCGACCCGGCCTCCGTGGTGCACGATCTGGTGCAGGAGCTGCCGCGCCTGCTTGGACTGCGCTTCGCGGCGCTCTACCTGCTGCGCGGCGACACCTTCGAACGCGTCGCCGGGCCGGCGTCGCTGCCCGCGACGCTGCCGCTCCTGCGCGGCTTTTACCGCCAGGTGCAGAGCTACACCACCATGACCCGGCTGGCGGATCTCACCAGCCTGCGCCTGAACACCGAGGAGGTGCGCGGACTGGTGCAGGGGCTGGCGGAGTGCGGCGTCGAGGCGATCGGCGATCTCGCGACCTCGCGCCGGCGCATCGGCCTCGTCATGCTCTCGGAGAAGTCCGGCAGCATTCCGCTCGAAGAAGAGGAGCTGCGCCTGCTGCGCGGCTTGCTGCATCAGGCGGCGATCGCGCTCGAGACCTCGCAGCTGCTCGAAGAGCGCGCCAAGCAGGCCGAGCTCGAGCGCGAGCTCGAGATCGCGGCGCAGATCCAGAGCTCGCTGCTGCCGGCGGAAGTGAGCCTCGGACCGGGCTTCGACGTGGCCGCGGTGTGCCGGCCGGCGCGCCACGTCGGCGGCGACTTCTACGCTCAGCTGGCCGGGCCGCTGGACTCGCACATGCCCGCCCTGGTCTACGGCGACGTCTCGGGCAAGTCCGTACCCGGCGCCCTGATGATGATGGCCGCGAAGGAAGTCCTGCACGCCCTGTCGCTCGTGCATCAGGACCCCGAGGAGCTACTGAGCCTGGCGAACCGCAGGCTGCACGAGATCGGCAACCGCGGCTTCGTGGCCCTCGGCTACCTCGCACGTTGCCCGAGCGGCGACGGCCTGCGCTACCTCCTCGCCGGACAGCCGCCGCCGCTCAAGCGGGCGGCCGCGGGCGCAGTGACGACGCTGCCGCTGCCGGATCACCGGTTGCCGCTCGGCGCCATGACCCGGGGCCGGCATCGCGCGCTCTCGGTGGACCTCCATCCCGGCGACATGCTGCTCGCCTACTCCGACGGCGTGGTGGAGGCGCACTCGCCGGGCGGCGAGTTCTTCGGCGAGGAGCGGCTGGCGCGCTGCCTCGAGGAAGGTCCGGCCGACGCTGCCGGGATGGTCCAGCGAGTGCTCGCCGCGATCGACGCTTTCACCCGCGGCAGCGAACCGTACGACGACGTCACGCTGCTCGTCATCCGCCGCATCGATGACGGACCGGCCATTCCACCGCAGAGAGAGGAATCGAGCGATGCGTAAGTGGCTCCTCGCAGCCGTAGTGCTGCTGTCCGCGGGTGTCGTGTGGTGGCAGCTCAGCCACCGTCGAGCTCCCTGGACCGCGTCGTCGACGGCCGCCCGCCGCGAATTCGAGCAGGGTCTCGAGGCGGAGTTGAAGTTCTACCAGGAAGACGCCGTGCAGCACTACCGCAAGACCCTGGAGCTCGATCCTGGCATGGTCATGGCGGTCCTCCGCCTGATCGATCTCACGCCGCCGCGGCAGAAGGAGGACATCGCGCGATTGATCGCCGATCTGCGGCGCCTGCGGGCGAGCGCGGCGGACCGGCTGACGGCGCGCGAGCGCCTGCTGGCCGACTATCGACTGCAGCGCGCCGATCGCGAGAATGCGCGCGCCGAGAAGACGCTGGCGGCCTACCTCGAGCAGAACCCCAACGACCCGTGGGCACTGTCGATTCGCTGCGAACAGTTCTGGCAGCGCCGCGACTGGGCAGCGACCGAGGACTGCAACCGGCGTCTGCTCAAGGCAGACCCCAATTGGGTGAGGGCGCAGAACCAGCTCGGCTACATCGCGATGGCACAGGGCCGCTTCGCCGAGGCCGAACAGCTGTTCCGGACGTATCTGTACATCGCGCCCGACCAGGCCAATCCGCACGACTCGATGGGCGAGTTGCTGACGCTCCTCGGACGGTATGCCGACGCCGAGCGCGAGCTCGAGGAGGCCATCCGGATTCGTGCCGACTTCTGCCCTTCCTGGGAACACCTCATCCTGATGCTCAACCTCGCCGGTGAGCCGGACAAGGCACACGCCGCCGTCGAGCGTCTGAGTCATGGCGGGCAGTGCGGCAAAGACTTCACCGCGCGGCAGGAATGCCGCGTCGCCACCTGGGAGGCCGTCTTGCGCAGCGCTCCCGGCGAAGCTTGGGACGCCGCCAGCCGGCTCGGCTGCACCGGCAAGGGCGGAGAAGTTTCGGTCCTCGCGTACCACGCGGCCCTGCGCAGCGGTCATGCCGCGGATGCGGCGCAGATCGAGACCGACATGCGCGAGCAGGCGCGTTTGTACGGCGACGACGACCCCGCCCTGCTGGCGGTCACGGATCACTTGGCGGGAGCACGCCTTGCCAGCCTCGGCGACACCCGTGCGGCGGCGGCGCGCTATCGGGCCGCCGACCAGCGGCTCGAGTACTGGAGCGACAGCCACGGTCTGCTCAAGCTGTTCAACAGCCTGTTGCTGTCGCGCAGCCTGCGCCTGGGCGGCGACGCGGCCGGTGCCGATGCGGTGCTGGAGCGGGTTCGCGCGGTGAACGCCGACTTCGCGCGCCGGTTCTCCGCCGTCGACGCCTTCGAGCCCTGAGCTCGGCGCCGGCGTCGCGTCGCGCCGGCGGCCGAATGCGTCCGGCCGTACCCCTTCGTGCCGCGGCGGGTGTACACTCGCGACTCGAACCCGGAGACGGCAGATGAAGCTACCGGCGGAGGGCCGCAGGTGTTTGGCGCTCGTGCTCGCGTTGGGCATCGCCACCGGCGCGGCTTGCCGTCAGCCGACCCCCGGCACGGCGCGGCCGCTGCGCATCGCGACGCATAGCGCGGCGCTGTCGCTCGATCCGCACGGCCAGAACGAGGTTCTCACCTTCGGCATCCTGCGCAACGTCTTCGAAGGCCTCACCGGCTTCGACGCCGACATGGCGCTCAAACCGGTGCTCGCCGAGAGTTGGGACAATCCCAGCGATCTCGTGTGGCGGTTTCACCTGCGTCCAGGAGTGCGTTTTCACGACGGCCGTCCGTTCACCGCGGCCGACGCGGTCTTCAGCCTCGAGCGCGCCCGCCATCCACACGGCGCCACCAGCTTCGGCAGTTACCTCGTGGCGGTGCGCGAGGTGCGCGCCATCGATCCGCGGACCGTCGAGATCACCACCCGTCAGCCGTACCCGATCCTGCTCAACAAGCTCACCTTCGTGCTCATGGTGCCGCGAGACTCGCCGGAGGTGATCGTCGAACCGATCGGCACCGGCCCCTATCGCCTCGTCGCCCGCCTGGCCGGCGGCGGTCTCGACCTCGCGGCGTTCGACGGCTACTGGGGGCACCCACCCGCCGAACGGCGCGTCGAGCTGCTGCCGGAGTCGAACAGCGGGCTGCGCATGCAGCGACTGCTCGCCGGCGAGATCGACATCGCACAGGATCCGACGCCCGCCGAAGCGGCGGCGGTGGCCGACGTGGCGGCCGTGCGCATCCTCGAGCGCGACAGCCTCCTGGTCACCTTCCTGCAAATGCACATGCGCTACGCGCCGTTCACCGACGAACGCGTCCGGCGGGCGGTCGACCTGGCGCTCGACCGCCCGCGCATCGTCCAAGCGAGCGAGCTCGGTCGCGGACGACCGCTCGGGCAGCTCGTGGGGCGGAACACGTTCGGCTTCGACCCGGCGCTACAGCCAACGACGCGCGACGTCGGCGCCGCCCGCCGGCTCCTCGCGGAAGCCGGCTTTCCGGGCGGCATCGACGTCGATCTCGAATACCGTACCGGTAGGAACGCCTTGGAGATCCAGCGTCAACTCGCCGAGGCCGGCATCCGTGCGCGCCTGGTGGAGCGACCCTGGCCGGAGATGTTCGCCCGCCTGCATACCCGCGAAGTGCCGTTCTACTTCGGCGCCCTGCTCGACCCTTCGGCCGACGCCAGCGACTTCTTCGACGCGGCGGCGCATACGCGCGACCCGGCGAGCGGCTACGGCGACAACAACGCGACCAATTACAGCAACCCGACGCTCGACGCGCTGATCGAGCGCAGCGGCAGCACCCTCGACATGCTGCGCCGGA
>WBZN01001075.1_pt1 | contig 17290 bp, 15 predicted proteins | sample 5204281 | NCBI WGS metagenome assembly WBZN01 (sample SAMN12344347, study PRJNA552823) | activated sludge metagenome | biome: Activated sludge suspended growth; feature: Nitrification reactor; material: Wastewater; isolation source: activated sludge from nitrification reactor of wastewater...
CTGTTGGGGTCCGGTCGGGTGCGATTCACCGTGGCTTCACCGATGCACACAATGGGGCCGCCATCACCCGCCTGGGCCACCCCGTAGAAGGTTCCCGGGATGAAGGGGTCGCCGCACCAGATCATGTGGCCCTCCAGGTCGAAGAGGCTCACCATGGCAAATAGTGCGCCCCTGCGGCGTTCCCACCTATCCAAATTCTCGAGGCTGATCTCCGACATGGGGAATTGTACGCAGCCAAAATCCGCGCTCCAATTGGGCGGGGTGCCATAACCGGCGGCCGCATAGCCGATCAGGTTGTGGGCGGCATCGTACACGTTGGTGTGGGCATACCACCAGTCCTCGGCGCTTTCATCCTGGCTGGTGGGGCTGCCGGTGCAAGGGGTTTGTGCATAAGTCACCCCCGTGATGTTGTTGGGGTCGTTCGGGTCATGCACCACGTTGGTAAGTGTATGGGTGGTGCCGAACGGCGGCTTGTTGTCCAGCCAGCTTACCGAGCGCCATTCCACTGCCGGTGCGGGGGGGGGATTGCGCCTGGCCCGCCAGGGGCAGCAAGCCAAGGGCTGAAAGGAGAAATACATGTGGCCTGGTGGATTTCATGGGACAAGGATTTGGGGATGGAACGAAACTACTCCGGAAATTGAATCGTGCAGGGTCGCGTGGGTTACAGGGCGATCGCCTCTTATCGTAATGAATGTCAACCACAGAGGCACAGAGTGCACGGAGAATACGGATAGTAGCGCACTGTTGGGCTGGAAGGAGGCCACGGAGGCGGCCTTCGGCCGCGATGTTGACAGTATCTATTCCCCGCGCACAAGGGGGACCTCTGTGTTCTCTGTGCCTCTGTGGCGAAGGATCAGGAGGCGATGGCCCTGGGGTGGGTTACGTCCCCGCTGGCCTGCGGCCCTACCTTTACACCATGCCCAAGCCGGAGCTATCGCGCCGCATCTTTTGGGATGTGGACTTCGACAAATTGGACTACGACGCAAAAGCATCGTTCGTCATTGAGCGCGTCTTTGAGCGCGGCGATGTGCCGGACATCCGCAACTGTAGGCGGTACTATGGGGATGAGAAGATCACCGAGGTGCTGCTGAATGCGAAGTTTTTGCGATTGGACACCCTTCATTTCGTCAGTGCGATCTTCGACAAGCCGTTGGAGGCCTTTCGATGTTATACTTTGAGACAGTCCAACCCAACGTTGTTCCCCTACTAAAGCGGCTCTTCGCGTTGAAGGCGCTTCAGGGCTGCAGCTTGGTGGGGGGCACCGCATTGTCCCTGCGCTATGGGCATCGCAGGTCCGTGGACCTTGACCTGTTCACCTCCGGCGATCTGGACCGGGATGCCGTCACCGGAGCGTTGGCACAAGCGTTTGGAACCTCGTTCGCCTACAAGCCGTCCAAGGCCAATTGGGCCGTGTTCTGCCACATCGATGGCATAAAGGTGGATATTGTGCGCTATCCCCACCCGCGCATTGCACCGGAAGTGTTGTTGGAAGAAATGCGGTTTTACGACGATGCGGATATCGGGGCCATGAAGATCCAAGCGATCTTGGGCCGGGGGGTGAAAAAGGACTTCTGGGACCTGCATGAACTGCTCAAACACCACAGCCTGCCATGGTTGATCGACAAGCACCGTGAAAAGTATCCGAATCAGATGCTTGCGTTGAGCATTCCACAAGCCATTTCGTACTTCGCGGATGCCGAGGAAAGCGAAGATCCCGTAAGCCTCAAGGGCCAGACCTGGGAGGGCATCAAGCGGTCCATCTCGCAAACGGTCAATACGTACTTGAAGTAGGGCGGTTCCTCGTTCAGCGGGCCCTACAGCACCGGCGGGCGGCAAAACCGGCGCGGCGGTGCGGTATGCAGGCCATCGGCTACTTTCGCGCCTCCCTTCCGGGCCTATAGCTCAGCGGTCAGAGCAGCGGACTCATAATCCGTTGGTCGCAGGTTCAAATCCTGCTGGGCCCACTCTCCCAACCGTTCCTCCGGGCCTGCGTTCAGTATGGCCGTACGGCATTCACCCGCATGGTCACGTCGTCGATGAGCACCCGTGAGGCGTGGCCTTGGTTCCATAAGTAGAAGCTGAGCCGGTCGCCCGGCTCCAACATAGGCACCGGGATCCGGTATTCCAGGTGCTCCCATCGCTCCGGTGTCGGCGGAACGGGGTTCATCCGGAAAGGCTCGTAATAGGCGGTGCTGCCATCGGCGTGCTTCACCTCGGTGACGGCCAGCATCGTATGGGAGTCCCCTGCTTCGGCCTCAAGGCGTTGGAGGCCCGCTTCCAGGTAAAGCGCACGCCCCGTGGGCAGCTGGTCCGTGGTGGCCGAAAAGGTGATGCCGAACTCGGTGTTCACATCGAACACGCACACCTTCCCGCCACTGTGGGCCTCCGGGCGTTCCTCGATCCGGCCCCCCCGCCACCGGCTGCAGTCGCCTTCCAGGTCGCAGCGCTCCTCCAGCACCACGTCCATTCCGTTGGGGTTGTACGGTGCCGCCTGGTAGTTGCCGCCCAGCTGGCCACGGAAGCGCTCTCCGCAACGGAGAAAGGTGAAGGCGTATTTGTGGCGGTCCATGCTCTCGGGGTGCAGGATGCCCACGTAGTACTGCCACATCTGGAAGCAGAGCAGGGCGATGCAACCGGCGATGAAAGCCCGCGCCATGCGCCACCTGCGTTCTGGGAGGTCGTTCAACAGCAGCGCGAAGGGGATGGCCATCACTGGATAGTGGTCCACGAACACCCGGCTCCCGAAGCCGCTGCCGTAGTACCAGATCCACCAGCTGCTGATCACGTAGGTGTTGGCCGCCCAATAGGCCACCATTCCAAGCCCGCGATCGCGGTCGTGGCGCAGCAACCAAAACGTACCGGCCAAGGCCAACAGCAGCACGGGCGCCCAGAGGAACAAGCCGCGCCGGAAACCGAAGAGCACCTTGAACAGTTCCGGGCGGTCCCAATGGAAGCCCTCACCCTGGTAGCCGTAGGCCAGCCAATGGCCCGTTTGCAAGTGCCAGAGCAAGGGCTGGATGCCCACCACGGCCACGGCTGCCGCCAGGGCGGTGATCCAAACGGCAGGGAGGACGAAGAGCTGCCGCAGCAACGGCCATGCATCACGGCCGGCCACCACCGGCAGGGCAAATGCCATCAAGCCGTTGACCGGGCGGATGAGCACGAGCAGCCCGAGGAGGGCGGCAGCCGCTACCCACCACCCGGGGTGCGCCCCGAGGTGGAGGCGGTGCAGCACCAGCAGGAACACGCTGGCCGTGCAGAAGGAGTAGATGTGCGACCATCCGGGCTGGAGGGCTGCGTACTGCATCAATTGCGTGCCCAGCCCGAAGGCGGCCACGGTCCAGGCCACCACGGCATCGCGTACGCCCATGCCCAGCAGCAACGCCCGCAGGGCCAGCAGGCCCAGGAGCAAGTACACCCAGGCGCCCGCCCCCAGCATGCGCATCTCATGGATGCTCAGGCCATCCTTCGGGGCTGTGGGGTCATTGAGGGCCAGGGCATGCCCGATGCCGAACCAGGGCGCCATCAGCAGGCTGGTCCCGCTGAAGTACTTGTTCACAGTGCGGCCGTCGGTGGTATACCGCACATACTCCCAGCTGAACGGTTCATGGCCCAGGTCGTTCCGCAGGAAGAACGCTTGCAGGTATCCGTAGTAGCCTTTTACGTCGCTGCGCACGGTGTCTTTCCATCCGTCGGAATGCTTCCCGGTCCACAGCCCTTGGATGGAGACCACGGAGGTGATCACCACTACGAGCAGTACCACGGGCAGCGAGGCGGAGGGGCGGGAGCGCATTTAGGGGCCGAAGATCGTGATGCCGGTGAATGCCAGGCAGGGGACCCGCTGGGATGCCCGGCCTATCTTCGCCCGTCCCGGCGGGGCGTTGGAGCATGAAAAAGACCATTGTAACCGGTGGTGCGGGCTTCATCGGCTCGCACACCTGCGTGGAGCTGTTGGCCGCCGGGATCGAGCCGGTGATCGTGGACGACCTGCGCAACAGCGAGGAGCGGGTGCTGGACGGCTTGGAGAAGATCACCGGACGCAAGCCCGTGATCCACCGGATCGACTGCACGGATGCCCGGGCCATGGACCTGGTGTTCGCCACGGAACGGCCCGATAGCGTGATCCATTTCGCGGCGGACAAGGCCGTGGGCGAGAGCGTGCGCGACCCCCTGAAGTACTACCACAACAACATCGGTTCGCTGGTCACACTGCTGCGCGTAATGGCCGACCACCAGGTGAAGGACCTCGTCTTCTCTTCTTCCTGCACCGTGTACGGCGAGGGTGACAAGCTGCCTATTACCGAGGATTCGCCCACGGGCGCCGCGGCCTCGCCCTACGGTTACACCAAGGTGGTTTGCGAACAATTGCTGCGCGATGCCTGTGCGGCCGATCCCGCGTTGCGCACGGTGATGCTCCGCTACTTCAATCCCATCGGAGCTCACCCCTCCGCCCACATCGGCGAACTGCCCATCGGCGTGCCCAACAACCTGGTGCCCTTCATTACGCAGGCTGCCGCCGGCCTGCGCAAACAGCTCACCGTGTTCGGCAATGATTACCCCACGCGCGATGGCAGCTGCATCCGCGACTACATCCACGTGGTGGACCTGGCCAAGGCCCATGTGCTGGCCCTGCAATGGATCAATAGGCAAAGCGGTGCGGTATGCGAAGTGTTCAACTTGGGCACCGGGCAGGGCAGCACGGTGCTGGAGGCCGTGAACACCTTCGAGGCGGTGAACGGGGTGAAGGTGCCCTACGCCATCGGGCCGCGCCGCGCCGGGGATGTGATGGCCATTTATGCCGATACCGCCAAAAGCCTGCGGCTGCTGGGCTGGCGCACGGAGCTCACCCTGGCCGATGCGCTGCGCGATGCCTGGCGCTGGCAGCTGGCATTGGGCAAGTGAGCACTGCTAGTAGTATACGCCGTATATGATGCAGCCGAAGGTGGCCGCCATGCCGATGAGCGCTCCGACGTAGACCTGTGCCGGGGTGTGGTCCGTTACCAGCAGGCGTGCGGTGCCCAATGCGCCCGCCAACAGGAGCAGTACCGGGAGCCATGGCGTGCGCACGCCGTGCACCAGCATCAGCCCGAGCACCATACCGATGAGGCCGCCGATGCCGGTCATGTGCAGGCTCACCTTCCAGCGCCAGGTGATCAGCAGATCGGCGGCCAAGGCCATGAACATGCCGGCGAACAGGCTGAGCGTGGTGGAACTGTTGGGCGTGCGGCGCAGCAGGTAGTACGCCATGCCGAAGTAGACCAACGTGAGCAGGTACGGCATAATGCGCTCGCTGCGCACGGGCATGGCCAGTTCCGACACCATGCCGCTGCGCCACAGCATGACCATGCTCGCAATGGGGAAGAGCGCCGTCATGATGAACACCATGCCCAAGAGCACGCGCTGGCCTTGCGCCGAAAAGGTGAACGTGAGGTGCGGGTCGATGTGGAAGGCGATGAACAGCGCCAGCGTGGGCATCCACACCGGGTGCAGCACCAGGGAAAGGACGTGGGCAGCCTTGCGCATCCGCACTACAGCTCCTTGCGCAATCGGGCCACCGGCACCTGCAGTTGCTCGCGGTACTTGGCCACGGTGCGCCGCGCAATGTTGTACCCTTTGCCGCGCAACAGGGCGGTGAGCTCATCGTCCGTCAAGGGGTTCTTCTTGTCCTCGCCCTCAATGGCCTCTTCCAGGATCTTCTTCACCTCGCGGGTGCTCACCTCCTCGCCGCTGTCCGTGGTAAGGCTCTCGCTGAAGAAGAACTTCAGCAGGTAGGTGCCGTGGTCGGTTTGCACGTACTTGCTGTTGGCCACCCGGCTCACCGTGCTGATGTCCATGCCCACCTTCTCGGCGATGTCCTTGAGGATCATCGGCTTCATCTTGGTCTCGTCGCCAGTGAGGAAAAATTCCTTCTGGTGCTCCAGAATGGCCTCCATGGTCACCAGCAGGGTGTTTTGCCGTTGCTTGATGGCATCGATGAACCACTTGGCAGAGTCCAGCTTTTGTTTGATGAAGACCAAGGCATCCTGCGCCGCCTTGTCTTTTTTGTTGCGCTGGTACTCCTTGATCATGTCGCGGTACTGGCGGCTTACCCGCAGTTCCGGCGCGTTGCGGCCGTTGAGCGAAAGCTCCAGCCTCCCGTTCACCGCCGTTACGGCGAAGTCCGGCACGATGGTCTGCACCGGCTTGGCCGCATCGCGGCTGGTATTGCCCGGCCTGGGGTTCAGCCGCACGATCACGTCGATGGCGTCGCGCAGCGCCTCCTCGTCGATCTCCAGCCGCGCCATGATGCGCTCGTAGTGCTTCTTGGTAAAGGCCTCGAAATGGTTGGCCGTGATCTCGCGCGCGGTGATCACCTCCACGCTGTTCTCCAGCCGGTCCAACTGCAGCAGCAGGCATTCCTGCAGGTCGCGCGCACCTACGCCGGGGGGGTCCAATGATTGCACCTCCCGGAGCACCTTGGCCAGCTCCGCCTCGTCGGTCATCACGTTGGCGGTAAAGGCCAGGTCGTTCACGATCTGCTCCAGCTCCCGCCGCAGGTAGCCGTCCTCATCCAAGTTGCCGATGAGCTGTTCGCCCAGTTGCTGCGTGCGCTCATCCACGTTGCGCAGGGCCATTTGCGAGCGCAGCGAATCCTGGAAGGTGGCCCCCACGGCAATGGGCATTTCGTACTCCTCGTCATCCGCCCCCTGGTTGCGTGCGCTCAGCTTGTAATCCGGCGTGTCGTCGTCCTGGAAGTAATCGCTCAGGTCGAACTCGTCGTTGCTGCTCTCGGGCTCATCCAGGTTCTCCTCAATGGCCTGTTCCTCCGTGGGCAATGGGTCCTCTTCCAGGTCGTCGCCCTCTTCCAAGGCCGGGTTCTCCTCGATCTCTTCCTTGATGCGCTGCTCCAGTTCCATGGTGGGCACCTGCAGCAGCTTCATGAGCTGGATCTGCTGCGGGCTGAGCTTTTGCTGGAGCTTTTGGCTGAGGTACTGCTTGAGCATGGCGACGTTTCCGGTGGGGCCGGTCCCGTGTGCGAAGGTACCGCCGGTGGCTGTTCCGGCCATCTGTTCCTGCTGCGCCTGTCGGCGCTTGTCCAATGCTCGGGCGAACCACGGATCCATACGGACGGGCACAGCTCGCTCACCTCACCGGGTATCGGACGCAACGTGTTGGCCCACTTCCTGCATCGCGCATTCATCCGTGTTCATCGGCGTGCATCCGTGGTTGGGAATTCGGGAAAGTCGCGACCGCAGGGCGCGCAACGGGCGATCGCCCTGATCCGGCCTCCGATCGGCTTACTTTGACCGCATGCACCATCGCTCCGCCACCATTCTTTCCCTGTTCACCATGGCCCTGCTGCTGGGCGGCTGCAAGGTGGGCCGCTACTTCATCTACAACTTCGCCGACACCAACGACCACCGCAAGTTTCCCGCGCGGCCGCTGTCGGCTTCACCAACCCCGGTGCCCTACCCGCAGGCAGCGGTGGAGCATGTCCCCGGGCCGATCATGGCACAGGGCCGGGAAACCGCTTTCGACACCTTCCTGGAAGAGCACCACACCGTGGCCTTCCTGGTGGTGAGGCGCGATACCATCGTGTACGAGCGGTATTTCCAGGGATACGGACCCGACCGCATCCATACGTCTTTCTCCATGGCCAAGTCGGTAACCAGCATGCTCATTGGCTGCGCCATTGCCGATGGCCTCATCCATGGTGTGGACCAACCGCTGACGGACTTTGTGCCCGAGCTGGGCAACAACGGGTTCGGAGGGGTTACCGTGGAGCACCTGCTGCAAATGACCAGCGGGCTGAAATTCAACGAGAGCTACAGCGATCCCTTCGGCGATGCCGCCACGTTCTACTACGGCCGGCGCCTCTATCGCGACATGGCCCGGATGCGCACGGAGCGGCCGCCCGGCGTGCAGTTCGAATACCAGAGCGGCAGCAGCCAGCTGCTGGGCCTGGTGCTCGAGCGCGCCCTGCGCAGGGCCGGGGACCAACGCACTGTCACCGCTTATGCCAACGACAAGCTGTGGGCTCCGCTGGGCATGGAGTTTCCCGCCTCCTGGAGCATCGATCGCAAACAGGGCGGCATCGAAAAAACCTTCTGCTGCATCAATGCCCCGGCACGCGACTTCGCCAAGCTGGGGTCGCTCTACCTGCATCGCGGCAATTGGCACGGGCGCCAACTGGTGCCTGCGCAGTGGGTGGCGCGGAGCACCACGCCCGATACCACCGCCGGCGGCGCGCCCTTCTATCGCTACCAATGGTGGCTGCCTTCCGCCGAAGGCGACTTCATGGCCCGCGGCATCCTGGGCCAATACATCTACGTGGATCCCGCGCGCGAGCTGGTCATGGTCCGCCTGGGCACCAAGGTGGGCCGGGTGGATTGGGGCGCGTTCTTCAGGCAACTGGCCAACGACCGGCCCTAAGGCGCCCATTGCCTACGCCCCCGTTGATGCCTACCTTTGGGCCGTCTATTTAGACGGGTTCTAAACGGATGCGGACATGATCAAAGTGAGCGAAACGGCACGGCAGGAATTCACCAAGCTCCTGGGCCAGGAAGGCCGCGGGCCGCAACACTTCGTGCGGGTGGGCGTGAAAGGCGGCGGCTGCAGCGGCCTCTCCTACGACCTGGCCTTCGACGATACCATGCGCGAGGGCGACAAGGTTTTCGAGGACAACGGCGTGAAGGTGGTGGTGGACAAAAAGAGCCTGCTCTACCTGTTGGGCACCACGCTGGATTTCAGCAGCGGGCTCAACGGCAAGGGCTTCCAGTTCGTGAACCCCAATGCCAGCCGTACTTGCGGTTGCGGGGAGAGCTTCAGTATCTGATCCACCACAGAGACACGGAGGACACAGAGGAAATTCAAATGGTAAAGTCCACACGAGCAACCCGGTTGAACAGGGACCTTGCATTCTCTGTGTCCTCCGTGTCTCTGTGGTGAAGTATTCATGGCACAGGACAACAACGAGCTCCTCCACGAGGTGGCCAACAAGGAGTACGAGTACGGCTTCGTCACCAACATCGAAAGCGAGTTGGCGCCGAAAGGGCTCAACGAGGATACCGTGCGCTTCATCAGCGCCAAGAAGAACGAGCCCGAATGGCTGCTGGAGTGGCGCCTGGAGGCCTTCCGCGGCTGGCTGAAGATGACCGAGCCAACCTGGGGCCTGCTCAAGTATCCAACGATCGACTTTCAGGATGCGCACTACTACAGCGCGCCAAAGAAAAAGCCGCAGCTCAACAGCCTGGACGAGGCCGATCCGGAGCTGATCAAGACCTTCGAGAAGCTCGGCATTTCCCTGCAGGAGCAAAAGCGCCTTGCCGGCGTGGCAGTGGACGTGGTGTTCGACAGCGTGAGCGTGAAGACCACCTTCCAGGAAACGCTCAAGGAGAAGGGCATCATCTTCTGCAGCTTCAGCGATGCCGTGCAGAACCACCCGGAGCTGGTGCGCAAATACCTGGGCAGCGTGGTGCCGCGCACGGACAATTTCTACGCCGCGCTCAACAGTGCCGTGTTCAGTGACGGCAGCTTCTGCTACATCCCGCCGGGCGTGCGTTGCCCCATGGAGCTCAGCACCTACTTCCGCATCAACTCGGCCAACACCGGCCAGTTCGAGCGCACCCTGCTCATTGCCGACGAGGGCAGCTACGTGAGCTACCTGGAGGGCTGCACTGCGCCCATGCGCGATGAGAACCAGCTGCACGCCGCCGTGGTGGAACTCGTGGCCATGAAGGACGCCGAACTGAAGTACAGCACCGTGCAGAACTGGTACCCCGGCGATGAGCACGGTGTGGGCGGCGTGTACAATTTCGTCACCAAGCGCGGCATCTGCCTGGGCGAGCGCAGCAAGATCAGTTGGACGCAGGTGGAGACCGGCAGCGCCATCACTTGGAAGTACCCCAGCTGCGTGCTCAAAGGCGACCACAGCGTGGGCGAGTTCTACAGCGTGGCGCTCACCAAAAACAAACAGCAGGCCGATACGGGCACCAAGATGACCCACATCGGCAAGGGCACGCGCAGCACCATCATCAGCAAGGGCATCAGTGCCGGGCAGAGCAACAACAGCTACCGCGGCCTGGTAAAGGTGGGCAAGGGGGCCAAAGGCGCACGCAACTTCAGCCAGTGCGATTCGCTGTTGCTGGGCGATCGCTGCGGGGCGCACACCTTCCCCTACATCGAAAGCGAGAACCCTGCGGCCATGGTGGAGCATGAGGCCACCACCAGCAAGATCGGCGAGGACCAGCTCTTCTACCTCAACCAGCGCGGCATCCCGCCGGAGAAGGCCGTGAGCCTGATCGTGAACGGCTACTGCAAGGAAGTGCTGAACAAGCTGCCCATGGAGTTCGCCGTGGAGGCGCAGAAGCTGCTGGCCGTGAGCCTGGAGGGTAGCGTGGGGTAAGGCAGAACCTAACGGACGATCAGCAGCCGCTGTACCAGGTTGGGGCCCGGGCCCTGCAGCTCAAGGCTGTAAAGCCCTTGGGCCAAGCCTCCGGTGGCCAGTTGGCACGCGGCGTGGCCGCCCGCTGCATGTACCATGGCCGTAGCGGCCTCCCGTCCCAGCGCATCACGCACCACCAAGGTCCATTCCCCGGCGGGAAGTCCCCATGCCTGCACGTGCGCCTGCCCGCCTTGGGCCGGGTTGGGATACACGCGGATGCCACGGGCGGGCGGCGCTTCGGCCAGGGCGGTGAGCCCATCGAATGCAATGGCGCAGGCCGGCCCGTAGGGCAATGGTGTGCCGCCCGTCCAAGTACCAACGCGCACGTTCAAGGGCACGCCTGCGGGGGTGCCGGGCGGCAGGTAGTATACAGGCAGTTCCGGTTCGTCCGTTTCCACCGTTCCCGAGAAGCTGCCGTGGGGGTCGAAGAACCAAAAGGTGTACTGGTCGGCTCCGGGCTGTGGTTCCGCTTGGATCGTTTCACCCGGTACAAATACGCCTTGCGCACAGCTGGCCTGCGTGAGGGTGGTGGTGCCCAAGGGCAGGCAGAATTGGCCATCCCCGGCCAAGGCGCTCAGGGACCCGAAGGCCCCATCGGCGATGATCAGCGCGCTGTCCTGCGTGGAGGCCGTGTAGCCCCCATCGGTAATGCCGTCGCCGTCCGCGTCCATTAGCGCCAGGCGGTAGCACCCTGCGGGCACTTGCCAGCTGCGCCCGATCGCCTGGCCGGCATCGGTTTCCGGGCCTGCTCCGGCAAAGAGCGGTTCGTTGCCCGGCATCTTCCACAGTTCCCAGCTGGTGGCCGCCGGCTGGTCGTCCAGCTGAATGTCCAAGGTGAGCGTGTACAACCCGTTGTCGCTGAACTTCGCGAGGTAGGCGTCCACGTCGCCGTGGTTCACCAGCCACAGGGTGTCCGGCCCCGGATCGATGTCCACATCCTCGGTGATCCAGCCCGTGAGGTAGACGCTGCCGGCCGCATCGGTGGTCACGTTCAGCCCGCGGGCATGGTAGCTGCTCCCCGCCGTGAAGCCCCACAGGTGATCGCCCTGGGTGCTGTACTTGGCCAGGAAGAGGTCAAACACGCCGCTGGCCGTGTCCAAGGCGCTGCCCGGCCCGGGATCGAAATCGATGATGCCCTTGGTGCGGCCCGCCACCAGGATGTTCCCATTGCGGTCCGTGGCCACCCCGCGCGGCATGTTCTCCTCGGTTCCTCCGATGCCCTTGGCCCAGATGAAGCCGCCATCAGCCCCGTATTTGGCCAGGAAGATGTCGGCATCGCCATCCGGCCCGGTGCATACCAGGCTGTCTTGGCCCAAGGCTCCGAAGTAGGCGGTCCTGGTAAAGCGACCGGCCACCACCACGTTGCCCAAGCTGTCCAGCGCTACGCCCCGTCCGGTGTCCGTACCGGTGCCGCCCAAGTTTGCGCCCCAGAGGTAAGTGCCGTCGGCGGCCAGCTCCACCAGAAAAGCGTTGGACCACTGCGTGGGCGTGCTGATCGTGGCCACCCCAGGTCCCGGGTCCAGGTCCACGGTGCCGGCGTAATATCCGGTAATGACCACGCCGCCATCCGGCCTTGCCGTCAGGTCGTAGGCGCGGTCATCGCCCGCACCCCCGATGGCATGGGCCCATTGCAGCACGCCCGCAGGGCTGTATTTGGCCACGAACGCATCAAAAGAACCATTGCTCACCACCATCGCCGTGGCGGGTCCGGGGTCCGCATCAAAGGAGCCGTGCATTTCCCCGGCGAGGTACACGTGGCCGTCGCCGTCGGTCACCACGCTGCGTGTTTCTTCGTTCCCCGGACCGCCGAGCACTCCCGCCCACAACAGTTCGCCGCCGGGTGTGAGCGCACAGAGGTAAACATCATAGAGGCCGCCACTGGTATGGAGGGCCGTGCCAGGCCCCGGGTCCAGGTCCACGGTGCCGGTGAATATGCCCGTGGTGTACACCGTGCCGTCAGGGGCGATGGCCACCCCGTAGCCTTGGCTCTTGGCCGCGCCCGGAAAGGCCAAGGCGTATTCCAGCGTGCCGGTGTTGGTGTAGCAGGCCAGGAAGGCATCGCTGAAGCCGGCGCTGGTAAGGGTTTGGCCCGCGAAATCCGCAGTGTTCTCAAACTCGCCCGTAATGAACACCCGCCCGTCTTTGGCCACGGCAATGCCGCGGGCCTCTTCATAGCCCGGGCTGCCGAGGGCCATGGCCCATGCCGGCACTTGGGCGCGGGCACCCGGGCCTGCCGACAGCACCACGATCAGTGCGGCGGCAAAAAATTTGAACTGCGGGGCACCTGTGGCCATAAGGGTGCGCGAGGTGGTGGAGAGCATGGTTCAAAAGGTTCGTGCGGTTTGTACGGCCGAGGTTAAAATTAGATGCTGCCGCTTTGTGCCTGTCAAGGGTTTCTTTGGTAGTTGTTCTGTTTAAAGGCACCAATGGCCACTGCGCGGGTCCGTCACTGACAATTCGTACCCGCCTGATGGAGGCCCCGGGAGGTGGCGCTTGCATAAAAGTATTGGGTTCGCGGCAGCCATCCATAAAGAAGGGCCGCCCATCGGGCAGCCCTTCTTGTCGGCAGCTCGGGAAGGTTCCCGGCTTAGTTGTTCACCAGCACGAGTTTCTCGCGCAGCACGCGGCCCTCTTGCTGGAGCACCACGTAGTAGGTGCCGGAGGTGAGGGCGGAAAGGTCCATCTGGGCGTTGTTCACGCCCGCTTTCACAGCTTGGCTGTACACCGTGCGGCCGCTCACTTCCACCACATCCAAGCGGTCTTGGCTGCCCACCTTCACCCCTTCGAGGTTGACGGCAGCTTCACCGTCCATGGGAGCGAAGGTGAGTTTAGAAGCTCACACAAGGAGTTAATTACAATCAGGCTTTCGATTATACGTGTTCAGCGTGTACTCGAAGTAGGTCGCTGCCGAATTACCTGTGGTCCACGTATTCGTTGAGGCGTCATAGTTGAAGTAGAATCCGAAGCCACTCATAGGAACGTAGATGTTCCTGCATTGCAGGATCAAACTTTTGGTGGTTACGCCAGGGTACGTCCGGGTAGGCATGATCAAATACTTTGGACCCAATGCTCCTGTAGCTTGTCCTTTGTATAGCCAGCATTCCACTGGATCCTGCGCACAATATCCAAGCACAGAAAGAAACGGAGGTGTTGTTGCGGTTCCATTATTGTTAACGTGATAGTATGCCGGTGGATATCCGGACCCAGTGGGTTTTTCAATGCGACCCCAGCACGGAATTGTTGTATTGGGGTCGGTTTGATACACCTCGAACTCAAGCTGATCCTGCGGAAGCCCTAGGCCTTGGTAATTGATTACCTGAAACAATCCCCGTTGTGCCTTTGGATTCAGTTCACCTTGCTCAACATCGGTCTGCTTTGACGGAGTTTCCAAGTCCTTAGCGCACCCTGCGAAAAAGAGGGTAAGCAATAGGGCAGTAAACTTCATCGTCATTGTTAAATTCCTGCTTGTCATGATTCGTGTGGTTTGGTTTTACGGACTTGCAATTCCAGAAAACGACATCCTTGAGGATGTGTCGCAATATAGTGTATCATGCACATCCCAAATCCCGAGATATCAACACAAGGGGCTAAGTGTGATACCTTCCGCAAAATTCGACATAGGCTTAGTTTGGATCTGGAAGTTGATGCCTGAATGTTCTGCAGAGAGGCCGCCCGTTCCACATACAAGTTGGGCACTCGAAATGGCGGGCGTATTGGCAGTGGTCCGAACCCATCGATAAGATCTGGGCCAAGGTTGTGATGAGTTTGGTGTCCTCTACCCCTTCCTTCCCCCATACATGATTTCTCGGCAACTTGAACCATCATTTCATGCTTTACACTACAATGCCTGAAATCCCAAGAAGGGGGTGGACATGAAAGGGTCGCCTCTATTGGGATATCGGGGTTGGTAGTAGGCATTGAACGTACTGCCGAAGGCAGTTGACTTTGAGCATATTGGCACGGTACAAAGGGGCTTTTCGCCGTATGGCGGCGGTCAGCGACCGTATGGAACAAAGACAAAGGGGTGGTCTCCGTTCGAGACCACCCCTTCGTCTTTGGGTCGTTCTGTCTTAGTGCTGCACAAGCACCCGCTCCGTAAAGCGCTTGCCTTGCTGTTGGATGCTTACCATGTACAAGCCGTTCGAGAGCGCGCTGGCGTCGAATTCAACCGTACGCCGGTTCACCTCGCTGAGCGCGTTCCGGGCAACCACCTTGCCGGTAACATCCTGAATGGTGATTTCGGCCATTCCGCTCATCGCCGTGAAGGAAAGCGTGATCGATTCGTTTGCCGGGTTCGGGTACACCTGAACACCCGAGAGTGCTTCATTCTCGAAAAGTCCGGCAACGACCGATCCATCCACCTCCAAGGCGATGTCATCAGCCAAGATGTTGAAAACGGCAGTACCATTTTCCTTACCCTCGAGCTTGATGTTGTGGTTTGAACCGTCCGCGTAGGAATCGATCTGGACGCTCCAAAGTGTGTAATCCGCATAGGTGGCGGAATCAACCGCAGTCACCGCGCCTACTTCGTTGCCATCTACAAATGCCTTCAGGTAGTTATTCGCCGTGCCATCCCCCGATGCCGGGATCTTGACATACACAAGAAGGTTGGCTGTAGTACCTGATGGGATGAAAGCAGATTGATCCACCGAGGCCATTTCGGATGCATCGCCCAGACCGCCGAACCAAGCGAACACTTCGCCAGTGCGAGGGACCGCAGCGCCACCGCCGGTGCCACAGGCGGCTGCATTACAGAGCGGGGTGCCAAAGTTCACGGAAGCCTCGGTCCATGTACCGGCACCAATGCCAGCTTCAAAGCTGCCATCAGTAATTTGGGCAGTTGCCCCGAACGAAACCGCCAGAGCGGTGAAAAGCGTAATGTGTTTCATCATGTTTGGGTTGATTCGGGCCTAAAGGTACTTGCCCCATTTCAAACACCAAACATACCACGGTGGTTCTTCCGCGTGTAGGGCATCCAAGCTGGTGCGGAAGCGCACATCCGTGGGGGCGTGCAACCGGCGCAAGCGAGGGCAATGTGCGCAGTTGAAGGGCATGCTCAGGCATTGCTCCCGCGTAACTCTTTCCCTTCCGCAGGGTTTCCGCCTCGGAACTTATTCTATGACATGTGCAAGGGGGACGGGAAGGTTTTTTCAGGCATGAGGAACTCTGGATGATGGCAAGGATGGTTGCCCATCCCTACCATCATCATCATCCGTCGTTCACCGGGGTATCCCTGGCGGGTCGCTCCTCAGCGTTGCCCGTTTCCGTTTATCCGGTGTGCGAAGTTGCGCCTTGAAGAGCGACGGTCATCGCAGGGCGGTGTAGGGCTCGTCCCTTCTGATCACCGAACAGGCACGATGCACGAGTTTGTTGCGCACGGCGTTCATCACGGACATGCGGTTCTTTCCGGCAGCGACTTTCCGGTCGTAGTAGTTCTTGAGTTCCCCTTCTCGCTGGACGGCGCTCATGGCCGCCATATGCAGCAAGCACTTCAGCGTTCTGTTCGCTTGATAGGACACATGGGCGCGACCACGTACGCTGCTGCCTGAACTGCGCTCGAAGGGCACCACGCCCGCCTGACAAGCCAGCTCGCGCGGGTCGCTGAAGCGCACGAACCCATCGGTGATCGCTAGCAGATGGGCCGCCAGTTGCGGACCTATGCCCGGTATGGAGCGCAGCAGATCGTATTGCCGTTGCGTCTTGGGGTCCGCCGCGATCCGCTCAGCGATCAAGCGGTCAACCTCTTCGACCAGCTTGTCCAGGACTTTCATCTGGCGCTTGTCCATGCGGTCGAACACCCCCTTGATGTCCTGGTCCATGAAGCGGTTGAGGTCCGCCATGTGGGCTTTGTATTTGGCCCGCGTGCGCACCAGGTGTCTGCGCCGGGACAGCAGGTGCTTGAGTTCATCCAAGCGGAGATGGTCCGCAGTGAACAGCCGCGCCTTCTCACTGAAGGTGCGGGCGTAACGTGCGATCCTCAGTGCATCCACCTTGTCGGTTTTCGCCCGATTCATGCCCATGCTTTTCTGGATGTCAACTGGATGGGCCAGCCAGGTTGGCCAGTGCTGCTCCACCACCAACTTGAGCATCGGGCGGGTGTAATGCCCGGTGGGTTCCAGGCAGAACAGGCTCTTGTGCGGATCCACACCATGGTGTTTCCGCCACTGACCCACCAACTTCAGCACCGCTCTGCTGTTGTTGGCAACTTGTGCGCTCTCCAGTTGCGCGCCTTCACTATCCAGCAGCGCGAAGTCCAAAGTCTCGCTGCTCACATCGATACCGATCCAGTGTTCCATGTTCACTTACTTTGAAGGGTTAGACACTTGGTCGCTGGAGAGGCTGAGCTGCAGGTCCGATGCTCCATGACTCTAATAGGCCCTCACGCCTCGAATTCTATATGAGCCTATGACCTGGCAGGGACAGGGGTACCGATAAGTCTCATAGGAACCATGTCCTACCTGCGAGATTGGTTCACCCCCGCCCCGGCTCAGTTCTCTTCAGCGATCTTGTACCGCGACAAGGAAACAAGCCCTCATCGGCAGTGCAACTCTAGAGCCTGCGAGACGGAACGCTTGAGATGAGTTCTTGGCTTGCTACAGCTAGGCCTCCCTCAAATCGCAGGGGTCTCGAAGCGAAGACCCTTCGGGAGGATAAGGATAGGAAGGAACGTCACAATCCCAGTTCGGCCAAGAGTTGCCCGAGCCTCCCATCGCTCAAGTTGGCCTGCTCCGACTTGTCGTAGATCGCCAGCAGGTACACCACTTCGCGAACGGCCACTACGCACGTGATCACTCGGGCACCACCACTCTTGCCTTTACCCTTGGAACGAACGGCCAGCCGGACTTTGTAACAGTTTCGGCCAATGGG
>WBZN01000769.1_pt1 | contig 17279 bp, 14 predicted proteins | sample 5204281 | NCBI WGS metagenome assembly WBZN01 (sample SAMN12344347, study PRJNA552823) | activated sludge metagenome | biome: Activated sludge suspended growth; feature: Nitrification reactor; material: Wastewater; isolation source: activated sludge from nitrification reactor of wastewater...
CGAAGTGCCGCCGCCCGAATTGCCCAAGGTCCTGAAGCCGCTCGGCGAGCGACTGATGGCGATGGCTAGCTCGCGGCGCAGCACGCCTCGTTGACCGCCGCCGCTTCGGCCCAGCGCGGAACCTCCGCCCGCTCGCAGCGCTTGCACGGAATTCGGCCTTCCATGCCGCTCACGCCCATCACAGCGCGATCTCCGGCCTCGGACTCGACCGCTCTCGAGGTCACCTTCGCGAACCGAACCGCGTTCCGAGACCCACCAAGAGATCGGTCCCATGCGCGCGCGTGATAATCCGTTCACCGTCCAGCGCCTGCAGACGCTGCGCTATCGTCCCGCGCAAGGGCCTACGGAGTCGATGCGGTGGGAGACATTGTGGCTACGCTTCGATGCTCTCGGTCGCCGCGCCGCGGTGATCGGGCCCGAAGGACACGGCAAGACCACGCTGCTGAGCGAGATGGCGCGCCAGTGGCGCTCCGAGGGCCGCGACGTCCGGCACGCGCGCTTGCGCCGGGGCGATCGCTGGCTGCGTGCCGGCGAACGAAGGCTGCTGTTTCGCGATCTCGAAGCCCACAGCCTGCTGATCGTCGACGGCGCCGATCAGCTCGCCCCGCCGGCGCGATGGCTGCTCAAGCTGCGCTCGCGCCGGGCCGGCGGTCTGCTGGTGGCGACCCATCAGTCCAGCTTCCTGCCCACGCTCTGGAGTTGCGAGACGTCGCCGCGACTGCTGCGTGCGCTGCTCGCCGAGCTCGGCATCGACGAGGACCACCGCCACGGTCCTGGCGCCGAGGAGCTCTTCGCCCGCCACGGCGGCAACCTGCGCCACGCGCTCGCCGCGCTCTATGACGTCTACGCCGGCCTTCCCGATCCGATCGGCGAATTGGGCGCCACGACGGAAGACGCCGCGGCTGATTTCACCGGCACTCGGTTCGCGGAGTGACCAGACCCGCCGCCCGCCGCCGAGCGCTAGTGCTGCGGCAGGACCAGATCCCAGCCGATCTCGATCAGGTTGGGATCGGCGATGCGCCCCTTGTTGAGATCCCAGATCTCCGGCCAGCGTCCAGTCGCCCCCAACTGGGTCTTGGCGATCAGCGACAAGGTGTCGCCCATGCGGACCTTGTACACGGACTGCCCGGCCGCCACCTTGCCCACCGGGGCCGGCCCGGTGCCGCCGAGATAGCGGCGCACGATCTGGCGATACTCGTCCGAATTCCGCAGCTCGCGAATCGCTGAATTCACCATCTTGAGGAGACTCGCGGAGCCGCGCCGGACGCCGATGTTGTAGGACGACTTGGTGAGATTGAACTGCACGATCTCGAGCTTGCTCCCGAACGGCTTGATCTCTTCCTGCGCGTACGGGAAGTCGTAGATGAAGGCGTCGATCTTCCCCTGATCGAGCAGGTCGAAGTACCCGTCCTCGAAGGTCTCGATCCGGCCATAACCGCGCACCAGCCGCTTCACCGCGGCCTCCGCGGCGGGATCGTTGAAGATGCCCACGGTCTTACCGCCCAGGTCGTCGATGCTGCGGATCGGACTGCCGCGGCGCACCACCAGGCAGAGTCCGAAGTCGAGATAGGAATCCGACCAGTCCACTCCGGCGATCGAAGGATCGGCGACGTAGCCGCTGACGATCAGGTCGGCCTTGCCGGCGATGAGGCGGCCCGGCAGCTCGCTGTACTTGCCGGGCACGATCACCACGCCGTCGACGCCGATGCGCTTCGCGACCGCGTTCGCGATCGCCCAGTCGAAGCCGTCGTAGCGCGCGCCGTCGCGGGTGAGCATCGGCGGGGTTCCCGGCTCGGCGGCGACGCGCAGAACACCGCCGTCGATCACGCGCTGCAGCGAGTCGTCCGCCCGCGCCGGGACGGCGAACACTGCCAAGAGGAGAGCCATCATCGTCGTCGAACGGATCATCCAACGCATCGCGGAGTCCTTTGCGGAATGCTTCGCACCGTGTGTTTGGGGTCGATTGCCAGCGCTACGCCCGGTCATCCGCCGCTCTTCGCGCAGCGCAGTCCGACGCTGGCGCTGCGGTCGGTGGGCGTTTTGGCGATGCGGTGATCGGAACGCGCGTCGGTGACGTCCCAGGAGTCCCAGGACCCACCCGCCACGAGACGCAGGTCCGGCTCGTCGGGACTGGCGCTCGCCGTCCACTCGCTGACGTTGCCGGCCAGACCGAGCACACCGTATTGGCTCTGGTCGCGGCCGTAGCGGGGGTCGTTCACCGCCCAGGTGGCGATCTGCTTGGCCGCCCGGTTCTTCTCGTCGTGGTGGTCCGGTCCGAGCAGATTGACCGCCGAACGATCGAGCGTGCCGCCGCCGGGATACGTCCGCCCTTCGCTGCCTGCCGCCGCCTTCTCCCACTCGATGGCGGTCGGCAGGCGCCCGCCGATGAACTGGCAATAGGCCGACGCATCGCCCCACGACACCGCCACCACGGGGTAGTCGCGATGGGTGTCGAGATACGCGGCGTCATCCCAGTACGGCGGCAGGTCGCGCGGGCCGCACGTCGAGCCCACGGGGCACGAATCGAGGTACCGCGCGTAATCGCCGTTGGTCACCTCGAGCCGCTGCAGGCCGAAGCTCGCCACGTCCACCGATTCCCCCGCCGCGCTGTGAAAAAGGCCGCCGGCGATCCGCACCCACTCGTTGCGGGATGCCTCGCTGCGCGGCACGGCGCTCGAAGGCGACGGATTGGACGGCGCTGACGGCGCCGGCCGCGAGGCCTCGCGCGGTGCGGCCGGGGCCGACGGCCCGCCGCGCAGGCGCGCCATCAGCGCATCCCACGACGACAGCTCCGGCGGTAGATAACGATGCAGGGCGGTCACCACCAAGGCCAGCCCGACGAGGAAAAGGAGCAACTTGCCGAGCGGAGTGAGCTTCATCGTGGGTGTCGAGCTCCCGTAGAACTGAGATTGAGCTGCATGGTATTGCGATGGGCGCCCGGGGTCAAAACGAGCCCGGCTGCCGAGCCGCGGCGGCCGGAAAAGCGAGACTACGGGCGCCAAGGGTAGCGCAGCCTCACGAGTCGTCGACCGGCGCGATAAACTTCCTCCGGCATTCGTAAGATGGAGTGCAATGGCGACTTGACATATTCGTCGTCATCGATAAGCTCGGCCGACTTCATGGAGATCGCATGACACCGACAGGCACCCGAACCCCGCTCCTGCTATTCGCCTTTGCCGCCACGCTGTCTGCCCTGCCGTCCCAGGCCGCCGGCCCCGTGGCGGTCGCGCCGGCCTTTAAACTCACTCCTTGCGCGGCATGCGCGGTGACCAACCCAGCCGTCGCCGGCGCGCCGGCGGGAGCCTTCATGACGGCCTTCGACAGCAAATCGCTCGCGGACGGTCCCTCGGTGCAGGCCCGAAACTACCGGCCGACCGGCCTTGCCGCGGGTGTACCTTTCCGGGTGCAGGCCGCCGCGACGCCGCCGCAGTTCGACGCCGCGGTGGCGAGCAACTCCGCCGGGGTGTACGTCGCGGCGTGGTCGACGGTCGATCCCGCGACGCGCAACAGCGATGTCTGGGCACAGCGCTACGACGCCACCGGCAAGGCCGCGGGCACGGCGATCCGAGTCAACGACGACGGCGGCCTGCCGCACATTCTGGACACGCGGCCGGCGGTGGCGATGGCCGCGGATGGCGGCTTCGTCGTGGCGTGGATCCGGATCGTCGAAGCGCCCGCCGGAGACGGTGCCAACCAGATCTGGAGCCGACGCTTCGCTGCCGCCGGAACGCCGGTCTCGACGCCTGTACAGCTCAGCTCGGGCCTGGTGAACGGAGACCGCCCGACGGTCTGCATCGACACCCTGAAGCGCGGCGTCGTGGAATGGACCAACGGTCTGGACCAGGGGCCTTTCGAGCCCAGCCTGAACGGTATCGCCGTGCGACGCGTCGCCCTCACCGGGGTGCCCCTGGGGGCGGCGCTCGTGGTCGCCCAACCACGCGCCAACGAAGCCCACGGCGCGGTGTCTTGCGGAGCCGGTGGCACGTTCGTGGTCGCCTGGCAGACCGACCAGTCGCCCGCCAAGGACAGCGCCGACATCGTCGCGCAACGCTTCACACCCAACGCCACCCGCTCCGGCGCGGCGTTCGTCGTCAACACCGGGGGCACGGACCAGCAGCGCACGCCGGCGATCTTCCACGACGCGGCCGGCAACTTCGTGATCGCCTGGCAGGATCGCGCGCCCGGCCACGCGGGAATCTACGGCCAGCGTTTCTCCGGGGTCGGCGCACGGTTGGGCACGACGTTCACCATCGCGACCGCGACGCCAAGCCGGACGCCACCCTCGGCGGTTCGCCTCGCGGCGGCCGGGCCGGCGAACGCCTTCGTCGCGGTGTGGATCGACTACACGGGCGCCTTCGGGCGCCGCTTCAAGATCGCGCCGTGACCCGCGACGAGCGCGCGGCGGCGCCGCGGCTGCCGCGCATCGTCTCGCTCGTGCCGAACGCCACGGAAATCCTCTTCGCGCTCGGCGCCGGCGACGCGGTGGTGGCCGTGAGCCACGAGTGCGACTATCCGCCGGCGGCGCGCGCGTTGCCCCAGCTCACGGCGTCGGCCCTCCCCCCGGGGCTCGCGGCGGCGGCGGTGGACAGCGCGGTCTCCTCCCAGCTCGCGTCCGGAAGGAGTCTCTACCGGCTCGACGAGCGCGCGCTCGCGGAGCTCGACCCCGACATCCTCTTCACCCAGGAGCTTTGCCCGGTGTGCGCGGTCAGCACCGAGCAAGTGGCCGACGCGGTGCGTCCGCTGGCCCGCTGCCCGGACGTGGTGTCGCTCGATCCGCACACGCTGTCCGACGTGTTCGCGGACATCGCGCGGGTCGGTTCGCTTCTCGGGCTCGAAGCCGTAGCGCGCACGCTCTGCGACCGGCTGGAGCACCGGATCGCCGTCGTACGTAACGCACAGGCGGGCGATGCGCGCCCCCGGGTCCTCGCGCTCGAATGGTTGGATCCACCGTTCGCTGGCGGTCACTGGGTGCCCGAGATGATCGCGGCAGCGGGCGGCGAGGACTGTGCGGCCCGGCCGGGCGATCCTTCCAAGCGCCTGACGTGGGGCGAGGTCGCCACCCTCGATCCGGACGTCTTGGTGGCGATGCCCTGTGGCTTCGACGAAGCCGGCGCCTGGGAGCAAGTGGCGGCGATCGCCGACCGACCGGAGTGGCGGTCGCTGCGCGCCGTGCGTGAGGGCCGCGTCTTCGCCGTCGACGCCAACGGCTGTTTCAGCCGCCCCGGCCCACGGCTGGTGGATGGCATCGAACGGCTGGCAGAGCTGTTGACGCCCGTGGCGGCGCGAAACCAGACTTAGGCGAATCGTCCACCTGGCACCCGCGCCGCGAGCTCAGACCGAGGTGGGAGAGGGCGCTTCCGGCGACATCTTGCGGTCCTGCCACTTCGCCGTGAGGACGATGGCGAGGTTCCACAGGTTCCACCATGCGATCGTCGTCCAGCTCGGTCGCCACACCACGGCGAGATAGTTGAACGCTCCCACCAGCAACATGCCGCTTACCACGCTCTTGCCCTTGAGCTCCGGCAGGCTCCAGCGCGACACCATCAACGCGGCCATCACCACCACTACCACGGCCGCCACAACAGGCGTGATCTCGTCGCGCATCAATGCCAACGCCATCATGTAGCCGGCGCCGATCGGCGTCGGCACGCCCACGGTGCGGCTCGCCTTGCCGTGCACGTCGGCGGTCAAATTGAAGCGCGCCAACCGGAAGACGCCGGCCAGGAGGTACACCACGGCCACCGCGACGCCGGCCCCGCCCAACGGCTGGAGCAGCGCCTGATACACGAGGAAGGCGGGCGCGGCGCAAAAGCTGAGCGCGTCGCAGAACGAGTCGATCTCCTGTCCGAACTTGCTGGTCGCCGACAAGGCGCGTGCCAGACGGCCGTCGGTCATGTCGAGCAGGATCGCCGCCAGCAGCAGGTAGACGGCGAGCTCGTACTGCCCGCGCGCCGCGGTCAGCAACGCGCAGAACCCGCACGCCAGGTTCGCCGCGCTGGCGGCGTTCGGCAGCAGGAAGCGGGGCTGGAGCTTCATCGGTTCAGGACCGGCAGAATACCTCCGCTCCGGCGCAGCCAGGCGAGCAGCTGGCTTTCCAGCGAATCGCCGCCGCCGGCAATGCCGAGCCCGAGGTCGAGGCGAGCCGGGAAACCCAGGTGGCCGCCCTCCTCGACCCAGCGAGTGGTGAGCAGCGGCGGGGCGCTGCGCAACGCCGGTGCAACCGTTTCCGGGGGCACCATCGGATCGTGCATCGCTGCCACGAGCAGGGCCGGCACGGTCAGATCGCCGAGCAGCGGGCCGACGCTCATCCGTTGGTAGTAGTCCAACGCGCCGGCGAAGCCGAACCGGGGAGCGACCACCAGCTCGTCCCACTCGCGCATGAAGCGCACCTCGCGCACGCGCTCGACCGAGGCGGCGAGGGCGCGGTGGCGCGCCACGCGCGCATACATCTGCTTGAGGTAGTACAGGAGGTACATGCGGTACGGCGCCGCGGCCAGGCGGTGGTCGATGGCCTCGCTCGTGAGCCGCAGGTCGAGCGGTGCGCACACCGCCGCAACGGCCACCAACCGCTCGACGCGCGTCGTTGCCGCAAGCCGCAGGGCGACATGACCGCCGAGCGAATACCCGAGCAAGTACAGGCGCTCGTACACGGCGAGCTCCGGGCTCCGCAGCGCCGCCGCGACGTCGCCAACCAGGCCGGCATGGTAGAAATCCTGTCCTTCGAGATCGGCGCCGCGCAGGCTCAGCCGCAGCGTGGCCATGCCGGCGCCGGCCGCCACGCGCTCGGCGAGCCGCAGGTAGTCGCTGTCGGCGGATCCGCCGAGGCCATGAACGAGGACCACCAGCTCGCGCGCTCCCGGCACGAGTCGCAGACTGCCCCGCAGCGTCGCCCCGCCGACGAGGAGGTCCTCGACGGCAACACTCCAGGGCTCGCCGGGGCCGCCCTTGGGGGCGCGCACGCTGCGCCCCAAGTGGGGTAGCAACGTCCAGAAGTGGCCGCGCAGCATCTACGACGATCGAACGAGGCGCGGCCGCGGGTTCAGCTCAGCCGGCCGCCACCGAACAGGCGTACGTCGGCAGGCTCCGGGATGCGCCCCGGGTGCGCCAGGTAATAGCCTTGTGCGAAAGGAATGTTCATCGCTCGCAGAGCATCGTACTCCCCTTCGCTCTCCACGCCCTCGGCGATGACCTCGGCGTGGATCTTGTCGGCAAGCACCACCAAGGTCTCGAGCAAGTTCCGTTTGATCGGCGACAGGTGGATGTCGCGCACCAACGAGATGTCGAACTTGAGGTAGTCGGGCTCGATCTCGGCCACTGCCTGAAGCGACGAGTAACCAGCCCCCATATCGTCGATGGCGACGGCGAAACCGCGACGGCGGAGTTCGGCGAGGATGGCCCGGAACTCCTTCCATTCCGTGATCGCCACCCGCTCGGTGACTTCGAACACGACCCCCTCGGGGCGCAGGCCAAAGCGTTGGATCTCGTCGAGCAGGTCGTCCGAGAACAGGTCGGGATCGACGAAGCCGTGCGCCGAGCAGTTGAGGAACAGCTTCTGTCCCGCGACCAGCGCCGCCGCGCCGCGAATCGCGCGCACCCGGCAGAGCCGCTCGAGCTCGACGATGTGATCCGTTTCCTCGGCGAAGGAGAACAGCATCTCCGGGCTCTCGAAGACGTCCCCCGCGGGACCGCTGGTGAGCGCCTCGAAGCCGTGGATGTGGCCGTCGCCGAGATGCACGATCGGTTGATAGCGCACCGAGACGTCACCGGCGGCGAGAATGCGCCGAAGCTCGGACAGGCGCAGGCTGTGCTGGCGTTCGCGCTGCCGCCGGCAGGCGATGCGCGCGTCCTCGATGCCCTTGTACACCGAGCGCTCGATGCGCACCGTGGGGTCGATGTCGATCATCGCGCTGCCGCAGGAGATGGTGATGCCGCGTGGTAACTCGCCCTCGGCGTCGAAGCGCAGGCGCGCCGACAGTTCCTTGGTCAACGCCTCGCGCAGACGGTTGAGACGCCGCTCGTCGAGCGCTTGCCGCGGACGCGCGCCGACGAAGAGCAGGAACGCGTCACCGCGGATGCCGGTGATGGCCAGCGTGTCGCGCGGCTGCAGCGTGCGTTCGCGGAACTCCTCGAGCACCTGCGCCACCTGCCGCAGGAGGCGATCGTAGGCCTGCCACCCGCAGACCTCCTCGAGGCGCTCTTCGCTCGCCAGCTCCACGAACAGGGCGCCGACACGTTCACCGTCCTCCAGCCTGCGGCGCACGCCATCGATGATCGCGGGCAGAGCCGGCAATCCGGTGTTCGGGTCGTACAGGCAGCCGCGCAGCTTCAGCCACTCGGCGCGCAGCTCCCAATACCCATGGTCGCCGCCCGCAGTCACTCGTCCTCCGCTGCCGGCGCCTCGCCGGCGGGCAGGATGGCGGCCACCTTTTCGAGGATCTCGCGGATGGCGAACGGCTTCGTCACGTAGTCGACGGCCCCTTCCTGAAGCCCGCGGATCTTATCCTTCGGCTCGACCCGGGCCGACAGAATGATCACCGGCATCCGGCGCGTGGCGTCGTCGAGCTTGAGGAGCTTCAGCACCTCCCAGCCGTCCATCTCCTTCATCATGATGTCCAGCAGAATGGCGTCCGGGCGCTCACTCTGGGCGAGCATCAGTCCCTCCATCCCCGACGGCGCCGTCAGCACGTCGTAGCCGCTCTTGCTCAGCACGAGGCGCAGGACATTGATCACGTCCTCCTCGTCATCCACCACCAAGATCCGCGGTCGACTCATCCCGATCCTCCACCCTTCATGCCCCGCAGCAAGCCCGCATCCTCGGCATGGCCCAGCGTCGCCTCGATCTCCTCCAGGAGGTGGCCGAGATCGAAAGGCTTGCTCATCAGGTCCACGACGTGCAACTCGGCGCCCGTGGCACGGTCCTCGGGGGATGCCCGGCCGGTGAGCACGATCACCGGCAGATCGGCATTGGCCGGCTCCGCCCGCAGCCGCCGCAGCACCTCCCAGCCGTCCATTCCCGGCATCATCAGGTCGAGCAGCACCAACGACGGGCGCAGGTCGTGCACGGCGGCGAGCGCCGTCTCGCCGTCGCCGGCGCCGCTCGCCTCGAGCCCGGCGAGGGCCAGCCGTTCGAGCAGCAGGTTGCGCGTGTCGGGCTCGTCGTCGACCACCAGTACCCGCCCGCTGCGCGTGCCGGGTTCGCCAAGGCAGCCGCGCACCGCCGCGAGCACGCTCTCGCCTGACACCGGTTTCACGAGGTATCCGGACGCCCCGAGGCGCAGGCCCAAAGGCTGCTCCCGCCGGATGGACAGCACGAGGACGGGAATGCGGCGCGTCGCCTCGTCGCGCTTGAGCTGGGCGAGCAGGTCGAAGCCGTCGCCGTCCGGCAGGAGACGATCGAGCAGCACGAGCTGCGGCCGCACGCGGCCGACGAGCGCGGCGCCTTCGCGGGCGTCGCGCCCCACCTCCACGCGGTACCCGGAGCGCTGCAGGAAGCTGGAGATCATCTGCCCGAACGCCGGGTCGTCGTCGATCAACACCACCGTCTGGCCCGCGGCCGGAGCGGCGAGCGCGCGCTCCGCGGCGATCGGCAGCGAAAAGCGGAACGTGCTGCCTTGCCCGGGCAGGCTCTCCACCGCAATGTCGCGGCCGTGCGCCTGGAGAATCTCGCGCACGATCGACAACCCCAGCCCCATGCCTCCGTACTTGCGCGTCGACGAAGTGTCGGCCTGAAAGAAGCGATCGAATACCTTGGGCAGATCGCCCGGCGCGATGCCGATGCCATGATCGGCCACCGCGACCTGCACGTCGTCTCCGAAGCGACGCGCCGACACCGTGACCAGGCGTCCCGGCGGCGAGAACTTCACGGCGTTGGTGAGCAGGTTGTCGAGCACCTGCGAGATGCGGCTGGCATCGCCCCACACCAGCGGCAGATTGCCTTCGAGATCCACCGCCAAGGCCAGCTCGGCGCCGCGCGCCGCCCGCAGCCCCTTCGCCGATTGACCGATCAGCTCGGCGAGATCGAACGCCGCCGTTTCGAGCCGCACGCGCCCCGATTCGAGGCGCGAGAAGCTCAACAGCTGCTCGATCATGCTCATCAGGCGCTTGCCGTTGCGCCGCACGACCTTGAGCGCCTCGCTCTGGGCCGGCGCCACCGTGCCGAGCAGGCCCTCGTCCATGGCCTCGGCGTACCCCTGGATCGCGGTGAGCGGCGTGCGCAGCTCGTGGCTGACGTTGGCGAGCAGATCGCTCTTCATTCGATCGAGCTCCTGCAACTCGGCGTTCATCGCGTTGAGAGCGCGGTTGCTGGTCTCGAGATCGGAAACGTTGCGCTGCAGCTTCGCCGCCATCTGGTTGAAGGTCACGGCCAGGACCTCGAACTCGTCGCCGGTGCGCAGGTCGATCCGGCGATCGAGCTTGCCGTCGGCGAGATCGCGCGCGCCGCGCGTCAGGGCGTCGACCGGTCCCAGGCTCTGCGACGACAGCACGATCGCGATCAGCATGCCGAGCCCGAGCGCCGCGACCGACAGCCAGGCGATACGGCGCGCCGCGGCCTCGGCGGCGCCGCGCAAGCTACGGTAGCTGGCGAAGAAGGCCACGGAGTAGCGGTGACGCCCCCACTCCTCGACGTACGGTGCGACCACCTGAAACAGCGGCTCTCCGGAGGCGTCCAAGCGCCAGGCGGTGAGATCCATGCCGCGCACCGCGCGCCCCAACCGTTCGTCCCGGATCGGCGCGACGGCGGCGAGCCCGTCACCGGACGGCAGCAGCGAGCGCGAATCGAACAGCACCTTGCCTGAAGTGTCGTAGATCTCCAGCCAGGCAAGGTCCGGATTGAGCCGGCTGATCTCCTGCACCAGCTCGCGGAACTTGCTGAATCCCGAGGTGTAGTAGAGCTCGTACGCCGTGCAGACCGGGCCGGTGGCGAGCGCGGCGTGGGCGCGCGCCCGAGCCTCGATGTCGCGTTCGAGCAAACTGCGCCCGGCGAGCGCCTGGACGAGGCCGTTCGCGACCAACACGACCGCAACCAGGGCCGTGATGGCGACCACGAACTTCAGTCGTAGGCTGCGCCGGCGGACCACCGGCACCTCAGCGGCCCGCCGCCGTCGAACCCGACGCTCCCAGCAACCCGGAGATCATGGTTCACCTCCCGCCTTCCAGCGATGGCGAAGGCGAGAGTCTACACCGGCGGCGCGTCGCCGCCGTGACTCGACACCGTCGGTTCGGCGCCCGATCGGAGTCGAGATTCACTCGCGTGCACGAGACGCCGCGCCGCCGTGATGGCGCCGCGAAACCGGGTGCCCGGCGTTACTGCGCGCGACGCGCGACGCCGAAGACCAACGGCAATTCGACGCGCTTGCCCTCGCGCTCGACGACCACGGTGGCCGATTGTCCCGGCTTGGCGCCGCGCAGAACGTACATGAAGTCGTAGATCGTCCGCACCGGATGCCCAGACAGCTCGATCAGCAGGTCACCGCGCTTCATGCCAGCCTTGTCGGCCGGCCCGCCCGGGCGGACTCCGGCGAGCAACACGCCGGGGCGGCCGTCCTGCGTGCCGACGTAATCGGGAACCGTGCCGAGCGAAGCTCCGAACGAGCGCACGTCGCCGCTCGGCGCCGGCGCCGCGACGGCGTGGTACGCCAGACGCGTCTCGCGAGCGGCCGTCCCGACGACCAGATCCGCGACCAGGCCGGCAATGCGGGCGCCGCCGGCGGCATTGATCTTGTCGGCCGTATCGGACGGCTTGTGGTAGTCGCTGTGCGCGCCGCTGAAGAAGAACAGCACCGGCACGCCGCCGGCGTAGAAAGGCGTCTGGTCCGAGGGACCGTAGCCGTCGCCGCCCTCCGTGCACTCGACGGCCGCGCGCGCGCAGGCCGGCTCGACCATCGAGCGCCACTCGGCCGCGCTGTCGACGCCTTGCACGGCGAGGCGGTTCTCGCGCAACCGGCCAACCATGTCGAGGTTGAACATCGCGACCTCGTTGCCCGCCTCGAGCCCCGGCGGCGGACGGCGGGTGAGCGCCGTCGAACCGAGCAGACCGGCTTCCTCGCCGGAGAAGGCCACGAACACCACGTCGCGGCGCAGATCCGCCCGGCGCGCGGCGAGGGTGCGGGCGATCTCCAGCATCGCGGCGGTACCCGACGCGTTGTCGTCGGCGCCGTGGTGCACGGCCGTCACGCCGGGCGCGAGCGAGGTCTCGCCGCCCATGCCCAGGTGATCGTAGTGCGCGCCCACGACCAGCGTGCCGCCGAGCGGCGCGGCGGCGCCCGCCCGGAGGCGTCCGACGATGTTGTAGGCCGGCGTGGTCTTTTGTTTGAGCTCGACGGTCATCTCGGCCTGGTGATGCCCGGCGAACAAGGCGGCCCCCGCCTTGCGCGTCAGCACCACGATGGGCAAGCCGCCGTCGCCGAGGGTATCGACGCGCAACGTCGGCAGCGGCGCCTCGTCGGGGACCGTCTTGCCGGCGGCCACTTCCGGCTCGTCCACGACCAGCATCCCCACGGCGCCATGCTCGCGCGCGTTGAAAGCCTTGTAGTGCAGATCACCCAGCCGCCGCTCCTGATCCTCGTCGAGGCCGTCCGGCGCGAACCGGCGCACCAGCACGACTTTGCCGGCAGCGTCCAGCCCGGCATAGTCGTCGCGCTTGAGATCGGGCGCGCTGATGCCGTAGCCGACGGGCAGCAGCGCGCCGCGCGCGCCGGCGCTCGCCGAAGCACCGGCGACGACGAACTGGTCGGCGGGCAGCGCCTTGCCGTCGAGCGACACGGCGGTCTTCTCGCCAACGCTCACGTCGGTCACCGCCTGAAACGTATTGCGGTAGGTACCCGCATCTCCGGCGGGCTCGAGGCCGAGGGCGCGGAAGCGATCCTCGAGATAGCCGGCCGCTTGATCGAGTCCGGGCAATCCCAGGCCGCGCCCCTGACGGGCGTCGTCGGCGAGCCACGTCACGTCGGCGATGAAGCGCTCGGCCGCCGCGGTCTCGGGCGCGCTCGGGGCCGCCGCTCCGGGCGGTGTGTCCACCCAGTCGGCGACGTAGATGTCGGTCTCGTGCGGCGCCCCTTGGTTGCGGTTCGAGCCGAACGCCAGCCGCTTGCCGTCCGGCGAGAACATCGGGAAGCCGTCGAAGCCGCCGGTGTACGTGATTCGCTCGAGGTGGGTGCCGTCCGTGTTGACCGCCCAGATGTCGAACTCGCGGCCCTGCGGGTCGCCGTAGTTGCTCGAAAACAGGATGCGCTTGCCGTCCGGGAAGAAGTACGGCGCGAACGACGCGGCGCCGAGGTACGTCACCTGACGCGCATCGCTGCCGTCGGCATTCGCGACATAGATCTCGAGCTCGCCGGGCCGCACTTTCTGATCCGCGAGCAGCGCCTGGAACTCGTCGAGCTCCTTGCCCGGCTTGGGACGCGAAGCGCGCCAGACGATCTTGGAGCAATCGCTCGAGAAGAAGCCGCCGCCGTCGTACCCCGGCGTGTGCGTCAGGCGCTTCACGTTCTTGCCGTCGCGATCCATGCGATAGAGCTCGAGATCGCCGTCGCGGTCCGACGTGAACAGAATCGAGCCGTCCTGCGGACAGATGGTCGCCTCGGCGTCGTAAGCGTTGTTCTCGGTCAGCCGCTGCAGGTCCGTGCCGTCCGGCTTGGCCGTGAAAATGTCGTAGCTGTTGTACACCGGCCAGACGTAGCCTTGCGAGCGATCCGGGGTGGGCGGGCAAGCGTCGCCCGCCAGGTGCGTCGAGGCATAGAGGACGCGCTGGCCATCGGGGAAGAAATAGCTGCACGTCGTGCGGCCCTTGCCCGTTGAAACCAGGGTCGGCGCCTCGGGGCGGTCCACCATGACGCGGAAGATCTGATCGCAGGCATACGGCGGCCGCACCGATTGAAAGATCAGCTCCTTCCCATCCGCTGACCAGTACGCTTCGGCGTTTTCGATGCCGTGCGTGAGCTGGCGAACGTTCGCGAGGTGCACCTCGCGCGGGTCGTGCAGGGTTCCGGCCGGCGGCGGTTCCGCGGCCATGGCGCCGCGGGCGGCGAGAAATGCACTGAGGACGAACAACAAAGAACGCGAATGGGCACGAGTACGCATCGACTGGTCTCCCCCACGGTGAGCCGGACCCTGCATGGATCGGGATTGTACGCGGAGCGTCCCGGGGCCGTGCCTACCCGCCCGGGGCGTCCGTTGCTGGTGGCGGCCTGCGCGACGTTCGTCCCTTCGTGCCGCAGCCCACGGAAACCGGATGCTACGATCCGATTCGCCCGAATATGTCGTCGCCCTCCCCGACCCGCCGTAGTCGGGCCGCCGCGCTCGCCTGCGCGGCCCTGCTCTCCTTCGCCGCCACTGCAGCGGGCGCCGCCGACGACGTCGACACCCTCGTAGCGGCGCGCTACCCCGATGTGCTGGCGAAGTTCGCCGCGCGACAGCACGACGCGGCGCTCAGCGCCTTGGCCGCGCTGGAGACGCAGATCACGGCCTCGGGGCCGCCTTCCCGCGTCGACAAGCTCTGGAAGGCCAAGCTGCACGTCGTCCGCGACCTGATCGACGATCCGGAAGTCCTGGTACCGATCATCCAGCTGCACCACGACGCTTTCGTGGCGTACCACGGCGAGGGCAAGACCATTTTGGCCCGCCACTCGCGAGTCATGACCGCCGAGCTGGCCGAGGTCTATGCCGATCGCGTGGGCAGCGACGCCGCGCGTGTGCTGGCCGCGCGGGCGCTCGCGAGCCTCGGCGGATATCAGCAGGAGGACGGCTCGATCGGCAGTGCCTCCGAGCACTTCGTAGCCGCCCTGAAGCTCGACCCGAAATGCCCCGCCGCACTGCTCGGCCAGGCCGTGATGTACGAGAAACTGGGACAGTACGCCGCGGCGGTTCCGATGCTCGAGCGCTTGCTCGCGGCCGAAAAGACCAGCCCGCAGGCGAAGCTGAGGCTGGCGCTCAACCTGGCGCGCATCAAGGAAACCAAGCGCGCCACGGCGTTGCTCGCCGAGCTCACGCAGCCGCCGCCGGCGGGCGCGGCGATCCCCGAAGCGGACTGGGTGGCGGCGCTGGCGTTCGAGGAGCAGGCGCGGATCCTGGCCGACGACGGCGCACCGCGCCCGGCGGCCGAGCTGCTGCGCAAGGCCGGCGAGCGCTTTCCCGAGGGCTCGGAGATGCTGATCGCGCGCGCCTACTTCCTCGAACGGGCCGGCGACAGGACGGCCGCGCAGGAAGTCGCCGAACACGCGCACGCCCTCGCCACTCGCACCGGCGCGGTGCCACAGGCGCCGCGCTGGCTCTACAACCACTGGCCGCAGATCGAGCTCGAAGAGGCGCGACGCCGGTTGCGCGAGAGCACCGAACCGCGGCTCAAGCGTCTCGAAGGCGCGCTGCACGGCGAAAGCGCCATCACCACCGTCACCGAGGGGCACCGTTGAGACGCGCACTCTTGTTGGCCGCGACGCTCCTCAGCATGGCGGCGGCCGCCGTCGATGCGGCCGATCCCGTCAAAGTGAAGATCACCAGCCCGACGCCCGGCGCCACAGCGGTCGGCAAGACAGAGGTCACGGCCGAGATCACCGCTGCGGTGCCGATCGTGCGCGTCGTGTTCCAGGCCGACACGGGCGCCTCGGCCGCGGTCACCCAGCCGCCGTACGCGGCGACGCTCGACCTCGGCGACCAGAATCGCGCGCATCGCATCATGGTCACGGCGTTCACCGCGACCGCGCATTACTTCTCGCTGGTCGACACCGTGCCGCTGCGAGTGGACGATCAGGTCGACATCGCCTTGCGTCAGATCTACGCCACGGTTTCCCGCGGCGACGAGCGCGTCACCAGCCTCGGTCGCGGTGAGATCACGCTCTACGACGACGGGCGAGCCCAGAACCTGGTGACGTTCGAGCACGGCGACGTGCCGCTCACCGCGGTGCTGATGCTCGATTCGAGCGAAAGCATGGCCGGCGGCCGCCTGCAGGGCGCCCTACGGGGCGCGCAGGCCTTCATCGACGGCATGAAGGACCTCGACGAGGCCATGTTCCTGTTGTTTTCGGATCGCGTGCTGCGCACCACGGAGTTCACCGCCTCGCGCGGCGAATTGGCGGCGGCGGTGAAGGGCATCCAGGCCGGCGGCGGCACGTCGCTCAACGACGCGCTCTACCTGGCGCTGAAGCTGCTCGACGCGCAGCAGGGCCGCCGCGTCGTGGTGCTGTTCTCCGACGGCGCCGACGTGCTCAGTCAGCTGCGCATGGCAGACGTCCTGTGGAAGGCGCGCCGCGGCCAGGTCCTCATCTATTGGATCCGCCTGCAGGAGCACAAGAGTGCCCGCACGTCGTTTTCTTCCGCCTGGCGGAACTACGACCAGAACCTCGAGGAAGAACATCAGCTCGAGCAGGCCGTCGAAGAGAGCGGCGGGCGCATCGCGACCATTCCCACCCTCGACGACGTCGGTCCGGCCTTTCGCGGCATCCTGCAGGAGCTGCGCGATCAGTACGTCCTCGGCTACTACCCCGACCGCGCCAAGAACGACGGCACCTGGCACAAGGTGCAAGTCAAGGTCGACGGCTTCGGCCTGAAGGTCCGCGCCCGCGAAGGCTACGTCGACCAATAGCCGCACCCCCTGGCTGGCTCAGAGCCGGTCGACCGCAGTCGAGCACCAACGTAGCGAGGGCGGGGGGAAGGCGGGGAGTCGTTCCGCCCGCGGCGGGCGACCGCAGGTCCGGCAGAGCGCCGGCTGTCCCGTGCGAAACGACCTCGGCAGGCGAACGACGACGCCGGGCGGCCGATCCCGTCGAAGTCACCAGCCCGAAGGGCCGCTCTGCCGGCCGCCTGCCTCGGGCGGAACGACTCCCCGGCCGCCGGGCGGAAGCGGCCCACGCCGGGACGCCGCCGAACGGGCGTCGAGCGGAGCGTTAGGTCCCGCCGCCAGCCAGCATCCGGCGCAATTCCGGCTGATTGGGATCGAGCCGCAGCGACTCCGAGAAAGCACGCCGCGCCGCCTCGGCATCCCCGAGGCAGAGCGCCGCGGTACCGAGGGACGCTTGGGCCAACGGATCGCGCGGCGAGAGCGCCACGGCGCGAGTGAAATCCGCGCGCGCCCCAGCGCAGTCCTGCAGCTCGAGCCGATAGCGGCCACGATACAACCACAGGGGCGCCCGCTCCGGCAGGGTCTTCAAGGCGGCATCGAGCAGACGTACGCTCCCGGCAGCGCCCGCCGCATTGCGCCGCGCCCCGGCGCGCGTCACGATGCGTTCGGCCGCGTCCGGGAGCCCATCGGTCGCTGCCTGCAGCAACAGCGCATCCGCCCTTTCTGG
>WBZN01001022.1_pt1 | contig 17273 bp, 14 predicted proteins | sample 5204281 | NCBI WGS metagenome assembly WBZN01 (sample SAMN12344347, study PRJNA552823) | activated sludge metagenome | biome: Activated sludge suspended growth; feature: Nitrification reactor; material: Wastewater; isolation source: activated sludge from nitrification reactor of wastewater...
CGCAGCGGTTCGCGCACGGCGAGATCCAGCTGCTCCGGCTGCGCGCCGGTGGCACCACGGTCGGCTGCATCTACAACATGATCTCGTCGGGGCGCGTGGTGTTTTATCAGTCGGGGCTCGCGCGGTACGCCGATCCGGTGATCAAGCCGGGGTACATGGTTCATGCCGCCGCGGTCGAGCTCAACAGCGGCCTCGGCCACGCGATCTACGACTTCCTCGCCGGCAACTCGATCTACAAGCGAGCGCTGTCCACGGGCGTGACCCAGATGATCTGGGCGTCGGTGCAGCGCAAGCTGGCGCGGTTCGCGGTCGAGGATCAGCTGCGCCGCTGGAAGCATCACGTCGCGGGGTGGCGCGCCAGCCGAAACGACGGCTAGCGACACGGTCGCTGAGTCAAGTTCTCGCGATTCTCGTTGCAGAGTGGTCGAAGGTCGGCGGTCAGGGCTGGTACCCGGGCTCGGCCACGGTGATATCGCAGGCCGGGTCAGACACCCGGCGTGTTTCAGGATGTTTCAGTGCGGAGCGGTTCGGCGGATCGCAGCCACCTGCGGGCATGAATGCGCGAGGCCTGATTGATGCTCCGTCCGCAATAGACCGTTTTCACCACTGGCCGACGCGACCGAGGACACGCGAATACGCTGCAACGCACGACCGCGAGGTGCGCCCAAATACGTACAAATCATCTGAACATCTTTCAGATTGTTTCAACCAGGATACTCGGCTTCAGGTCACGCAGGCCCGAGTAGGTTGAACCATGATTCGTTCGGGAGCTTGGCTCTTGGTCCGGAGTAACTCGGGTCGATGCTGACGAGGCCCCAACGGGTATCGATTTTCACGATGGAAAATAGCTCCTGGAACGACTATCTGAGCAGATCCCGCCGCGTTCGCGTGTTGGAAGTCCAAGCATTGCCTCTGTGTCGACTTGTGTAGTTTTCCAGACTGGATCGTTTCCCGAAACCATCCCAGAATCCGCGCGAACCGTCGTCATGCCGAACAGAAGTAGCAGCGCCCTGCTTCGTGTCGTTCCTCTCCCTGAGCGACGCGAGGCGACTCGGCCGCGCCTCCGGGTCATCGCATCGTCTCCGCTCCCGAGAGCGCTCCTGTTCGATCTCGACGGCACGTTGATTGACACCATGCAGGTGTTCGCCGATGTCGCCGCCGACGTGATGGTGCGGCACCACGGTCTCGATCAAGCGCGTTCGCGCGCCGCGTACCTCACGACGAGCGGTGTTCCGTTCTTCCGGCAGCTCGAATTGCTCCTTCCCGGCGATGCACGCAACGAAGCCGCTGCCGCCGACTTCGAGACCCGAAAGATCACCGCGGTCGATGGCGTCGGCTGCTCGGAGGTGACGCTCCAGACGCTGTCAGCGCTGCAGGCCCTGGGCATGTCGATAGCGGTATGTTCCAACAACTTCCAGGCACAGGTCGACGCCTTCGTGGCGACCTGCCCGGTGAAGTTCGACATGGCCCTCGGCTTCGGGCCCGGGCTCTCGAAGGGCCCGACGCAATTCGAGCGCGCATGCCGGACCTTCGGCTGCCGTCGCGACGAGCTCCTGTTCGTGGGCGACTCGATCGCCGACGCCAAGATCGCCTTGGCGTCGAACATCCCGTTCGTCGGGAAGCTCGGCACCTTCGACGCGGATGCCTTCTTTGCCGCTGCCCCGGGCGCGCCCACGGTCGGCGAGATCGCCGAGTTGCTCTGGTTGTTCGAGCGATGACCATCGCTCCCTCCCAGATCGTGCTGTTGGCGGCGGGAATGGGGGCTCGCCTCGGCGAGCTCGGTGGTGGGTTGCCCAAGGCCTTGTTCGACGCAGCCGGTGAGAAGCTCCTCGACCGCGCGATCAACTTCGCCGAGCGGCTCGGCGCCGATGAGCGGATCGTCGTGGGCGGCTTTCGCTATGATCTGGTCTCGGCGCACCTGGCTGCGCAGTCGCGGGCGGCGCTCCGGCTCGTCGAGAACACCCAGTATCGCCTGGGAAATCTAAGGACCCTCGAGACGGCGTTGCCGCACGTGCGTGGGGCGTTCCTTCTCATGAACATCGATCACGTCTACCCGGCGGCAGTCGCCACGCGGATCGCGGAGCAGGCCGGGACGCAGATCACCGCGTTCGTCGACTTCGACCGGCCGCTCGGCGACGACGACATGAAGGTCGCGCTCGACGGCGACCACCGCGTCTCGCAGATCTCGAAGAAACTGGATCGCTGGGACTGTGGCTACGTCGGCATGACGTTCGTCCCGGCGGCGGCGCTCGACCGGTACCGCGCCGCGATCGCGGACGTCCGCGCTTCGATCGGCGATCCCGCGAACGTCGAGCAGGTGCTGCAGCGACTCGCCGACGATGGCGAGCCGGTCGCGATCGGCGACATCAGTGGGATCGGCTGGCACGAGCTCGACACGCCGGAGGATGTCGAGCGCGCCTTGCCCGCCCTGCAGCTGCTTGGCTGATGGCGACTTCTCCTTCCTCACTTCCCGGAGCCGCCTGAGTGCCGTCGAAGAACTCCGAGCTTGACGCGATCGTGATCGCCGGACCGACGTCCGCGGTGCGGGTCTGCGGTCTGACCCTCGACGAACGTGCCCGGCGTGTCGCGCTCAAGGCGGGTGCCCGACGCGTGCTGGTGGCCAACATGCGGTCGTCCTCCGCGGAACAGCTGGCGTGGGCCGCCGAGCAGCCTGGGCGAGACCTCCTGGTCCTCGACGCGACCGAGCACGTCGTGCATGTGCCGCTGATCCAGGCGATCCAGGGCGGCGGCACACAGATCGCGATCGACGAGCGCCACGCGTTTGCCGGCGCGCTGATCGCCGACGGCGACCGCGTCGCGGCAGCCGCTTCGGCAACCACCAGCGCTGCGCTCGCAGCACTCGCGGCGCGCTGGGCTGCTGAAGGCGTGCCGACATCGACGCATGGCGAGTTGGCTCGCCACCCCGCGAGGACCCCGAGCGAGCGCCGGGCCGCGATTCATTTTCTGTTCGGGCTGGTCCGCAAGGCACAGGACTCGTGGCTGGTGCGCACGATCAACCGCAAGATCTCGTATCCATTCACGCGCCTGCTGCTGCCGCTGTCCTGGCTCAGCCCGAACATGATCTCGATCTGCGTGTTCTTGATCGGCGCGGTCGGGTGCGTGATCCTCACGACGCCGACGTATGCGGCAGCGGTGCAAGGTGCGTCGCTCCTGCTGTTCGCCGGGTACCTCGACGGATGTGACGGGGAGGTGGCCAGGATCCGGCTCGAGAGCAGCAAGCTCGGCGCCTGGATCGACACGATCGCCGATGAGATCACGACCGTCCTGTCGGTGATCTGTTTCGGTGTCCACGTCTACCGCAAGTATCCACACCCGTGGTTGGGCTGGATCGTCGTGCTCGCCGGGGTCCTGTCGGTGGTCGGGGTGCTCTCGGTCTACTACTACCTGCTCACCAGCGGCACCGGCTCGGGCAACAGTCAGGACTACCCGACGAGTGGCCGGCTCCTGAGCGTGCTCCGTTATTTGATCAAGCGCGAGGCCATCAACCTCGCGACGTTCATTGCCTGTCTCCTGGGTCTGGTCGATTTTCTGTATGCCGGGCTCGCGGCGGGCGCGGTCGTCTCGTCGACGGTCCTGATCTTTCAGCTGGTCCAGCGGCAGCGCCAGCAGCGCCGCGAGCTCACCGCTCGGGCAGCTCGCTAGCGCCCTGCCATCTCGCGAGGAGCGCCGGCGCCAGCACCAGCGCCATCAGGATGCAGCTCGCTTCACCGAGGAGCGCGGCGAGCCCGAAGGCGCGAACGCCGCCGTTCGACGACAGCAGGAGCGACCCGTAACCGACGGAGGTCGTGAACGAGCACAACAGGACAGCGGCACCGGTCGTGGCCAGCAGGCGCCCCGGGACCTTGCCGAAATCGTCGCGATCGCTCGCGACCAGGTTCACGCCGTAGTCGATGCCGATGCCGATCGTGATGGGCAGCGCGATCAGATCGAGAAAATGGATGCGGAGACCCGCGAGCGCGCAGGCCGCGATCATGACGATCACGCCTGAGAGGCCGCATATCAGCGTGATCGCACCATGGCGCCGAAGTCCGACCACGAGCCACACCGCGAGGATCGAGCCCGCGAGCGAGATCACGATCATGATCGGTGCGTCGTGCTTCATCGTTTCGACGATGTCAGCGATCACGAGCGGCTCGCCGCCGATCACGACCCCGGGGGGCAGATCGAGGCGTCGCACGTCGCCAGCGAACGCGACCCGATCCTCGATGTTCCAGGTCCGGAACCGAGGTGAGCCCTTCACGTAGATCAGTCGCCCGATCGAGCCGTCCTGCTCGATGAACTGGCGGCGGATCTCGTCGGGAACATCGGCGATGGTGATCGCGCGGAGGTCATCAGGTGGCCGGAGCCGCAGCAGGCGGGTGCGCTCCTCGTCATCGAGCTGGGCAATCGCGGGATCGGCGAACAGCGTGCGGATCTCGGCAAGGAGTGCAAGCCTGGCATCCTGATCGGCTGGCACCAGGTCGTCGATGCTCTTGATGTCGGCGAACAGCGCCTGGCCGCTGGGCCGCTGGGCCTCCCTCGCGCGGACCGCGTCCACCACGCCGCGGACCGCCTCGATCCGGTCGACCGCGATCGCCAGCTGGTACGAGTGACCACCGAGGGCCTTGTCCTGATCGAAGCGCGCGCTCATGCGAGCGTCGACGGCGTGTTGTGCGATGATCTCCGCGCCGTCTGGTTGAAGGTCGCGCCAGTCCTGCTGGAACGGGCTGCCGTCGAGAAAGCGCACGGTGACGAAGAGCGCGATGCCCGTGAGCCCCGCCCCGAACAACAAACCACGACTGAGCAGGCGCGAGCTCGAAGCTCGGCTGAGCGCACCGATCGACCGCGCGCGCCGCGCCCGGGTGAGGCCGCGCCGCGCGAGCCAGCCGAGCGTGACCGGCAGGACGGTGTACGAGGATACCCAGCACGCGAGCATCCCGGCGCCACCGATGATCCCGAAGTCCCGGAAGCCGCGGAAGTCGGTGACCACGAGCGCGCCATAGGAGGCCGCCGCGGTCAGCGACGCGGCGAGGGTGCCGTGCAGCGACCCACGTAGCGCGCGCGCGATGGCGACGTCCGGCGCGTGACCGTCGTGTCGTTCCTCGCCCCAGCGGGCAAGCACGATCAGCGCCGGATTGATGCCATTCCCGACGACGATCGCGACGAGGAACGCGGACAGAAGGTTGAGGTGCCCGATCGCGAGGTCGGCAAAGCCGAGCGTGATGGCGACGCCGACCATCAGCGCGAACAGCGCACCCAGCACCGGCAGCACCGCGCGGTAGTAGAGCAGCAACGAGAGCGAGACCAGCACGATCGTGATCACGGCGGCGCGCGCCATCCCGGCGATCACCGAGTCGCGCTCGAAGATCGAGATGTTGATCGTGCCGGCGAACTCGACGTGGACGCCTGGATCTCGCGCCTCGAGGTCGGCGCCGATCGCGCGGACCTGACGCATCACGATCCGGCTCTTGCCGATGTCCGAGGAAGGGAACGTCACGGTGACCGTCAAGAGCTGGGACTTGCCGTCCGCGGACAGGCGCATCGGCGGTGATGCAGCGACCCGCTCCGCGTCGTCGAGCTTGCGCTGGAGCTCGTCGAGGTGCTTGGTCCCGGCGGCGGCCTCCGCGGCGTGTTCGTCCTCCTCCATATCGACATAGAGCGGGTTGTGTTCGAGACGCGCGCGGCGGAGGCGCGAGGACAGTGCGTCCCTGGCCGCGCGAAGATCCGCGAGGTCGACGAACAGAAACCGGTGCCGCCAGCCGTAGCGTGCCGTGGCATGCTCGTCGGTGGAGACCGTCGCGACGAGCGCTGGGTCGAGGCCCCGCAGGCGAGCCTCGAGCACGGTCGCGACGCGCGCGCGGATCTCGGGGGTCGGCGCGTCGACCATGATCAAGACGTTGCCGAACGATCGGGCGCGGTGGCGCAGGACCTCGAGGTCCTGAACCGAACGCTTCGATGGAGGCAGCAGGCTCGACAGGTCCGAGCGCAGCGTGAGCCGCGACGCGAGTGCTCCGCCTGCACCGAGGATCACGAGCGCGACGAGGAAGATCGCGTTGCCCCAGCGGGTCAGCCACGCCGCGTAACGGTCGGAGGTCGAAGCGAATGTTGCGGTGTGTTTCAGAGTCCGACGACGTTACCTCGAGTTTGCGCGGCGGAACCGTCGCCGATCGATCGCGCCTCGGCTACGGTGTTTTTGCTGGTGACGTCGCACAAGGTCCTCCTGTTCATCCCCCACCTGCAGCAGGGCGGAGCCGAGCGCCAGATCCTCGAGCTGATGACCCGGCTCCCGGCGCGGTACGCACCCACGTTGTGCTTGTACGGCGCGGCCGATGAGGCCCGCATCCACTACAAGGACTACCTACCTCCGGGGGAACCGCGGCATCAGCTCGGCGTCGACGCGATGGGCCCGGTCGGCCTCGCACGCCTCATCGGTCTGCTCCGTCGCGAGCGGCCCGCGATCCTGCACAGCTACCGCGACAAGGCGAACTTCTGGGCCCGGCTGGCCGCGCTGGCCGCGCCGGTTCCGGTGGTCCTGACCAGCGTGCGCAACCGGTACCAGGGGCCGTTCTATGGCACCGTCGAGCGAGTGCTCCAGCACAAGAGCGATCGCGTGCTGGTCAACTCCGTTGGGATCGAAGAGGAGCTGATCTCCTGGTCTGGCGTGCGCCGGGAGAAGCTGCAGGTCATCAACAACTTCATCGACCTGGATCGATTCCGGCCGCCGACAGCGACGGAGCGGCAAGCCGCGCGTCGCGTCTATGAGCTCGACGACGACGACCTCGCGTTGATCTTGCCGGGGCGGCTCGCCGTGCAGAAGCACCAGCTCGGGCTGGGCCTGGCACTCGCCTACCTCGCGCGGTCCGGCGCGCTCACGCCGAAGGTGAAGATCTTCCTCGCGGGGCGACAGCGCGACAAGATCTACAGCCGCATCGTGCCGGCGTGGTTCCGTGCGCTCGGCGTGGCGAACCACGTTCGCTACCTCGATCCGGTCAAGGAGATCGATCGCCTGTACCACGCGGCTGACGCGCTGGTGATGCCCTCGCTGTACGAGGGCCTGCCGAACGCGGTGCTCGAGGCGCACGCATGCGGATTGCCCGCCGTCGTGTCACACGCGGCGAACCGCGATCTCCTTGTCGTCGACGGCGAGACCGGCTACGAGGTGCGCACGCTCGATCACCGCGGCCTCGCACACGCGATCGGCCGGATGATCACGGCGACCGATCGCGAGCGACGCGCGATGGGAGCGCGCGGCAGGCTCCACGTGGCAGCGTGGTTCAGCCCCGAGCGTATCCAGGCCGAGACGGTCGCCCTCTATGACGCGCTTCTCGCGGAGAAGGGCCTCCACTGACCGTGTGTGGCATCGCGGGCCATCTGGCGGCGAACGACGAGCACGGCGATCTCGACGCCGTGCGCCGCATGAACGCCGCGCAGGTTCACCGCAGCCCCGACGCGCTCGGCACCTGGCACGACGGCCCGATGGCGCTCGGTCACGGTCGCCTCGCGATCATCGATCTGCGTGAGGTCGCCCAGCAGCCGATGACCAACGAGACCGGTGACGTCGTGATCGTCGTCAACGGCGAGATCTACAACCACGCCGAGCTGCGGGCTGGGCTCGAGGCGAAGGGGCACGTGTTCCGCAGTCGCAGCGACAGCGAGGTGGTCGCTCATCTGTGGGAGGAGTGTGGCGCGGAGACACCGTCGTTGCTGCGCGGCATGTTCGCGCTCGCCGTCTGGGACAAGCGCCGGCGCGAGCTGTTGCTGGCGCGAGACCGCTACGGGGAGAAGCCGCTGTGCTGGGCGATGGGCCGGCGAGGCCTCGCGTTCGCTTCGGAGCTGCGTGCGCTCGTGGCGAGCGGTCTCGTGCCGACCGAGCTCGATGTCACCGCGCTCGATGCCTATCTCGCGCTGCAGTACGTGCCGCACCCGATGACGGTGTTCGCCGGGATTCACAAGCTCCCCCCGGGGCACCTGATCCTGATTAGGCCGGGCGAGTCGCCGGTCCCACGGCCCTACGCGACCATCGATCACTCGCCGCTGCCAGCCCTGGACCTGACCGAGGCGACCCGCCATGTGCGGAGCGTCGTCGAGGACTCGGTCCGCGTGCGCCTGATGTCCGATGTTCCGCTCGGCGCGTTCTTGTCCGGGGGGGTCGACTCGTCGATCGTCGTCGCATGCATGGCGAAGGCCTCCTCTCAGCCGGTCAAGACGTTCTCGATCGGCGTGGGCGCGACCCGGGAGCAGACCGAGCTTCCGTATGCGCAGCTGATCGCCGATCGCTATCACACGGAACATCACGAGGAGACCGTCCGACCGGACGCCGTGAACCTGTTGCCGAGGATCGTGCGCCAGTACGGCGAGCCGTTCGGCGATCCGTCGGCGCTCCCCACGTGGATGCTCTCCGAGATGACCCGCAAGCACGTCACGGTCGCGCTCTCCGGGGACGGCAGCGACGAGGCGTTCGGAGGCTACAAGCGCTACGTGTGGTCTCACATCGCGCACCTGGTCGGCCGTCTGCCCGGATCCGTCGGACGCGCGCTGGCTTGCGTGCTCGGCGCGATCCCGACCGGGCCAGGGCGCTGGGTCCGCGAATATGGAGGGGTGCTTGGCGCCGACGACGCGATGCGGCACCTGCGCTTCGTCGGCCACTTCTCGGCCGCCGAGAAGACCGAGATCTACTCGGCGGACCTGCGAGCTCGCTTCGCGCGCGACGCCACGGCGGAGCGCTTCGCCGCGATCCTTACGGCCAGCCGCGGAGGCGATCGGCTGAGCAAGCTGATGGAGCTCGATGTGCGCACGTATCTGCCCGACGACATCCTGACAAAGGTCGACATCGCGAGCATGGCGCACGGGCTCGAGGTCCGGTCCCCCTTCATCGATCATCACGTGATGGAGCTTGCGGCGGGGCTGCCCACGACACGCAAGATCCGCGGGCTCACTGGAAAGGTGTTGCTCAAGGCCGCCTTCGCCGATGCGATCCCGAAGGCGATCATCCAGCGCAGCAAGCGAGGCTTCTCGTTGCCGTTGCGTCGCTGGTTCGCCGTCGATCTGCTCGGCTTCGCGCGGGAGACGCTGTTGTCGCGCCGCGCCAAGGAGCGTGGCCTGTTCGCTCCAGAGGCCGTCGCCACGCTGATCGATCGTCACACGCGTGGTGAGGATCATGGAGATCGGATCTGGAATCTTCTCGTTCTCGAGCTCTGGCATCTCGAGGTTCTCGATCAGCTGCCGAGGTTTGCACTTTGACCGGATTCGCCGACGTGCTACCTCGCAACCACATGCGCGGAATCGTGCTCGCAGGCGGGACCGCGACGAGGCTGTACCCGGCCACGCTCGGCATCTCGAAGCAGCTGCTGCCGATCTACAACAAGCCGATGGTCTACTACCCGATCTCGCTGCTGATGCTGGCGGGGATCCGGGAAATCCTGATCATCTCGACTCCGCATGACCTGCCTGGCTTCCGCCGGCTACTGGGAACCGGGGAGACGCTCGGCGTGCAGTTCCACTACGCCGAGCAGGCCAGACCAGGCGGGCTGGCCGAGGCCTTCATCGTCGGTCGTGAGTTCATCGGTACCGAGCCGGTGTGCCTCGTGCTCGGGGATAATATCGTGCATGGCGCGGGCCTCGCAGAGGTCCTGCAGGCCGCCGCCGCGGAGCCGACGGGCTGCACGCTGTTCGGCTATCGCGTGACGACGCCGGAGCGCTACGGCGTCGTCGAGGTCGATCACGACGGGAAGATCCTCTCGATCGAGGAGAAGCCCACCGCGCCGCGGTCGAACCTCGCGGTGACCGGGCTGTACTTCTACGACAACGCCGTGGTGGACATCGCGGCGCACCTCGCGCCGTCGACGCGCGGCGAGCTCGAGATCACCGACGTCAACAACGACTACGTGCGGCGGGGTGCGGCTCGGCTCAAGGTGCTCGGTCGCGGTTACGCATGGCTCGACACCGGCACTCACGACAGCTTCCTCGACGCTGCGAACTTCGTGCAGGTGCTCGAGCGGCGCCAGGGTGTGTACCTGGCGGCGCTCGAAGAGATCGCGTTCCGTATGGGCTACATCGACGCCTCCCAGCTCGCAAAGCTTGGCGCTGCCATGCCCCACACCGACTACGGCCGCTACCTTTCGGCGGTCGCGCAGGGGGATGGTTAGTGGAGCTGAGCGCGTTACCTCTCCCGGGGCTCGTGTTGATCAAGCCGAGGGTGTTTCGGGACGATCGCGGCTTCTTCGTCGAGACGTTTCGAGACGACACCTATCGCGCCGCAGGAATCACGGTGCCGTTCGTTCAGGACAACCACTCGCGCTCGATCCGCGGGACTCTCCGAGGTATGCACTTCCAGACCACCCCGGGCCAGGCCAAGGTGGTGCGTGCCGCGACGGGGCGGATCTTCGACGTCGCGGTCGACGTCCGGCGCGGGTCGCCGACCTACGGCAAGTGGCATGGCGAGATTCTCGATGACGAGGCGCACCGTCAGCTGTTCATCCCGGTCGGCTTCGCGCACGGCTTCTGCGTGTTGTCGGAAACGGCCGATGTCGTCTACCGGGTGTCGAGCCCGTACGATGGCGCGACCGAGACCGGCTTTCATTGGGCGGATCCCGAGGTCGGGATTAGCTGGCCCATCGCCGACCCGATCGTGTCGGCGCGCGATCGCGCGGCCAGGCCGCTGTCGGAGCTGACGTGAGATTCTGGGTCACCGGTGCGCGCGGCATGCTCGGCCACGAGGTGTGCGCCGTGCTCGCCGCGCGCATGCTCGCGTACGTCGACACCGATCGAGAGCTCGACATCACGAACCTCGGCACGATCGAGGCATTCGCGGCACGCGAGCCGTTCACACACGTCATCAACTGCGCCGCCTACACCGCCGTGGATGCATGCGAGACCCACGAGGCGGACGCCACCGCGGTCAACGCCGACGGTGCGATGCATGTGGCACGGGTTGCGCGCGCACGGGAAGCGATCGCGATCCACCTGTCGACCGACTACGTGTTCGACGGCGCCAATCACGTGCCCTACGACGAGCTGGATCGGACCGGCCCGATCAATGCGTATGGGCGGTCCAAGCTCGCCGGCGAGCAACGCTTTCTCGCCGAGGGACCCGCGCGCGGAGCGTACGTGGTGCGAACGTCGTGGATGTTCGGCCCGCGCGGCGCGAACTTCGTGACCACGATGCTGCGCTTGCTCGGAGAGCGGCCCGAAGTCCGGGTCGTCGATGATCAGACCGGCCGGCCGACCTACGCGCCGGACCTGGCCGCCGCGCTCGTCGATCTCGCCCTGTTGCGCCCCGCGGGCGGCATCTATCACTTCGCCAACGACGGCCAGGTCACCTGGTATGGTCTCGCATGCGCCGTGCGCACCGCGGCGATCGCCCGTGGCCGCAAGGCTGACGCCGTGATCTCGCGGGTCACCGCTGCCGAGTTCGGCGCTCCCGCACGGCGTCCGGCATGGTCGGTGCTGTCGACCGAAAAACTCGAGGGCGCGCTCGCTCGTCCCCTACGCCCATGGCGCGAGGCGCTGACGGCGTACTTCGAGGCGATCACGTGAGACTACCGCACAACCTCCTGATCACGGGCGGTGCCGGGTTCATCGGCTCGGCGTTCATCCGGCAGACGCTCGGCCGGCCCGGGTTCACCGGAACGATCGTCAATCTCGACGCCATGACGTACGCCGGCAACCTCGACAACCTCGTCGGGCTCGACGGCCGCCATGTCTTCGTGCTCGGCAACATCAGCGACAGCGTCCTGGTCGAGCGCTTGATCGACGACCATGCGATCGACACCATCGTGCACTTCGCTGCCGAGAGCCACGTCGATCGCTCGATCCACGGTCCTGCCGAGTTCATCGAGACCAACGTCGTTGGAACGATGCGTCTCCTCGAGGTCGTGCGCGCGCGGCCCCACGTCCACTTCCACCACGTCTCCACCGACGAGGTCTATGGCTCGCTCGGGTTCGATGACGCGATGTTCACCGAGGAGACCGCGTATCGTCCGAACTCGCCCTACGCGGCGTCGAAGGCGGCGAGCGATCATCTGGTGCGCTCGTGGGCTCGGACCTACGCGCTGTCGGCGACCATCTCGCATGCATCAAACAACTACGGCCCGCACCAGTTTCCCGAGAAGCTGATCCCACTGATGATCACCAAGTGCCTCGATGGCACCGCGTTGCCTATCTACGGCCAGGGCAAGAACGTCCGCGATTGGGTTCACGTCGAAGATCACGCCAGCGCGCTGTGGCGAATCCTCGAACAGGGTGAGGCCGGGCAGGTCTATGACATCGGCGGTGGCAACGAGTGGGCGAACCTCGATCTGGTCCATTGCTTGTGCGACCAGGTCGCCGCACTTCGTGCCGAGCCTGCCTCGCGGTACCGGGCTTTGATCACCTTCGTGGCCGACCGGCCCGGCCATGACCTTCGCTACGCGATCGACGGCGCCAAGATCGCACGCACCCTTGGATGGCGTCCGAGCCGCCAGTTCGAGACCGGGTTGTACTCGACGATCCAGTGGTACCTCGCGAACGGCGCGTGGGTCGAGCGGGTCAAGAGCGGCGCCTATCGCGAGTGGCTCGCGAAGAACTACAGCGTCTGATTCGATGACCATGAAGCGCGTCGCATTCTTTACGCAGGGAGTGCGGGTACCGGCGAGCCGGTTTCGCGTCGACCAGCTGATCCCGTTCCTCGCCGAGCACGTCGACTGCGCCGTGTTGCCGGCATCTCCGAGTGTCTACGGCGATCTCGATTCCGGTCGACTCCACGGCAACTGGCGGGTGCTTGCTCAGCCCCTCAGCATCGTGAGTCGAGTCCGCCAGCTCGAGGCGGTGTCGCGCTGCGACGTCGCCTGGCTGCAGCGTCCGATGGTGCAGTACGGCTTCACTGCGCTCGAGCGCTACGTCGCCCGGAGACGGCCCACGGTGTTCGACTTTGACGACGCCATCTTCCACAACAAGTGGGGCCTCGAGGCGCACAAGATCCGTCGCATCATCGCAGCGGTGGACCACGTCGTGGTGGGTAACTCTTACTTGGCCGAGTTCGTTGGCGATCCGGTGAAGACGACGATCATCCCGACGGTCGTCGACGAGCGTCGCTATGCGCCGCGTCCGGATCCGGACGGCCCCTTCACCATCGTGTGGACCGGCCTGTCGTCGAACCTTCGCGAGCTGGAGCCCTACGCCCGTGCGCTGCGTCGGGTGCTCGCCGAGACCGGGGGGCGCCTCGTGGTGATCGCGGATCGCCTCGACGCACCGTTCCTGGCCGGCATGGCCGTCGAGTTCGTGCGGTGGAGTCCGGAGGTTGAGGTCTCGGCGCTCGGCAACGGCCACGTTGGCGTCATGCCGATCGCCGACAGCAAGTACAACCGCGGCAAGTGCGGCTTCAAGCTCATCCAGTACATGGCCCGGGGAATGCCCGTGGTCGCTTCGCCCGTCGGCGCCAACCGGGAGATCGTTCGCCACGGCATCGATGGCTTTCATGCGAGAACCGTCGATGACTGGACCGAAGCGCTCCTCGCTCTCGCGGGGGACGCTGATCTGCGCCGTCGGATGGGAGCATTCGCCCGCGGCCGCGTCGAGGAAGCCTATAGCGTCACCGCCGTGGTGCCCCGGCACCTCGACGTGCTGACTCGAGTGGCTGCTTGAGCGCCGGGACCCACGGCGGCCGCCAGATCAGCCGCGCCGTCGCCTGGGTCGGCCTTGCGGCGGGGGCCGTGGCGCTGCTCGACGTCGTCGCGCTCGGTCTGCTGCTCGGCTTCTGGGTGACGACCAGCGATCTCGGGACCGCGACCCTGGCCGTGACGCTGTTCTACTTCCTCGACCTCGCGACCGAGGCGGGCTTGAGCTCGGTCCTCATCCAGCGCGAATCGGTCGACGACGAGACGTTGTCGAGCGTGTTCTGGCTCAACGTGCTGGTCTCGACAGGGCTGTTCGTCGCGATGATCGGGATCGGGCCGCTCGTCGGGCGCATCCAGGGCAACCCGCTCGTCGGGACGATCTTGATCGCGTATTCGACCAAGCTCCTCTACCAGAACATCTACTTCATCCCGGCCGCACTGTTGCGCCGCGACCTCCGCTTCAAGGAGCTGTCGATCGTTCGCACCGTCGCGAACGTCGGCGATGTCGCGGGGCGCATCGGGTTCGCCGCGGCCGGCGAGCCGATCTGGTGCTTCGTCGCCGGACCGCTCATCCGCATCGTCATCACCGGGATCGGCCTGCAGCTCTATCGACCCTGGCGCCCCCGGCTCGTGTTCCGCACGGCCGAGGCGCGCGCCTGGATCGTGTTCGCGTTCCGCACCACGTCCAGCCAGATCCTCCAGCACTTCTACAATAACGTGGGCTACCAGATCGTCGGGTTCTATTTCGGCGAGGCCGCGCTCGGGACCTATCGCGTTGCGTATGAGCTCGTCCTCTATCCCGTCAACTTCGTGTCGAACATCGTGTCGCAGGTCGCGTTTCCGGCGTTCGCCCAGCTGCGCTTCGATCGTGCCGCGCTGACCGCCCAATTCCGGCGGTTTTCCCGGCAGAACCTCGCCATGGTGCTGCCGATCCTCGTCGTGATCGTGGTCGCCGCGAATGACTTACTGGCCGTGTTCTTCCCGCGGGTCATCGCTGGCGCCGACGCTGCGCGCATCCTCTGCCTCGTTGGCATGATGCGTGCGGTCGATTGCCTTTACCTGCCGGTGCTCGACGGCATCGGCCTGGCGGGTCGCAACCTCGCCGTCGCCGTCTTCGCCGCGATCGTCCTGATCGTATGCGACGTCACCTTCTCGGTGATCCTGGGGCCAGCGCTTGGATTCCGGGCCGTCGTGGTCGGCCGGATCGTCGGCTACCCAGTCGTGATCGCTCTGCATGCGTACATCGCGCTCGGGCACATCGGGCTGGCGGCGCGGCCCTACCTGCGCGACCTGGGCGGCATCCTCCTGTGTGGCGTGTTCGCGCTCGCGCCCGGCCTCGCTGTCGAGCTGGTGGCACCTTCGCTCTCGCCTGCCTTTCGGCTGATGATCGTGGCGCCGATCTCGCTGGCTGCGGTGGGCGTCCTGCTCGCGATATTCCAGCAGCTCAGTCCCGGCGCGATCGCACGCGAGCTCAGGCGCTAGGCGATCTGTCGTACGTCACGGTGTCGCCACGACGCGGGATGCTCCTTGCACGGCAGCTGGCCGTGGTGCATGTTCCGTCGACGTGCCGCTCAAGAAGAACGTCGTCGTGAAGCCCGCCGGAGGCAAGCTCGGCATCCTGCTATGACTAACTGGAAGTACGGCCCGCACTCTCTTCGCCCCGCATCGCGCGGGTCGAGCGCCTAGGAAGGTCCGGTCGCGAATGGTCTTCGGCACCCTCTTCAAGAAGAAGGCACCTGCGTCGGTCGCCGATCCGTTCGAGATCACGACCCGCACGCAGCTCCTCAATCACCTGGCCAGCCGCGGCGGCTACCGGCGGTATCTGGAGATCGGCGTGCGCAACCCCAAGGACAACTTCGAGCACGTACAGGTCGCGGTGAAAGAGGGGGTCGATCCTCAGGCGCGCTGCACCTTCCAGATGCCATCCGACGACCTGTTCCGCCAGCTCGACGCCACCCCCGGGCGCGCCCCCTACGACCTGGTGTTCATCGACGGGCTACACATCGCGGATCAGGTCGAGCGCGACGTGGAGAGCTCGCTGCGTCACCTCAGCGATGGAGGTTGTATCGTTCTGCACGATTGTAACCCCCTCACCGAGGCCGCTCAAATCGAGACCTACATCCCGGGCGCGCACTGGAACGGCACGGTCTGGAAGGCGTGGGCCAAGTTACGCGCGACGCGCCCGGATCTGGTGATGTGGATGATCGACATCGACGAGGGTTGCGGTGTGATCCGCCGCGGCAGCCAGACCTGCTTTTCCCCCTGGTCGGCGCGCGACTACGACGCAGTGACGTACGACTACCTGGTCGCGAATCGGCGCGAGTTGCTGAACGTTGTCTCGGTGGCCGAGTTTCTTGCGCTCGATGCACGAGCCGGCCAGTCGCGTTCCGCTGCGCAGCCGATTGCTCGCTGAGCGGTGCCGGCGTGTACCGAAGCACCGGGCACCCATGGCATCCCATGTGTTGTGTATTGCGGCGCCCGGGGGTTTTGCGCCATGTTCAGGTGCAATGCGCAGCGCCTTGGTAGGCTCGATGCGGGCAGCATTCGTGCTCTTGCTCGTCGCGGGCTGCGGCGGTGACCCCCCGCCGATCGTGGTGTCCTCAGGTCGGCTGACCGCGAAGATCGCTGCCGAGCCCGCGCAGATCACGCTGTCGCTCGATGGCGTCGAGGTGTGGTCGACGCGCGCCGGTGCCGGCGTGACCGGCGATGGTCCCCCGCACGGGTTCGCGGCGATCGGCTCGCGCGCGGTCACCGTCGAGACGATGTTCGGCTCGTACAAGTTCACCGAGAACCCGGCTGCCGAGCGCTGGCGAGCGATCGATCGGCTCGGCAGCATCACGCCGACCGCGGAGGGTGCCTCGTTCACGCTGTACGCCGGCGACGACACGATCGGCACCGGGGAGCTGACGTTCGTCACGGCCACGCGTTCGGGACCCGCGCCCGACGCGGCGGGATTTCCACGCCACGTGCGGATCCATCTCGCGACCACGACCGGTGAACGGATCTCGCTCGCGACCTCGCTCACCGCCACCGAGCACCTGGTCGGGCTCGGTGGTCAATCGTTCGACGTCGATCACCACGGCGAGACCGTGCCGCTGTGGGTGCAAGAGGACGGGATCGGCAAGTACCCCGATCCGGATGACACCTATGCCGGGCTGTGGTTCCTGACCGGTCGCAAGCACTCGACCCACACGCCGATGCCGATGCTGCTGTCATCGCGCGGCTATGCCCTCGCGGTCGACACCGACGCACGCGCGACGTTCGCGCTCGGCTCGGAGCTCCCAGAGGCGGCGCGGTTCGAGACCTGGGAGCGCGACCTGGACCTGCAGGTGTTCATCGGGGACGGACCTCGTGATGGCGGTGACCTCGCCGGCGCCGCGGCACGGGATGCCTTCGGCCACATGATCGCGTGGGTTGGCAAACCTGCGCGGCCGCCGCTGACCGTGTTTACCCCGTGGGTCGACGCCTTGTTCGGCTCGGCCAACGTGCGGCGGGTCGCGCAAAAGCTCCGGGCATCGGGGATCTCCGCCTCGGTGATCTGGACCGAGGACTGGCGCGGCGGTTCGAACGGCACGCTGGGCTATGCGCTCGAAGAAGATTGGCGGGTCGACCGGGGCTTGTATCCCGACTTCGAGCAGCTCGCGACCGACCTGCGCGCGCAGGGCTTTGCGTTCCACACCT